>ERZ772967.55-NODE-55-length-92137-cov-27.849743_pt1 | contig 92137 bp, 77 predicted proteins | sample MGYA00511677_ERZ772967 | MGnify/ENA primary metagenome ERZ772967 (study PRJEB29015, sample SAMEA2737931) | human oral metagenome | biome: human oral; feature: human-associated habitat; material: dental | place: China | collected 2146 ...
CGGGTTGGATCGCTCCCGTCCTGACCCAGGGAGGGCGGATCACCGGCGTCTGGGAGATGGATGACGGGGATCTTGTCGTCACCCCGTTTCCAGGCGAGCAGGCGCCGCCGTCCAAGGCGCTCGAGGATGCGGCTGCGCGGCTCGCAGCGGTGCATGGTTTGGCAAAGGTGACACCGCGGGTGGGATGACCTCGACGTCGTCGGATCCGCCGACGAGTTTCCCACCGCGGACGCCAACAACGGCCCGGACATCGAAGAAGCGGCTGCAGGAGCCGACGATCCCCGCCAAACCGCTTTTCCGCGGAAGACAGATGCCATGCGTTAGCCGCGGCAGAACGCCACAGGCCGCATCTGCCGGAAAGCAGCCGCTAGATCACTTCCCGCAAAGCGTCTTGTCCAGTGCTGAGACAGCCTGCCCGTACTTTCCAGCCTTCATCGTCTCCGCCTCTTTCGCGTTCACAGCAGGCTCGGCCGTCGTGACGATCGTGGCGGCGGTCCCGTCGGACCTCACAGCACTGAGGCTATGATAGCCGGGGTTGTTGCCGCTGTGGCCCCAGACGACGCCGCAGCTGGACTTGTGACCGATGAGGCCCAGCCCGTATTCACCGCCCATCTCTGGCGCTGGAACGCTTTTCTTCATCTCGGCGATGCTCGCCTGGCTCAGCAGCGATCCGTCGAAGACCGACTGCATGAACTTGTTGAGCTCGCTAGGCGTGGAGATCATCGAACCGGCGGCCCACTCCCACGAAGGATCGGCCTCGGTGATGTCTTCGAGCTTGCCGGGCTTGCCGTCACGCGTGTGATACCCGTGCGGGTGCTTGCCGCGAATGGCCTTCTCGCCCGGGCCCGGCATATAGGTGTGCTTGAGCCCCAAAGGTTTGACGATCTTCGCCTCGATCTGCTCGGCGATCGGACGCTTGGCGACGCGCTCGGCCAACAACCCCAGAATGACGTAGTTGGCGTTGTTGTACTGGAACTTCGCCCCCGGCGCGAACTGCGCCGGCCGGCTCAGGACACCGTCGAGAACGTCCCTCGGCGAAACGTAATCGTTGCGAATCGCGAAGTAATCCAACTGGCCGTCCCCAAACTCTGGCAAGCCGGAAGTATGCTGGAGCAGTTGGCGCACCGTGATCTTCTTGCCGTCCACGCCCTGGCCCTTGACTATGCCTGGCAGGTACGCGTCGATCGGTTCGTCAAGCTTGACCTTGCCTTCTTCGACCATTTTCATAATGAGGACCGCTACGAACGTCTTCGTATTCGACGCGATCCGCACCTCGCCGTCGAGCGGAGGCGCCTCGCCGGTAGAGAGGTTGCCCTTGCCCGCCGTGGCGCCAACCGCATTGCCGTCCTTGTCGGTCTTCGCAGCCAGTGCGCCCGGGTAACCGTTATCCACAAGGGTTTGAATAGTCGCCTTCAAATCCCGCCTCTGGGCCGCCTTCGACTTGCCGGTTCGCCTTGAAGAAGACGCCTGCTTCGAAGGAGCCGGGTGCTTCGAAGGACTCGCATACTTCGAGGCGGCCACCCGCTGTGAGGATGCCCCCGACGCCGATCTCAGCGAAGCCGACGCCGCCGTCGACGCGGACGCCATCGACGATCTCGCCGCTTCGTCCGCCTGCGCCGAAGCGGCCGAGCCCCACGCCGCAACGCTGAGCCCGATCAGCCCCGCAAGCGACGCCGCCACGGACCTCACCGAAGGCGGACGAGACGACGCGACTCCAGATCCGCGCCCACGGAGGGCCCGAGAACGGAAAGCCGAACCAGGCGCACCCGAACCGGAGGCCGTTCGCCCGTTGGCTCCCGACGTTTTGCCAGACTGGATCCCATCGCCCGCTGCCTCGCGAAACTCGCCGCTACGGAACCATTTCATTGCTGTTTTCTTTGAGTTGCTCATGCCGCCAGTCTCGCGAAAACGACGCCGCGCAAACATCCCGCTGCCAGGCCAAGACGCACGTCGCACCGTCCCGAAACCGGCGGTGAAGCCACCCCGACGTCCGCGCCCTGCGCAGAGGCCCGTCTTCGCCGTCAACGTGCGGGGCTCCGATCGCAAAAGCGATCGGAGCCCCGCACGTCCTGTCTGGTTTAATGAAACTCTCTGCTGCCTTTTCGCGCGCACCGCGAGAAGCCGCGGAGAATGAACCAAGCGAGACCGTCTCCCGCAAAACGCCGACGCCCCAGGCATCGAGAGTTTGCGATCCCGGCGGGCTCACCGCCTCACGCAGAAAGCAGCCGCCGCGTCACTTCCCGCAGAGGGCCTTGTCCAGCGCCTGGACGCCCAGCCGTTTCCCTCCGGCCTTCTCGGCAGCCGTGTCTTTGACGTTCGTATGCGGAGTTGCGGTCGTGGCGATGACGGCCGCGGTTCCGTCGGGTCCCACCGCGTTGTCAGTCTGGTAGCCGGGAATGGTTCCGCCGTGGCCCCAGGCCACGCCGCAGCTGAGCTTGTGCCCGATGAGGCCCAGGCCATACACGTCGCCGTCCTCGCCCGCGGGAACGGACTTCTTCATTTCAGCAATGCTCGCCTGATTGAGCAGCGAGCCGTCGAAGACCGACTGCATGAACTTGTTGAGCTCGCTCGGCGTGGAAATCATCGAACCGGCGGCCCACGCCCATGACGGATCGGAATCGGTGATGTCCACAAGCTTGCCGGGCTTGTTGTCACGCGTGTGGTACCCGCGGGGGTGCTTGCCGCGAAGTGCTTTTTCGCCGTCCTTGGGCATGTAGGTGTGCTTGAGCCCCAGCGGCTTGACGATCTTCGCCTCGATCTGCTCGGCGATCGGCCGCTTGCCCACGCGCTCGGCCAGCAGCCCCAACACGATGTAATTCGTGTTCGTGTACTGGAACTTCGCCCCAGGAGCAAACTGCGCCGGTCTGGTCAGAGCCGTATCGAGGACGTCCCTGGGCGAGACATAATCGTTGCGAATGGCGAAAAAGTCCGGCAAAGCGAGCATGATCTCCGGCAACCCCGAGGTGTGCTGGAGCAGCTGGCGCACCGTGATCTTCTTGCCGTCCACGCCCTGGCCCTTGATCAAGCCTGGCAGGTAGGTCTCGATCGGCTCGTCAAGCTTGACCTTGCCCTCCTCGATCATCTTCATGACAAGGACCGCCACGAACGTCTTCGTATTCGACCCGATCCGCACCTCGCCGTCGAGCGGAGGCGCCTCGCCGGTGGCCAGGTTGCCCTTGCCCGCCGTCGCCCCGACAGCATTGCCGTCCTTGTCGGTCTTTGCAGCCAACGCACCCGGGTACCCGTTATCCACAAGGGTTTGAATGGTCGCCTTCAAATCCCGCTTCTGGGCCGCACTCGACTTCCCCCGCTTGGCCGATTGGCCCGACGGCGACGGCGTCGGGCCATCCAGCGTCAGGACCGACGCCCCATGCGCCAAGCTTTGGGATGAAACCAAGGCCGACGACGGCGCAACCTCGTCCGCCTGCGCAGAGACCGCGCCGAAGGACGCCGCGCCAATGCCGATGAGCCCCGCAAGCGAGGCAGCCGCCAGCCGCAGCGACCTCGCCCGCGGCGCAGATGCGGAACGGCCGGCAGAGGCAGACCGCGGCGCAACCGAAGGATAGAAAGAACTTCCGTCCGCGGAGCTTCCTTCCGCGCCGCTCGTTGCAATGGAGCGATCCGCAAACCGATCGGAATCGTCGCGACGGAACCATTTCACTGTTTTATTCGTTGTTTTGCTCATGCCAACCAGTCTTGCGGCTTCCGAGCAGCGCAGACATCCGGCTGCCAGGCCAATGCGCAAGTAGGGCCATCCCGACATTGACGCTGAAGCCATCCCGACCGAATGGAATATTCTTACGGTATGAAGGAGGCGAAGCCTGCCCCAGCATCGGAGCCCTGTACAGACGCCCGCCTCCGCCGTCAACGCGCAGGGACCCAATCGCCTTTTGCGACCGGAGCCTCGCGCATCCTCTGCCTCGTCCAATGAAACTCTCTGCGGCCTCCTCATACACGCACGGGCGGCTGCGCCGAACGAACCGAAGCAGACCGCCCTCCCGCAGAAGGCGGACGCCCCGGCCGGGGTCCCTCACAGCCCGGTGTGAACTGCGGCCTCCGACGCGCCCGGCGTGACGTCGCGGGCGCGGCGCACGAGCTCGGCGGCGGGCTCGTCGTAGCCGACGCCCACGAGCTGACGCCCGACAAACGTCAAAGAGGTCACGGAGCACAGGGCGCACTCCCGTTTGCGCGGGTCGTGGGCGAGCGGGCGCCCTTCGACGAAACGGCGCATCGTCCATATCGGGAGCTGGTGAGAGACGAGCATCGCCTCGCCGCCTTCGGCCTCACGGAGGGCGCGGCGCACGGACCCGGACAGGCGTGCCACGATCTCCCTGTAAGGCTCGCCCCAGGAAGGCTCGGCCGGATTGACGTACCACGGCCAGTACCGCGGATGGGCAAGAATGAGCCGATTTCTGTTGACGTTGACGCCCTCGAACTTGTTTCCCGCCTCAATCAGGCCCTCGTCGAGGACAACCGGCAGCCCGTGCCTTTGCGCCGTCGGCTCGGCCGTCTCCCGAGCCCTTTCGAGCGGCGAAGAGACGATGAGCCGCAGGTCGCGCCCGTCGAAGAAGTCGGCTGCGCTCTCGGCCATGGCGCGCCCCAGGGGCGTGAGATGAAAACCCGGCTGCCGCCCGTAAAGCTGCCCGCTGGGATTGTCCACCTCCCCGTGGCGCACGAAATGGACTGTCGTGAGTTTGTCGTTCATGTGTCCAGCCTGCCGTCGGTTTGATGGATTCAGCTCGGTTTGAGGGATTGAGCGTCGCCGAAGTTCGGGGGGGGTTCAGCCCGCCCGCGAGTCCGGCGCGTCTTCCGACTCGCCGAACGGCGACGGACCTCCGGAGCCCGCCGAACGGCCAGAAGGCCGCGACCTTCGGGGCCCCGCCGAACCGACCGAGCCTTCCGAACCAGTTGAGCTTCCCGAACCAACCGAGCCAGCCGGTCCGCGAGAGGCAGCGGAGCCTCCCGACCCCGCCGGAGAGTCCGCGGGCCTGACGGGCCTCACTTCGCTGGCGACGTCGGCCAAGATGTTCGACAGGCGCCCAAGCTCCAGCATGTCTTCTCTGCCCAGCTTGTCGACGAGCACGCGGCGAACCGAATTCACGTGAGAAGGGGCAGCCGAAACCAAGTACTCGAATCCTTTCTCAGTCAGTATGCAGTTGACGCCTCGGCGGTCGTCGGCGCAGGGCTCGCGCTTGACCAGGCCGGCGTCTTCAAGTCTGCGCACCGTATGGGTCAGCCGGGAACGTGAGTGGACGAGCCTGTCCGCGAGATTGGACATGCGGATCGTCCGCCCAGGCGACTCCGAAAGGTGCGCAAGCACTTCGTATTCGTTGAGGGATATACCCTTTTCATTCTCTATGTCCTGATTGAGCACTTCCATCACGAGGGAAACAGCACGCAAGAAAGCCCGCCAAGCTTTCTGTTCCTCCGGTGAAAGCCACTGAACGTCAGTCATCGCACCTCCCACACAAAAGGCCCGGAAACCGCCCGGGCCTTTTAGGTCACTTCTTGTTGCGACGCTGATGCCGAGTTTTCCGAAGCAACTTGCGATGCTTCTTCTTCGACATGCGCTTGCGACGCTTTTTGATGACGGAACCCACAGGTTACCTCCGAAACTAATGGGCTTGTGCCCTCGAAATATTCAGGAACATACTAGCGCCTTGAGCGCCGTACCGGTAAACGAACCCGTCACTCGCCCGCCGCGCGGGCGGTCGGTTCGTCCTGCACGCCTAGAAGGGCGTCGATGGCCGACTTAGGAACCCGGTATGAACTGCCGAAGCGAACCGCGGGCAACTCCCCCGAGTGGACCATGCGGTAGACGGTCATGCGCGAGACTCGGGTGAGTTCGGCAACTTCGGCAACCGTGTAGAACTGCGGCGCTTTGTTCGGCAACTGCGTCATGAATCCCATCCTGCGAATACGTGTGGTGAACCTTCTCCGCACAGGCTAGCGGCGGTCACACCGCAAGGGTACATGAACTTTCACATCAGTCACAGCAGCCGGGCGCCATCACCCGGGCGCGTCGCGACATTTCGGCGTTTCGGACGGCGCGATTCTACGCCCGGGTCAGGCCCGCCGACGCTGCCAACAGGGACCAAATGGCGATAGTCTTGGCCAATCGACTCCTTTTCTCAGAGCCCTCGAGCTCTGAAAAAGGCGAGACGTGAAACAGGCAACAGTAAGGAGCGACCATCGTGCGTAAGCGAGTGCGGGCTCAGGGCCGTCCGTCCGCGGCGCCCGGGCTTTCCCTTCGGGCGCGGGAGCGAATGGACCGCATTGCCCGCGATTCGCCCGCGCGCCTGGCCCTTTTCGTCTTCGCGGGGATCGTCCTCGTCGAGACGTCGCTGCTCTCCCTGCCGGCGTCGACCTCGTCGGGCCAACGCGCCCCCTTCGTCGACGCTTTCTTCACAGCGACGTCGTCGGTGTGCGTGACCGGGCTCGTCACGGTGGACACCGCCACCTACTGGTCGCCGCTGGGGCAGTTCTTCATCGCCATAGGGATGATGATCGGCGGGCTGGGCATCATGATGATGGCCTCGATCCTGGGAATCGTGGTGTCGCGGCGCATCGGCCTGACGCAGCGCTTCCTGGCGGCCTCGGAGACGAAGTCGCGCCTGGGCGAGGTCGGCCTGCTCGTGCGGGCCGTCGTCGTCGTCGCCCTCAGCGCGCAGGCGATCCTCTTCCTCACCCTCACGCCGTTTTTCATCCGCGAGGGCGACGCCCTCCTCTCCGCGCTGTGGCACGCGGCCTTCATGTCCATCTCGATCTTCAACAACGGCGGCTTCGTCATCATGCGCGACGGCCTGGGGCCGTATGCGGGCGATTGGACGCTGACCCTGCCCATTGTCTTCGGCACCGTCGTCGGCGCGATCGGCTTTCCCGTGGTGCTTGACATGTGGAGGCGTCGACGCCATGTGAAGAAGTGGTCGCTTACGACGAAACTCACACTCGTCACCTACGCGGTTCTCTTGCTCTTCGGCGCCCTGCTCTTCTTCCTCTTCGAATGGGACAACCCCAAAACACTGGCGAACCTTTCCGCAGGCGACCAGATCCAGGCGACGTTCCTGCATTCGACCGTCGCGCGATCGTCGGGCCTGGCGACTCTCGACGTAAGCTCGATGACGCAATCGACGTGGCTCCTCCTCGACGGGCTCATGTTCATCGGCGGAGGGTCGACGTCGGCGGCCGGGGGGATCAAAGTGACCACGTTGGCCGTGCTGTTCCTGGCGATCGTCGCCGAAGCGCGGGGAGACCGCGACACCCAGGCGTTCGGGCGGCGTCTGCCCTCGGAGGTGCTGCGCCTGGCCATCGCGGCCACTTTCCTGGCTTCGATCATCGTCGCCGCGGGCACGACAGCGCTCATGGAGGTCTCCGGCCTCCCGCTCGCCGACGCCCTTTTCGAGGCTATCTCGGCCTTCGCAACATGCGGCCTGTCGACGGGCGTGACGCCCGGGCTGCCGACGGCGGGCAAGTACATCATCGCCGTCCTCATGTTTGCCGGGCGCACGGGCACAATGACGCTCGCGGCCGCGCTTGCCCTGCGCACCCGCCGCCGCGTCATCCACTACCCTGAAGAGTGGCCTACGATCGGATGACGGAGGAGCACGGATGAAGAAGAAACAGATCGACGACGACGCCGTCTTGGTGGTGGGCCTGGGCCGCTTCGGCACGGCGATCGCCTCGACCCTCGACGGCCTGGGCCGCGACGTCCTCGCCATTGAGCGCGACCCCGTCCTGGTTCAGCAGTGGTCGCACAGGTTCAGGATCATCGAGGGCGACGCGACCAGCGCCGACGCCCTGGAACAGGCGGGCGCGCGCGAGTTCGGGGTGGCCGTCGTCGGCATCGGCAGCTCGCTCGAAGCCTCGGTTTTGGCGACGGCCAACTTGGCCGACCTCGGGATGAAGCAGATCTGGGCGAAGGCGACGTCGCGCTCGCACGGACGCATCCTTCGCCGCATCGGCGCTCACCACGTTGTCTATCCCGAGTACGACGCCGGCGCGCGGGTCGCCCACATGGTCAGCGGCAAGATGCTCGACTACATCGAGATGGAAGACGGCTTCTCGATCATCAAGATGCGCCCGCCGCGAGACATCCAAGGGTTCACGATGGCCGAATCGAAGGTGCGCGAGAGGTTCGGCGTGACCATCATCGGCGTGAAGGCGCCAGGCCAGCCCTTCGAGTACGCGACCGAGGAGACGAAGATCGGCCCCGAGGACGTCATCATCGTCTCCGGCGACTCCGCCCTCCTCGAAGAGTTCGCCAACCGCTGAAAGGACGGCGCAGTCCATGGCAGCCAAAGCGGCGTCGCGCACGTTCACGTGCTCCGAATGCGGATGGGCCGCCTCGAAATGGGTGGGGCGCTGTCCGCAGTGTCAGGCGTGGGGAAGCTTGGAGGAAGGCGGGTCGCCGCGCACGCGCGCAGCCGCCCTCGCTCCGGCGAGCCCCGCGACGCCCATCACCGAGGTGCCCACGACGGCCTCGGTCAAGCAGCCGACGGGGGTGGACGAATTCGACCGCGTCCTGGGAGGCGGCCTCGTCCCCGGGGCGGTCGTCCTGCTCGCGGGAGAGCCGGGTGTGGGCAAATCCACTTTGCTTCTCGACGTCGCCGCGCGCGCCGCCGAGGCGGCGGCCCAGTCCGGCCGCGCCCCGGTGCTCTACGTCTCCGGCGAAGAGTCGGCCTCCCAGGTCAGGCTCCGCGCCGAGCGCATCGGCGCGCTCCACGATCGCCTCCACCTGGCCGCGGAATCCGACCTCGCAACGATTCTGGGCCACGTGGACTCCGTGCGGCCCAGCCTGCTCGTGGTCGATTCCGTGCAGACTGCGGCCGATTCCCAGATCGAGGGGGCGGCCGGCGGCGTCGCCCAGGTTCGCGGCGTCACGAGCGCGCTCGTCGCCGACGCCAAAACCCGATCGATGCCGGTGCTGCTCGTCGGGCACGTGACGAAGGAAGGTTCGATCGCCGGCCCCAGGGCGCTCGAGCATCTCGTCGACGTCGTCTGCCAGTTCGAGGGCGACCGCCACTCGCCCCTGCGCATGGTCCGCGCCGTCAAGAACCGCTACGGCCCCACCGAAGAGGTCGGCTGTTTCGAGCTGAACGAGGCGGGCATTCGGGGCCTGGCCGACCCTTCGGGGCTCTTCCTGTCCTCGCGCCGCGAGAGCGTGCCAGGCACATGCGTGACGATGGCCCTGGAGGGGCGGCGGCCGATGCCGGTCGAGGTGCAGGCCCTTATCGTTCCAAGCTCCGGGCCTCCAAGGCGGACGACGTCGGGTTTGGAGTCTTCTCGCGCGGCTATGGCGATCGCCGTTTTGCAATCGCGCCTCGGCCTCGACCTCGACCGCTGCGACGTCTTTCTCTCCACCGTCGGCGGCGCCCGCTCGTCCGAGCCAGCGACGGACGCCGCAATGGCTCTGGCGCTTGCAAGCGCGCGGCTGGGCAGACCGCTGACCGCCGGAACCGCGGCGATCGGCGAGGTCTCGCTCACCGGCGAGCTGCGGCCGGTCACGGGGCTTCAGCAGCGCCTGGCCGAGGCTCGCAGGCTGGGATTCGGCGCGGCGATCGTCCCTCGCGGAACGCGCGAAGCGAACGTCAAGGCCCCCGACGGCTTGGCGCTGCTCGAATGCGACGACATCCTTGAGGCCGCTGCCCGCGAAGGCCTCGCCTGAGGCCGGTGAGGCCGGGATTCCCATCGCGAACGTCGCAGGGCCTCGGAGCCTCCGGGATTCCTGCCCTCGCCGGGGCGTCAGACGACGCCGAAGCCCTACTGCCCGGGCCCGGACGCACTCTGCCCGCCGCCCGGCGCCTGCCCCGAGCCCCCGGAGCCCTGCTGGCCGGGCTGGCTCGGATTCTGCCCTGCATTCCCCGGGTTCTGGCCGCCCGGGTTCCCGTTCGGCGACTGGCCGTCGCCTGAGTTTTGCCCCGGCTGGCTCGGATTCCGCTGGCCGGGCTGGCTCGAGTTCGGCCCCGGCTGGCTCGCGCTCGGCGCAGTCTGCTCCAGCGCAAAGCTTGCCTGCGCCTTGGCGGCTGCGTTGTCATTCAACTTCAGCTCAGCCTTGTACGTTCCCGGCTTGGCGCCTTTGGCGGTGTTTCCGCAGCCCGACGCGGACGTTCCTCCATTCCACGTGAGCGAGACGGTTGCGGTGTAGCCGCGGTCAAGCAGCAGTCGCTTGCTCTCCGCGCCGCCGTGGCACGCGGCGATCGAGGCGACCTGGGCCGACCCGCTCGTGATGTTGACGTCGAGGTTGGACCATCCGACGTCGATGTAACACGGATGGGACTTGGAGGCGTTGCGAAGCGTCGCCTGAAAAGCCACCGGCCGCCCGGCGGAGCCGCCTTTCGTCGTCAGCGTCGTCTGCACCAGCTCGGACGTGCACTTCACCGGTTTGTAGTCGTTGGTCGGAACCTTCGTGGCAGTCTCGTCCTGCTCGCTGATTCTGGCAAGGACGAATCTCATGCCGACGACCACCACGACGACGAGGACGGCGACGAGCGCTCCGAATCCGAGGCGACGATTGACCCTGGCTCTGCGCTCCCTCTCGGCGGCCGCCCGGGAGCGGGCCCGGGCGGCCGCACTGGGTCTGCTCCGCGGCTGCTGCCGCCTGGCGGGCGCGCCCCGCGCCCCCGCTCGCCCTTGCGCCCCGGCTTTTCCGTGCGCCGCCTTTCCCTGCACCCCGGCTTTTCCGGGCCGGACCCCCTGGCGTTTCCCTGAGCCGCGGGGCTCGCCGGCCGGGCGCGCGCCGCGCGAACCGTGCCGCTGCCCGGCGCCGTGCGGAGACGCCGCCGGACGTTTGCTCTGGCTTCCGCCCCTGGAAGCGGCTTCTCGGTCTTTCAGCTGCGGCGCTTTCCCTTTGCCGGCCTGCCGCTTGGCTGCCGGCCGAGCGCCTCGTGCGCCTTCGGGCCGCGCCTTCCGGGCGACGTCGTTTCCGCGCCCGCGATCGGCGCGATCGGCTCCGCGTGCGCCGCTGAGACTGCGGGGCGGCGTGTGCGAGCGCGATCCGGAGCCGCCTGAGTGCGCAGAACCCGAGCGCGCGCGTCCCGCATGGCCGGCGCGTGCGGCGTCGGCGCGCTTGGACGAACCGCCCTTGGACGCCGGACGGCGCCCGCCGTCAGAGGAGGCCCTGCCTTCCTCGAAGCTCGCGGCGTCGCCGTCGGAGGCGTTCGAGCGTTTGGATCCACTCGCGCGGCCCGAGCGTGCGCCCCCGCCGGAGCCGCCGACGCGCCCGGAGCCTTCGCCGGCATGCCCAGAGCCTCCGTCGCTGCGGCCGGGGCGCGCCGCGCCCAAACGCGGACCCTTCCAGCGGTTGCGTCCGTCGCCACGGCGTTTTCTGGGATCGCTTTTCACGCGACCACGCTATCACCGGGAGCGCAAAACCTCGCGTCGACGCTTCGAATAGGGCACACTTGGCCCGTGCTCTTTCGCCTTTTGCACTGGTACGCCGCGAACTCCCGCCCGCTTCCGTGGCGCGAGCCGACGACGTCGGCGTGGGCCGTGCTCGTCTGCGAGGTCATGAGCCAGCAAACTCCCGTGGCCAGAGTCATGCCCTCGTGGCACGAGTGGATGGAACGCTGGCCGGAGCCGGCCGACCTCGCGGCGGCTTCGCCGGCCGAGGTCATTGTGGCCTGGGGCAATCTCGGCTACCCGCGTCGCGCCCTGCGGCTGCGGGAGTGCGCGGCCGCCGTGGCCGCCGACTGGAACGGCGTCCTCCCCTCTTCCCGCGACGATCTCCTCACGTTGCCGGGAATCGGGCCCTACACGGCGGATGCGATCATCGCCTTCTCTTACCGCAGGCGATCAGTGGTTCTGGACACGAACACCCGGCGGGTCCTGTGCAGGCTGCACGGAACCGCGGCGCCGCCCTCTCATCTGCGCAAGGACGAAATCGCGCGGGCCGACGCGATGGTCCCCCTCGAAGACGACCTGGCCTGGCAGTGGAACGCCGCGCTCATGGAGCTCGGCGCGCTCGTGTGCACCGCGAAGAATCCGGCGTGCCAGGAGTGTCCGCTGCGCCCCGACTGCGCCTGGTTCGCCGCAGGCAAACCGGAAAGCGGCACGCCTCGCCGCGTGCAGAGATTCACGGGCACCCACCGCGAGGCCCGGGGAAAGATCATGGCGGTCCTCAGAGGCGCCGCGTCGCCGGTCTCCCGCGACGAGCTGGCCGCTGCGGCCTCGCTCGCGCCTTCGCGCTTCGCCCCCGCGCTGGACTCCCTGCTCGACGACGGCCTCGCCTGCCTGCGCCCCGGCGGCTACGCGCTCCCCGAAGAGCGCTAGCCGCCGGACTCAGGACCGAGCCTCAGCTCCAGGCTCCGTAGTCGGACTCCGCCTTGCCGTCATTTTCGACCTCGAGCAGGGCCGCGGCGCATTCGTCGTCGACCACCAAGTCCGTCACCGCGCCTGAACGCAGCACGGCGGCCAAGGCGGGAGCCTTCGCCGCACCCGCGACGGCGCAGACCCTCCGCGGGATCTTGGCCAGCTCCGCGGGGGTCGGCCCGGTCGCACGGGTGTTGATCTCGATGTCTTCGTACGTGCCGTCCGCGCGGAGGAGGACCGTGCACACGTCGCCGACCACTCCGTCGCGCCGCAGCTCCGTCACTTCCTCCGGCGAAAGGTAGCCGCCGGCGTAGACGTGCGAGGGAAGGGGCGACGTGAAGGAGCCGACGCCGAACACGGCGACGTCGGCATTGCGCCCGATGTCCCTGACCACCTGGATGGAGCGTTCGCGCCACATGAGGTCCCTGGTCTCCGCGTAGTCGAAGAAGGCGGGGACGGGGAAGGGGAAGGCCTTCGCGCCGAAGGCCCGCGTGAAGTTGCCGAGTATCTCGCCCACGTAGGGAAGGCCCGTCGTCGTGGGATTGGCCGCGCCGTTGAGCTGGACTATCGTCACGCCGGACATGCGCTTGGGCATGAGCCGCTCGGAGATCGTCGAGACGGTGGTTCCCCAGGCGATGCCCACCATCATCTTGTCCTCTATGACGTCGCCGACGAGGTTCCCCGCCACGCCCGCCACTCGTTCGAGCCGCCGGATTTCCGTGGTGGCCCCCGGCACCTGGACCACCGTGACGTCTACGTCATAGAGGTCCTCGATGCGCCGGGAGAGGGAGTCGCGGGGCTCTTCGGGTGCGTGAAGGGAGATGCGGACCAACCCCTCGTCGCGCGCCGAGGCGATCAGGCGTGAAACCGTCGACCGCGATATGCCAAGCTTGTTGGCTATCGCCTCCATGGTCTGTTGCTCGACGAAGTACAGGACTGCCGCTTCGTAAGCGAGATTGCGTCGTTCAGATCTTGTTGCCACACCTCCATTGTGCACGATCTCTCAAAGTCAATCCAGCCAAAATAGCTGATCCTCCCGAATATGGCGAGATGCATACCACTTAAATTGCCACTTGACTTATACGTCAAATAGTGCAGATGCTCAACATACGGCTTTTACCCTGCACACATGGCCATTTGTTCGTTCTTTGAACGTTTCTTGAGATGATAGATAAAGGGTGGGTTGTATCGACAACCTACGAAGGTATACACGTCAACGAGGAGTGAACACATGCCAAATTCCCACCTTTCAGCAGCAAGCCGCCAGCGTGCACTGGAGTCGATGTCCAAGGACGGCGTCGACGTCCTTGTCGTCGGAGGAGGCGTGACCGGAGCGGGCATCGCCTTGGACGCCGTCACCCGCGGTCTGCGCGTGGGCATTGTCGAGGCGCAGGACTGGGCTTCGGGAACGTCGTCGCGCTCCTCGAAGCTTGTCCACGGCGGCCTGCGCTACCTGTACCAGCTCAACTTCGCGCTCGTCGCCGAATCTCTCCGCGAGCGCGGCCTCCTTCTGACGGAGACGGCTCCGCACCTGGTCAAGGCCCAGCCTTTCCTGTGGCCTCTGAAGATGCCGGTCATCGAGCGCATGTATTCGGCCGTCGGCGTCGGAATGTACGACACGATCGCCCAGTTCGCCCATCGCGGCTCGGTGCCGATCCAGCGCCACCACACCCGCAAGGGCTCGCTCAAGCTGGCCCCCGCGCTCAAGAGGGATTCGCTCACCGGTTCGATCGTCTACTACGACGCCAGGGTCGACGACGCGCGCCTGGTCGTCACGCTCGTCCGCTCAGCGGTGCGCCACGGCGCCCTCGCAGCCAACCGCGTGCAGGTGACCGACATGGTCAAGGACGCGGCCGGGCGGGTCACCGCCGCCAAGCTCCTCGACCTTGAGTCCAACCGCGAGTACGAGGCGCCGACGGGCGCGATCATCAACGCCACGGGCGTGTGGACGGAAAAGACCCAGTCCCTCGCCGGAACGACGGGCGGCCTGAAGGTCCTCGCCTCGAAGGGCATCCACATCGTCGTGCCCAAGGACAGGATCAATTCGAAGGTGGGCATCTTCCTGCGCACCGAGAAGTCGGTCCTCTTCATCATCCCGTGGAAGCGTTACTGGGTGATCGGAACCACCGACACCGCCTACCACGAGAATCGCCGCGACCCCGTGGCCGACCTCGAGGACATCGACTACGTTTTGGAGCAGGCGAACTCCGTGCTCGCCAAGCCGTTGACGCACGACGACATCATCGGCACCTTCGCGGGCCTGCGCCCGCTTTTGCAGCCGGGCACGCTCGACGGCGACGAGTCGAAGTCGACGCAGGTTTCGCGCGAGCACACCGTGACGGAGGCCGCCCCGGGCCTGACCGTCATCGCCGGCGGCAAGCTGACCTCTTACCGCCAGATGGCGGAAGACGCCGTCGACTTCACGATCGGCAAGGACAAAGCCAAGCAGACTCCCTCGGTCACGAAGAAGACCCCGCTGGAAGGCGCCGCCGGATACCACTCGATGTGGAGCCGCCGCGCCGCGATCGCGCGCGAGAGCGGGCTGAGCATCGACCACGTCGAGGATCTGCTGGACCGCTACGGTTCGGACATCGACTTGCTTCTCGACATGATCGAGGAGCGCCCCGACCTGGGGAACGAGCTCAAGGGCGCCCCCGAGTACCTGCGCGCCGAGATCGCCTTCGGCGTGAGCCACGAAGGGGCTTTGCACCTGGACGACCTCCTGGCTCGCCGCACGAGGCTGACCTACGAGCACGCAGACCGCGGGCTCTCGGTCGCCGAAGAGGTCGCGACCCTCGCGGGCGAGCTGCTCGGCTGGGACGAGGCCAAGAAGGAGGCCGAGCTCGCCTCCTACCGCTCCAGGTGCGAGGCCGAGGCCGCCGCTCAGAAGATCGCGAGCGAGGCGGAGGCTCAGAAGGTCCGCGAACAGGCGGAGGAGATCACGCCCTTCCTCGACGTCGCGCCCGAGATTCAAGGCTGATCCGGGCTGCGCCACCGCCGCGGGGGCCGTTCGGCCCCCGCGGACTCACCAAGAAAGGAACAGTTAAAGATGACTGATACCGAACGGAAGTACGTCCTGGCGATCGACCAGGGTACGACGTCGTCCAGGACGATCCTCTTCAATCACGCGGGGGAGGTCGTTTCCGTCGGTCAGCTAGAGCACGAGCAGATCTTCCCCCACGCGGGGTGGGTCGAGCACAATCCGAACGAGATTTGGGACAACGTCCGCCAGACGGTCGGCATGGCGTTGGGCGGGGCGGAGGCCAACCACCACGAAGTCGCGGCGGTCGGCATCACCAACCAGCGCGAGACGACGATCATTTGGGACCGCGCAACAGGCGAGCCGGTCTACAACGCCATCGTGTGGCAGGACACCCGCTCCCAGGACCTCGTCGATCGGCTCGCGGCCGACGGCGGACCCGACCGGTTCCGTTCGACCGTGGGCGAGACGCTTTCGACCTACGCCTCGATCACGAAGATCATGTGGATCCTCGAGAACGTCCCGGGCGTGCGTGAGCGGGCCGAGCGCGGGGAGCTCGCCTTCGGAAACCCCGACACGTGGCTCATTTGGAACATAACCGGCGGCCCCAAGGGCGGCGTCCACGTCACCGACGTGACGAACGCCTCCCGCACGATGCTCATGGACTTGCGGACCTTGCAATGGCGCGAGGACATCTGCGAGATCGCGGGCATCCCGACGTCGCTCCTTCCCGAGATCCGCTCCTCCTCCGAGGTGTACGGATACGGACGCCAAACCGGTCTGCTTCCGGGCAAGCCGATCGCCGGCGACCTGGGCGACCAGCAGGCGGCGACCTTCGGCCAGGCGTGCTTCCAGCCCGGCATGGCGAAGAACACCTACGGCACCGGCTGCTTCATGCTCATGAACACCGGGACCGAGCCTCAGCTTTCGGACAACGGGCTCATCACCACCGTCTGCTACAAGATCGGCGACCAGCCTGCGGTGTACGCGCTGGAGGGCTCTATCGCGGTGTCCGGATCGCTCATCCAATGGCTGCGCGACAATCTGGAGATCATCGCCACGGCCCCGGAGGTCGAAGCCTTGGCCGCCAGCGTGGACGACAACGGCGGCGTGTACTTCGTGCCGGCCTTCTCCGGCCTGTTCGCCCCGCACTGGCGCGGCGACGCGCGCGGAGCGGTCGTAGGCATGACGCGTTACAACACGAAGGCGCACATCGCCCGCGCGGCTTTGGAGGCGACGGCCTTCCAGACGCGCGAGGTCCTTGACGCCATGGAGGCCGATTCGAAGGTCAAGCTGGAGCAGCTGAGGGTCGACGGCGGCATGACCGCCAACGATCTGCTCATGCAGTTCCAGGCCGACATCCTCGACACCGAGGTGGTGCTCCCGGTGGTCGCGGAGACGACGGCCCTCGGCGCAGCCTATGCGGCGGGCATCGCCGTCGGCTTCTGGTCCGGCGAGGGGGACGTGGTCGCCAATTGGGCGGAGGCCAAGCGCTGGAAGCCCGAGATGGAGCCGGCCGAGCGCGAGCGTCAGCTCCGCCAGTGGAAGAAGGCGATATCGAAGACCCTCGACTGGGTCGACGACGACGTCAAATGACCCGCGAGCATCGGCGATGCATGTGACCGGCCGGCGACGTCGGCTGCCTTCGCCGCGATGCCGACAAGCGACCGATCGGTATCCGCGCTACGCGGACGGCTGACAAACTCGGGCCGCTCTCGAGTTGTCACAACCGGGGCCAGCCGTGGTAGCTTGGGCTAGCCGAATCAAAGTTCGACGTCGCCGAGAACCGGTTCGGACACATTGAAGCTCCCGGAGCCTCCTGCCCTAGGGCGTCAGACGGACAACGCCAAAGGAGGCTCCGGGTACCTTTTGCCAAGAACAAGCTCAGTGCACAGCGCCTGACCAGACATGACCGGATTTAGCCGGGGTCACTTGACATCGCAGACGCTGAAGGCGAACGAGCGAATCGGCCCCACGGAACCGTCGGCGATGTCTTCGATGTTTGGCCGCCCACCGTTGCCGGTGACGGAATTGAGTGCGTACTCGGTTCCATTGGGAGCGGTGAAATAGAGGATCGGATCGCCAGCGGAGTTGAGCTTGCAATAGACAGTCCCGTGGTCGACCATCAAGTTCCAGCTATGCCTGAATGTCGCCTTCGAAATCTTTGCCGGGTTGCTCGTCGCCTTGGGGAGCTTCGCCGTGTCAGTCGGATAATCCTCAGGGTGAAGCATCCCGCACCCGGACAGTCCCATCGCTCCAAGAAGGCACGCGGCTATGACGCCTCGAATTCGCCTAGGCACTCTCGATGAGGCGCCTCGTTTGGCGATGTTTTCTCGCTCCACAGTGTTCTTTTGTTTCATGATGACTCCTTGTTTCATGGTGTTTCTTTGTTGACGGCGAGGGCCATGTAGCCGTCTTCGAGGTTCGGCTCGACCGGTTCCGCGCCTTCAGGCGGCGTGTCGGTGACGATCCTGTACTGGGTTCCCCCGGGCACGGTGAGAGCGTTGACCACCGCCGCGTGCTCCGGAAGCTGAGCGCTGCGCGGATCAGTCAGCCACGTGCGGCCTCGGGCCGCTTCGATGAGGCCGCCCGTCGGGCCGTCGTAACGGGTGCGTCCATGTCCCAGAACGAATATGTAAGGGCACGTCTGGGCGACGTCGTCGAGAATATGGGTGGACAAGATCACAGTGCGTTCAGCGCCGAGCCCCGCCAACAAGGTCCTGAAACGTATGCGCTCTTCAGGGTCCAAGCCGGCGGTGGGTTCGTCGACGATGATGAGCTGAGGTTCCCCCATAAGGGCCTGCGCTATGCCCACCCGGCGCCGCATCCCGCCAGAGAACCCTCCTATGCGTCTGTTCTTGGCATCGGTGAGCCCAACACGGGCCACGAGCTGCTCGGCTTGACTGCGGCGTGCGGAGCGCTTGTCGATCCCCTTGAGGATGCCGACGTAGTCCAGAAACTCCAGCGGCGTGAGATTCGGGTAAGGTTCGACGTGCTGGGGGAGGTAGCCTAGGACGCTCTTGACCGCACGACGGCTCGCCGAAGCGCTGAGATCCTGACCGTCGACGAACACTTTTCCCTCCGTGGGCTGAATGATGCCGCACAGCATGCGCATGAGCGTGGTCTTGCCGGCGCCGTTCGAGCCGAGCAAGCCAATCATCCCGGTGGGAAGATCGATGGTGACGTCGTCGAGAGCCTTCGGCTTGCCCCGAAAGTGCTTTGTGACGTGGTTGATAGAGATGTACATGGGATGATTCCTCTCAACGATCCCGGAAGCGTTCGGACAAACGGGAGCCGATGGCTAGAAGCACGATGATCAGGGTGAGCTGCCACAGCAGAGAAACGGTGGCCGTAACCGGCCCAGGAGAAGAACTGAGCGGACCTGTGAGCGCATACAACGGTCGCGAACCGAAGCAACCCTCGGCGACGGCGTCCCCGGTGACCCCGAAGATCGTGCCCTCGGGAGCAGGCACAGGAATCGCAGGGGTCGAGAATACGAGGTAGAACCAAGCGAGAACAGCCACGATGCGCGCGAAGGCCTGCGGCAGAAAGGACCCCGTGAAAGCTGAGATCGCAATCGAGCACAGCATCGCGGGCGCAATCATCGATGCCGTCACGGCGAGAGCCATAGGCAGCCCGTCCCATTTTCCCTGGACCGTCTGAATCGTTCCCATGACGAGAAGGAAGGCCAAGGGCGGCACGATGACTACAGCGAATGGCCCCAGCACCCGCGCCATCCGGAGCTTCATGAAGCCGACCGGGGCGGACGATTCCAACTCGCCGATGCCAAGACGGGCGGGAGCGGAGAGAAGACTGGTGAACGCCGCGGCATAGGCGATGCCGACGAAGATGACCATAACCTGCGCCTTGTAGACGAGGTCTCTGACGTCTCCGGTATTCGGCGCTTTTCCTCCGAAGCTCAGCAAGACGGCAAACAGCGTCAACGGTATCGATGTGTACCACAGCGTTTTCTGTCTCCACGCTATTCGTGCGTGGACGCGTAAGAGATCGACGAAAGTCATGCCGCTGTCACCGCCTGCGATATGTTGCGCTCGGCGTCGCCGAGCCTGCGCCACGCCCGAACGGCCAAAATCGTTGCGATCAAAACGGGTATTCCACGCCGCAAGAGCAGAGGCTCCACATACGGATCCCACAGCGCGGCCAAAAACAGCCAGGTTGCCGTGACAACGATCGTGGTGGAAGACGCCGATCCCGTGTAAGCCGCAGCGCCGAATGCGGCAGCGGCGATCGTCACTGCCGATCCGATCGGTATGACGACGGTGATCCACCCTTTGTCTTGCATCCACACGCCGGCCACATGCAGCGGCGCGAACATGACAACGGCTCCGATCACCGCGGACGCGGTCACAGCCACCGCGCGAACCACTTGCACGCGTCGGAATGACGCCGGAGTAGCCTCATGAAGCTCGACCAACGGATCGCCCGTCAGCACGATGGCCACGGCCACGCCGCTACAGATGACGAAAATCTGCCTCAATCCGAACGCCAATGCCATGCCTTGCATCGAGGACCACGCGGCCGCAGCCAACCTGCCCACGAGCGCGGTGACGACCGCAGCTACGAGCGGTATGGCCAAGATGACGCGAACTCGTCGCAGCTGTGCCGCAAGGAACGAGACCGACATGTTGACTCCTTTCCCGTCCAACTCACTGTCGTTGTGTGAGTAGCGAGCCAGGGCCGACCGGTTCACGGGAAGTCACCCGTCCCTCGACGAAGCCATTGCTCGCGGGGCAGAAAACGCTGCGCCGGCGATCAACGCCAGACCGAGGGCAACGACCCCCGCAGGAGTGATCGCCTCCTGCAGCGAACCAGAGGGGCCGAGGCCGAACGGCGAAGAGGACGGCCCCACAACGGCGGAGGCGGCCAGCCCCACCACGACGCCCGCCCACGGGGCCACCCAGATGGAGAGAAACGCGACGGTCCCCGCCACCGCCGCCATCGGGACCAGCCACCCCGCGAGAATCGGACCGAAGACGTCTGCCGTGCCCCACGTGGCAGCGGCTGCGGCGCCCAGGATCCCCGTCGCGGCGTCGAGCGCCAGCACCGCGGCCACCCGGGCGAGCACTGCCGTCGACGGTCCCAACGGCGTAGTCAAAGCGACGGCGTCCTGGCGGATTCGAGACAGCGCCGTGGTCACCGTCAGGTTGACGCCGAACAACGCCAAGGACGCGAATCCCCCCACTGCGGCGTGCAGCCCCATGGTCACGCTGAAGAATCGGGCTGCCAGCGCCGCGAACGCGGCGGTCAGCAGAGCAAGCGGAACCACCAGCCATGGCACGACTTTCAATTGCGAGCACCCCAAGGCCACCGCCAGCCGAAGGCTTTGCCCTGCCGTTCGGCGCTGCCGCTCGAGCGGCGACGGCGAAGCGGCCACCCGACGGCGCACTCGCTCGTAGCCGGGCGGCTCGCTCCGTTCGAACTCCCACTGGCGCAAGGCGGCTTTCAATGCCTCGCGTTCGCGTTGTCCGCGCTCAAACATCGCCCCTCCTCACTGCCTCGTCAGCGCCTCTTTCAACAGCCGCCGCGCCCGCGAAACACGGCTTTTCACCGTGCCGACGGGTATTTCGAGCACCGAAGCGATCTCCCCGTATGGCAATTCGTGCAGCCAGGCGAGGCCGACCACCTCGGCGAGACCTTGGGGCAGGGACCTGAGAGCCCCGAGCAATTCGTCGACACCGGTCGCCATCGCGACCAGGTCCGCCGGATCGGCGGCGTCGTCGACCAGACATTCGACCTCCTCGTCCAAAGGCGCCGTCGGAATCTTCCGCCGGCGAGTGTGCGTCCAGATCTGACGCTTGGCAATCCCCAGAAGCCAGGTGAGAATCCTGCTGTCGCCCCTGAAGGCGGGGGCCGATCTCCAACACCCCAGCCACACGTCCGCGCTGATTTCCTCAGCGTCGCCCCGGTCATCGCTTCGGGCGAGAACGAAAGCGAACACCACAGCCGAGTAGCGCTGGTACAGCTCGGCGAATGCGCGTTCGTCCCCGTCCCCCACAGCTTCGAGAAGCTCGGCGTCGCGATCGGCCTCGGTGTCAGCGGCCAAGGTGAGACGACTTCCCGCGCACCAAGTTTGCACAGCCGTTTCGCTTCGTCACCGGGTCTCTCCTCTTCTCGGGACGGCAATGACCATCCGAACTCATTCGTCATTGAGTTCGTAGCGACGCGCCCCGCGGCGGTTCACGCCCGGCTCGATGCGGCGGTTCACGCCCGGCTCGGCGCGGCGGTTCACGCGCAGCTCAGCCCTGGAATCGAGCCGTCTCCGGCCAGACTACTAGTCACCGCCGTCGGCCGCTGCTCGCACATTCGCCGCCGCGCGGAACGCTGCTCGTCCGAGTTCTCGTTGATTGGCGGCGACGGGCGCATCCCTCGCCGCCATGTGGAAAACCACTGGTATGCGACGGCGAACGCTGACACGCCGGCACGCGAGGGCGGCCTCCTCGGGCGCACGTCGCAAACGACCGGTCGACGAAGTCACACCACTCTTCGGCATGCATCGCCAACGACCAGTTCGACGACGGCGCTACGCGGACGGCTGACAAACGCGGGCCCTCTCGAGTTGTCACATCCGCGGCCAGCCGTGGTAGCTTAGGGTGTCCGAATTGAAGTTCGACTTGAAGTTCGACGTCGTCGAAAACCGGTTCGGACACATTAAAGCTCCCGGAGCCTCCTGCCATAGGGCGTAAGACGGACAACGCCGAAGGAGGCTCCGGGTACATATTTGACTCTGCCGACCGCAGCTCGGGCCCCTCGTCGTCTCTGCCGGTCGGAGCTCCAAGTCGGGCGCTCTCATTCTCCTGAGCTCACTTCCTTGCTTGTCCACGCGAGGTGTTCGTCTGCCTAGGCCGGCTGTCGCCGTCTTCATAGACCGGGTGCGGCAGCGCGCACGAACCGCCTGACTTCCCTCGCCGGGAAAGTCATACGAGTACTTGAACCCCCGTCAGAGACTCGCGCGGTTCGACAACCCAAGATCGCTGGACCGACTCCGCAGCGGACCCGTCAAAGACACCGCTTCCTGGAACAAGCAAGCTAATAAGCGCAAGCAATGAGAAGACCGACGACGAGAGCTTGAGTCTCATGTCGCCTCCTACTCATGTCGCCTCCCTTGGCCGTATCACTTCGTTTTCCACTCAACCGTGTCGAGAGCTTTGACCAGATCGTCGGGAACAGGGGCCCCGGGGTCAGACGTGACGTAAAACTTCCACAGGCCGTCGCGCCGCAAGACTATCCACTGATAGACCGTCTGGTCTCCGCCCGGTTCTGAAGAGACGAGGACCCATCCGTATCCCCGCTCTCCCGCGATCATCCGGTCGTCCATCCGATCTGAGACAGACACCCCCTTAATCTTCCTCGCCTCCATCATGAAGTAATCCCTGTACCGCTTCGCGGTAAGCTTGCCGGTGCCCAGAGTATCGCGAGCCATCTTCAAAGAAGACCAATGAACCTGGATACCGGCGACATCCAGGTCGAACTGCCCCGTCCGAGTCACCGCGAACAGCCAGTCGTCCCTCAGTTCGGCCACCTCAACCCACCCTTGCGGCACACGCATCGAAAACGCGTCCCGAGTGACCCCAGACGACGGCGACGGCTTGACCGGCGAGCAACCCGCAAAAGCCAGCAACGCAACCCCCGCCACGAACAGACGCCACACACGCCTCCCCGCACCCCGAAACCACCTATGCGCCCCGGCAAATCCGCGCCGAAGCCACACGCCAGGTTCCAAAGGCTGCACACCGACCAAGAGTTCGAATCTCATGTCGCCTCCCTTGGCCGTATCACTTCGTTTTCCACTTGACCGTGTCGAGAGCTTTGACCAGATCGTCGGGAACAGGGGCCCCGGGGTCAGACGTGACGTAAAACTTCCACAGGCCGTCGCGCCGCAAGACTATCCACTGATAGACCGTCTGGTCTCCGCCCGGTTCTGAAGAGACGAGGACCCATCCGTATCCCCGCTCTCCCGCGATCATCCGGTCGTCCATCCGATCTGAGACAGACACCCCCTTAATCTTCCTCGCCTCCATCATGAAGTAATCCCTGTACCGCTTCGCGGTAAGCTTGCCGGTGCCCAGAGTATCGCGAGCCATCTTCAAAGAAGACCAATGAACCTGGATACCGGCGACATCCAGGTCGAACTGCCCCGTCCGAGTCACCGCGAACAGCCAGTCGTCCCTCAGTTCGGCCACCTCAACCCACCCTTGCGGCACACGCATCGAAAACGCGTCCCGAGTGACCCCAGACGACGGCGACGGCTTGACCGGCGAGCAACCCGCAAAAGCCAGCAACGCAACCCCCGCCACGAACAGACGCCACACACGCCTCCCCGCGCCCCGAAACAACCCGCGCACCCTGGTAAACCCTCGCCACAGCAACGAACCGACACTCAAATGCCGCACACCGACCCTACTTGCTCGCAACCCGCGCATCATGATGCCTCTTTGCCGCGTTCGTGATCGCCGTCTGAATGTCGTTGATCTGGCCGCCGTACCTCTTTCCTGCATACGATGAGACATAATCCTCAAATCCTCCCCGCTGCTCAGGGGCCATCTGGTCATAGGGAATTATCTTCCCATTCGCATCCACGAATTGTTCGCGCTCACCTAGTTTCGCATTATACTCAGCCGGCGTCGGAGAGGCTCCTTGGAACACATCATGCGTACTTGCAACGCTATAGAACGTTTTAGTCATGAACTTTTCCGCCAACGCCTCTTTCGTCACTATCTCGCTTTCGGCAGCCGCGGCGTTGTTAGTGGGCCACATCGCTTCCATGACGGGAGCCGACGAAAACCGAGACTTGACCTGATTCATAATGAAACCGCCGACTGGATTTTTGTCGCCAATCCGACCGGAGAGAAGTCGATACCGAAAGAGACGCCCCTTTGCCAGCGGGCGTTTCGCTTGTCCAAAGCCTCGAGTGCGGCGACGTCGGAATCCTTCGGCGCTGTAAAAAGACCCTCTGTTATGGGAGCCCAGCGGGCCGAAACGTTCCTGACCTCATCGGGGTCTCCACCCTCGGCAAAAGCTTGGTTGAGATCCTCCGCATAGCCCCTTTTGGCGGCAATCAAAAGATTGTCTATGGCCGGTGCCCTGCCTCCCACGTACGTGTCGTCGCTCTTGTCGTTTGGGGTTCCGTGGTCGTCCACATCGGGCTCGTCGAACCCCAGATCCGCGAACAGGCCATTCTTCCCAAAGATGCGCATTCTGAAGTCCTGAGGAAAACGAATCTGACAATTCTCGACGGCCCCTCCGGACACAACGTGTCCGTTCCTGCTGTTGTACATCGAATTCGTTATGCTTTCGACGTACGGCTGAAGGATCAGTCCCGTCCACGAACGCAACTTTGAGTTGTAATACCCGAAAGCGTTCTGCCCACCGATTTCATACCCTCGGGATTTTGGGTTTTCAAGCCCTTCTTGATACCCGCGCATGTGATTCAAAGCGATGGAGGCAGCGTTTTCATTCCTTGCCTGCCATGCTCTCCACTCGTCGTAGGCTCGCTGATACTCGGCGTGAGAGGCGTACTGACTCTCTTTCGGCATGTCCATGAAGGGCTCAGGGGCCGAGGCCTGCTGGAGAACGCGGCCGTACTGCTCCCCGTGATCCTGGAATCCCTTGTACTCATCGTCTGGCCCATCCTGACGATGGCCGGTCAGATAGCGGGTGACTGCCGTTTCGTGACCTTCACCCTTTTCTATTTTGCCGTCGTTGTTGAGATCGACATCGAAACCGGTGCCCGGCGCAAGGAAAGAACGCACGCTGTTCAAACGACGGCGATTGCTTTCGCGAAGAGCCTCGCGATCCTCCTGCTGCATCCCGTCGGCGTCGTCGGACTCGAGTGATTCCGGATGGTCCATGAGCAGGAGCATGGAGTGAATCGCGTCGCCCGTTTCGTCGTGGCCGCTCGGCGCGTCGAATCTTCCCCACTGACGTCCTGCCGTCACACAAAAAGAGCCAAGACCGCCCATGTGCTTGCGGTTAAGGTGATCCCACTTGAGAATATCCTTCGCAATCGACTTTTCGCCGTCGAAGCACTCTGGCCCCAAGGCCAGGTTCGGATTGGCCTTCGCGGCGGAACCCATCATGTCGGCAAGGTACTCGTAGCCGTAATGGCGGGAGCGATTGCCGCCTGACCACGTCTCGGTGTCCTTCTCGACCGATCCGTCCGCTTTGTAGAGGGTCTTCCCCACCGCTTTCCACTCTTCGAGGCGCCGCCCAATCATCTGGGGGATCGGAGTTCCGTCAGCAGCGACCAGTCCGGCGCGCGCGGCAAAGAAGCTTCTTTGATCGTGGGCCACAGAAGGATCGGCGTTCATTCCGCCCGTTGAGAGAACGAAAACATTCCCCAGGTGGCGCGTCAGCGATCCCACCCGTTGCTTATAGTCGCTTGGAATCGGATGCGAATCCGAAGGCAGAGTCATGTGTCTATAGGCCAGGCGTTGAAACCTCAGTATGTTCTTCGGCGGCACTCGCGAGGCCAGAGCCTGGGCGAAGAACGGGTTCTTGCACATCTCGCCGTACTTGGCCTCGAACTTCTGGACCTTCTCCGGGGTGACATCGGGATCGTTGACGATCTTGGCAGCCTCGGCGGCGGAGTGTTGGGCGTACGCCCACTCTGCTTGACCGTCCACCAGCGGCATGTCGTCGAAAAGCACGGCGCCTACGGCGTCGCGGCCTTTGGCGAGAGTCTCCGAGTCAACGATCGCTTCGCGTGCGGCTTTCATCTTTTTGGCGGCGGCGTCGGCAACACCGTCAAGCTCGCGCAGGATCTGCCCGTATCGGGCTACGACGCCGGCTTGGATCTGACGGCAGTCGGAACGCAGCACCGCCTCGTTAGCCGAGATTTCGGCCGGCGTCGGCCGCTGCCCGCCCTCTCCGTGGATGAACTTGGCCTGCCTCGCGTGCATCTCAGCCTCTGCCCCGTCGTATTCGTCCCATAGCGGCGGGATTTTGCGTTCGATTACATCCCCCACAGTCGCGGACCATTCGTGCAGCGCCACGATTGCCGTGGCGATGGCGGGAGGAAGCTTCCGGGCATGGCCGCCGAGCTTGAGGATCTGATCCGTGTAGGCGTCGGCCGCAGCTCCCACCCATCCGGGAACCTCCTTGCCTCCATGCAAAGCAACCTGCGTGAAGGACACGGTCTTCGAAATGCGGGCGAAATCGCCCACGAGAGCATCGACGACGGGCCGCACATCCTTGGGAAGCGGCATCACATCTTTGCCGCTCATACGGCGCCGCCCATCGTGTCAGCGATCTTTCGGAAGTCTTTCGTTGACTTCTTTTCGGTCGCGTCATAGTTTTCGCTCGCTTCTTTCTGGCCGGAGCCAAGATCGGCACACGCATCGGAAAACTCGGCGGCAACAACGTCCAAGAACCCGATCCACGTTTCGATTTCCTTGCGCAGAGCGGCTGTGCCGGGGCTGGAGATCCGCGGAAGATCAACAGCCGTTCCCTTGGACGAAAGGGAACGCGCAAAGCTCGCGACAGACGCGAAGGTCTGCGAATCGTGCCAATCGGCTTTGGCGCTTACACCAACCGCCTCGCGGTCGAATTCAAGGTTCGCCATAACGTGACGCCTCCGTTACTCAGTATTTGCGTGAACTCCGATTACCTTGCGGCAACGTAGACAGTTGGAATCTAGCACAGTCGATCGGCGATTGCACGGCTTCAGGGCACAGGAATGTAAAACTGCACAAAGTCATCAGTTTATGGCTGTCGAGAATGTCGCAATCGTGCGGATTTCCGTTCAAATGGCGACGTTTAACGACTCTTCATGAAAGGTGGAGCTGGAAGCAAGACAATGGCGAACAGAGCTTGAACCGAGGCTTGCGTGACAACATACAAAAAATCTACGCGCAATTCCCGCAACGACGTTCGGTTTTGACGGAGCCGACATTGGACGGTTATCGGTTCAGTTCGCGTTGATGCGGCTTGTAGGATTCCCGCGCTGCGAGGATGCGGGCGGCCTCGAGCTCTTTGGCCCCCAGAGTGGCGAGGTCAGCACGTAGGGATGCGGAACCTGAGGCGCAGACGTCGACGGCGCCGCGATGTGGGACCTGAGGCGCAGGGCTCGGGGTGCGAGAGTCCCCGGCCGACGTCGTCGCAGCCCCAATTGGCACCGCACAACATGTTGTGAGACACATCACGCAGCGACGAATGTTGGCAGTTTTGCCGCGCGGCGGCGGGGGTTTCGCCGACCTTTGCACAAATATACCGTGTATGCACGTTGATCTTGCCGCTTGCGTGAGGGTAGGGTCTGGAGACGTCGGCGTCGCCGGTCTGTCGGCGTGAAGCATTGTAGGTCCGCGCGAGGTCGACCCTGCGCGTGGGAGCTTGTGTATACAGGCGGCGGCCTATGCCATACAAGCACGCCACGCGATTATGTCATTTAATAACGTTTTGCATGTTTTTAGGAGGTGACGTGTATGTCGGTCTTTAAGTTGGATCGGGATGCATTTGACCGTCAGTTGGCCGCAATGGAGGCGACCGGGCAGGCGTTTGAGAAGGCCCAGAGCGCCTTCGCCGTGGCCGCCCACTCGGCCGCCGCGGAGCTGGCCAAATCCGGTTCGTCCGGGGCGTCGGGAGCCTCGTTCGGCCTGTCGGGCTCGTCGGGCGGGGTGCAGTGGTCGGGCGTCGGGGAGCTGGTTCAGTTCGGCTCGCCCCTGCGGGGCACAGCGGTCATGGTCGATAAGAAGATGTCGACGGCCTCGCGCCTGGAAAAAGCCGGGGTGGCCGACCTACGGGCCTCGCTCGCGTCGTTCACCGAGCTCAACGAGGCCGAGCGGCAGGCCTACCTGGCCCGCCTGGCCGCCGTGGACGAGAAGTTCACCTACCGGCGGCCCGAGGAAATGACCGCGATCGTCGCGGCCTACAGCCAGGCCCGCGCCGCTTTCGACGCCGCGTCGAAGTTGGGAGGCAAGTGATGCCCACGCCTCACGCGGACCGTTTGCACGGGATTGAGTCGTGGTCGCCGTCTTCGATCCAGGACTCCTTCGCGCACTTCGACACGGTCTCGGCCCAGTTGCGCTTTATCGCCGACACCAACCGCAGAATCGTCGCCAATCTGGGAATGGAAGGCCGCACCGCCGACGCGGCCCGCCGGTACTTCGACCGCGTCGCCACGGACCTGTATGACCAAGCGGAGAAGATCGACCAAATGGCACGCGTTGTCAAAGACATCATGAACGGCGGAATCGAAGCCAAAAACCACAGCATCCAAATCCAAGCCGACCTCGCATTGGTGAACGACACTTTCGCAAACATGGAGACCGCTGGAAAATCCGGTCCTTTGAGCAGCTCCGTTATAGCTGAGGTCAATGCGAGGCGTGCTGCTGCGCATGCGGAGATTGATCGGCGGGCGAAGGAGGTGCTGCACACGTTGAATGTGCGCACCTTGAACGGGATCGCTTCGCTGCCCTACCAGGAGCATCTGCGCCAAGAGCTGAAGTCCTCGAACCCGGCCCTGATCGAACGGCTCGAGCGGCATGAGGCCGCGCAAAGACACGGCCCGGCCACGGGAAACCGCGGTGCGAGCCCTGGTTCGGCTGTCGCCTCTGGCCCTGCCCGGTCGGCGACCGCCTGGCACACCCCCGGAAGAGACGTCTCCCTAGGAAGCCCGGGCAGCCACACCGCCCCCGGAGGAGGAGGCTCTCACAGCCCTGGGGATGTCGGGTTGCAAAGCAGCCACTACACGCCGGTCCAGTCCGGGACCGTCGGCTCTAGTTCCGTCCCCGGTTCCGACCTGGGCGTGTTGAACCCGGGCAAGCGCGTGTCGGCCGTCCACGACCATCTGGCCGCGGCAGCCGCCGCAGCCGGCGGGCCGGCCGCCGTGCTCGGGTATCGGGCCTACCGGGCAGCACGCGCAGCCGCCGCGGCCAAGAGCGCCCCGGTGTCGTCTTCGCCTGCCCGGTCGGGCGCGGCCATACGTTCGGCCCCGCCGGCGAAAACAAGCGGACTCTTGCGAGGGGCGACCACCGCCGCACGAGCCACAACCCCCACAACCCCGGCATCGTCTGCGGGTCGCAGTGTTCGGGGCGGGGCCACCGGGGCAGCCCGCCCCGTCCCGTCCAGTTCTCAGGGGCGCCCGTCGGGCTTTTTGCGCGGGGCAACGACGGCCCCGCGCGCCAGAGTGCCGGCCCCGTCGTCGTCTCGCGGTTCGGGGATTCTCAAAGGCACATTGACCGTGGCGCGCAAAACCACCGACTCGCCCGCCTCGGCCGGCCGCCCCGGAAGCGCCAACACCACCGGCTCGCGGACAAGAGCCGGAAACACGCGGGCCGCCGCAAGCGGCTCGCGGACAGGGACCGCATCCCGAGCCTCGAATTCTCGCGGCGCCGAGGCCCGATCGGCTTCTTCTTCGCGCGGGGGTTCGGCCCGCGGAGCCCAAACCCGCAAAGCCTCAACCGCCCGCGGCGCGTCGGATTCCCAGACGGCCCCCGCCTCGCCGAAGGGGTCGGCCTCGCGGAAGAAGGGGTCGAAGCCGCGGGATTCGGCGTTCTCCCGCGCCCTGGCAACCCTGATCGGACAGCGGCGCGCAAGCGACAAACAACACGACGACCAAGCATCCGCCGAGCCCACGCCTGTCTCGCCCTACGAAAACGACAAGACCATCACCTTCCTGCCCGCAGGAAGCCAACACACCGCCGACGACAACAACTAACCACCAGCCAAGCTCGGGGGCCAAACCAGCGTCACACCGCCGCCAGTTTGACGAAACACCGGAGCGAACAACAATCAGGGTGGGGCACGAGCCGAAGCTCGTGCCCCACCCTGATCGCGCTTGCGCCACAACCCGAATCGACCTACCTGCCCTGGTAAGAATACGGCCCAACAGCCTGCCCGCGACCCCGCCGCCGCTTCACAACAGCGACAACAACTCCCACAACAATAACAACAACCACGCAAACGCTGAATCCGAGGAGAATCCACCCCCATACAGAAAAACCGCCGTCGGCCTTCTCCGAGACCGACACACCAGGCTTCTTAGACGACGAACTATCAGAATGATTAGACGAAGATTCTTTCTGAGCAACAATAGTGAAACCGTCACTAATGTAATCCAGACCTTTGATGATCACCTTATTGCCCTCAATCCTGCCCACCGTGGTCCGCACAATCTTGCCCGGCATGACAATCGTCGTCGTGGCGTTCATTTTGCGATTCGTCTGACTCTGTTGTGTTGAAGGCGGAAAGGTAAGAGAGTAGTTCCTACCATTATCAGTAATCTTTTCACCTTTTCTGATCGGATCGTCCGAAGTGTATCTACACGTGAGATTGCCGCCTGAGGGCGTAATGTCTTCCATTTTGGCGTTTTCAGAAAGGTTGCCGACACGTTTAAACTGAACTCGCAGGTCATCACAAGTTTGATGTATAGCCGCCAGCGTGCCGCGGCTGTCCTCGGCAATCACAACGGTTTTGATTTTACCGTCTGGATGCACTTCAAAAGTTATGTCGGTTCGGCACGCTCCCAAAAGCAACGTAAGTACTAGCGCCAGAAAACCAATGATTCGCTGATACGTTTTCATAGATGTGGACATGCCGAGCCTCCTCAACTCTCCGGCAAACGGTCGGGCGTTCAACCCCCGTACACCAACCAGACTAGGCGGATGAACACCAGAATAGTAGGCATTTCGGTAGGTTGTTTCCCCCTTCAGGAATGCGAGACGGAGAAAGGCGTGCACGCCAAGCCACAGAAGGCTCTCGGCTTTATGGGGATGCCCGCCTGCCGCAGTGACTGCCACATTCCGGGCAGCCCGAGCTTCTATCCCCACGGGCAAATGAGACCTCTAGTATCCGGCCGCAATCATCGAGTGCGGCGGCTGTCGCAGGGCTGATTGACCGAGGCTCTTTATGCATAGAACCCCGCTCTGCCAATCCCGTTGATCTCGAACGTTCGCCGGGTGTAACGTAGGTCGCACATCAGGGGATCTCGCCGTACGAAGGAGACGGCAGAAGCCTCTCACCATTTCGGTCACTTTCAGACCGTAACCAACGGAGGTGCGGCCAGGGGCAGATCCCCTCGCAGAAGAAAGGAGACCCCATGATCTACGCCGCTTACACGCCGTCGACGACGGCGGTGGGATCGTCGCTCGCATTGACGGCGCTGCTCGGCCTTCTGCCGCTCGTCGTCTTTTTCGTTCTTCTTGGCGTGTTCAAGGTGAAAACGCACGTGTGCGCGATCATCTCTCTTGCGGCGGCCCTCGCGGTGGCGATCTTCGCCTTCGGCATGCCTGTGGACCTCGCGCTGCTTTCCGCGACCCAGGGCGCGGCCTTCGGCCTCTTCCCGATCGTCTACATCGTCATCATGGCCGTGTGGCTCTACAACCTGACAGAGAAAACGGGCCGCTCGGAAGACGTCAGGCGGGTGTTCGCCGCCGTCGGCAAAGGGGACGTGCGGGTCCAGGCGCTCCTCATCGGCTTCTGCTTCTGCGGCCTCATGGAAGGCCTCGCGGGCTTCGGCGCGCCCGTCGCGATCTCCTGCGCCATGCTGCTCGCCCTCGGCGTCCCCGCGATCAAGGCGGCGCTCGCGACGATGGTCGGCAACGCTCTCAACGTCTGCTTCGGCGCGATGGCCATCCCGGTGACCACCGCCGCGAAGCTCGGCAGCTCCTCCGCCGACGCCGTCGGCGCGACCCAAGGGCGCATCACCCCGCTCTTCCTGTGCTGGATCCCCGTGCTCCTCCTCGGCATCCTCGACGGCAAACGCGGAATGAAACAGGCGTGGCCTGCCGCGCTCGTGGCCGGGGTGACCATGGGACTCGGCCACATCGTGGCCGCAAACTTCCTTTCCTACGAGTTGACGGCGGTGTTCGCGTCGCTGCTCTCCTTCGCCTCGGTCACCCTCCTCCTGCGGGTGTGGCGCCCCCGCACGCCTGAGGAACAGCTGTCCGAGACCTCCTCGGAAAAGCTCAGCGGCTCGCGCGTGGCCCTGGGGCTCCTGCCCTACTGGCTCGTGGTCGTCATTTTCGCAGTCGCCAAGCTATGGACGGCGGGAATCGACGTGCCCAAGGCGCTCGAATCGACGGACGTTGCATTCGGCTGGCCGGGGCTTGACGGTCAGCTGCTCGGCGCCGACGGGCAGGCCGTCAAGGCAACCCAGTTCACGTTCAGCTGGCTTTCATCGCCGGGGACGATGCTCCTGCTGACCGGGCTGATCGTCGCCGTCGTCTACGGAAAGAACAGCTCCGGCGGAAAGCACCCCTTCTCCTTCGGCAAGGGGATGGCGACGCTGTGGAAGACGGTCATCGATCTCAAGCTCGCCATCCTGACCATCACCGTGGTCATGGCTCTCGCATACGTCATGAACTTCTCGGGCCAGACGGTGGCCATCGGCACGTGGCTCGCCGCGGCGGGCGGGGCGTTCGCATTCCTCTCGCCCATCCTCGGGTGGGTCGGAACGGCAGTGACAGGTTCGGCGACGTCGGCCGGCGCCCTGTTCGCGAATCTCCAGTCGACGGCGGGGGCGAAGGCCGGAATCAGCACTCAACTGCTCTTGGCAGCCAACGAAATCGGAGGTGGCATCGGAAAAATAGTCAGCCCCCAGAACCTCGCAATCGCGGCCACGGCGATCAAGGAGCCCGGATCCGAATCGACGCTCCTGCGCAAAGCCGCCCCCTACTCGATCGCTTTCATCGCACTGCTCGGCATGATCGTGGTGCTTGCTTCGAGCGGGACGCTGGGGTTCCTCATCTCAAACTGACGCTGGGGCTCCCTGTAAAACGACGCCGGGGTTCCGGGCGGTAGGCAAAAAGGGCTTCCGTTTGACTGCGCTTCGGAATCGCCGCACGCGACTCCCGCGGATTTGCCTCCGCGCAGTCCCAGGATCTTCGCTCGCGAGGCGGCGTCCGCGGATCCGCTTCTGCGACGTCGTCCCCGACGGCAGGCGAAACGGCTGCCCGAACCCTTCTACGGCGGTCTGAACCCCCTCAATAGAAAAGGCAAACGTATGAAAATCGCACTGTTTTCAACGTGTATCGCGGACGTCATGTTCCCGCAGGCGGCGCAGGCGACCGTCCATTTGCTCGAACGCCTAGGGCACGAGGTTTATTTTCCCGAAGCCCAGGGCTGCTGCGGCCAAATGCACGTCAACACGGGTTACTATCCCGAGGCCATTCCGCTCATCCGCAACCACGTCGACACCTTCACCCCCGTGCTCGACGGGCAATGGGACGCCATCGTCGCCCCATCGGGCTCGTGCACGGGGTCGCTCCGGCATCAGGCGGCGCTTGTGGCGAGAGACCAAGGCAAGCCGCAGCTCGCGGTCTACGCGGAGGCGCTCGCCAAGAAGACCTACGACCTTCCCGAATTGCTCGTCAACGTGCTCGGAATGGCCGACGTCGGCGCCTATTTCCCTCACAGGGTCACGTATCACACCACGTGCCACTCCCTGCGGGTGGCGCGCATCGGCGACACCGCCACGCGGCTCATTGCGGCCGTCCGGGGCATCGACTACGTGCCGCTGCCCGATTCCGACGTCTGCTGCGGCTTCGGAGGAACCTTTTCGCTGAAGAACCCCGAGGTATCGGCAGCGATGCTCTCCGACAAGATGGCGAACATCATCTCGACGGGCGCCGAGATCGTCGTGGCAGGCGACTACTCGTGCCTGATGAACATCGGCGGAGGCCTGGCGCGCTCCGGCTCCGGCATCAGGTCGATGCATCTGGCCGAAGTCCTTGCCGGAACCGAAGAATCCCCCTGGTTCTCCCCTGCGACCAACACGAAGGTAGGTGCATGATGGGAGCCTTCTCTGATTTCGCCAAGAAATTCCGCCCCTCGGCGTGGACGGAGAAAGACGCCGAAGAGGCGAAGCTCGGTTGGCATCCGGGCCATCCGATTCCCGACGATCCGCTGCAGTGGGGCGAGCATTTTCCCCGGGCGGCTCACGAAACACTCAAGAACACGCAGATGCGGCGCAACCTCGGGTATGCGACCGGCAAGATCCGGGCCAAGCGCAATCTGCGGGTAGAGGAGATGCCCGATTGGGAAGGCCTTCGCGAGGCGGCGTCGAACATCAAGAGGGCCGTGGCCGCCGACTGGGTGAGGCTCCTCGAACAATTCGAAGAAAACGTCACCAAGCGCGGCGGCGTGGTCCACTGGGCGCGCGACGCCGAAGAGGCCAACGCAATCGCGCTCAACCTCATCTCAGCCAAGGGAGTGGACGAGGTCGTCAAGGTCAAGTCCATGGCCACCCAGGAAATCAACCTCAACGAGCACCTGGAAAAGCACGGGATCAAAGCGTGGGAAACAGACCTGGCCGAGATGATCGTCCAGCTCTCAGACGACATGCCCTCGCACATCGTCGTCCCCGCGATCCATCGCAACCGCGCCGAGGTGAAAGCCATCTTCGAGGCGAGGATGGAGGAGGCTCAGGGCCTGAGCGACGAGCCGCGCGTCCTCGCCATGGCCGCCCGCGCGCACCTGCGCAAGAAATTCCTCACCGCAAAGGTCGCGCTCTCCGGGGCCAACATCGGGGTGGCCGAAACCGGCACGGTGGGAATCTTCGAATCGGAAGGCAACGGCAGAATGTGCCTGACCCTTCCCGAAACCCTCATCACGATCATGGGAATCGAGAAGCTCGTGCCGCGGTATCGCGACATCGAGGTCATCGGCCAGCTTCTGCCGCGGTCGGCGACCGGCGAGCGCATGAACCCGTACACGTCGTTCTGGACGGGCGTCACCGAGGGCGACGGGCCGCAGGAGTTCCACATCATCCTTCTCGACAACGGGCGCACCAACGTGCTGGCCGACGAGGTCGGGCGCGAGGCCCTCAAATGCATCCGCTGCGCCGCCTGCATGAACATCTGCCCCGTATACCGCCACACGGGCGGGCACGCCTACGGCTCGGTGTATCCGGGCCCGATCGGCGCCGTCCTCACCCCGCAGCTGCTGGAGGCCTACGATCGCAGCGATCCAGCATCCAGTCTGCCTTTCGCCTGCTCTCTGTGCGGTGCGTGCGGAGACGTCTGCCCGGTCAAGATCGACCTTCCGAACATCCTCGTCCACCTGCGTCACAAGTGCGCCGAAGCCAACCGCGGCGGCATTCCGAACGTCTGGGACGTGGGCATGGCCGTCTCGTCGAAGGTCATGCGTTCAGGCAAGGCGATGGAGGCCGCGGGCAAAAGCGTCCAGGCCGGGCGCCTGATCGCCGGCCCCGACTTGAAGATCGGCCGCGTTCCGCTTCCGGTCGCGAAATCGTGGACGAGGGTGCGCGACGTTCCGGCGCCGCCCGCCCAAAGCTTCAGGCAATGGTGGAAGGCGCGCGAAGAAAAGGAGGACGGGCGATGAAGGCCGCTGTGAACGCACGCGAGGAGATCTTCCGCCGAATCCGAGCGGCGGGGCCCATCCCCGTGCCTGAGGTTCCGCGGGACTATCGCACAGGCGGCGACGGATCGGACGTCGTGGCGGAGATGGAGGAGAAGCTCGTCGATTACACGGCGAAGGTCACCCATGCGGCTGCCGCCGCCGACGTGCCGGCCGCCATCGCCGAGGCGCTGTCGGACGCGGCGAGCGTCGTCGTGCCGCCCGGGCTCGACCCCGCCTGGACGGAGGCCGCCGCGAAAGGCCGCGAGATTCACGTCGACGAGCCGCCTTTGACCAATGCCGAGCTGGACCGGATCGACGCCGTCGTCACCGCCTCGCGCGTGGCCGTCGCCCTTTCGGGCACGATCATGCTCGACGGCGCGCCGGACATGGGCAGGCGCGCGATCTCCCTGGTTCCAGACACCCACGTGGTGGTGCTCAAGGCCTCGGACGTCAAGGCGACGGTCCCCGAGGCCGTCGCCGTGCTCGGCGAGAATCCGACGCGTCCGACCACGTGGATCGCCGGCCCCTCGGCCACCTCGGACATCGAGCTGGTGCGCGTCGACGGCGTCCACGGCCCGCGCAATCTTCGCGTTATCATCGTCGATGATGGAGAAGACAACTCAAATAACTGACGTCGTCGCCTTCCACGGCGAAGGCCCGGCTTGGCATGCCTCGTGGGGCGGGCTGCGGATCGTCGACATGCTTGCGGGCGACATCCTTGCGATCGGCTCGGACGGAAGCGTCGATCGGCTGCCGACCGGCTCGCCCATCGCGGCCTTCGTGCGGCCTCGCGCGGGCGGCGGATACGTCGTGGGAATCGAGCGCGGCATCGCCCTCGCCGATTCGGCCTTCGGCGCGCCCGTGCCGCAGGCCGAGATGTGGGCGGACCCCGGCGTCCGCATGAACGAGGGCGGCGTCGACCTTTCGGGCAGGCTGTATGCGGGGTCCATGCCGTACGACAAGGCCCCGGGCGGCGCCAAGCTCTACCGCATCGGGGCCGACGGCGCCGTGGACGTCGTGCTCGATTCCGTCACCACGTCCAACGGCATCGACTTCACGGCCGACGGAAGGCTCGCTTACTACAACGACACCGCCACGGGCGGCACAAGCGTGTTCGACGTCGACGAATCGGGAAGCCTCGTCAACCGCAGGCTTTTCCACGACGGCGACGGCGGGCGGCCTGACGGCCTCTGCGTCGATTCCGAGGGCAATGTGTGGTGCGCGATGAACCGGGTCGGCAAAGTGCGCCTCTACTCTCCCGAAGCCGAGGTGCTCGGCGAGTGGGAGCTTCCCGTGCGCGGAGTGACGGCCGTGACCCTCGGCGGGGAGGACCTTCGCGACGTTTTCATCACGACGTCGCGCGAGACGGCCGACGAGCCGGGCGCGGGCGCAGTCTTCCACATGCGGGCGGAGGTCGCGGGTCAGCCGCTGCGCGCATTCGCCGGCTGAGCGAGAGGAGACGGCGCACGGGCCGACGTCGCAAGCTAAGGCACGGCGTCCTCACAAAGGGGATGCACCGCGTCGTCGCCGCAGACGGAATCAAAGAAGCGGGGCGCGGGCCGCCTTCCGGCAGACCCGCGCCCCGTCTCTTCGCGGACGCTGCGTTTCAGTGCAGAGGCGCCTCAGCGGTCGCCGCTGTCTGTTGCTTCGCCCTTACTGTCCGTTGCTGTCGCCCTCGGCGGTGATCCAGTAGCCGCGCTGCTTCCACACGGAGGCAAGGCCGTTGCCGTGGACCCAGCCCTCGTAGTTGCGAGTGTGCTGGGCGATGGCAAATGTACGGTAAGTTCCGTACTCGTCGCTGACGACGTCAGCCTGCTCGGTCACGAATGCGGTGTGGTAGACCTTGCCGTTCGAGTAGGCCAAAGCCACGAAGGATCCGCGGTGGACTCGCGAGGCGAACTCGGTCCAGCTGGTCGTCCCCTGGTTGAGGCCCCAGTGACGGGCAAAGGCGTTGGCCACCGCCCACGAGTAGGTGTGCCTGGTGGAGTCGCCCCACGGGTGCGGGTGCCAGTAGGCGTCGGTCGGCTGACCGCCGGCCGCCAGAATCTGGGAGGCGAAGTTCGTGCAGTCTGCGTGCTCGAAGTACTTGTACTGCTGAGTGTTCGGCGTGAAGGCGTACTTCTTGGCGTAGGCGACGGCCGCATCGACATTGGGAACTTTCAGTCTTCTCGCCTGAGGCTGCGCCGGGGCGGCGGGCGTCGTGCCCGGGTTGGGCCGCTGGCCGTTCGGGCTGGTCGGCGTCGTCGCGCTCGGGCTGGGCTGCCCGCCGTTCGGAGCGGACGGGGAAGCCGTCGGTCTCGGCTGCTCCTCACCGGGGTTGATCGGCGTCACGCTCGGACTGGGCTGGCTTCCGTCGGGATTGGTCGGTGACGAGGTCGGGCTCGGCTGCGACCCTCCAGGGTTCATCTTCGAGCGGCCCGTCATCGAATCGAGCTTCTGGGTGAGGGCGACGTTCTTCTTGGAAGCCGCGGGAATCGTGCTGTCCAGGACGCCGCCGGTCTTGATGATCGCGGAGACGTTCTTGGTCTTCGTCGCATAAACGAGCTTGGGAAGCACCTGCTCCGTCTTGGCGTTGTCCGCGGGAGCCGCAAGGGTGGAGGAGAAATCGGCGACGGCGAAGATTTCATCCGAAGACACCGGCGCATTCGCGGCCATGACCTGATCCGAGAGCACATTGACGTACTGCGTGGCGGTCGACTCAGAAAGGTCGGGAAGCTTGAAGTGTGCGCGGATCTTTGCAATGGCCGCCGCATGGGTCATTTTGAAGCGCGTAAGAGCCACAGAGGGGTTCTTGTACTGCGGGGTCGCTTCGAGCGTGTATTCCCTCCCGTCGATGGCAAAGCGGTAAGAGTCCCGCGTGGTCTTGAAACCCGCAACCGAGCGGGCGGGGGCCTTCCTCGTGACCAAATACCCCTTCGCTCCGTAGGACTTCTTGGGAGCGTTCGGATTGCCTTGGGATCCATCAGACCCTCCCTGGGAGCCGCTGGACGAGCCTTCCGAGTTCCCCGCATTTCCCGGGGCGGGCGTGGGATCCTCGCCCACACGGAGACCGATGGCCTTCCCTGCGGAGGAGGGGGCCGGACCCGAAGCGCCGACGTCGGCGACGGCGGGGGTCACGGAGATCAGAGAAAGGAAAGAGGCGATCGCGGACACATGTCGAATCCTGCGTTTCATGTAGATTGCCTTCCGTTTAAAGGATGGTGGTGAGCTTTTCAGCCTTACCTGCGTGAGATCGTGATTAATTAGGCCTACCGCAAGGCGGCTCTTGGAGTTCAACCATTTCATGGATCGGAAAATGGATGAAGGGACTAAAGCCCCAGACGGAGGATAAGCTAGAGCACAAGGAAAAGTCACGGGCCGACGTCGTTTCGCTAAGAGCGGGACACCACTTTTCACCGGAAGCAAGAGCTGAACATCGATCGAAATATTCATTACTTATATACACACCTTCCGGTTCGGTATTTACAGCTGCTTCTCTTAACACATTCAGGAGTTTCGAAACGACGCAATCGCCTCGTTCACACGACTTACTCAACCGAACAATAATGATGAGGCGAACCGACATCGAGAACTTGCAAAAGCCCTCAAACAACCGCTTAAACGCTCTCAGGCATCTTGGCTCGAGGAGCCCGATCAGACGACTGGCTTTTTGGCCGCAAGTCTTTGGCTGTGAGCTCTTTAGACCCGTCGCCGTCCGAGCCGCAGCTAAACGATTTCGTTGCGCCAACGCGGAGGCCGCTTGAAGCCGTCAGCAGAGTCGGCGTCTGCGCCTTCGACCTTGCTCTTCACCTTGAGAAGGGCTTCTTTGTAAGCGCCAAGCCGCAGAAGATAGTCCGATCGACCTTCGGCGACGCTCCGCGCCGCTTGTTCCGCTTTGCCTTCCAGACCGCCTCCCACGAAAGCTCCTGCACTCGCAGCGATCTCGCTTTCGCCTTTTGATTCGCGGACCTGTTCGACGGCGGAGTCAAACTTCCACAGCATCGAATCCACGACTTGACGGTCGTACCGGAGCCTATCGACCATCGTCATTCCTTTCCCTTGGTTTGAGTCCTGACAAAAGAACTTGTCGGGGCGGCGCTGGGCGAACCAGGCGGGGAGTAGGGAGCCCACGTTTCGGGCGGATTGCCATCCTCATGCCGCCCAGTGGTTCGCAGCCGCTCCGGGACAGCCTCCGTTCCAGCTGGCCACCCTTCATACACTTCGCCTTTCGCGCACCCGGTATCTATGCGAACAAGACTTTTCACCCTGTACATAATAAGGATGCGAGCTCCATCTGGGCGTGCAAACACAGCCGACTGCCCTCCGTTTCTTCCCGGAGCTTCCGTTTTTGGAGATCCGAATCCTAGAGGTTTCGCCAACTTGTACATACGGCTTAAGGCCGCCTTCCATTTCTCTGGCGTCAACGGCCCGGCAATGGCGAGGTCATATCTCTCCGAGGCGTACCCACTTGGGCAATACACTCCGAAATTCTCACCGGTCTGGGCATGAACTCGAAGCGGCTCCCATTCGCCGACGCCGAACTCTTTCGACAGCATGTCGTAAAACGACAACAGGAGGCCGATCGTCTGACGCCGTTCCTCGACAATCGACAGACTGCTCACCCGCGTGGGCGTAACATCGCCGTTCACGTTCTCATCCTTTCCAGAGACACAGGAAGACAAAAATAGGAGAACAGCCCCAACAAGGCCGCCAACTGTCGACGGAACACGGCGCATCGTCAACGCTCCGGGAAATAGATGCCGTTGCCCGCGACAACGCTGGCGATATTCTTCACCGAGGTCCGCATCTGCCCGTTTTCGGCATTGTTCATGTATTCAGAGTGCCCTTCCGATCCGGAATAGTGCGTACCGTCAGCATCGGTGGCTTTGTCTGTGCTGAAATGCTCGTAGTTGAGGTTATTATGAGGTTCCGGCGTCGACGGGCCGAAGCTCTGATGCCATCCAGACCACGCCACCATGTCGTCTTCCGCGCCGCCAATGCTTGTGTGACCGGGAACCATATTGAGCTCCGAGTTCGTCACCGCCTCAAACCCCGGCGATCCGTAGGCGATAAAGTCATCTGGAGCGGTAGTCTGCCTAAGGGCCTTCCCCGCTACCGTCGATCCGTACGAATGACCCGATACGACCATATGGGGATCGCCCGCATGAGTCGCCTGAAGCCCATCGCACAAACCCGCTAGCTTGCGCGCACCGATATCCGCTTGTTTCGACCCCAGAACACTTCGATCAGGATTCAAAGACTCTCCCATCGACGGCGCATCGTAGTTGAGGTTGTAGACCCCAGCGACTTTCTCGCCTGGACGACCCGAAGCTCTCAGCTCTTCCCGGCTCGCGTCAAGAACCGTATTCATATCCCTGATTCCTCCGCCCCATCGACCGTCACTTTGGACGATGCTTCCATAAACACTGGAGTTCATGCCCGGAGTGTGCACTTGCAGGTGCTTTGCATGATCGACGTCGCCAATGCCCACGACAGCCCGCAAATGACCGTCCTTGGGAGAATCAAAAGCCATGAGGCTGTAATCGGCCGAGCTCTTGTCAAGAAGCGCATCCAGTTCGGCGGGGCTCTTAGGGCAGGGAAACTTCAGGGACAAAGCATTGAGCTCAGCTCTGCGCTGGAGCAACGCCCGCAGCTCTTTGCTGCGCCGATCAGGGCTTAGAGGATCGCTCTCGCTCAGCTCATGCCGAGGACCCTGCCGGTTCCACGGGCTGTTGTCTCTGACCTCTTTGGCAGCTTTCCTTTCCTCTCTCTGTTTTTCCTTTAGTTCGCGCTCGAGCTCCTCGACCCTGCGGTTGACCGCATCCCGCTCGGCCTCCAGACGAAGAACATTCGCCTTGTGCCTAGCCATGGTTGGAATGCCATCGAGATTGCCAATCCAGTCGGGGTGCTCCTTGATAATTTTCTTCTGATCCTCCACAGACATCGCCGTCCACCAGTCGTTGACCTCCTCAACGCCCCATTTCGAATTAGGTTTCTTCACGCCCCACCCGAAGATCTCAGGCTTTGGCCCCACCGCCATTTTCTTAATGCGCGCCAGACTGTCGTATAGATCGCCCGCAGCGTTAAGAATGTCCCTCCCTTTCTGGAGGCAGACGTTGACGAATCTTTGAAGCCTGCGCCCCGGATCGGTTTCTTCGTTCAACAAACTCGCTCCGCTGGTCATGAGTTCGTCGAGGTTGATCTGACAATTGGGGTCAATATTGCGAACTTTGCCGTCGGATGTGAGAACTCCTCCTGCTGCGTGAATGATGGAGGAAACCTGCTTCGCTTGGATGACGAGCTTGGACACCGCCTCGGCAAGCTGCTCGAAATCGGTCTGCGCTTTCTGGTACGCCGCGCTCACATCCGAAGCGTCGTCGGCCAGCGCCCTCCGCCTGCGCATTTCGGCCTCGACGAATTCCCCCGAGAGATCAGCATTGTTGATGTCAAGGATCTGATCGCCCACGTCTTTGTATCTCTTTGCCAGCCCGGACGCTTCCGAGGCAGCGCTATTCAGCGGCGCATCACTCCACCGCTCGAGTTCGTGAAACGAGACCATGGACCTGTTTTCCTTCCAATGCGTGATGTTTCGGCTATGGCAAAGTCGCTTGGCATAAGTATGCCACAGCCCGCGAGAGGGAGGGGCGTTTTCAACATTTCACAACATGAAACAACGGAACTAATCTGTGGAATTTAATTCCGCTTTACCCTCTTCTAAAGAGCATCCTTTCAAATCCTGCCTAAATCACTGTTCCGATTCCCGTAATTTCAAGGAGCCCGCGGCGTGCGTCTCGGCAGATCCACAACTTTGGAATTATTCAAGGATTCCTTCACTCGATGCGTCTAAGTTGTCGAGCCGCATTATGGCCCGCACCCGGGGGCCGCCAAACGTCCGCAGATTCGCCTTCCCAGCGCTGCTCAGGTCACGCTCACCAGAGCCGCTCAAATTCCACCTCGCCAATGCGGCAGGGCGCCAAGCCGGAAAACCGTATCCGCTCGGCGCCCCGCGCCATTCGTCAGAGGCAGAGGCGACGTGTCTTCGTCGCGAGCCGCTCCATTGCGTTCGGTGAGTTCGACGTCGGCCCATCCGACCGGCAACGCTCCGAAGCATGCACTCGTCGACGACCGTCCCTACTCCGTCAGCAGCTCCCTCGATGTGACCGTGCGCGTCTTGCGGGCCAGGACCATGACGAGCAGGGCGGTTATAAGAAGCAGCGTCATGCCCAAGCCGACGACCATGAGGGCCGGCATCTCTGCATCCAGCCGCTCGACTCCCAGGGACCGGAGCAAACCCTCGAATAAGGGAATGGCGGTCACACTTCCGATCGCGATCCCGATCGCGCCGCCTATTGCAACGGGCGGAAGATAGCAGGCGAGCATTTGACGCATGAGCTGGGCATTGGTGAATCCCGCAGCCTTGAGCACTCCGAAAGTGCGCCGCGAGCGCACCATCGCCGAACCGACTGTCAGGCCGATCACCAGCATCGTCACTAACCCTGCCACGCCGAAGATCGCGAAGGACATCGTCTTGCTCATCGCGAGGTAGGGAGCGACGTAGGACTCGGAGATCGCATACGAGTTGACGACGTAGTCGTACCGCCCCTTCATCTCGGTTCTCACTTTGCCGACGAAGGCGTCGATATTCTGGCCTTCCTTGAGGACGGCGGTCGCGTACTTCGGCTGGTAGGCGGCGCTCATGCGCTTGGCGCCGTCGATTGTGACCGAGGCGACCATGCCCATGCGCACAACGGTCTGCGTCAACCCCGTCACGAGGTAAGTCGCCTTCCCTCCTTGAAAATCGACGGTCACTTCGTCGCCGACGTCCACGCCAAGGCTCTTCGCGAACTTGCCGCCAAGAGATATTTCATTGGCGGACTTCGGATATCTGCCCTTGTAGACGGACCGGCTGCCCTTCGAGGAGGGATAGGAATCGGCGACCGAAAGTGACACCGTGCGCCCGGACACGTCGGCGTTCCTGGTGTTGTCGAAGATCTGAACACGCTCGACTCCGGGCATCGCCCCCAAGTCTTTGCGCACGGCCTCGACCGAGCCGCCTTTCAGCACCGAGACGGTGACGTCCTGCCGGTCCCCGATGAAAATGCCGACCACCTTGCGGGAATCTTTGAACAGGGCCGAGTACAGTGCCACGGAAAAGACGGAGGCAAAAGCAACCATCGCGATCACAATGACCACCATGATCGTCTGAGCCCGGGCCTGAAGAGCGGACTTCACACCGAGCACCAGCGTCAGCGGCCCGCGGGCCTTTCGCAGGGGCAAATGATTGGAGTGGAATGAGTGTGTGGCCTCCCCGCCGCGCAAGGCCTCGACGGGAGGTGTCTTTCGCACCTTTCTGGCGACCGCGAGGGCGGTGACGCCGACGACCGCCAGCATCGCTCCCGCCGCCGCGCCCACTCCCGCGACGCCGACCTTCGGAGACCACTGCAATCCGGACTGAGACTCGACCAGCTGGCGTATCGCCGGGAAGAGGGCGACGCCGGCCGCGGCCCCCGCAAGGGAAGCCGCCAAGGCGACGATCGCGAAGGGCAGAGCGAGCAGCCGGGCAATGTGGCCAGAACGGAAGCCGAGGGCCTTCTGCGTCCCCAACGCGGGCATCTCGCGGACGATGACCGAGCGGATGGCGAATCTGACAATGACCGCCACCACGGAGGCGACGATCGCCGCGAAAAGAATGAAGGAGAAAATGAGGACGTTGGCGGGGATCATCAGCACCGAGGAAAGCAGCTTCCACCCGACGCTCACGAGAACCGGGCTTGCAGTCCCGCTTTGCACCGCAGCCTTGGTCACCTTCGAAGAGATCTCGGCTGCGACGTCGTCCGCCTGCGACACGTCTTTGACGAGCGCCCTCAGCTGCCAGACGCGGTTCATTCCCGGAGCCGACGCCAAAGCGGCGGCCTCGGAGGCTTTCACCCGAAACTCGACCTGGATCGAGCCCATCACGCCGCTCACGGGATTCTCGTGGAATCCCTGAATGTGATACCGATGTTTGACTTCGCCTACTGTCATTTCAAAGGGATCTCCGAGCTCGTATCCTCCGGCCGTCTTGAAGGAATACGGCAGCCATATGGGGTCGGCGTGACGCTTGGAATCTTCGGCCACAACTCCGCTTCGCCCAATGCGCGTGTCTTTGTCTTGTTCAACGATCGTAACGGCGCTGATCTGCTCCTTGCCGTCGTACTCGAAGGTCGCGCCTGCCCGCAGCGTCTGAAGAAGTATGTGATCCTTGACCCGGCCGTCGTCCCTGGCGATTCTCTCGGCGTCGCGGGAGCCTTTTTCGTTCTCGAGCAGGATGAAAATATGCTCGGTGTTGAGCTTGGCTGTGGCGTCGTCCAAAGTCGCCGGATACTGGAGGATCAAAACGGCCGCCAGGTGCAGCATCGCTGAAGCGATGGCCACGAGCAGACCGACGATGACGAACTGTCCGGCCGATCTGCGCAGGCTTCGTTTGAGGAACATGCAGCGCATTGTCACCATCCCATTTCCTCGAGGAACGCGGCGAGACGGTCGCGGCGGTCCTTGTCCGCGGTCTCGAAGGCGCCCAAGTTCAATTCGCCCTGGATCGTCCCGTCGCGCAGGTAGAGGATGCGGTCTCCGCGCAAAGCTGAGTTGAGGTCGTGGGTCACCATGGCCACCGTCTGGCCGGCGCTGTTGACTCGGCTGAGAAGATCGAGAATGCGCAGCGAGTTTTCGGAGTTGAGCTGCCCGGTGGGTTCGTCGGCGAAGACGACGTCGGGTTCGTTGACAAGGGCCCGGACGATGGCGGCCCTCTGGCCCTCCCCGCCCGAAACCATCCCCGGAAACTTCTTCCTGGTCGCCTTATCGACGCCCACGAGGTCAAACAGCGCGTCGACGCGGGCGGCCACGGCCTTCCGCTTGCCGACAAGCAACCCCGGCGCCATCGCATTGTCCATGAGGGACATCGAGTCGAGAAGGTTGATCTGCTGGAAGACGAAGCCGCAGTGGGTCCGCCGGAAGACCGCCAGCTTGTCCTGGCTGAGCTCTGTGAGGTCCTCGCCGTCGAACACCACGCTTCCCAGGGACGGCTTGTCCATGCCCGAAAGCGCGTAAAGGAGGGTGGATTTTCCTGCGCCGGAGGGCCCCATGATTACGGTGAAGCCGCCGCGGCGGATCGTCAGGTCAAGGTTCTTCAGCACATGCTGCTGGGTCCCCTTGTGCGAGAAAGTCTTCGAAAGCTTCTTCGTCACAATCACGTCCTTGGAGTGTGACGTTTCCCCCTCAGATTGCGCCGTGTCATTGTTCTTTTCCCCTACCGCATTGCGGTTCTCGGTTGCGCTCATGCTTCCAAGGTACGCAACAACCGATTACGAAGCCTTTTCGCAATTCTTAACTGTTTCTTAACTCTGCCGGCAAGATTCTGAACGGCGCGCGCCCTATATTTCGGCGCGCCTTGCCGTTGCGCCCGGAGCGAAGAGCCGCTCGATCGGCAGAGCCGAACCTTGCGCCCCGCCCGCATGCCTCACCTGGCGAGTGGGATTTCCAGGACGACGGCGAAGCCGGGGTCGGCCAGGCGGCACGAGAGCGCCCCGCCCATGCGCTCCATGAGGCAGCTTGACGTGTAGAGGCCGAGTCCCTCGCCGGGCGCCCCCTCGACATTCGAACCCCGCACGCCCTTGCCCAAGATCGCCTCGATCTCTCCGCGGTCCACGCCCGGGCCGCGGTCGCGGACGACGATGAGAAGGAAGTGCTCGTCGACGCCCGCCGTCACTTCGATGGGCGTGCCGGCGTATTTGCGCGAGTTGGCGACGACGTTGTCGAAGACTTGCCGCATGCGCAGCCGGTCGGCGGAAACCAGGCAGTGCGGCAGGGAGAAGTCCGCGATCGCCCCGTCCGCGTCTGCCGCCCTCAGCCACTTTTCGACGTCCTCGCTGCTGACTGGAACGGGGACGACCCGAAGGGAGGCGATTTCCTCGCGGTTTGCCCGGGCGACGTCCGCCATGAGCTCCTCGATCTGACCGGCCTTCTGACGAATGACCTCGATCTTCTCGCGCTTGGATTCGCTGGCCTCCGTCGCTTCGAGGAGCTCCGCGGTGGCGGAGATCGAGGCGATCGGCGTGCGAATGTCGTGGCCCAGCTCGGCGACGAGCTGTTTCTTCGACTCCTTCGCCGCGGCTTCGGCTCTCCGCGCCCGGCCGAGTTCGTCGCGCATGATGTCGAACGCCTCGGTGAACGGCCCGAACACGTTGTTCCGATCCATCCGCAAGGGGACGTCGAGATTGCCTTGGGCCACCTCGCGCGCAAAGAAACTCAGCTGCTTGAAGGGCCGCAGAAGGCGCCGCCTGGACACCGCGACGACGACAAGGCAAAACGAGGCGACGGCGAGGATAGTTCCGCCCGCCATCCGGAGCGCCGCCTTCCGGGCCTCTTCCGCCTTCTCAACCCATCCGTTGTATATCCACATGCGCCCAACGTGCCGCCCTCCCGATACGAGATCGAAACCGACCGCTCCCGTCCGCATGGCGTCGCGATCGCCGTTGATCCTTCTGCCGCGCGAATACACGGGGGACCCGTCGTCCCGAACGACGGTGACCCGCGGAAAACGCCTGCCGGTCCGGGCGTCGGCCGCGCGGGCGTCGGGCCATGACCTTTCGACCGCTTCGACGAGCTCGTTGGCGGGCACGACGTCGGGCTTGAAACCCTTGGCGGGCTCGGAACCAGACAGGATCGCCAGAGCGACGGCGACCGCGACGACGACGGCAGCGACGGCGCCCTTCATCGGCCGCCATTTCCCCGGTTGTCCGCTCCCGGGCCTTTCCCGCCGTTCGCCCCCTGGCCTTTCCTTCTTCGGCCGCCTGCCAGCCTAGCCGGAATCGCCGAGGCCTCTCGCGTCGTCACAGCGCTTCTCCCGCTCTCGCGGGCGTTTCTCCAGCCTTCAAGGACGCCCCGCCCTCGCGAAAACGGTATCCCCTCCCCCACACCGTGCAGATGTATGCCGGATTGTCGGGGTCGGGCTCGATTCGCCTGCGGAGGCGGCGCACGTGGACCGCCAAAGTGCCGTCGCCCGTGACGGCGCCGCCCCACACCTTGTTCAACAGCTCCCGTTTTTCGACGACCCTCCCCCGGTTGGCCACGAGGTAGGCGAGCAGGTCGAATTCCATCGCCGCGAGCGGGATCTCCGCGCCGTCGACGGTCACCCGGAAGGATTCGAGGTCGACGGCGAGCCGTCCGTCGTCGTAGAGGCCGGCTTCGCGCCCGCCCGCGGAGCCCGAAGCCGACCTCGTCAAAGCCCGCCGCACCTTCGCCACAAGGAGAGCCAGCGAATAGGGCTTGACGATGTAATCGTCCCCGCCCAGCGTCAGGGCGAGAATCTGATCGTCTTCGCTCGTGCGCGCTGAAATGAAGACGACCGGGGTGTCTCTGTCTTTGCGGAGCCTGCGGCAGAACTCGAATCCGCTGGCCCCCGGAAGGTTGACGTCCAACAGCACGAGCCGCGGGTTCAGTTTCGCAACTGCCGCGAGGGCCTCCTCGGCGCTGCCCACCGCACGGGCCTTGATCTGCGACAGATTGAGGTACTCGACCGTCGAGGCCGCGAGCGCCGTTTCGTCTTCGACCACCAGCACATCGATTTGCTCCGCCATTCGTCAACCCTAAGGCCGCGCGGCGGGCTCGGGCAAGGCGCGACGGGCCGGCCGCCCTCGCCCTCCGCGCGGGGACGGCACATGATCCCGGCGACGAATGCTGCGGCGAATCCGGCCTTCACCCTCCGCGCGGAGAGAGCACCCGTTCGAGCGCCGCCGTCGAACGCTCATACCTCGATTCGCCGGTAATGACGAAATCGACGATCGCCCCGAAGTAGGTGTCCATGAGGAGGCGAACGACGTCGGCCGTCGGGAGCGCCGGATCGACGACGCCGCAGGCCTTCCACCGGTCGACCAAGACGATGAGGGCTTTCCGAAACTCCGAGTGCCTGCGCCGCATGTCCCGGTTGAGGCCGGGGTTGCGAATGGTCTCCGCCCACGCGTTCACGGCCAGACGCACCGAGCGCAGCATCCATTCCGGGGGCTCAGCGCCGTCGGCCCGGCCCAGCTCCTCGAACATCTGCAAAGCCTCGTCCGTGTCGACGCCGTCGGCGACCTCCTCGCTTCCGGAGGCCCGCCCGCCTTCGCCGGGCGCCTGCCAGCCCTCCTTGGACGCCTCTTCGCCCTCGCCGGGCGCGTCTTCCTCGCCGGGCGCGTCTTCCTCGCCGGGCGCGTCTTCCTCGTCGGGCGGGTCTTCTTCGTCGCTTCGAAGCCTCTCGCGATCCACCTTGTCCATATGCCGCCAAAAGGCCAAGGCGACTTCTGCGTACACCTCTCTCAAGGAGGGCGGATTCTCACGTTTCGCGAGAATCGCAATTCTCGCGAACACGGCGTCGGTCCGCTCTTTGCACACCGTCACGATCAGTTCGTTCTTGCCGCCCGGAAAATAGTTGTAGACGGTGCTCGTGGACATGCCGGCGGCGTTGACGACGTCGTCCATCGACGTCGCATGGAAGCCGTTCTCGGCGAAGCACGTTTCCGCTGCCACGACTATCCGCTCGCGTTGGCGCTTCTGGTGGCCGGCGCTGACTCTGGGCATGTTTCAAGGGTACCCTGATCCGTAAATCGAAACGAGCGTTGTTGCTAACCGCCCGCATGCGGCGTAAGCTCACAAGAGTAAAACGATCGTTTCGATTTGAAAGCGTTCACATGTCTGCCATTACTCAGGAATCCGCCGCCACAAGCGGCGGGAAGACCAAGAACAAAGCCGCGATCCTCACGAGCATCATCACAACCCAGCTGATGATCGTGCTCGACATGACGATCATCGCCGTAGCGCTGCCGAGCATGCAGAGCAGCCTCGACATGACCGACGCCCAACGCCCGTGGATCGTCACAGCGTACACACTGGCCTTCGGCGGCCTCGTGCTCTTCGGCGGGCGCCTCGTCGGGATCGTCGGGATCCGACGGGCCTACCCGATCGGCCTCATGGGATTCTCGATAGCCAGCCTCGTCGGCGGCCTGGCGCCGTCCTTCGCCGTGCTGGCCGGCGCACGCGCAGCCCAGGGCGTCTTCGGCGCTTTGCTCGCCCCCACCATTCTCGCCTTCATCAACAACTCCTTCGTCAATCCCAAGGAGCGCGCCGGCGCCTTCGCGCTCATAGGCGCCACCGGAGGGATCGGCGCCGCGGTGGGCCTCCTCCTGGGAGGGGCGCTGACCGACCTCCTCAACTGGCGATGGGCGATGTTCGTCAACATTTTCATCGCCGCCTTCGCTCTCGTCACCAGCCGCAAGACGCTCCCGCCTGCTCACAAGAACAATTCCGGGGCTTCGATCACGGACGACTTTTTCGGCCTCGTGCTGGGGTGCACGGGGCTCTTCAGCGTCGTCTTCGGCCTCGACCGCGCCCAGCGAACATCGTGGGGTTCGGCCTCGACCGTCACGTTCATCAGCGTCGGCTGCGCCCTGCTTGTCCTTTTCGTCATCCGGGAAAGGATGGCCCGCAAACCGGTGCTGCCCCTGTGGATCGTCACGAATCCGGCGCGCAGCGCCTCGTACGGCACGCAGTTCACCTTCGGCGCGGCCCAAATGGGCACGGCCGTCTTCATGACGTATTACCTGCAGGAACACCTCGGATACTCACCGATGAAGACGGGCGTGGCCATGCTCCCGATGGTCGCCGGCATCGTCGTCGCCGCAGCGATCTCCGGCAAACTGATTTTGCCGCGCCTGGGAGCGCAAGCCGCGTTCCCCCTCGGGCTCAGCCTTTCCGCCGCGGGCGCGGGAATCCTTTCGCTCATGGACGTTGATTCTTCGTTCGCGCAAGCGGCCCTTCCCGGCCTCATAGTCTTCGGCCTTGGCATGGGCGTCGCCGTCCCCATCGCGTTCAACGCGGGCACGCGAGGCATCGGCCCGTCGCACATCGGCCTGGCCTCGGCGACGATCAACGCGAGCCAGCAGGTGGGGTCCTCCTTCGGCGTCGCGATCCTCTCGACTTACGCGACGCACCTGGGCAAGTCGTACGCCACCGATCACATGGACGGTTTCCGATCGAAGGTCGCGGCCGCCCTCTTCAGTGCCCAGACCAGTCCGCAATCCGCGGACGGCAAGAGGATCATCGCCTCCATGCGGACCGATTTCGCCGACGAGGCCCGGGTCAACGCCTATTCGGGAGGCTTCGTGCTGCTTGCCATTATCATTGCCAGCGTCGCAGCCGTCATCGCGATAGGCGCCATCGCGATGAGAATCGCGCGGCGCCGCACGGGCGCCGCGGGGGAAACCGCGAGCGCAACGGCGCCGTCGCCCACCGACGCCGCGCCTGTGACGGCACGCATCGAGATCAGCGAGCCGAGCGCCGCCTCGCAGGATTCAGCGTCGGCCTTCGCGGTTGGGGCCTCGCCTGCCTCCCAGGCTTCGGCCGACGTCGAAGATTTGCCGGCCTCCGAGGGCGTCGCGCCCGTCGTTGAAGCCACATCCGCCGCCGAAGCCGCGCCTGTCGCCGATTCCTCGCCCGCCGCCGAAGGCTTGCCCGCGGCGTCCCCGACGCCCCTCCCGGCGACTTCGGCCCTGCCCGCGACGGCGTCGAACGTCGCGCCCGCGACGCCGGAAACGGCGGGCCCCGCGCCAAGCGCGGAGGCACGGACCCCGGAAGCCCCCGCGGACCAACGCCAAGGCCAAAGCGACGTTCCGACCCTGGACATCGCGATCGAGAGCCCCGCGCCCGACGCGCCGGCAGCTTCAGGCTCGGGGTCGCCGGCCGCGGACGCACCCGACGATCTGATCGTGCGTTACTCGGAGAAAGTCGGACAGGCGCCGGACGGATCGGCAGCGCGGACCATTGCCATAACGGTCACGGGCACGGCCCTGGCGACGGCGGCGTTCGCGCTGAGGGTCGTGCGTCGGCGGCGTTCGAAGTGACGCACCGTCGGGCCCGACGTCACGCACCGGGCCCGACGCCTCATTTTTTGCCCATGGGAATGTCAGCGACCATGTCCGACGACGGGGCAGACGAGCCCGAAGCGGGTTCCATCGTCAGCATGACCGACTCGCCCTCGTCCGGCATCGCCGACAAAAACGCGTACCGCGCCCTGCTCCCCGAAGGGTACATGCCCATCGAGGTGGTCCGCCCGCCCTTGACCGACCAGGCTTGAACGGCTTTGCCTCGCGGAATCCGCATTCCCGCGGGCATGACCAGCGCCGCGGAATGCTCCTTGTACGACCACACGAGCCGGATGGTGTGCCCGTCGGCCATCTTATGGGACGTCTGGCTGTAATCGGATGCCTGGTTCAGGGCATTGAACCTGGTTTCGTCGGACATTCCTCGCATCGTCCACGCCCGGCCCGCGGCGAAGCCCCCGGCGGCGAGGAAGACGGCGGCGGCCGCCCCCGCGAGCCTTCGCACCCACGCTCTTCGCCGAGAAAGCTCGACGACGTCGGCGCCGCGGGAAACTTCGTCCTCGTCGGCGCCGCAGGGAGCGTCCTCCGCCCGACCGGCGCCGCGGGAGCCGCCCTCGTCCCGAGACGCTTCGCCCGGCAGAGCTTTTCCGCTTTGAGAAACGCGCGCCATGAGCGCCGCCTTGACTCCGGCGGGCGGCGACAGCGGCTCGCCGTCGAAGGCGGCGGCGCCCAGCAGTTCAGCTTCGGGAGTGCCGAAGGCGATGTCGTCGCGTTCGGTCATCGATCCTCCACAACCTCGCGCAGCTGCGCGATTCCGTTCCTGACATGGGTCTTGAGGGTGCCCAGCGGCATGTTCAAAGCCTGCGCCGCCTGCACGTGGGTCATCGACCGGAAGAAGACCGCGTCGATGCAGGAGCGGACCGGCTGGTCAAGGTCTGCGACGGCCCGCGCTACCTCGCCGCGCCGCTCGTGAGAAAAGACGGCTTCGGCCACGGAATCGCATTCGACGTCGAACTTGGCCGAAGAAGCCTCGCGAAGACGCCGGGACTCGTTCGACCGGACGCAGTCGATGGCCCGCCTCCGAGCGAGGACGGCCAGCCACGCCTTGGCGCTTCCCTTCGCGGGGTCGAAGGACGACGCGCGCTGCCACACCTGCCAGAAGGCCTCCTGCAGAACGTCCTCGGCCAGGTCGGCGTCGACGACGATGCGGCGGATGAGGGCCAAAAGATGGCCGGCGGCCCGGTCGTAGAGGAGGCCGAAGGCGTCGCCGTCGCCCTTCGCGACCGCGGAGAGCAGGCGGTCGAGATCGTCGTGAGCATCGTGCACGGCAACTATGCTAGCGGCTCGATCGGCGCCTGGCCGCCTGGCGCCCTTCGCAACCGACGTCGCCCTCGCCTCTGGGCGTGTTGCCGCTCTTCGTGCCGCCGCCCCCGCGAGCCGCATCGCTCACCCGAACGTGAAGGAGTGAAGGCGAACGCCGCCGCTCGCCGCGACCGTGAGGGTGCCCCTTTTGGCGGCGTCGCCGGGAAGAAGGTCGATGGCGTTGGGAATTCCTTCGACCTTTTTCGTGTAGCTGCGCCCCTGGAAGGTGTAGGTTATTTCGCCCTTGCCCGATGCTACGAGGTAGACGCGGCGGGAATGAAGCCCCAGTTTCACGCTCGAGCCCTCGGAGGCGGGCGCAACCGATTCGCCGTCGGCCCTCCATTTGCCCGAAAGATTGAACTTGCCCGGCTTGGGGTCGTCTGACTGCCCGTAGTCGACCACGCCCTCGGCAAAGGGGATCTTGCCGTCGTAGTAACGCGCCCTGTCCGGGAAGAGATACGTCTCCGGATTCGCCTCCTCGGCGCGGGCGGCGTCGGCCTTCGGCCCGTCCTTGTCGGAGAAAACCGGATCGGGAAGCTTCTTTCCGGGGTTTTGCTTGGCGAGCAGTTCTCGGATGAGCTTCTCTGCCCTCGCTTCGCCGTTTTCGCCGTAGTGGATGTGCCGAACCTTGCCCTGCGCGTCCACGAGGTAGTGGGCGGGCCAATAGTGGTTGTCGAAAGCGCTCCACGTCTTCAGATCCGAATCGACGGCGACGGGGTAGGTGATCCCAAGCTTTTGCGCGCCGCCTTTGACGTTTTCCGGCACCTTTTCAAAGGCGTACTCCGGCGAGTGGACTCCTATCACCTGAAGCCCGTAGTCGCGGTAGGTCTTGTAGAGCTTTTCAATCCCCGGCGCCGAACGCTGGCAGTTGATGCACGAGTACGCCCAGAAATCGACGAGCCGCACTCCGCCGGCGGGCACCTTGTGGTCGAGGGCGCGACCGCCGGGGGTGTTGAACCAGGCGGCAATCCCGGTTATCTCGGGCTGCCGTCCGCAGTCGGCGAGTTCGGCGGAATCCGGCGAGCATGTGAACTTTCCCGGCCGCTCGCCGTGGAGGTACTTGTCCGCGGCCCTTTGGAGATTCGCCGTGTAATCGGGGACGGCCCGCTGGATTTTCGCCGGCAGATCGAAGACGATGCCCGCCGCCAAGGCGATCATCGCGCCTCCCGCCGCTATCCGGATGCCGCGTTGCCGCTTCCGATAGCCCTTGACGCGCTCGGTCACGCCCCGCCCTGCGAGGGCGAAGAAGAAGAGGGGAACGGCGACGCCGACGGCGAAGGAGATCGCCAGCGCCACGGTTTCAGCGCCGACTCGCCCCGTCGAACCCGCCACGCTGATCGCCGTGAGCACCGGTCCCGCGCAAGGAACGTAGGCGGTTCCGAGCACGAGGCCGAAGACGAATCCGTTGGAACGCTTGTCCACTTGTTTCATGCGTATGCGAGTGAACGGCTTTTCCAGCCATTCCTCGACCTTCGGAACCATAAGCGAGACCCCGATGAGCGCGAGGAAGGCGATGCCCGCCCACCGAATGAGGTCTTGGGGAAGCCCGAGAAGGCTGAGAACAGTCGATCCGAGCAGAGTCACGATCGTGAAGGAGACGACCAGCCCGAGCGTGACGAGGAAGGGGTATTTTCTCGACGGCGACTTGCCGTCGGAGGAGGCGCCGGTCGCGCCCGCGAGGAAAATGATGGGGAGCATCGGCAGTATGCACGGCGACACGCCCGTGATCAGGCCGCCGAACAAGCCGATGAGAATCTGCGAGAACATGATTTCCTTTTCGCCGCCGTTTGTCTTTCACCGTTGGTTCGATGCCGACACATCCCGTGGATGTGTGCAACACTTCACACATCTGACAGGGCCTGCGGCGTCGAACAGTGATTGAAGGCGGAACGATCCGCCCTGCAAACAAGCACTCGAACAAAGGAATGCTCATGGCTCGCAAGTTCTTCGCATCGACCGCTCTGGCATCCGTCGCCCTTGCCGCAGGCTTGGGCCTGGCGGCGTGCGGCGCCGACGATCAGCCCTCCGACAAGATGTCGACGACGCAGAACGACAAGATGTCGGATAAAGACAAGATGACCGACAAGGACAAAATGTCGGACAAGGACAAGATGTCGGATAAAGACAAGCCGTCCGACAAGGACAAGATGTCGGACAAGGACAAAATGTCGGATAAAGACAAGATGACCGACAAGGCGTCGACGACGCAGAACGAGAAGATGTCGGATAAAGACAAGATGACCGACAAGGCGTCGACGACGCAGAACGAGAAGATGTCGGATAAAGACAAGATGACCGACAAAGACAAAATGGCCGACAGGTCCATGAATGACAAGGGGGCAGACGGCTCGATGAAGGGCGGCTCCATGACTGACAAGTGACGGCGTCCGGGAAAGGAGGCGTCGCGCACCGCCAATCGAATCGGAGACGACGCGCGGCGTGGGGCCGCGATCTAGCCGTCCCACGCCACGTTCGACGGCGGCGCCCTATCGACGCTCCGCGTCGCGCGCCATTCGTCGCTCGCGCCGCGGGGCGCTGCCTATGGCCTTTCCTGTAAGCCTTTCGTCGTCACTTGCCCTGCGGACGCACGAACGGGAATGTGATCGTCTCCCGAATGCCGAGGCCCGTCATGGCCGTCAAAAGCCGATCGACGCCCATCCCCATTCCGCCGCACGGCGGGAATCCCTGCTCAAGGGCCTCAATAAATTCTTCGTCGAGCTGCATGGCCTCGGGGTCGCCGTTCGCGGCCTCCAGAGACTGAGCGACTAAGCGCTCGCGCTGAATGACCGGGTCGGCAAGCTCCGAGTACGCCGTCGCCAGTTCTATTCCGCGCACGTACAAATCCCACTTCTCCGTAAGCCCGGGCTTTGAACGGTGGGGCCGGGTAAGGGGCGACGTGTCCTCCGGGAAGTCGAGAACGAAGGTCGGCTCCCACAGTTTCGACCCGACTAGCTCTTCGAAGATCTCCTCGGCGATCTTCCCGGCGACCCAGTAAGGCGCCACCGAAATGCCGTGGCGCTCGGCGATGGCCTCGAGCTTGTCGCGCGGGGTTTCGACGGTGACCTCCTCGCCCACCGCTTCGGAGATCGACGTGTACAGGTCGATGCGCGCCCACTGGCCGCCCAGATCGTATTCCGTCCCGTCGGAAAGGGTCACCGCGGTAGCCCCAAGGGCGTCGAGGCAGGCGCGCTGAACCAGCGACTGTGTCAGCTCCGCCATCGTGTCGTACGTCGCGTACGCCTCGTACGCCTCGATCGCCGTGAATTCGGGGGAATGGCTCGAATCGGCGCCTTCGTTTCGGAAGTTTCGGTTGATCTCGAAGACCTTGTCGACGCCGCCGACCACGGCCCTCTTGAGGTACAGCTCGGTGGCGATGCGCAGGTACAGGTCCTGGTTGTAGGCGTTGATATGGGTGACGAACGGGCGGGCGGCCGCGCCTCCGTGAATGGCCTGGAGCATGGGGGTCTCGAGCTCGAGGTAGCCGCGATCGTCGAAGTTGGCGCGCAAAGACTTCATGACACCCGCGCGAAGGCGCACCATGTCGCGGGCCGCCGGGCGCATGATGAGGTCGAGGTGGCGCATGCGCACGCGCGACTCCTCGGAAAGGGTGACGTCCTCGCCGTCGGCGTTTGTGTACACCTTGGGCAGGGGGCGGATGGCCTTGGACGCGATCTGCCAGGAGCGGGCGAACACGGAGAGCTCGCCGCGCTTGGACGTTCCGACGTATCCTTCCACGAAAAGATGGTCGCCGAGGTCGACGTCGGCTTTAAACCTGGCGAAGGCCTCCTCGCCGACGTTGGCCAGCGACAGAAGCACCTGGATGCGGTTCCCGGGGCCGTCCTGAAGTGTCGCGAAGGCGATTTTCCCCGAGGAGCGCGAGAGCATGACGCGTCCGGCGATCCCCACGGCGACGTCGGTCAGTTCGACGCCGGCTTCGAGGCTGCCGTATTTCTCCCGCAGCTCGGGAATCGTCGTTGTGACGGGAAGCTCGACTGGATACGGCTCGATGCCCTCGTCGATCATCCTCTGGCGTTTGGCGAGCCGAACGCTGATCTGGCCGGGAAGGTCGTCGTTCTGCGCCGCCGCGGCGGACGCCTCGTTGGTAGTCACGGACAATAGACTACAGCGTGGAGCGCACCCGCGCGGATTCGGCCCTTCGCACCTACCAGCGCCCCCGGTCGCGCCAGTCTCCAGACTTCGCCGAAGCGCCCCTCCGGCGAAGGGCGCGGCGAGGCGGCTGCGCGGCATGCTCGAGCTGCGTTGCAGACGCGGCCCGCGCGTTTCGGACGTTCACAGGGAAACGCCTGAATCGCGGATGCGGCGGCGCCCTCCCTCAAGAAGCACAGCCTACGCGGCAGTAGCGATCACATACGCCAGCGCGCACCACACTTGCAAGGACTTCGTGGGGCGAATGACCGCAGAGTCGCCGTCGAAGACGACTCTGAAATAACCTTTGGACGTGTCGAGCACGCAGATCGGCCCTCGGGTTTCCGCAGTCTCCGTCGCCGGCCTCGAATAGACTGCCCACAGCTTCCAATCGCCGTCGCGCAGGGATCCGCGCGCCTCCGGCCAAAACGTGCTCATTTCATCGGCGAGTCTGTCGCGCGCGTCGCCGCTCGCAGCCGATTCGAGCAGCTTGAGCACCCATTCTTTGGGGACGCGCGTCGTCGCCGTCGGATGGGCGACCGGGCGCGGGCCGAGGTCGAGCAGGTCGACCATGACCACGGGGAACTCGGCGGTCTCGTATCTGGACAGGGCGACGCTGTCGTCGATCGTCTGAGCCACGCACGATTCCCTGTTCTCATCGATCCACGCCACGGCGTTGCGGAGGATGCCGCCGTCGTTCATGAGAAGCTCGACGTGCCCGATGGGCTCGCGGTAAGGGGCCACGAGTTTGCGGGCGACGTCGGTCAGGCAGCCGTCCTCGAAAAAGCCGAGGCGCGCAAGCTCGGCCGTGCCGTCTTCGGAAAGGCCGTCGCCGGCGAGGAAGGTCCGCAGATCGTCCCAAGCCCTTTGGGGGACAATGACGATGGCGCTGGCCTGCATTAGAATCCCTCCGGTTGAAAGCTCGCAACGATGTCCGCGAACACACCCGCCATCGGGCCGAAATCCGGGGTCGCCGCGATGAGCGCCAGAACGTACCCCGAAGGCAGGTCTTCGGGGGTGGTGAAGTAGAGAATTTGCGTGAGATTTTTCTGCTCGATGCAGTACGTGAACACGGCGACGGCTGCTGGATACCCCGCCAGCACGGTCTCCCCGACGTCGATTATGCGGTGCGTCTGGTCCTCACGCATTCCTCCCTCGAGCATCGCGGCCATGCCGGCTTCGGGCCCTCCTTCGAGGTGGGGCAGGCGCCTGACGATGACGGCGGGGGCATAGCCGTATTCAGTCATGGGGCCGTGGGCCAAGACTTCCATCTCGGGGTCGTCGGACGCGTCGACTTGGCGCCAATCAGAGGGAAGAGCGATCACGGCTTACACCTGACGCGCCAGTCGAACGACGAGGCCGAGCCGACGCGAACCTGCGGGGCCGTCGAGACAACGAATTCGCTCAGACTCTGCATGCGCATACATGCCGGCCATTTTCCTCTTTCTCTTTGCGTGCCGCATCCGAAGTCGGCGGGATGAATGTCGCAAATCGATTCCGCAGGCCGCTGGACAACCAAACTGCAATGACGTTACGGAATCCTTAAAATGCTTCCAGAGCGCCACTCAGAGCAAGATCGACTCCTTTTGTCACTCGCGACGTCTCTCGAACGGTTAAAACTGAACAAGACGCTCCTCCCTTTTCGTTTCATTGGCTTTATCCTGCAATTCGTCGAACTGCGCGAGCGCGGCCCGCGCAGTCTCGGGATCGTCCCACACCGCCGTCCGAAGCTGTTTCTCGCGCCAAGCTCTACGTCCTTCTTGAATCGCAATGCGCCAGTCATCCCCGCTATCGACACCAAATTCAACGATTAGAAGCTCAACGACGTCTTCCAAGCAAGGGCGAAAGCGCGGCCCTCCCAGAGGGAAATGAAGTTCGGCGAGATACTTGACCTTTTTGAGATCCACCATCCCCTTTTCACGCGCATTTGAGCTTTGGACTCTATTCGATCTGGATCGTTCGGATACATACAACAGCTTGACGATTTCATCTCTATGGCCGTGAACATAGAGGTGCGCGGAAGGGGTCGAATCGGATGGAGCGTCTAGATACTCGTAGCGGAAGAGCGGATTGCCGCTCTTGCTTGGCAGCACGCAGAATGAAGACGATTCAACTTTTAAGAACGAGTGCGTTCCGTTCAACGTAAAGTGATACTTAATTGCAAGATACAATAAAGGACGATTGTCACATTACAGTTCAATTGGCTCCGACGTCTCCAGAACAACGCGCCCCCTCCCGTCTTTTTCACTTAGTCTCACACCAAGATTAGTGGTTTTGACGGGGAGGGCTTTTACTATCGTCGACTTGATTTCTTCGGCAAATTCGCGGGCGACCGTTTCGAGAGTTTTAGTCACCGAAGACGCCTGCAAGAAACTCAAGATCTTGGAGCTCTTCGAGAAGCTTACGGTCTCGGAATGTCAGATCCCCTCCATCCCGGCGCTCCTGGAACTCTGATTCGTCAACGATTTCTTGGATTTCACGACGCCGCTCGGCAATGTCTTTGCGGGTCATTTTCGTGATAGGCACAGTCATCGACGACCCCCTAAGGATTGACTACGTCATTCTATGACTTCAGCATAACCCACTTTTCTGAGTTCTATCTGTACCCCGAAGTGTGCGCGGCGCTCCGACATCGATGAGACGGCCAACCCGCCTCCTCGCGGTCTCCTGTATAGTTATTTGACCTACTTTCACGCAAAGAGACAAGGACAGCCATGACAGGCAGAAGAACGCCGGAGGAGATCCAGAGGATTCTCAACCAGCCGAACCACCTGGCGCTGACGGGTCCGATCAGGGCGCCGCTCGGCGCATTGGGTGCTTTGGGGGATGACTACGACTGTCATTTCAGCAACGGACCTCGGCAAATCTCCATACGCGGACGCCCAAGACTGCATGCGGACCACTCGCTTCGAGCGGCTTTCGCTGCCCCTTCAACGGGCGACCGTCATTTGCCTCTTCGGTTTCTCTCTGATTCTGCTTCTAGTCGCCATCCGCGACGCCGTTCGGCGTCCGACGCGTTCCTTTGACGACGAAGGGGATAATAAGGCGAAGGGGATAATAAACGGCTACGCTTTGACCTTGAAACCGACGCCGATCACGTGAAGCGACGTCGTCCGCATCGACGAAGCCCAAAGAAGGCCTCAAGTTGCCCGTTTTCACGCCCGTTTCGCGCCGCTTTCACACGGGTTCCACGCTCGTTTCACGTCGTCTTCACGCCGGTTTCGCCGCGAAACTCACCCTTAGGAACACGTGGGTCTCTTTACCCCCAAGGGGATCGGCCCGCCCCGCTTAGGATGGACACATGCATCTCACGCTACCTGATTCCTGGCAGGTCCGCGATGTGCCGGACGAATATCAGGCTGCCAAGTACATCGCCATGGGCCCCCGGGGCTACCTGGGCTACTCGCCCTCCGCCGTCGTCACGTACGAGGAGGGCGTCAGCGGCACGCTCGACGATTGGGCCGCCGCCATGATCGAAGAGTCGTCCCAGACGATTCCAGGCTTGCACGTCATCGACGTCGGCGGATTGGAGATAGCGGGCCACCCGGCGATCGTCCACGCCCTGTCGATGACCGTCGAAACCGTCAACGTCACCCAGATGCAGTTCGCGCTGCTGACGGGAGGCAGGCGCTCGGCCAGGAGGCCCGGCTACGTCGTGACGGTCACGTGCGCCTCCGCCGACCTACCCACGATCGGCGACTCCCTCATCGACATGGCCACCAGCTTCGAGCCCTCAGGAGGCGAACAATGAGCAGCGACACGATCAGCGTCGTCTTTCCCACCGACGAATGGGAGGCGTTGAAGGACCTTCTCGACGGCGAGGGCGCGCCCCTCAACCTCATGGGCGACCTCGAACAGCGCGGCTTCCTTGAAAACGGGGCGCTCTCGCAGTCGGCCGCGAAGCTGCTGCAGGCCTATCAGCAGGCCGCGGGAGCGGTGCGTCTGTACGTGTGCGACGCCGGAGTGGTGCGCGAAGCCCGCACGTGGGTGGCCAAGGATCGCAGCGTGCTGCTCGACATCACCGACGGCGAAGTGACGGTTCTGCGGCGCCAGGAGCCGGGCCAGTTTCCGCTCACGCTGCTGGAGATGCTCGGCATCGGGCCTCGGCCCCGCCTCCCGGAGGGCGCCCTTCCGGGCTTTTCCGCGAGGATCATCCGCGACCTCCTGCGCCCGAGCGACAGCGACCGCAACGCCAAAGCCCGCGACGACCTCGCCGAGACGCTCAGAGGGGTGTGGCCGGCCGCGAGCGAGGCGATCAAAAAGGACGACTGGCGGCTGTGGCTCATTCAGTCCTTCGACGTCGCCGTCGGCGAGCCTCAGGCGCGCACCACGGTGTGCGTCCTCGACACGTCGGCCGGCATGGTCGGGATCACGGTCGACGGCGACACCGCGGTTCCCGTGGCCGTGACGTCGCTCGAAGTGTGGCGTGCCGTGGCCGCGGCGATCGCGCCGTGGTCGTGACACACGTGCGCGGCCTGCCGCGCGGTCACTCCCGCGACGAAGCGAAAGGCTTCCCCGAGCTGCGCAGCCCGTGGCCCGGCGGCACTTGGCCGGGCTCGCTCCCCGTCTCGACGATCGCGTTGGCCGCGTCGACGAAGACGACGCTGGGCTCGTAGCTGTGCGCGGACGCGTCGTCGAGCAGCGAATACGAGATGACGATGACGACGTCGCCCTCGCCCACCAAGTGCGCGGCCGCGCCGTTGATCTGGCACACCCCGCTGCCCCGCGCGCCCGGAATCGCATAGGTGGTGAGCCGGCTTCCGTTGGTCACGTCGACCACGTCGACCTCCTGGCCGGGCAGAACGTCGGCGGCGTCGAGCAGGTCGGCGTCGATCGTTATGGATCCGACGTAGTGCAGATCCGCGCCCGTGACGGTGACGCGATGGATTTTGCCCGTCATCATCCGGCGCAGGCGAAACTCAGCCACGAAATTCGACCTCCATATTGTCGATGAGCCGCGTGGGCCCTACCCATGCCGCGACGGCCAACAAGCCCCGCCCGTGCTTCGGCGGCGCGCCGCCCGCCTGCACGGTCGCGGCGCCGCCCGCGGACACGGTCGCACCGCTGCTCGCCGGAAAACTCCTGCAGTCGCTGGCAGGCATAGTCGCGGCACTGTCTGCCGGCAAGGCCGCGCCGTCGATGGCTGCAAAAGTCTCGGGGTCGACGAGGGCGAGGTAGTCGATCTTGACTCCCGGCGCTTCGCGCAGATGCCGTTCGGCGACGTCGCGCACTTCCTTCGGGGACAGGCCGCGTTGGGCGGCGTCGGCCCCCACCGCAAGCGCCTGGTTGAGGGCCAGAGCCTCAATGCGTTCGGTGGGCGAAAGATAGGAGTTGCGCGAGGACAGGGCGAGGCCGTCGACGTCGCGCTCGATCGGGACCGCCCTTATCTCGACCGGCATGTCCAAATCGGCGGCCATCGTGCGGATCAGGGCGAGCTGCTGCGCGTCCTTCTGCCCGAAAAAGGCGATGTTCGGGCGAACGAGGTTGAGCACCTTATGGACGATCTGGAGCACGCCCGCGAAATGGGTCGGGCGGGTCTTTCCCTCGAGGACGGCGGCCATCGGACCGGGATCGATGCGGACAAGCGGTTCGCGCGGATAGACGTCCTCGGCCTCGGGAGCGTAGACGGCCTGGACGCCGACCGCCTCGAGAAGGGCCAGATCGGCCTCAAGGTCGCGCGGGTAGGCTTCGTAGTCTTCGCCCGGCCCGAATTGGAGGGGGTTGACGAAGATCGAGACGACTACGTTGTCCGAGGCCTTCTTCGCGGCCCGAACGAGCGCAAGGTGCCCTTCGTGGAGCGCGCCCATCGTCATGACGAGCGCACTCGTGCCTTTGAAGGCGCCGAGGGCTTCCGCGAGATCAGCCTTAGTGCGTGCAACTTTAGTCACGGGCACCAGTTTACCGGCCGACGACGAAGCCTTCGCAGCCGCAGCATGAGGGGAGGCTCACTGGACTTAATCACTGAAAATAATCAATAACCACTGGTAGAAAGCCATTTAAATCATAGAATCAATACTTCACACATGCTTAAATATTGCCTTACAACCCAGTTGTAAAAAGTTTACAGCGCGGCATGAAGAAAGTCAAGGACAAATATCCCTTCTTCGCTTGGGCCGCAGTGTGAAAAAATGAATTTATACATAAGGCGTGAAAATGACTCTAGGGAAGATGCCTGCCCCTTAAGCATTACGCGTCCAGACTACAAACAAAGGAAGCAAAATGAAGAAACAAACCGCCTTCCTTGCCGCAACGCTCTGTGCCGCGGCAATGGCGTTTAACTCAAGCTCCGCAATCGCAGATTCGCCCCCACGCACAGATGCTTTGCCGAGCAAAGCTTCAAACGCGGTGGCCGCTATGGAAGAAAAGGCCAGCACGGATGCGTTCATTGCCAAAAAGGACGCTCCCGAATCTGCAATTAAAGGAGCTTGCTCAAAGGCAGAGGCGCGAGATAGCGCTGCAGCCTACGCAAATTCCGTCAAGGAAACGGCCCGTTCGCTGTCCGACGACCCTAAGCTCCCCCGACATATAGACAAAGTCAAAATCGCAGTCAAAAGCCTCAAGACTAGTAAGAAAAGTGACGGCAACTTCGTCATAAACGCCCAGTTAGATGTTTCGCGCCACATAATGGAAGACAATATCTTCTGGGAAGAGATCGTGCCCCATGAAATCGAAATGGATGCGCACGGTTGCATTTTGAATTTCACAGTCAAGGATCGAAGCTACTACGATAAGAATCCCGGGAATGCACTGCCGGAAGATCCGAAGAACACTTCGGACCCCTCCCCTAAAGCATCCTCGGACAGGTCCGGCGCTAAACCAGACCAAGCGAATCAAACACAGTTCGATCCGGTGACCCTGCCGCTGCTGAACAGGGCGCAGAAAGGAAAAGCCGCCAGCTATGCAGTCAAGTACGCCAAGGAACCAAATCCTTCCTATCGCGAGTATGACGAAGACTGCACGAACTTTGTGTCGCAAGCCATGTTCGCCGGAGGCTGGAAGGAGGTCTATCACTTCTGGGTCGATTATAAATGGGATAATGCATGGTGGTATGGCGGAATCCCGACTAACAGTTGGACCTGGTCAGGAGCGGAAAACTTTTATCGCATGGCCAACGGACCTAAAGGTTTGCATCGAACAAAAATGCTGAATAGTGTCTACGACCTCGAAGTGGGCGATATTTTACAGTACAAACTCAAATCACACACCAATATGACGCATACCATGATTGTCACAAAGAAAGTGAGCGGCATGCCATATCTGAGCTACCATACAAATAACACACTCAATAAACCTCTTTCCGACATATTAAAACGCACTAAGGATGCCACATGGTTCGCACATCGCACCTAAGGCCAGATGTAAGGCTCCTGGCTGTTTTGTCCCTTCTGACGCTAGTCGCGGGGCTTTTGTCTTCGTGTTCGGAGGGCGACGGCGGATCCTGCGGCGACGGAGGAAAGAGCCCCACGGAGGCGGTGACGCGTCTTCTCAAAGCCGTCGAGAATGACGACGTCGAAGAAGCGTGCAGCGTCAGCAACTACGAATCGACCGACGGTTTGGCTGAACGCCTGACTGCCATCCGTGAAAGGCTGCTCAACCGCCGGAAGGCGTCGGATTACTCGATTAGAGAGGATAAAAGCGCGCAAATGGGGTCCGGAAAGGAGGTGGCGCTCAACCTCAACGGGAAGGAGGTCTACCGCTTTCGTGTCATCCAGTCGGGAGGCCGCTACACCGTCGGCTTGAGGAGCTACAAGAACACCGACACACCGACGTCGGGCGTTGAGCCTCCAACCTGAGTGCCCGGCGACGACGGACAGTTGCGGCGGCCGCAGGGGGCAATTCCTGCGGCCGCCGCGTCATGTTCAACTGCTCAAAACGATTTTACTCAGCGCGGCAGACATCCCCGCCCCCGTCCCGGGCTGCGCCATTGCTGTCAGGCGCTGCCCTCGTCGCCGCTAACCGATTCATAAGTCCGCCGAATTCCAACCGACGCTCCCGTCCGAATCTGCCCGGCACAAACCGGCTTTTCAGTCCGACGCGGCCGAGCCCGAAGCGCCGCCGTCCAGCTCGGCCAGCAATCCGTCGATCGCCGGAGACTCCCGCAGGCTGCGGGCCGCGACCCGCGCCGCCGTCGCCCTCGCGAGCGCGCGGTAGGCGGGCGGTATGTCCGCGAAGTCCCCCGTCGCCGCGAGCGCATCGAGCGAGGCGAGGTGCTCGCGCACGGTGCCGACGTCGCCGCGCGCAACCGGCCCGGTCAGCGCCGATTCGCCGGAGCCGAGCGTGCCGTCGAGGGCTGCCTGAAGAAGGGGCGCGAGGTAGGCGCCCGGGGCCTCGACCCCGAGGGCCTCCAGCACCCGCATCGACTGGGCGACGAGGGTGACGAGGTGGTTTGCGCCGTGGGCGAGGGCCGCGTGATAAAGGCCCCTGTCCTCCTCCGCGACGACGACCGGCGTGCCGCCCGCCTCGGTCACGAGCGCCTGGCCGATGGGCAGCAGCGTGGCGGCGGCGGTGACGGCGAAGGGGCAGCCGACGAGGCGGGCGACGTCGAGCGAGGTTCCGGTGAAAGTCATGGCCGGGTGGATGGCGAGGGTGAGGGCCCCCGCGCGTGCCGCAGGTTCGAGCACGGACACGCCGTAGCGGCCCGCGACGTGGATCGCCAACTGCCCGGCGGTGAAGCAGCCGAGCTTGGCCAAGCCTTCGACGAGCGGGCCGAGTTCGTCGTCGGGAACGGCGAAAAGCAGCACCTCGGCTCGGCGGGCGACCTCCTCGACGCTCAGGGAGGGGACTCCGGGCAGCATGGCGCCGAGGCGGTCCAGGCTTGCCTCAGAGGGCGCGTGGGCGCCGACGATCGTGTGCCCGGCGGCGCGCAAGGCGCTGCCGAGAGCGCTGCCGACGCGCCCGGCTGAAACGATGCCGATCGACAGGCTTGTGGCCATTCGCCGCCTTCCTCTCAAGCGTTCGACTGCGGGCGCTCACTCGCAGGCGTTTGTTTGCAAGCGCTTCCTCTCGGGCGTTCCCACACAAAGGTCCTTCGCAAGCATTCGCGCCTCGCGTCAGCAGTCTACTATTCGCACCCGGTCGAGGCGGCGCGTCGGCGCGGCCTTTCAGATCGCCGCCGTCGGCCTCCGAATGCCTTGGCCGTCAACCGGCCCCCACCCGGGAGTGAGAGCCGCCGCAAGCGTGCGTCCGCCGCACTCAGAAGCCTGCTCGAACTGCCGGGAGATCCCGAGCCGCTCGCGCCAGCCCTCGATCGATTCGCGGTCGCCCTCGGCCCTCCGGTCGCGCCCCAGCTGGGACTGCCGCTCGCACAGCGACCTGGCGTCGGCCAAACGGAGGTGCTTTTGCACGGTCTCGATCGCCATGGCGGCCGTGCTCAGCCGCAGCGAGGCCAAACCGAGCGCGCGCTGGACCAACCCCTGGGAGAGCCTGAGCCCCTGGAAGCGCGCATGCCACACGATTCGCAGCGAACGGCCGAAAAACCGGCCCCAGCGCAGCACTGCCACCGTCCGGGTGAGCGCCTCGGCGTTGCGAACCCACCCGAAGGGGTCGAGCACTTGAGAGGCGCGCGGGGCCGCGACGAAAAGCTCCGAGGGCCCTTTGCCCTCGAAGGCGTCTTTGAGGAAGGCCTCGGGATCGTCGACTCCGAGGTCCGGGATAAGCGCCCACAGAACCCGTTCGACGTCGCGCATGCTTCCCGCGGTGACGAGCTCCAAGGGTTTGGCGCCCTCCTCGTTCAACGTGAACTTTATGTTGGCGACTTCGACCTCGACGCTCCACCAGCCGAAGCGGCGCCAAAGCAGGCGTTGGCGGACTCGCACGGTCTGGACCCGCATGGGAAGGACCGTGGTGGCTTTCTGCGACGCGAGGCCGGAACGAAACCGCAGACCGTCGGGGGTCAGGAAAAGCGCGGCGCCCCACTTACGCGAGAGGGCGCCGATGCCGCCCCACACCGCGCCGAGGAGCACGAGCGCCACGGGAAGGAGGGCGATCTCCTGGTCGAAGGCGAGAAGGGCGATGGAGGCCGCCGCCGAGAGAATCCCGATGAAGAAGACCGGCGAAAGCATCAGCGAGGCGACGAGCCTGCCCGGCTGGAGCTCGTAGACCCGAGGCTCGTCGGCGTGTTCCGAAGCCCCCTCCCGCCACGGCAGGATCCTGACGGGACGGTCGGCGCGCGCGTCGTCGGCCGCCTTGAGAATCGCCTTCCGCAGACCTTCGCACTGCTCCTTGGTCAGCCACCCGAGGCGCATCCCTCTTCCCGTCGCCGCCGATTCGACGGTGACCGAACCGAGTCCGAACATGCGGGCGAGCAGACTCCTTCGGACCTCGACGCTTTGAATCCTGCCCCACTTCACATGGACGCGTTTCTTCCGCACGACGCCGGAGCGCAGGCGGATGCCGTCGGAGCCGAGGGAGAACACTTTGACATGCCAGACGACGACCGCGACGACGGACGAAACCACGCTCACCGCAAGGAAAGCCAGAAGGGCCCATCCGACGGCCCGCATCCCGAGGCCGCGAACCGCGCCCCACAGCGTGCCGATGTCCTGCCTCTCGATCCAATCGCGCGAGAACCAAGCTGCCGCGACAAGAACGCTCAACCACATTCGCAGCACGCTCGCCAACGGGGTGAGAGCGTGGAACCGCCGCCATTCGCCTGGGGCGCCTGCGTCCGCCAGGCCTTCTTCCGCCGGCGGCCGCCCTTCGCCTGCGTCGTCTGCGGGCTTCTTCGCGTTCACATCCCCTCCATCCTCGCCTGGCTGACCTCCATAAGCCTCGTTCGCAGGCGCTCGGCCTCCCCGACGGGCAAGCCCGGGATGGAGGGATTGACGTTGACGGAGGCGGTGACGAACACGAGCTTGGCCAAACCATACCTCCGTAAAAAGGGGCCCGACGTGACGACCAGCTGTTGCATGCGGCCGTACGGGACGACGACGAGAGAAGGCCACAAGACGCCCCTGCATACCACCAGGTCGTCGTCGCCCTCGTAGTAGCCGATGGCCCGCGCCCGCCGGGAGGCAATGAGGACCCCCGCCGTTTCGGCGACGAGGCACAGCGGGACGAGAGCCCACAGCCACGGCCATTCGTCCCCGGAATATAGAGCGAGGGCGATCACCGCGGCGAGAGAGCAGGCGAGGACGAGCAAGCCTTGCAGCCGAAGAACTTTTGCGTAGGCGCGCCCCACCCCGCTGAACGTGATAGTCGGCGACAGGGGGGTCGACGTGGTCGCCTCCCCGCAGCCTTTGTTCACGTCGCGATTCACTCTAGCATGTAAGAACACACATATAGTCTAAATTACTTTGCACGTCGACGCGAGGAGTAATGCTGCCCATGGTCGCTTCCGCATATGACGAGCCACGCCGTCTTAACCCGGGCATATCGCTTGAAAATGCGGGCATTCCTCGGGGATAACGCGTCAGAGCTCCGGGGACGCGGCGTCAAACCCTCGGGGACGGGGCGAACCTCCGGCGAGGCGACGGCGAGCCGATCGAGACGCGGGAACGCAGCGCGGCGCGGACGGCACTGGCGGGCGCGGCGAGGTCGACGGATCGATGCGCGGCGGGTTCACGCGACGTTGTACGGCGCGGCGGGTTCACGCGACGGTCGGGCTTGCTTGAGGGCCGGGGCCGTCGTCGTCGGAATCGACGATGCACCACCTTTCCACGGCCCAGCCCGTCCAGGTCAAGACGGCGCTGGAGGCGGCCGCGAGCCCCGCGGCGAGGACCTGCTCGCGAACGTACGAGGTTTCTCCGGTCCTCCAGAACAGCGCCGCGCACAGGCCGAAGAAGCCCGCCAGCCAGGCCCCGCACCTGGAGCACGCCTGAGCCAGGACTGCCACGCGGGCCGCCTGCAAGGGGGAGATTCTCCGCCGCATTCTCCGCTGATCTTTCTTCTCCGGCCGGTCCTTTTCCCGCATGGCTTTGACCCTGCGGCCCCAGGCGAAGAGGAAGGCCGAAAAGCCGAGGATGAGCATGCCGAGGGGAAGCGGGATGGGCCAGGGGGCGTGGCCGCCGCCGAGGGTGAAGGCGCAGAAGACGAGCCCGCAGCCGAGGCCGAACGCCAGGCTGAAGGCCAGGTTGCGGATGGATGTCAGGCTCATGCTTCGCCTCCTTTCCGAGTTTCCTCACAGCAGCGGGCCGCGGCAGCGCACCGGCGGTCAGGCCGTCAGCGCCGCAGCTTCTCAATGAGGCGGGCTATCGGCACGCCGTTCAACGTCGCCTCGGGCTCTATCTGCGCCCACGGCTCGAGGACGAACAGGCGCTCGCCCGCGCGAGGATGAGGAAGAGTCAACCTCGGATTGACGCTTGCCACACCCTCGACGTCGATGATGTCGAGGTCGATCGTCCGCGGCGCCCATCGCCGTTCGCGCACCCTGCCGCCGCGGACCTCGATCCGTTGAAGCTCGGCCAGCAGGGCCAGCGGCGACATCGCCGTGGTCACCGTGGCCACAGCGTTAGTGTATCGCGGCTGCGGCTCCTGCCCCGGCGCGAGCAGGGGGGCTGTGGACAAGTAATCGGAAACCGCGGCCACGTGCAGGTCGAGGGCGCCGAGCGCCTCGACGGCGGCGTCGAGGCGGGCGCGGCCGTCCCCCAGATTCGACCCCAGTGCGAGGACGGCGCGGCGTATCGTCCCGGCCTCCACAAGGGGTCCGTTTCGGCGAACCGTCACGGAGACGTCGGAGAACGGCACGCCGACGGGGGCTTCCGGCTTGTGGACGGTGACGGCGACGCGGAGGGCTCCGCGCGCGAGCACGCGCTCGGCTATGCGGGCCGCGAGGGTTTCGACAAGGTCCGCGCTTTCGCCCTCGACGACGGCCAGGGCGTCGGCAGCGACGTCGGCGTAGGAGACCGTGCATTCGATCGAGTCAGCGGCGGCGGGCTCGACCTCCATCTCGACGTCGACGACAAACGGCTGCACACGGCGCTTTTCCTCGGGGAGCACTCCGTGCGCGCCGTGCCCTCTCACTCCCTCGATGCGAACCGTGTCGGTCACGGGTAGGCGCCCGCCGTGCGCAAACGCGCGACCGTTTCGACGGCCGCCCTGGACGCCGCGACTTCATGCACCCGCACACCCCACACGCCAAGCTCGGCGAAGTAAGCGGTGAGGGCCGCCGTCGCGTCGTCGCGCTGGGCGGGGCCGGAGCGGCCGTTGTGGATCTCGGCCAGGAAACGCTTGCGGGAGACCCCTACGAGGACCGGCATGCCGAGCTCCATGATCGGCGCCATGTTCGCGGCGAGGTCCCAATCGTCGTTTCCGACCTTGGCGAAGCCGAAGCCCGGGTCGACGACGATCTGCGAGGCGTCGGCCCCGGACGAGACGGCCCTGTCGACGGCGGCGGAAAGCTCGTCGGCGACCTCCGCCCCGATGTCGCCGTAGTCCGCCAGGGAGTTCATGGTGCGGGCGTTTCCCCTGCCGTGCTGGAGGATGTACAGGCAGCTGCTCGACGCTACGGCGCTGAACATGTTCGGGTCGCCGGCCCCTCCGGTCACGTCGTTGACGATCTCGGCCCCGGCGTCGATGGCCCGGCGCGCGGTGTCCGCGTGATACGTGTCGACGGACACCACGATGTCCGTCTTTCCCAGAGCCGTCACAACCGCGCCGATGCGGCTCCATTCTTCGCGGGCGGTGAGGGCCGTGGCGCCCGGGCGCGTGGACTCGCCTCCGACGTCGACGATGTCCGCGCCCTGGCGCACCATGCGGTAAGCCCGCTCGACGGCGACGTCGGTGTCGACGTAAAGGCCGCCGTCGGAGAAAGAATCGGGCGTGACGTTGAGGATGCCCATGACGAGGGAACGGCCCGTGGGCAGCGTTGCTGGCAACATGTCGGCTCTCCTTACCCCTGAATGAGGCTCAATGCCTCGCTGCGAGTTGCCTGGTTGCGGAGAACTCCGCGCACTGCCGATGTTACAGTACGTGAGCCGGGTTTGTTCACCCCGCGCATCGACATGCACATGTGCTCCGCCTCAATGACGACGAGCACGCCCCTGGCCCCGAGCCGGCTTTCCAGCGCCTCCGCCACCTGGGTGGCGATCCGCTCCTGCACCTGGGGCCTGCGGGCGTACCCGTCCACGAGCCTCGCGATCTTCGACAGACCGGTCACTTTGCCGTCGGCGTTCGGGATGTACGCGACATGGGCGTGCCCGTGGAACGGCAGCAGGTGGTGTTCGCACGTCGAATAGAAGGGGATGTCCTTGACGATGATCATCTCCTGATGCCCGATGTCGAACTTCGCCTCGAGCACGTCGGCGGGGTCCTGGCGCAATCCCGCGAACATCTCCCTGAAGGATCGCGCCATGCGCCCCGGGGTGTCGACGAGCCCGTCGCGTTCGGGGTCCTCCCCGACGGCGCGAAGCAGCGAGCGGATCGCCTCCTCGACGGCGGCTTCGTCGTAGCCGCCGTTCAGGCAATCGGCGCCTTCGCGGCCCTTCTGCCCGCGCTCTCCGCCGTCCGCGGAGACCCGGCCTTTGTCCCCCTCCGGCTCCGGGGCCTTGCCCTCAGCCATCGCTCGGCTCAGGCTTCCCGCTCGGGCCGGCGTCGCGGCCGGAATCGGCGTCGCGGCCGGAATCGGCGTCGCCTGCAGGATCGCCAGAAGACGACCCCGGCAGCGGCCTGTCGGCAAACGTCCGCGAAGGACCCGGAAGGGGCTCAAGCGGGCTGGGAGCCGAAAGCTGACCGCCGGGCGCCGAAAGCGCATCGAGCGACGCGGATGACGAGAGCGGGCTCGGCCCGGACAGCGGATCGACCTTGGGCATCCGTTCGGTCGCCGACAGAGGATCAGCCTTTGGCAACTGCTCGGTCGAGGGCAAGCCGTCCCCGGCGTCAGAGGAGCCGGCTTCGTTCACCGGCTCACTCAACGCCGGATCGCTCAGGGGCGGGCCGCTCAGAGGATCGCTCGGAGCCGCATCGGCCAAAGGGTCGGGCAGCTTCAGGTCTCTTGGAGAGTTCGGCGTCGGGCCGTCCAAAGGGGCGCGAGGCGCCGCGTCGGCGGAAAGCTCGGGAATTGTCACGTCGCCCAAAGGGTCCGGGCTTTGCGCCGAAGGAGCGGCCGGAACCGAGGGAGACAGAACCGTCCCCGGCTCGCCGGCCGTCGGGGGCTTGACCGCGGATTCCCGAGGCACGTCGTCCCCAGGCCCGTCGCCCTCATCGGGGACTGCGGGAGCGCCGCCGGGGGAAGCGGCAGCAGAGCCGTCCGCATTCGCGGAATCGGCAAAAGCTGAGCTGCCGGCATTTGCAGCCGCAGGCGGAATGCCGGAATCGACGGGCGCAGTCGAAGCGGGAACGGCCGGGCTGAGAACGGCCGACGCGCCGGAATCGACGGGCGCGGCCGCATGCCTTCCCTTGGCGGGCTGCGGGGAGCGGATCTCGATCGGCGGTATCTCCGTGGCCGCCAAAAGCTCGGCCGGAACCTCGAAGACATGCCACCTTTCGCGTACGGGCGCTTTGACGACGTCGGCGAAGATCTCCTTGAGCTCGGACTCGAGCACGGTCTCCTTCTCCATGAGCCGCGAGGCCAGAATGTCGAGGATTCCCCGGTTTTGCGCCAGAATCGCCCAGGCCTCGCGGTGGGCGTTCTCAACGAGCCCGCGCGCCTCGACGTCGATCGCGCTGACCATTCCGTCCGAATGGACTTCTCCGCCGCCGCCCATGGTCCGCTCGAGGGGGTCGGCGTCTTCGGCGGCGAGGCGGATGATCCCGACCTCGGCGCTCATGCCGTACTCGGTGACCATGCTTCGCGCTATGCTCGTGGCTTTCTGGATGTCGTTCGACGCGCCGGTGGTCGGATCGTGGAAGACGATCTCCTCGGCGACGCGCCCGCCCATGGCGTAGGTCAGCTGATCGAGCAGGTCGTTGCGGGAGACGGAGTAGCGGTCCTCGGTGGGCAGGACCATCGTGTAGCCGAGGGCGCGCCCGCGCGGCAGGATCGTCACCTTGGTCACCGGATCGGCGTTGTGCAGAGCCGCCGCCGTCAGCGCGTGGCCCGCCTCGTGGTAGGCGGTCAACAACTTGTCCTGGTCGTTCATCGGCCGCGAGCGCCGCTGCGGGCCGGCCATGACGCGGTCGATGGCCTCATCGACGTCGGGGACGCCGATCGCCCGGCGCCCGAAGCGCGCGGCCAGCAATGCGGCCTCGTTGAGGATGTTCTCCAGGTCCGCTCCCGTGTATCCGGGCGTGCGCCGGGCGACCATGGCCAGGTCGACGTCGGGCGCGAAGGGCTTGCCCTTGGCGTGAACCTTGAGGATGGCCTCGCGCCCCCTGAGGTCGGGGGCGTCCACGGAAATCTGGCGGTCGAATCGGCCGGGGCGCAGCAGGGCCGGGTCGAGCACGTCGGGCCGGTTCGTCGCCGCGATGAGGATGACGTTGGAGTGCGAATCGAAGCCGTCAAGCTCGACGAGGAGCTGGTTGAGGGTCTGCTCGCGCTCGTCGTTGCCGCCGCCGATTCCCACGCCGCGGCCGCGGCCCACGGCGTCGATCTCGTCGACGAAGACGATCGCCGGAGCATTTTCCTTGGCCTTGTTGAACAGGTCGCGAACGCGCGAGGCGCCCACGCCCACGAACATCTCGACGAACTCGGAGGCCGAGATCGAATAGAAAGGCACCCCGGCCTCGCCCGCCACGGCCCTGGCCAGTAGGGTCTTGCCCGTTCCGGGAGGCCCGTAAAGGAGGACTCCGCGGGGGATTTCCGCCCCGAGCGCGTGGAAGCGTTCGGGCGCGGTGAGAAACTCGGTGATCTCCCGCAGCTCGGCGACGGCCTCGTCCTCCCCGGCGACGTCGTTGAACGTGACGTCGGGCTTGTCCGGATCGAGCTGCTTGCGGTCCTTGATCCTGCCGAAGGCCCCCATCCCCGACTGCATCCGAGGCAAAAGGATCATGAAGGCCACGATGATGATGAGCATCGGAACGGCCATCGTCAAGATCGAGGACCAGATCGAGGCCTGCGGCACGATCGAGTCGTATCCGAGCTTCGGCTTCGCCCGCTCGGTCAGCCTCGCGATCTGCTCGGCCTGCGGCTCGACGTATGAGAATTGGACGCGCTTGCCGACGTCGTGGCTCTTCCCCTTCTCGTCGGTCGCCTTCGTCGGCTGCGAGAGCCACAGGCGGACCTGCTGCGTCCCCTCGGTGATCTGCACCCGCTCGACCTGCTTGCCCTTGAGAAGCGAGATTCCCTCGGAAGTTTTGACGGCCGAGAAATGCTCGCCCCCGAAGAAGAGCCACAGGCCCGAAGCGACGACGCCGACGAAGAAGAAAGCGGTGAACATTCGCCGCATGGACCGCTTTTTGCGATCCTTCGCGTCTTTGGGCGTTTCCTTTTGGCCGGTTTTGGCGCCGTCGGCGCTGCGGCCTGCGGGGCGCGAGGGCCCGGCGCTGCGGCTCCGGGGCGCGTCCGCGTCGGTTCGCCCGCTTCCGCCGGCCGATTGCCCGGCGCGGCCGGGCTCCTCGCCGTTCGATCCGTCCGCCCGCTCTTCCGCGGATTCGGCTTCGATCTGCATTTTCTGCACGGCTGCCCTCCGGCTTCGGGGCGAAGGCGCGGGTGCGGGCGCGCCTTCGTTGCGTTCTTCTTCGGTCACATTAGCCTCCATAAACGTGCGGCGCGAGCGTTCCCACGAAGGGGAGGTGGCGGTATCGCTCGGCGTAGTCGAGTCCATATCCCACAACGAACTCGTTCGGAATGTCAAAACCGACGTAGTCGACGTCGATCGCGACCTTGGCAGCCTCGGGCTTGCGCAGAGTGGTCGCTATGCGCACCGATTCGGGCCCCCTGGAGAGCAAGTTGGATCTCAGCCAGGAAAGGGTGAGCCCCGAGTCGATGATGTCTTCGACGATGAGCACGTTGCGCCCCTGAATGTCGGTGTCGAGGTCCTTGAGAATGCGGACGACGCCGGACGACTTCGTCCCCGAGCCGTAGGAGGAGACGGCCATCCAGTCCATTTCCAGCGGAATGCGGATCTTCCGCGACAGGTCGGCCATCGTCATGACGGCCCCGCGCAGCACTCCGACGAGGAGGAGGTCTCTGCCTCGATACTCCTCGTCGATTTGCGCAGCGAGCTCGGCAAGGCGCGCGTCTATCTGCTCTGCGGTCAGCAGGATCTTCTCAAGGTCCCCGCCCATGTCAGCTGCGTCCACAGCTCTCCTCCCGATTCGTTGGAACTGCCCCATCGAATGTTATCCGACCTTCGTCGATTGTCACCCTCATTCCTGGAAGGTCGAGGCTCGACCCTCCGCGCCGCCGCGAAACGAGGGAATCGAGGGTGGCAATGTGCCACGAAGTGAGCTCTCCGGGCCTGGCCCCTCCGTCGATGGCGCGGCGGCGAAGGATTCTGGTGCGAAGGGCCGGGGGCAATCCGCCCAACTCTCGCACGGACGGCTCGGCGCCGAGCTTCGCGTCGATCTCTTCGGCAAACCCGTCGAGCGCGCTGAGATCCTCTCGAATCATCGCGGCCGTCCGCGCGAGCGCCTCCACCACGCCTGGGCCGAGCGAGTCCTCGAGCGCAGGCATGCAGCGGTGCCTGACGGCCGCCCGGCGCAAAAGGGACCCGTCGGCGGCGCGCACCGGCGAATCGACGTCGTTGGTGGGGTCCTCGACCCATTCGACGCCCTCCGACGCCAGCGCCCGGCGAAGTTCGGCGCGGCGGAGCCCCAGAAAGGGCCGGATGAGCGGCACGTCGGGGGCTCCGGGGCACGCGCCGACGGCGGGCATGCCCGCGATTGAGCGGGGCCCGGAACCGCGGCCCAGGCCCATCAGGACGGTTTCGGCCTGATCGTCGGCGGTGTGCCCGCATACGACCGCGGCCCGGCCGGGCATCGACCTGGCCGCTTCGGCCAAGGCGGCGTACCTGGCCGCGCGGGCGGCCGACTCGACGCCGCCGTCGCCTTTCGATTCGACCCGCGCCACGGCGGCGGACTCGACGCCCATGGCTTCGAGCGCGCTGCGGACGCTTGCGGCCTCGCTGGCGGAGCCTTCGCGCCACCCGTGGTCCACGGTGAGGCTCGAGGCGACGATCCCCTCGCGCCGGCACACGAAAACCGTCGCCTGGGCGAGGGCCATCGAGTCGGAGCCGCCGGAGACGGCCAGAAGCACGCTCGATCCGGCGCCCACGCCGGCGGCGTCGAACGTTTCCTCCACCGCGCGCCGCGTGCGGGCGAGAGCGGGATGCGGTCCTCCCATCAGGCCCCGACGCGCTGAATCCACGCGCTGGGCGCGTCGATTTCCTCAGGCGTGGGAGCGTGGAGCGGATTCTCCCACACCTTGTTGAATCCGGCGTGCCCGACGGCGTCGACGACCGCGCCGACGAAGGCGGATCCCCTGCGATACTGGGCCGCCTTGAGATCGAGGCCGAACGCCTTCGAAAGAACGGACTTCAGCGGATTCTTAGCCGCCCGGCGCCGCTCCATCGAGGAGACGAGCCGCCGTTTGGACGGCATGAGCGAGAGGGGAACGGCGTTCATGACGTACTCCGCGTGGCCTTCGAGCAGGCTCATCATGGACATTGCCTCGGCGGCCGATCCGCTTTCGAGATCGACGTCGTCCTGCTCGAGCAGCGATCGGAGGCGGGAGACGAGATAGTCGACGATCCACGGCGCCGCCGCGAACTGGGCGGCGTGGGTCAGCTCGTGAACCGAAATCCAGAGGGAAAGGTCGCGCCGGTCGAGCGAGTATTTCGCGGCGAAGGCCGCCGCGTTCGGGGCGACGAGCAGAAGCCGCTTCGCCAGGGGGTCGTACTGGCCGAGGACCCTCGCGGCGAGCACGCTGGCCCCGAGCGCCAACTCGACGGAGCCGCAGAAATCCGCAAGCTTGCCGGTCCCTGCCGCGAGCGCAGGCCCGAGGAGGCCGCCGGCGGAATCTGCGGCGGCCTTCGCCCACCCGGCTCTGTCGACGACGAATACCGGGATCTCCTGCGCAGCGGCCGCCGCCTCGGAGAGGCCGGTGACGTCGGCGACGATCTCAGGAGCGCGGCGAGCCTGCGAGTGCAGCTGGTCCACGACCGCGCGCGCTTGGGTCGCCGACACGGACGGACCCGCGCCGGAAAGCCAGCGGGCTACGGAGCGTGACATTTCAGGGTTGATCGTCGCCATGGAGACAACCGTATCCCCGCGATCGGGCAGACGCCATCGCCGACCCCGCCTTTTCGCCGCCAGCGCAGCGTTCCGCGCTCCTCAGGCGCCAGCCAGGGACACGACGAAACTGTCGATCGCGTGCCTGGCGGACGTAAACGAGCCGTCGGGTATCCCGTCGATCAGAATCGAGAACGTCAGCAGCCTGCCGCTCTTCGTTTCGAGGAAGCCGGAAAGCGAGGCGGCGTTGGACAGCGTCCCGGTCTTCGCGCGCACTTTGCCTGCCGCTGCGCTGCCGCGCATCCTGTCGTCCAGCGTGCCGTCGAGTGCGGAAACCGGGAAGCCCGACGTGATCGATTCGAGGGCGCAGCCGTCGCACGAGGCGACCTTCTTCATGATTTCGTTCAGCAGGGAGGCGCTCAGCCGGTTTTTGGGCGAAAGTCCCGAGTTGTCGTCGACGACGACGCCGGAGGCGTTCACCCCGGTCTTCTTCAGGTCGGCCAGCGTGGCCCGGCCGGCCCCCTCGAAGCTCGCCGGCTCGCCGGATTTGACCGCGACGAGGTGACCGAGGATCTCCGCCGTCGTGTTGTCCGAATGCTTGAGCATGAAGTCGACGAGGTCGCGAACGGGGGCGGACTCCACGGAAGCCGCTTCCCGCGCCTGCTTCGGGGCTTGGCCGCGGCGGACGGCGCCCGAGACGGGAACTCCGCGGGCGGCCAGCTCCTTGGCGAAGGCCTGCCCGGCCTGGATGTCGGGGTTCGCGGTGTAGGCCTTTCCGGAGTTGCGCGATTGGTTGACGGCCAGGGGGCGCAGCTCCATGACAAAGGATGCGTTGCCGCCGGTGACGCTGGGATTGCGCTGCGGCCCGGAAAAGAGCGAGGAATCGACGACCACCTCGGTGACTCCGGCTTTGCGGGCCGCGTCGGCGGCCTTGTCGGCGAGCTCGCCGATTCCCGCCCTTCCGTTGACGGCCGCGGGGTTCGCGCCCCCGGACCCGAGGAGCGCGTCGCCCCCGCCGACCAGATAGAGCGTCTTCCCCTCGATCTTCGCCGTCGTCTTCAGCGTCGTCTCAGGCCCCAGAACGCGCAGGGCGACGGCTGCCGTCACGATTTTCATGTTCGACGCCGGCGCGCGAAGCGCATCGGGCTCCAGCCGGGCGATCGTCTTGCCGGTGGCGGCGTCGGCCACCACGGCGGAGACGTGTCCGTGCGCCTCGGGAGAGGCGGCGAGCGAGCCCAGCGCAGACGTGACCGCCGCGTTGTCGACCTTGGCGTCCGCCTTCCACGACGGGAGCGCCTCGGGCGCGGAAGCCGCGGAAACGCTGGGATAAGGGCGCGCTTCGCTCTCTGTGGGCCGCGTGGTGAGAAAGCCCGGGGTAATATCGTATGCATCGGCAACGACGTAGCCGCCGAGGGCCACAGCCAGCGCCGTCGCGAGGACCGTCATCCGTTTCACTATGCAAGTTTCGCATGGTCCGGCGGCCATCGCACGCCGGGCGACCGACGAAGGAGTGCGCACATGATGGAATTCGATGTCACCATCGAGATCCCCAAGGGCAACCGCAACAAGTACGAGCTTGACCACCACACCGGCCGCATCCGCCTCGATCGCATGCTTTTCACCTCGACGCGGTACCCGGACGACTACGGATTCATCGACGACACCCTCGGCGAGGACGGGGACCCCCTCGACGCCCTCGTGCTCCTTGACGAGCCGACCTTTCCCGGGTGCGTCATACGCTGCCGCGCGCTGGGAATGTTCCGCATGCGCGACGAGAAGGGCGGAGACGACAAGGTCCTGTGCGTGCCCGCGGGCGACCAGCGCGCTTCCTGGCGCACGGAGATCGACGACGTCTCCGAGTTCCATCGCCTGGAAATTCAGCATTTCTTCGAGGTGTACAAGGACCTCGAACCTGGAAAGTCGGTCGAGGGCGCGCATTGGGTCGGCCGCGAAGAGGCCGAGGCGGAGATCAAGGCGTCCTTCCAGCGCGCCGTCGACGAGCACTACTACGACCACTGTTGAGATTGCCTCAGCGGCGGCATGCCGCCGCTGAGGACCTTCCGGTCGCATGCCTTCCGGCCCACGCGCTCGTCGTAGGCCTCGGGCGACGGCCGCCGATGTGCGGCACGCCGCCGAAGGGAGGCGCGAGCCGCGCGGCTAGGCCAAATCGACCGGTTCCCGAAGCGACCGCGGGAGCCGCGCGACGGCGACGATCCCGAGGCCCGCGAGCACCGTGGCGGCGACGGCCATCGCCGCGGCGAACCCTGCACGTTGGACGGCGAATCCGGTCAGGAGCGGACCGCCCCGCCCGTCAGCCGACGATGCGCAGGTAGACCGGACTCCCCCACACCTTGCGCTCCTGCGTTCCCATCGAGGGATTCCACGCGGCGATGTGCATGTTGTTGCCCGTGTAGATTCCGGTGTGCCCCGGCCACCACATGAGGTCGCCAGGCTGGCGCTGCGAGGCGGGAACCACCTTGTAGCCCTTCCAGAATTGGCCGAGGTAGCTGCCCGTCCGCCGCGGAGTCTCGCGCCCGAAGTGGGCGTAGACGTAATGTGTAAAGCCGACGCAGTCCCATCCGCTTGAGGGATTCGTTCCGCCCCACACGTATCTGACACCGGCGAATTGGCGCGCGTAGGCGACGATCTGCGCGCCGACGGCGGAGGAAGACCCACCGCCCGCCTGGGCCTGCTTTTGGCGAGCGGCCTCAGCGGCAGCCCGCTCTTGGGCCTGCTTCTGGGCCGCAGCTTGGGCTGCCGCCCTTTGCTCCGCAGCCTTCTGAGCCGCGGCCTGCTGTGCTTGGCGCTGCGCGGCTGCCGCCTGAGCGCGGCGCTGGGCCGCCGCAGCTCGCTCCTGTTCCGCCGCCCGCTGCTGAGCGGCCTGCTTTTCCGCGGCGGCCTGCTGCGCCTGACGTTGCGCCGCGGCGGCTTGGGCCCGCCTTTGCGCTGCGGCTTGGGCCTGCCGTTGCCTTTCCGCCTCGGCACGCCTCGCAGCTTGGCTCTGCTCCCGCGCCTCGGCCTGAGGCGCCTGGCCCTGCGCGGCGGGTGCGGCCGATGCCTGGCCCTGCCCCGAAGGCTTTTCTGAGGCGGGCGCCCTTTCCTGCGCGGGCGCCGGCTGAGAAGCAGCCGCTTGCGAGCCCGAAGCTTGGGAAGCGGCGGGATCGGCGGCCGCCGGCTTCTCGTCGGCTTCCGCCGCGGGGGCGGCCTGGGCCGCGCTTGGGGATTCGGTCTGTTGTGAGCCGGCCTGCTGCACGTCGGATTGCTGGGCCGAAGCCTGCTGGGCCGCCTCCTGAGAGGCCGCCTGCAATGCCCGCTCGTTCGCGGTTTGGACGATCCGCTGCGACTCCTGCTCGGCCTCAGCCTTGGCCGCGGCTTCCTTTTCGTCCTGCTGCTTGCGCACCAGCTCCGCCGTCGTCCCCTTTTGAGCGGCCAACTTCGAAATCAAACGATCCCGCTCCGCCGAGATGGTCCGAACCTCGGTTTCCGCATTGGAAGCCACACGCGAAGCCTCAGCCAGCGCCTCGTCGGCCTTCTGCGCCACGTCCTTCTCGGCCGCCGCCTTGTCATCGGCCTTTTTCTGCAGCGTCGCAGCCTCAAAGCGCGCGCTCTTGAAACGCTGGAGGTCCCGGTTCGTCTTGTTCGCAAGGATTCTGTACGCGCGCGCCTTCTCCCGCGCTTGGCGGAAGTCCGCGGCGCTCAGGCTGAAGCGCCCTCCGGCCACCGCCCGGGCGCCGTGCTTGTAGATCGACGTTGAGATTCCCGACAGCTGCCTGCGCGCGGCGTCGACCTGCCTGTCGGCGGAATCTACGGCGTCTTGGGCGCCCATCGCTTCCCCGATCGACGTCGAAAGCCGCTGCCGAGCGGCAATCGACGCGGCTTCAGCCTTGGCGGCGCCCACCCTGAGCCTGTTCGCCTTCACGCCTAACTGGGCCAAACGGGCCTCCGTGTTGGAGATGTCCGCCTTTGTGCGCTGCTCGGCCTCCTTCGAAGCAGCGATGTCGGCGTCGCCCCCGTCGTCGGCGCGAGCAGGAAGGACGACGGCGGCAGAAAGCGCCAACGCAATCGCCCCCGACGCGCCCTTGTACCACTTGCGAATACTCACGTATTCCTCCGGTTTCTTTGTGTCCGAGCGGGAAGCCCGCCTCCCGAGCTTCTCATCACGAACATTGTTCACAATGATCACAAATATATAACATCGACCGCTCCAATAGCACATTGGTAACACTTTTCACATGAATGACACGCGGGGATCTTGACCCGACGACGCCGAAGCGGCGCTTGCCGCCGCACGGGCCTAGAAACGAAATCTGCCGCCGCGGCGCAGAAACACTCACCGCCTGCCGCCCCGCCCCGAAACCGAAGGCCTTCGCCGCATCGCAAGAACCCGCTGGCCCCATTCGCAAAAGCGGCCGCCACGACGCAAAAGGCTCCGCCGCTTCGCAAGCCCTTCTCCGCCCCTTCGCAAGCCCTTCTCCGCCCCTTCGCAAGCCCTTCTCCGCCCCTTCGCAAGCCCTTCTCCGCCCCTTCCAAAACTTCTCTCGCCGACCCCGTCCCTTAAAGCGTTTCCAGCGGCCTAGCGCAAAGTCTTTTGCGCAACCCTGGAAGCCAAGGCGTCGGAAGGGTAAGCTGGGCGGACGTGGGCACAACTTTGCACCGACTCGACAGCTAAGGAGGCTTCACATGGCGCACCCCCACTCCCCTGCCGACGCCGCAGAAGGCAATTCGTCCCCCGACGACAATTCAAGCGGCCCCCGCCTTGGCCGCAAAAACCGCGCAAACGCAGGAGAAGCCCCCGCGCAAACCCCGCCCGGCCCCAAGAAGTCCCCCCGGAACGGAAGGCGCCCACACCGCAGAACAACGACGTCGTCGCGTTGTCTGACGGCCCTCGCCGCCCTGACCTTGCTCCTGACAGCGTGCCGCATCGACGCGAAATTCGAATTCAAAGAAGACGGCAGCGCGCACACCGAAATCATATTCGAGGACGACAGAGGATCAATGCGGCAGTTGGACGGCGACTGCAATCAACTCAAGACAGTCGTGGCGTCAACTCGCAGATTTCTAGCCGAGGCGAAACTAGAAGACATAACGCCACCAGGAGGCCAGCTCAAATGTAAAATCACATCTAAAATTCCACCCGACGACGTAAAATTCTCTACGACTGATTCAAACTACTTAATAACATTAGAGCATAAAAAGGTGACGAAGAGAGACTTAAGCGGACTGAAGATTCGAACAGAAATTTCAATGCCGGGAGAAATTACAAAAACTAGTGTTGGGAGAATAAAAGACAATAAAGTAATTATAAATGGACTTGATTACATAGCGGACGGCTTTCAGATTGTCTCTAAAAAAGAAACATCGAACACCTCCTCAGAACACTCGCCCAATAGCTCCAAAAATGAACAATTTGACAAGAGCGGCTCAACAAAAGGCTTTCCCATGTGGGGGCGGGTCGGTATCAGCTGCGGAATCGCCTTAGCCGTGCTGTTTGCAGTCATGTTGGCCCTGCGAGCCAGGAAGCGGAAGCGTCGCAGCAACGGGTCCTATTACGACCCTCGGCGATATCTCGACCACACCCGGCAGACTGGTTCCCACCCGCCGTATGGCAGTTAGCCAGCTGATCAACGATCAAAGCCTGCGGTTCGCTTTTTAGAAACACTCAGTTACTACTTTCCGCGAAGTTATAAGAGCTTCTTCGAATTCTCGGAAGTAAAAATCATGACGGAAGGGTAAGCTGGGCGGACGTGGGCACAACTTTGCACCGACTCGACAGCTAAGGAGGCTTCACATGGCGCACCCCCACTCCCCTGCCGACGCCGCAGAAGGCAATTCGTCCCCCGACGACAATTCAAGCGGCCCCCGCCTTGGCCGCAAAAACCGCGCAAACGCAGGAGAAGCCCCCGCGCAAACCCCGCCCGGCCCCAAGAAGTCCCCCCGGAACGGAAGGCGCCCACACCGCAAGGGCCGCCCACACCGCAGAACAACGACGTCGTCGCGTAGTCTGACGGCCCTCGCCGCCCTGACCTTGCTCCTGACAGCGTGCCGCATCGACGCGAAATTCGAATTCAAAGAAGACGGCAGCGCGCACACCGAAATCATAGTCGAAGACAATACGGGCTCGATGCAGAAATTGGACAGCACCTGTGACGAGTTTAAAACTCTAGCAGCTGCCACAAATAAGTTTCTAGTGAAAACAAAGGCTGAGGACATTACCCCACAAGGAGGTCGCCTTAAATGCAGAATTAAATCCAACATTACCCCTGATCGAATTAAGATTTCGAAAGATAACAAACTGTTCACTGTGGAATTAAAATCTTCAGAAATTAAAGGAGAAGAGTATAAAACAATATCCGCTACGACAATTATAACAATGCCAGGAAAAGTTATAAAATCTGACATAGGAAAGACAAACGGAAATAAGGTGGTCATAAAAGGGGTCAGTTATATATTTGAAGGTTTTAAGATCACATCGGAAAAGGGCGGTTCCGCGAACACTTCAAGATCCTCATCGGCAGAGACTGGAACCCCTCGTGCGTCAGGCACTGAGACCGCATCGGATTTTCCTTTATGGATCTGGATCTGCATTGGTTTTGGCGGTGCGATTGGTCTATTGCTTGGGTCCATGTTGGCCCTGCGAGCCAGGAAGCGGAAGCGTCGCTGCAACGGGTCCTATTACGATCCTCGGCGATATCTCGACCACACCCGGCAGACTGGTTCCCACCCGCCGTATGGCAGCTAGCAAGTCAAGCCCATAGACCACGGCTCGTTGCGGCAGTCAGATGTGGAGGCCTAGACGGCGGGGAAGGGCTGTTGTTGGTCTTTCCCCGCCGTTTGTGTGTGGCGTTTGTCTGTTGGTGTTTAGATGTCGGTAGTGTCGCGGTGTCCTGCTGGCAGGAAGGTGGTTCGCCTGTCGGGTTCATAGGGCGAGGGGCGGGCTTCCTCGTGTGGGGGTTGGCGTGTTTTCTCGTCTGTGTCGGTTTTGCCGGGTTTGGCTCTGCCGGTCAGGAGGGAGAAGGCCCGGGAGGCGGCAGAGGCCCGCGACGTGCCGGGCTTGCGCGTGTGACCGCGTGAGTCCGTTTGGCGGGTCTGGCCGGTTTGGGATTCGCCTTGTGCCCCGTTGCGGAGCGTTCCGGCGGCTGCGGGCCGTGCTGAGGCTCGCGAGGCCTGGGGCTTCGACGCGCCCTTCGACGCCGCGGTTTTCGAGCTCGCGGATTCGCGGGCTCCGGCCCCTGCCCGCGAGGTTCCGGCGGCGCTTCCGGAGCGTGCGTTGGGGGTGGGTTGTTTGCCGGTGATTCCCATGCGGGCCGGATCGGTTGTGCGGGCCCGCGCAACTGTGGTCGCGCCTTTGACAATCCCGGAGCCACGGGACGGGCCCGGGGCGGGGACCCGCGCCCGCGGAGCGGTCGTCGTCCCGCGCAGAATGCCCGACGAACGCCCCTGAGAACCGGCCGAGACAGGCCGGGCGATCCCGCTCGCCCCTCCCCGTGCCGGCGCGGTTGCGCCTGCGGCCGGGGCGCGGACCGCGGTCGTGGCCCCGCGAAGGATTCCCTTTCCGCTAGTCGGGGCCGGGGTTCGCACCGCGGCTCCGGACTGGCTGGCCGCGCGCATCGACACCGGCAGCGACCGCGCGGCCCGCGCCGCGCGCACAGCCTGATAGGCCCGGTAGCCGGCCACGGCGGCCCCTCCCGTCATGGCCGCCGCCGCCGCGAGCGGGTTGTACACGGCGGGAGAGTCCAACACCGACCGACGCCCGTTCCCGGCGATCACGCCCGTCTGTTCGGGAGTGTAATGCGAGGCCTGCAACCCCACGGAGCCGGGCTCTGGCGAGACGGGCCCGGCATGGCCGAGCGAGCCCTCGCCTGTCCCCGAGGCCCTCCACTCGGTCGCCGAACGCGGCAGACCCACGCCGGAGCCGCCAGCCGCGCCGCTTCCCGGCACCCGCTCGGAGGCGCCCGCCGCCACAGGCGCGCCGGCAGGGGCATGCCGGGCCAGGCTCTTCCCGTCGTCCCGGCCGGCACCGGCGAGCACGTCCTTGGGCTTGAACGGCAAATTCGCAATCGCGTCCACCGTCACCTGACGCGACGACTCCAGCGTCTCAGACGCCTTCGCCTCAAGCTTGGCATGCGCAGTGTCCTGAACAGCCTTTGCCTGAGCAAGAAGGGCGTCGCCCGCCGGACTGGATTTCGCTGCATCTTGCGCAAAAGCATAAGCATTATTGGCTTTGATCAGTTCTTTTTGGAGTTCGTGGCTTGTGTTTTGTGCGTTGCGTCCTGATGTGATGACGGTGGTGCGCACGTCGACGAGCTGTGTCAGTCCGTCGGCGTAGCCGTGGACCTTTCTGGTCAGGGAGGTCAGTTGGGCTTGGGCCGCTTGGGCGGTGCTGCCGCGCATGCCCAGGTCGGCGGCGGCCCTTCCGGTCAGATCCGCCACCAGGTTCAGGTCGTCTCTGATTTTGAGGATTTCTTCGTTGGTGGTCTCGTTGATCCGCGGGTCCCACGGCTCGATGCCGTGCAGGCGGTCCACGTTAGGGGTGGCCATGGCCCCTCCTGGCGGTCGCGTGGGCGCGGGCGCGGTCGGCGTCGGCGCGCCTGTCCCCGGCGGAGGAGTCGGCGTCCCCTACCCCTTCGGCGGCGAAGGGGTAGGCCACGTCGGGGTTGGTTCCGACGATGCCGGCGGCGGCCCGGTAGACGGACATGATCGCGCGGATCCCTTCGGGCGGGGTGTAGGAGAACTGGTCGGTCAAGCCGGCCAGGGCGTCGAGGAGGTGTTGGCGTTGGCCCTCGTCGATTTCCTCGAAGTCGAGGATCGCCCGCTGCAGGGCGAGGATGGTGCGGGTGTAGGCGGCCGAGGTCTCGCCCAGCTCGTCGTTGATCGTCAGCAGCGACCCGTGCAGCGGGGCCTGGAACTGGTCGATTTCGCCCAGGTCCGTCCAGGCCTCGACGTTGGCCTTCACGCTGGAATAGAATCGGGCTTTGGCGTCCTGAAAGTGCTGACCCGCTTCTTTGAGCACTCCCAGCTGTTGAGAGAAATGATCGATGTTAAGTTGAAAGATCGACATTGGCTTCACGCCTCCTAATCGAACATGTGGGATTGAATTGTCGATGCGCAGGCCCGTCAAGCTTGCCGCGGACGCTTGGCGGCTGCGTAATAGTAGAGTACTCTATTCGCACCGGGTACGCCAGCCCTACACGGACGTTGTCCCGATCACGGACCCGCCCTGCCGGGACCAATCCGCGCTGCGCCAAGCCTTTCCAGGCGACACGCCCACACCCGACACACCGAAGACGGCCGGGCAAGCGCCCGCACACACGCACACGACACGCCTCATAGACGTCTTCCCTCGGTATCCCGTCCCAAGCGCCCGCGCACCCGCGAACGACACAACCGTAACCCTCCCGCCCGCCCGTGCCCACGGGATAAAACACGCTTACCGCACACACGCACACGACAAGTAAGCCGACTCCCGCGCCGAAGCCGCCCAGACAAACAGCTTCAACACCCGAGAAAACGAACACAAGAACCCCGACCCACACACCCGGGAACCACGAAACCAACAACGAACACGTGCCGCCGTATCGCGCACTCCGCCGCCCTCCACCTTGATCTGCCCTCCCCGGCTCGACCCGCCGCACCTCAGCTTGACCCGCCCTCCCCCGGGGCGTCTATGCTTGATGCCATGTTCATGCGAATGCCCAACTAGCGCACGCCCCGCTCACCAGCCCGGCGCTGCGCTGCAAGCCATCCGCACATCGTCCCACGCGGGCTTGCTCGGCAGCTGAACATAAGAGAGAACTATGCGACCGTCGTCGCGCTGCCGTGTCTACATGCCCCGGAACTCACAAGGAGCAGAAATGACCGACAAGAAATGGGGCTTCGACACCCTCCAGATCCACGCGGGCCAGACCCCCGATTCCGACTACGGATCTCGCGCCCTCCCGATTCACCAGACAACGTCTTTCGTTTTCCCTGACGCCGAAACCGCGGCCGGACGCTTCGCCCTCACAACGCCTGGAAACATCTACACGCGCATCACAAACCCGACGCAAGGGGCAGTCGAGGAAAGGCTCGCAGCCCTCGAAGGCGGCGCGGCGGCCCTCCTTGTGGCCTCGGGGCAGGCCGCAGAGTTTTACACGTTCCTCAACCTCGCCCAGGCAGGCGACGAAATCGTCGCGTCGCCGTCGCTGTATGGCGGCACGTACAACCTCCTGAAAGTCACCCTCGCCCAAGTCGGCGTCGTCGTCAGATTCGTCGAGAATCCGGACGACCCCGAATCGTGGCGCGCGCTCGTCAACGACCGCACCCGCGCCCTGTACGGCGAGAGCATCCCCAATCCCAAGGGCGACATCCTCGACATCGAGGCCCTCTCGGAGATCGCGCACCAGAACGGCATTCCGCTGGTCGTCGACAACACGATCGGCACGCCTTACAACGTCAGGCCCTTTGAACACGGCGCGGACATCGTCGTCGAGTCGACGACGAAATTCCTCAGCGGCCACGGCACGTCGCTCGGCGGGGCCATCGTCGAGAAGGGCGACTTCGACTGGGCGAACGGCAAGTTCCCGCTGCTGACCGAGCCGGACGAGAGCTACAACGGCCTGACGTTCGCCTCCATCGGGCCCGGAGCATTCGTCACGAGGATTCGCGCGGTGCTGCTGCGCGACACCGGCGCCGTGGTCTCCCCCTTCAACGCCTTCCTTCTGGCTCAGGGGCTGGAGACCCTTTCACTCAGGATGGAGCGGCATCTGTCCAATGCGAAGGCCGTCGTCGAATTCCTTGACAGACACGAGGGCGTCGAATCCGTCCGCCACTCCAGCCTCGTCTCCTCGCCTTACTACGAGCTCGCCCAGAAGTACGCGCCGAGGGGCGCGGGGTCGGTTTTCACCTTCGAGATCAAGGGCGGCGCCGACGCCGGGCGACGCTTCATCGACGCGCTCAACCTGTTCTCCAACGTGGCGAACATCGGGGACGTGCGCTCGCTGGCGATCCATCCGGCTTCGACCACCCACTCGCAGATGACCGAAGAGGAGCTGCTGGCGGCTGGAATCCGCCCGGGAACGGTTCGGCTCTCGATCGGCATCGAGTCGATCGGGGACATCCTGGCCGACCTCGATCAGGCGATCGCGGCGGCAACCGCGTGACCGCGGCAATATTCCGACCAATCTGAGCAGAGCAATGTCCCAGTCGATCGCCAAACGCCAGACCGACCGGCCGCTCCAGACCGACCGGCCGCTTGCCGTGGACCGGCCCCTTCCGGCCGACCGCCTGCTCCAGAACGACCGTCCGCTCCAGAACGACCGTCCGCTCCAGGCCGGCGGGCGGGCGTCAGCCCACCGCCGATCGTCGGCCCGGCCGTCAGCCTTCGGCCAATCGGCGGCCGCCGGCCCGTCGCGGGCGGCAAACCGAGGCACACCCACGAACGGAAGCCAGCAGATGCCAATCAACTTGCCGAATTTTCTGGTCGGGCACCCGCCGCTCGACCACGTCACCGACGCCGAACCCATCGGAGACTTCGACACCGGCTATTATCCGCGCCCGCGCCTGACGATTCCGGTCACCGGCGCGTGGCGCGAGGGGGACGACCCGGGCGAACGCCAGTTTGCCGACGTCGGCCCCCTCGAGCTGGAGCTCGGCGGGCGGCTGCCGAACGTGCGCATGGCCTACGAAACGTGGGGGAAGCTCAACCAGGACGCCTCCAACGCCATCCTCCTGTGCCACGCTCTGACGGGGGATTCGCACGCGACGAGCCGCGACGGGAAGTCGGGATGGTGGAAGGACATCGTCGGGCCCGGCCTCGCCATCGACACCGACCGGTATTTCGTGGTGTGCCCCAACGTTCTGGGCGGATGCCAGGGAACCACCGGCCCGGCCGACCTGGCGCCTGACGGCAGGCCATGGGGGCCCCGATTCCCCGAGGCGACGATCCGCGACATGTGCGCGGCGGAGGCGAAACTCGCCGACCTGCTCGGGGTCGAACGCTGGGCGCTTGTCGCCGGAGCAAGCTTCGGGGGGAATCGGACGATGGAGTGGGCGGCGTCGTTCCCAGAAAGGGTGGGGGCCATCGCGGTGCTCGTTTCGGGGCCGGCTTCCACGGCCGAGCAGGTGGCCTTCGCGCACTTCCAGCTCAAGGCCGTTCAGGGCGATCCGAAATGGCGGGGAGGAAACTATTACGACGCGCCGGAGGGCGACGGTCCCGCATTCGGCCTCGGCTTCGCGCGGGAAATCGCCCACCTGACGTATCGCTGCGCGCCGGAGCTCGACACGCGTTTCAGCCGCAACGCCCAGGAGGGCGAGGATCCCCTTCACGGAGGGCGCTACGCCGTCGAGAGCTATCTCGATTACCACGCCTATAAGCTGGCCATGCGTTTCGACGCCAATTCCTACCTCGTCATCACGCGTTCGTTCATGACGCATGACATCGGGCGGGGCCGCAGCGGCGTGGACAAGGTGCTCGAAAATATGACGATTCCTGCCCTCGTGGTGGAGGTCGACTCTGATCGGCTTTTCTACCCCAAGGACATGCGGCTGCTGGCGGCCGCCCTGCCCGGCTGCAAAGGCGTGGCGACCGTCCGCTCGCGCCATGGCCACGACGGGTTCCTCATCGAAAACGACCAGGTCACGGCGATTTTGAGGGAGTTTCTGGGCGATCTCGACGAGGGACGGGCTTAGGGCTTAGCCCGGCCGTCCAAGCGCCAATGCGCGGGCCGACGGGCCTTCCAAGGCGTCGGCGGCGCGCTAGAAGTTCGACGGCGGCGATAGAGCATGTTCGCGATAGAGCATGGCTGATCATTTAGGCATGAAAAGTGCCTTGGCGCATCATAAGTGCCAAAGCTGGCGACTATAAAGCGCGAAAGGGCTTTTAAGCGCCGCCCGTCTAAGGCAGCTTTCCGTCACTAGAGCCACCCGCTTGAAGCCGCTTTCCGTCACTAGAGCCCCGTCTAGAACTGCTCCGCCTAAGGCCCGCCATCTGTCTAGAGACGCTTCCCGTCTAGAGCTGCGGCCCGCCCGTCTAGAGGTTTTCTTCCGATCTGGAGCTGCTGTCCGAGCAGGCCAAGTCGGGTTTGGCGTGGCAGGATATAGCCATGGCAGAAAGATGGGAGCCGGATTTCCTGGGACCGGGTTTCTTCGCTCGAACATTCTCCCTTCCTGACGACGACGAAGGCGCCGTCGTCACGACCGTCGTGCGCTACCGACCCGAAACGTCCAATGTCGAAGCAGGCAAAGCGGATCGTGCACGCGCCGACGTCGCCCAGAATTCACCGGAGAAGACCGCAGATTCGCGCGTTGCACAGCATTCACCGGGAGAGAACACAGATCTCAGCGTTGCAGCGCATTCATCGGAGAAGACCGCCGCCCCCGACGCTGCACCGCATTTACCAGGAGAGAACGCCGGCCCCGACGTCGAGCGGGAGTGCAGCGCAGAGCGGAAACGCGCCGTCGAAAGAGAACCCGATACAGAACAGAAACGCACCGACCAGCCGAAACGCGGTGCCGAAAGGAAACGCGGCGTCGAAATAGGGCGCAGCCCCGAGCCGGAGGACCGCGAAGCCGAGCGTCGAAATCCGGCTTTCGCCTTCCTCGCCGTCCACGGATGGAACGACTATTTTTACCAGACCGAGCTGGCCCGTTATGTCGATTCGATCGGCGGCGCGTTTTACGCGGTGGATCTGCGAAAATATGGCCGTTCGCTTCGAGAGTGGCAGACGTTTGGCTACATTCGCGATTTCGACGAGTACGACGACGAGCTTCACGTCTGCCGCGATCTCATTTACGAGGAGCTCGGGCCGAAAATTCCGCTGGTTCTCTACGGCCATTCGACTGGCGGATTGGCTTGCGCGCTCTGGGCGGACCGGCATCCGGGGGCGGCGGCCGGCCTCGTCCTGAATTCGCCGTGGCTGGAGTACCACGGTTCCACGGGGATGCGGCAGGCGGGAACCCCCGTCGTCGAAATCCTCGCCCGCACGTCCCCGACGTTTGTTTTGCCGACGGCCGAGGATGACTTCTACCAGCGGGCTCTCACGGCTTGGCGGCCCGATCCCGATGCCGAGGCAGTTCCCGGGCATGAGGGGTCGGACGACCCGTTTTGGACAACAGGATGGAATCCGAAGCCCGAGTTTCGCACCGGATCGGGCGCGCCTGTGCGTCCGGGCTGGCTGTCGGCCGTTCTCAACGGCCATGCGCGCGTGGCCGCCGGCCTCGACGTCGGATGTCCGATCCTCGTCTTGACGTCCGCGCGATCGCTGACCGGAAACACCTGGAGCGAGGATTTCCGGGCGGTCGACTCGGTGCTTGACGTCAAACAAATCTGGAAACGCGTGCCTGAGCTGGGGAGCCACACGACGCTCGTCAAGCTCGACGACGCCGTCCACGACGTCACTTTCTCCCGACGCGAGGTGCGGGAGCGGGCCTTCGAGGAAATCGGGCGATTTTTGAGGGCTTATGTGACGGACCCGGCGCGTATGTGACCCGCCTCCGGCTCAATCCGTCCCCGGCGCACAGTTCGGGACAGACCCGGCGCGTATGCGACCCGCTGCCGTTTCGACAATTGCCATCCTGATACTCATTGCCCGCGGGAGACAAGGTGGCCAATCGCAATTCGGACGTGAATAAGGATGTCATGCTTCCTGCCCACACGGAATAAGGAATGATTGCGAGATCCGAGTCCAAGAGGCGCACGCGATCCCTGCCAGCGCGCGTGATCCCCGCCAACGCGCGTGAGAAACGGAATCGCGTAACCGCCTTCCCTGTCACCATGACCCCTCCCAGCGCACGTGGGAAAAGGGTCAGGACCCGCTACCGGACAAAGGGACGCGGTGATCCCTCCCAGCGCGCGTGGGAACGTGGGAAAAGGACACAGCAACGGCAGCCCTCATCCGGCAAGCCTGATGTGTATGCGACAAGGCTTTCCAAGGTCTTCCTTCGAGTTCTTGCGCACGGCGCGAGGAGACGCCGCCTGCCACGAGACAACGGCCTAGCCCGAGATGATGTTGCTCGGCGCGAGAAGACCTCATTTCGCGTGAGACGACGTTGCTCGGTGCGAGGAAAAGTGGAGGTTCAGTGTTGTGCTATTTGGACGGTTTGTTTGTCGGTGTTGAGGCAGTAGGCGGCTCCGGTG
>ERZ772967.56-NODE-56-length-91643-cov-10.160687_pt1 | contig 91643 bp, 70 predicted proteins | sample MGYA00511677_ERZ772967 | MGnify/ENA primary metagenome ERZ772967 (study PRJEB29015, sample SAMEA2737931) | human oral metagenome | biome: human oral; feature: human-associated habitat; material: dental | place: China | collected 2146 ...
TGGAGTGGCCAAGGTGGCCCGTCCGGATGAGGCGGTTCGGCGCTTTTTTTATTGGAATGGTGCGGTGGGTATTGGCTTGTTGAATCTGCAAGGGTAGGGCTGGCGATGGAAACCATGGACATTCCGGCTGGCAGTGGCCGCCGGCTGGCTGCGCTGTATCACCCGCCCACGGGCGCGGATCGTGGGCGCGGGGTGCTGATCCTCAATCCGCTGGGCCAGGAGGCCGTGCGGGCGCATCGGCTGCTTCGGGTGCTGGCCGACCGACTGGCCAGGCTGGGCGTGCATGTGTTGCGCTTCGATTTCCATGGTTGCGGCGATTCGTCCGGTGACGATCTGGACGGCGAGATGAAGGGCTGGCAGCTGGATGCGCTGGCGGCGCACCAGGCGTTGCGTCGGCGTTCCGGAGTCGATGCGATCGGCTGGCTGGGCATCCGTCTGGGGTTTGCTGTGGGCTGGCAGGCTGCAGCGCGCTTTGCCGGTGGGCACGATGCGCGGCTGGCGCTGCTCACCGAAGGGCCGCCTCCCGATCGGCTGATCGGCTGGGATCCGGTGGTGCAGGGCCAGGGCTATCTGGATGTGCTGTGGGAGGACCATCGGGCGGCGTTGCGCCGTGCCTTCAGTCTGCCCACGGTGCCGGATGCGCAACTGCGCCGGCAAAAGAGCGAGGCCGATCTGTCGGAGGCCATGGGCTTTGCGCTGTCGCCGCGGCTGGTGCGTCATATCCGGGCGCTGGATACCCAGGACTGGCAGACGGTGCCGGTGGCGCATCTGGCGGCCCTGCAGGCCAACGGCGCGCTGCCCTGGCCCGAGGCGAAGCGGCCGGCGTCGCTCACGCTCGTGCCGGTGGATGTGGATTTCGACTGGACATCGGAAGAGGCGCTGAACACGCCGCTGGTGCCGGATGCGGCCCTGAAACGTCTGTTGCCCTGGCTGTCGGAGGAGGTCTTTCATGCCTGAAGCAAGTCATGCCGCCATGCGCGGGGCGGATGCGTACCGGGAAAGCCTGGTGCAGCTGGGGGCCGAAGGGCATCTGGTGGGCACGCTGGTGCAGCCCACAGGGCCTTCTGCAGCGGTGGGCGTGCTGTTCGTGAATGCGGGGGTGATTCACCGCATCGGGCCGCACCGCATCCATGTGAAGCTTGGCAGGGCGCTGGCCCAGGACGGCGTGCCGTCGTTGCGGCTGGACCTGACGGGACTGGGGGACAGCGGCCGTGCGGGCGGGACCGACGGCATGCTGGCGCAGGTGCGGCGCGACATCCGGGCCGCGCTTGATCTGCTGGCACAGAGAACGGGCCTGTCGCGCTTTGTCATCATCGGCATCTGTTCGGGCGCCGAATATGGCTACCAGTATGCGCTGGATGATGAGCGGGTGGCCGGACTGGTGATGGTCGATGGTTACAGTTTCGGCAATCGTCGCACCCGGATGCTGCGCTATCTGCTGCGCCTGCGCACGCTGACCTGGCCGGTATTGAAGAATGCCGTGCTGGGGCGTCTGGCACGCCTGCGTGCGGGTGGTGGCCAGCCCGAGACACCGGTGGACTACGGGCTGCCCGTGCTGACGGTGACGGATTTCGGCCAAGGACTGGCCGAGCGTGCGCGGCGAGGCTGCCCCTGCTATCTGGTGTTCACCGGCAGTGTGCTGCAGCGCTACAACCACGCCAGCCAGTTCGATGACGTGATGCGCGCGGCGCCCTTGTCGGCCGAGGACCGCAATGCCATTGCACGGGATGTGCAGAGCGTCTTTCTGCCGGACATTGACCATACGATGACGACGCTGCATGGGCAGCGCGTCTACGCGCGCCATGTGCGCCAGTGGCTGGCCAAGCGGCTGGCATGACGCGACAGGATGTAAAACGTATAGAAAAAGGTGGCGTTTCGTCGGCGGAGTTTCCGTTGGTGGTATGTTCGACGGCTTTGGGATTCTCTGGGGTTTGGAGGATCCCTGACTGAAGGCGCGGGATGCGCGGGAGAAAGCCGTCGATGTTGTTTGCAGGGGATGCCTCGGAGTGGCTGTTGCCGATGCCGGTGACGCTGGTGGCGGTGATGCTGGTGTTCAGCCTGTGGCGACGGATCCTGCCGCGGCAGCGGCGTCTGCGCCGCAGCGTGGCGGCGGTGGTGGTGGTGGCCTTTGTGCTGACTTCCACGCCGGCCATCATCAATATCGGCGTGAAGGCGCTGGAAGGGACACCGCAGACGGTGGCAGAGCAGCTGGATGCACTGGGCTTTCCGCCGGATTCCGGCGCGGATGCCCTGAATGCGCAGGCGGTGCTGACCGTGCGCGAGGGCAAGGCCGGCAGGAAAGCGCTCGCAGAAGGCGGACGTGCGGATCCGTCATCACACGGCAAGGTCGCAGACCGCGGAAGGACGGATTCATCTTCACGGCGTGAAGCCGCAGACTTCGTCAAGACGGTCGCGGCTCCCGGTGGAGATGGCGCCGCCGCGTCGCCGGCCGGCGCAGTGAAGCCACCGCGTGTACGTGGCGTGATCGTGCCTTCCAGTGGTGCTGCGGCACCCAATGGGCCGCAGGCGCGGCTGGATCAGGGCGGCTACATGCGGCTGCGTGCCGGCATCGAGACCTGGCGGCGCACGGGTGGGTTGCTGGTGCTGATGGGCGGGCTGGGTGAGCAGCCGGAGTATTCGCTGGCCGCCGACATGCGACGCCTGGCGATTGGACTGGGGGTTCCGCCCGAGGCCATCCGCACGGTGCGCAGCAGCTGGACGACGTTCCAGGACATTTCCGGGGCGGCCAGGCTCATCCGTGAAGAGGGGGGCCAGGACGACAGTCGTCAGGCCGTGATTCTGGTGACAAGCGCGCTGCACATGCAGCGTTCACTGGCGGTGGCGCACCAGGCCGGACTGGATCCGATCCCGGTGCGCAGTGATTATCGGCAGCTGGCATCGCCCTCCTGGGCGGCCTGGTTTCCCAACAATGGCGCGCCCTGGAATGCGCGCGCCATGCTGCACGAGCTGATTGGCGTCTGGTACTACCGCCTGCGCGGTCGCGCCTGAATCAGGGCTTGGGGGTGTGCAGCGCAGGCACCGCATCCGACCGGATCTCCACCAGATAGGTGTCGAGGTCACGCACGTTCAGGCTGTTCCAGTCGGAGTTGAACAGCATGCGGGTGAAGCTGCGGTTGACGGTGCCGTGGGGGCGTGGCCAGGTGGCGTTCTGGCTGCCGTCCCACAGGTGGTTCAGGTTGGCAATGGACAGCACCTTGGGTGGGTTCTCCAGGCTGAGAGCGAACATCTTGCGGTGGAACCACTTGCGGTCGGGATCATTGGCCGCCAGGTTGTTGACACCATCCTTGCGTTCGCCGAATCCCGAGACCAGAACCCAGCCGGGCCGTTGCAGGGCGCGTCCCGAGACCTGAAGGCCGGTGTCGGTGTTCTCGCCGAAGCTGGTGGTCAGCAGCGTGGTCTTCTCGCCGGTGGTCAGGTTCGTCATGAACAGGTGGTGCGGCTTGCTGAACACGTCAAATCCCACATACATGTCCTGCCCCTGAGCATTGCGGGCCACGTCGCCGTACTTCATGTAGGGCTGCTCGAGAAGTTGCAGGCTGTTGCCGGAAACCTGTGCGCTGTACGGGGCCGAGAAATCACGCTTGTAGGCGAGAACCCCCGTGGGATAGGGGAACTGAACCACGCAGTGGCTGCCGCTGGGGCTGGTGGTGATGTATTCCGGTGCACTGGGCGGCAGACTTTGCGTGCCGATGATCTTTCCGGTCTGCAGATCCCAGGTGAACAGGCCGAGGGGGTTCCAGTTGCTGCCCTCATTTCGTTCGGCCATGAAGCACCAGGTGCGGCCATCATCCGACGGCGTTCCGCCGCGGGTGCGGGCATGGGTGGCCGTGGGCCAGTGCTGGTGGATCTGTGTGCCCATGTCGGCCAGAAGCTCGGCCTTGTCCGTGCCGTTCGGTGAAAGCTCGACGGTCAGACGGAAGATCTTCATGTCCTTGCCATCGATGTTCAGGTAGTACAGAACGTTCGGGTTCTTCGGATCCCATTGGGGTTCGGCATCACCGGCAATCCCGCTGAGCTTCCGGATGGCCTTTCCGGTCTTCGGATCAAAGATGTGCCATTCGCCATGGTCGGTGCGCAGCAGCACGGCGCTGTCGTCGGCGTTGAAGGCCTGCTGGGCTGCGTGCGGAGTGAAGACCGGATGGGCCGGTTGCGTCTCGGCATGATTGGTCAGTCGAACCACGCAGCTGTGCCAGGTGGGATCTTCAGTGGCCACGCCGGTTGCGGGTCGCGGTGTGGCGGGCATCTCTCCCACGGCGGTGCCGGCCGTCAGCGGCTGGGCTTTGGCCAGAATGGGGGCACAAAGCGGGCTGGTTTCCTGGCTTCCGACAGTGGCAGGAGGCGTGTACGGAATGACCGGAGCGGCACCTTGTTGATTCGGTGGCGTTGCGTGGTTGCCGGAATCCGAATTCGCGCCTGTTTCTGCCTTGCCGTTGGCCGGTGAATCGGTCGGGCTCGGTTGAGGGACAGGCTGAACCGGGGTCGTCACGACGCTTCCGCCGGTGCCCGGCGTGGCGGTTGCGCCACCCGTCGTTCCACCGCCGGCTGCGCCATTGTCGGGTTTGACGGCGGGCGGTTCGTTGTTCACGGGGGGCTGGGCGGCATTGGCCCCGCCATTTCCCGGGGTGCCCGAGCCGCTGGCGTTGTTGGCGTTACCTGCGCTTCCTGCGTTTCCGGTGTTGTTCGTGCTGCCGGACTGGCCCGGCGTTCCGCTCGTGCTGGCATCACTGGACGGACCTGCGCTGCCGGCATTGGTCCCGTTGCTTCCAGCCGACGGCTGTGCGGGCTTGCTGCCGGGGTTCGTGGCACGTGCCGGGGAGCTTGCCGATGCGCTGCCATCACCCAGAGGGGCCTGGCCGTTCAGGGGCTGCGGCGTGCTGACCACGCCGGCACCGTCTGCCGGGGGGTTGCTGGCACTGTTGCTGGCGTTGCCACTGCTGGTGCCCGTACCGTTGCTGGCAGCGTTGCCGGATTGGGACGTCTGTACGTTGTCGGCCAGCAGGTCATGGCCGGCGGCCGAGCCGCCACCGCCGCCGCCACAGGCGGTCAGGCACAGCGTCATCAGCAAGGCACCTGCCGAGAAAAGGCGGGGCATGCCAGGAGTGGGGTCAACGGCAGTATGTCGAAGGGCGAACGGCGCAATTTTCATGGCGATGAACAGTGCCTGGAAAAGGCGGTGTTATATCGCGGAAAAGGTTAGCACCGTGTCGCTGGAAAGCCACGTCCGCGCGTCACCTGGTGTGGCCCGTCCGGACTGCCGGGGCGGTGATGATGTGCCGGGGTTTCCGCGTTGCGCTCAGGACGACGCTGGCATGAGGTTGATCAGGGAATCAACGGGAACCCAGGGCCTGGGGGGCGATGGCGGTCAGGAAGACTTCCTGGTCAGCCATGCTGCTGCCGTTCCAGGTGGAATTGAACAGCATGCGGGTGAAGCTCCGATTGACGGTAGCTTGTGGTTCAGCCTCGTACTTGAATGCATCGCTGTTGATGTAGGCGATGGAGCGGATGTCCGGGCTTTCGGTCAGGCTGACGGCGAACATCTTGCGATGCAGCCATTGCCGGCGTTCGTCGTGCAGGCCCTGCACGCTGCTGTCATCGGCCGGGTGCTCGGCATAGGTGGAAACCAGCGCCCAGCCGGGTCTGTTGTAGGCCTTGCCGGAGATGTGCAGGGCCGTTTCGGTGCGACCCGGATAGGTGGAGAACAGGGGCGTGCGCTGACCGGTTTCCAGGTTCTGCATGAACACGTCGCCCCCGTTGCTCTGGTAGTCCACCGAGACGTAGACATCACGTCCCTGCGGGTCGAGGGCGATGTCGGAGTGTTCGGACGTGGTGTGCAGTTGCAGCCAGGTATCCGGCGTGCTGTCACTGTAGGGGGCCTGGAAGTCGCGTCGGTACGAACGGGTGCCCGGGCCGGTGGCGGTGGTGTGCGAGACCACGCAGTACTTGCCGCTGGGACTCATGCTCACGTGGTCGGGTGTGCCGTCCTGGTTCAGGGTGCCGACGATGCGCTGTTCCTGCAGGTCCCAGGTGAAGACACCGCGCATGGGCCAGCTGCCGTTGTCGACCATGGCGCGGGCCATGAAGCACCAGTAGCGGCCATCGGCCGAGGGCGAACCTTCGGAGCGTGTGGAGGCGACGCTGGCATCGGGCCAGTGCTGCTGGATCTGCGGGCCCATGTCAGCCACGACGCTGACCTGGTTTGTCTTGAGATCCAGCTGGTAGATCTGCATGCCGATGCCGTCGCGCGGCAGGAAGTACAGCAGGTCCGGATCGGTGGGATGCCATTGCGGTTCGGCATCGCCTGCCAGCCGGTCGGTGGCGCCATTCAGGTTGTTCAGCACCCGGATGAAGCGGCCGGTGGTGGCATCGTGCAGGTGCCAGTGGCCGTCGCTGGCGGCCAGCAGAAAGTAGGTGTCGTTGGCATTGAAGGCCTGCCGGCGGGAATAGTCGTTGCGCCGTGCGGGTGCCTCGGGGTGCTCGGCATTGTCGGTCACGCGCACGATGCAGCTGCCATGGATGGGGTCTAGCGTGCTGCTCAGGAAGGGCGGCCGGGCGTTGTCGGGCAGGGGACGGCGTTCGGTGCCGGCAGGCAGGGGCGGCATGGCGGCCAGTTCTGCAGCGCAGAGTGCTGCCGGATTGAGGCCGGCCTTGTCCGGGGTTTTGCCGGGCGTGGCCGGCGCAGGCGTTCGGCCCGTCGTGTCGGGCGTATTGGGGGTATCGGGTGTGCTGGGCGTATTGCCGGAAATGTTCGGGGTGCCTGGTCGGAGGGTGTCGGTGGCAGATGGGGGCGTTCCTGCATGCGGTTCATGGCTGGACGCGCCCTGTCCACCGCATGCGACAAGGCCCAGGCCCAGCAGGCTGGCCATGGCCAGGTGGGCGGCGCGCGGAACACCCGCCCGCCGGGGTGTGCGAAGGGGCATGTCCGGCGTTCTGTCCAGGGCGGTGCGCAGCGCGGTGCGGGTGTTGGCGGTGATGGAGGAGGTAGGCCGGTCGGCGTTCTTCATCGGACGGTTTCTGCAGGAAAGGCCGGGCCGATGGTCGTTCCGTTGGCGGGGTGTGGCAGTGCGGAAAGTCGCAGGGAGGCGGTATTTGCACTGAAGAAAGCTGGAAATGAATCGGGCAGGCGCTCTGGCCTGCCCGGGTTGGGGGCGGGACCGCGATGCGGTCCTCGCCGGTTGCTCAGATCATGTGGACAGCAGGTTTATTTGTCGAGAGCCCCCTTCGGCAGTGCCAGCATGTAGGTTTCCACGTCCTGGATGCGGCTGCTGTTGAGCGTGGAGTTGAAGAGCACGCGGGTGAAGTCGCTGTTGACGGTGGCCTGCGGTTCGGCCCAGTAGGCATCGGAGCCCCAGCTGGATTTCGAGTCGCTGTCGGCGTGGGCCAGCGGGCGGATCTGCGGGTTCTCTTCCAGGCTCACCGCAAAGATCTTGCGGTGCATCCACTGCTGCATGGCGGTGTTGCGCAGGCTGCTGGCCTGGTTGCTGGCATGGTATTCACCGTAGGTGGAGACCAGTGCCCAGCCGGGCTTGCCGTAGGCCTTGCCGGAGAAGTGGATGGCCGTGGCGGTGCCGGACAGGTAGGTCGGGAAGAGCGAGGTGCGCTTGCCGGTCTTCAGGTTCACCATGAAGACATCGCCCCGGTCGGCCTGGTAGTCGATGGCCACGTAGACATCTTCGCCCTGCTTGTTCAGCGCCAGATCCGAGTGTTCGGACTGCTCGTGCAGCTTCACGTAGGGCTGGCGGGCGGCGGAGGCGGCGTGCGGGGTGGTGAAGTCACGGGTGTAGGCACGGGTGCCCAGTTCCCGGTTGTGCGCCCACGAGACGACGCAGTACTGGCCCGAGGGGCTCATGCTGACGTGGTCGGGGCGGGCGGGCAGGTTCATGCGGCCCAGGATCCGGTCTTCCTTCATGTCCCAGGTGACGACGCCCACGCCCTGCCACTGGGTGTTGTCCACCATCAGGCACCAGTAGCGGCCGTCGGCCGAGGGGGCGCCTTCGGATTTGGTCCAGGCGGTGGCGGCGGTGGGCCAGAAGCTCTTCAGGCGTGCCCCCAGGTCACCCACCACGCGGCGCTGGTCGCTGGAGACGTTCAGCTCGGTGATGGTCATGCCCCAGCCGTTGTTGGGCACGTAGTACAGCACGTCCGGATTGGTGGGGTGCCATTGCGGTTCGGCATCACCCGCCGGGCCCTGAAGCTGTTTCAGGTACTTGCCGGTGTGGCCGTCGTACAGGTGCCAGTAGCCGTTGGAGGCGTACATCAGGATGCGGCTGCTGTCGGCGTTGAAGGCCTGGCGGCGCGAGTAGTCGCTGCGATGGCTTTTTTCGTCGCCGGCTTTCTGGCCGTTGTGGGTCAGGCGAACCTGGCAGGTGCCGTAGGTGGGTTCCTGCACGGCCACGCCGGTGGCGGGAATCTGGCGGTCCGGCACGCGGGCGCTTTCCTGGCCGCGCTGCAGCGGGTTGTTGCGCAGCAGGATGTCGCGGCACACGTCGTCGGCGGCAATGCTGGCGTTGTTGGCCGGACGGGCGCCGGGCATGTTCTGGCTGTTGCTGCCCAGGTTCAGGCCCGGCGTGGCAGAACCGTTGCCGCCGGCGACGGGCGTGGCGACCGGGGCCGCGGGCTGGGAAGATGCACCCGGATTGGATGCGGAGGCTGCAGGCTTGGCGGCGACCACCTTGATGGCCGGGGCCGACAGCCAGACGACATCACCGCTGTCGCCCTCGATCTCTTCGGTGTAGGCCAGCGTCTTGCCCAGGTCGGCGGCGGTGACGGTGTAGCTGTCACCCTTGGCGGTCAGCGTGTTGTCCACTATCCAGAAGGCCTGGCGCACCCGGCCCCACTGGTAGACGCCCGAGGTGCCACGGACCATCTGGCCCACTTCGGCGGTCTGGGAGGCGACCGAGGTCCGGGGCATGGTGTGGATGGACGGGTAGTTGTCGGCCACCACGGAGACGGTGCCGGCCTGGACCTGGACCGGGTTGCTGCCGGCCGGGGTGCGTACGGTCTCGACGTAGCCCAGCTTCTTGCCCACATCGGCCCGGGTGGGGGTGTAGGTCTCTGCCGTGGCGCCGGCGATGGGCTGGCCGTCACGCAGCCACTGGCGGCTGCTGATCTGACCGTTCTGGTAGACGCCGGCGATGGCGCTGACCGGGCGTCCGGCGCGGATGCGGGTGTTGCCGCCGGCGATCAGCGGGGCGCGCAGCGAGACGGGCTTGCTCGCGCGGTTGTCCGTTGACGGCGTGTCGGCGGCCACGACGGTGACGGGGCTGCTGTAGGCGAAGATGTATTCGCCGGTGCGCTGGTTGATCACGCGCTCGCGGTAGACCAGGCGCTTGCCGATGTCGGCGGTGGTGGGGGTGTAGCTGGCCTGGCGGCCTTCGGGGATGTCACGGCCGTCGCGGCTGCGGAAGCCGGCAACCGCGACACCGTTGCGATAGACGCCGGTCACGCGGACGATGGGCGTGCCCACGCGCACGGTCTGGCCGGCCGGGCCGAAGGCAGGGGCGCGCACGATGACAGGCTGTGTGGCAGAGGCCTTGGTGGTGACGCCTTCCTTGGTGTCGGTGGTGGACTGGCCTTCGGGGTTGAAGGCGGCTTCATCCAGGAACCAGATGTCGTCTTCCGGCAGCGAGAAGGGGGCGGGGGTCCCCTGATCCAGCGACAGGGGGCCGGCGTCGGCCAAGGCGCTGGCCGGGGTGCCGGAACCAGGTTGAGAGGCGGCTTCGGCATCGCCACCGCCGCCGCCACAGGCGGCCAGCAGGCTGGCGCTCAGGAACAGGGCGGTGAGGGTGGTGAAGGAGGGGGCGGTGCGGCGGGCAAGGCGCGGCGCGGCCTCCGGGTGGGTAGGCGTTAGATGGGCCAGGCGTTCAAGGGTCATGATCCAGCGGTTCGTCGTGGGGGTGCCTTTCACGGCGAACCGGCCGGTGACAGGTCAGGGCCCCTGCCGGTCGGACGCCGGTGGGCACCGGTGTCTGAAAAAAGTCACACGAACTCTAGAGACTGGCGTTGCGTCTGGGAAACGCCGGCAGACAGGTGGGCGCTGCCTTTCGACCGGGGGAGTGTGCTCAGGAAGATGGCGATTTATGTGGCCATGATCGTCGAAGAAGCCTACGTTTTCGACGAAAAAACGAGCCGACCGAAGGTGGTCGGCTGCCGATGGGCGGGGTGGGTCGGATGGGGTGAACGGCTGTCCGGGAGGGGAGATGGACAGCCGGAGTCGCGGCCTGCGTGGGGGACCCGGAGTTCTGACCTATGCCCGCTTCTGCGCCCGATGAGGGGCTGACGGGCGTGGCGGTGACAGGGGGCTGGCGCAGCCCGAAAGCGGCTCAGCCCGAAGGCTGAGGCCGGTTCAGCCCGCAGGGCGGATCAGGCGGCCGTCGGCGTCGCGCGGGGAGGGGCGATCCGGGCGCGGTCGGGTGGCGGGACCCTGGACGGGCGGGCGGGGCGTGCCATCCGGGCCCTTGCCGTCGGTGGCGGCTGCCGTGTCCTGGGTCGTGTCGATCAGGGCGCCGGTCTCGTCACGGGTGCCGTTCTTCAGGAGCAGCCAGTAACGGGCCGACAGGCCGGCCAGGATCCAGTAGTTGCCGGTGACCGCGCCATCCAGCAGGCGGCTGCCATACAGGTTGCCCAGCATGACGGCGATGGTGGCGCCGGCAAAGCCGGCCGCCATCGCCTGCTGATCGGGCGTTCGGGCCAGTTTCCAGAAGCGCCAGGCCAGGGTGCCCAGGGACGCATACAGGATCAGGGTCATGATGCCGCCGAACGGGCCGGCCTCGGTGGTGATCAGCACCAGGAAGTTGTGGGCGTCCAGACCAGCCAGCGACGGCTCTTCGGAGCCGATCTCGCGCTTGAAGTGGTTCAGCCCGATGCCCCAGGGGCGCGACATCAGCAGCCGGCCTGCGCCGGCCCAGAGGATGAAGCGGCTCTCGGTACTTTCATCGAGCTGTTCCTCGCCGGTCTCTTCCGAGGTCTGTTCGGTCATGGCCAGCCGGGTGACGACGCCTTCCGGCACCCAAGCCTGGTAGTTGACGACAGCCACGAGAATGAGGATGCCCAGCACCACGTTGCGCTTCAGGGTCATCAGCAGCAGCATGGCGGCCACGATCAGGTAGGCCTGGCGCGAGTAGGTGCAGAAGATGCCCAGCAGCAGGATGACGACGCCGGCAATGGCCCCCATGCGAACGGTGGGCCGCCCCTTCTGGTAGAGGGCCACGGCGGCAAACACCGGCATGAACATCGAGAAGAAGACGGCCGCCAGGTTGGAGGCCTTGTAATTGGAGCCGAAGGGACCGGCAGCGCGCTTGGTCTCGCCGTAGACGCCGAAGCCGTAGTCGATGCCTTCGCGGACGGCTTCTATGCCGGCCACGGCCGCCACGAACAGCACGACGTAGAAGAGGTGGCGAACGCTGGTCTCGTCACGTGCGCCATGGAAGAAGACAAAGTACAGGCACATGAAGAAGATGGAGTTCTTCATGGCCGTGAGGTCTTCCATCATCAGCGACCGGTCGGAGAGCTGGCCGGCCAGGAAGCCCCAGATGAGCATGCAGAAGTACGCGATGAAGACGCCCTTGAGAGGCGTGGCTTCGGAAGGGGGCAGCTTCTTGTTGCGCTGGTGGACGTAGTAGATGAGGGCCAGGAACAGCAGGTTGATGCTGTTGAGCCCCTTCACGCCGAGGTCAGCCGGCAGGTGCAGCTGGTTGGGCACCCACACGATCATGGCTGCCAGCAGGATGTTGAGGTACTGGGTCTGCTTCTTCAATGCGTCGCGTCGATGATGGTCAGGTTGCGGATCGCCCGCTTGAAGTCGCCGACCGGGGTGTCGGGCATGCCGACCCGTGCGATGGCAAAGCGGGCGGCCGGCGCCTGGTTGATGCCACGCCGGGTGTCGACCGCGTGGTGAAAGCCGAGTGTATCGAGAAGATCCGGCATCCAGACCGAAGACCGGCCACCGGGATAGGCGAAGCTGTCGACGGGCTGCTGGCAGATGTCCTGCAACTGGCGGCGCGAAGCCAGCAGGTCGGCACGCAGCTGTTCGCGGTTGAAGAGCTTCGGGTCGATGTGGCGGCTGGTGTGTGCACCGATCTGAAAGCCGCGCCGGGCCATCTCCTGGACCTGCTGGACATTCATGCGGGGCGCACGCAGGGCAGGCGGGATGGTACCGGGGCGCAGCACCTTGCGCATCTGCTCCAGGCACTGGGCGATGGCGGTGGGGTTGCGCTCCCACAGCGCGTTCAGGATGGTGATGCAGCTGGCCCGCCGCGCATGGCGATGCAGCGACAGCTCGTGCGGCAGTTCGGGCAGGCCCACGGCGCGCGGGTCCAGGCTCTGGGCATTGGTCGTGGCCAGCATGGCAATGGCCTGGTCCCACCACATGGGCGTGCCTTCTTCCAGGCCGCCGGTGATGATGTAGAAGGTGGCGGGCAGCCGGTATTTTTCCAGCAGTGGGGCGGCGCAGGTCAGGTTGTCCAGCAGGCCATCATCGAAGGTGATGGCCACGGCATGGGGTGGCAGCGGCTCGTTGTCGAGCAGGCGCTGCACGGCCACGTTCAGCGGCAGCACCTGGGTATTGGCCGCCAGCCAGGCCAGCTGCTCCTCGAAATACTTCTGGCGCACGCACATGCCCAGCGCAAAGGGATCGGAAGCCAGATCATCGATGACGCGGTGATACATCAGCACCAGCAGCCGGTTGGTGGAGCCCAGCAGGCTCTCCACCTTGTGGTCGTACACGCCGGCCCGGTCGGCCAGGGGCGAGACGATCTGCTTGATGATTTGCTTTCCGATATCCAGCATCAGTGCATCGGCGAAGGAGAGGTCTGATCCGGGAGCGTTCGCATCCAGGTCTCCAGAACCATCACCATCCACAGCAGTTCGCCCCGGTCCTGCAGGCCCTGCTGATGCTCGTCCACCAGGCGCTGGATGCCGGTCTGGTCGAAGATGCCGCGCTCCTTGAAGGCGCGGCTGCTGATGGTGTCGAGCAGCATGGGCCGGAGGTCGTTGCGGAACCACGTGGCCAGCGGGATGGCAAAGCCCTGTTTGCGCTTGGTCAGCACCTCGGCCGGCAGCAGCCGGGCGGCGACCTTCCGGAACAGATACTTGCCCTGCTCACCGCGCAGCTTCAGGTCGAAGGGCAGTCGGGCGGCAAAGGCGATCAGGTTCTGGTCGAGCAGGGGCGCACGGGCCTCGAGCGAGTTGGCCATGGTGGTGCGATCCACCTTGACCAGGATGTCGTCGACGAGGTACGTGTCCATGTCACCGGACAATATCTGCTCCGCGTGGGAATCGATGTCGGACCTGACGAACCGTTGCCGGACGCTGCCGAACGGGTCGGCGTGTGCGCGTTCGCCAAAGAGCAGACGCAGGTCGGCCGGGTTGGCCAGCGCCACGAGTGCCAGATAGTCGTCGGGCCAGGGCAGGCCCAGGCGTTGCCCGATGCCTGAAAGACGCCGGCCGCGTGCGCCGGGCAGCAGTGCGCCGCCCAGCTTCGCCAGCCCGGGCGCCATGCCCAGGGTGGCGCGGCGGATGCGCTGCAGCGTGGCGTAGCGCCGATAGCGTGAATAGCCGGCAAACAGCTCGTCACCGCCATCGCCCGAGAGCACCATCTTCACATGGCGGGCCGCCAGCTGCGACACCAGGAAGGTGGGAATGGCCGATGAGTCGCCAAAGGGCTCGTCGAAGTGATGGACCAGCGTCTCCAGCAGGTTGGCTGCGTCGGGGCGCACCACCATCTCGTGGTGCTCGGTGCCCAGGTGCTGGGCCACGCGCCGCGCATCGGGCAGCTCGTCGAAGCCGGCCTCGTCAAAGCCGATGGAGAAGGTCTTGAGCGGCTGGGAGAGGTGGCGGGTCATCAGCGCGCAGACCACGCTGGAATCCAGCCCGCCGCTCAGGAAGGCACCAAAGGGCACGTCCGAGACCAGCCGCACGCGCACGGCATCGTCCAGCTCGGCAAAGAGCCGCTCCTGCAGCGTGTCCTCGTCGTCGGTCCACTTGGGCAGGAAGTCCACGTGGCTGTAGCGGGTCTGGACGATGTTGGGGGCGCCCCCGTCCTGGCCGGGCTCGATGCTCATCCAGTGGCCGGGCGGCAGCTTGCCGATGCCCTCGAAGATGGTGTCGGGCGCCGGGATGTAGCCCAGGCTGAAGAAGTCCTGCACCGCGTCCATGGAAATGCGCGGCTGCCAGCCGGGGACGGCCAGCAGCGTCTTCAGTTCGGAGCCGAAGCCCAGCACGCCCGGCGCCAGCTCGCCCAGGTAGAGCGGTTTCTTGCCGATGCGGTCGCGCGCCAGTACCAGCCGCCGCCTGTCCTGATCGACGATGGCGATGGCGAACATGCCGCGCAGCATCGCGAAGCAGTCGGTGCCGTATTCGGCGTAGGCGTGGGCGATGCACTCGGAGTCGGAGTGGCTCTGGAACACGTAGCCGCGTGCTTCCAGCGTCTGGCGCAGCTCACGGAAGTTGTAGATCTCGCCGTTGAAGACCAGCTGGATGCGGCCGCCGGCGCTGGTGACCGGCTGATGGCCGCCCGCCACGTCGATGATGGACAGCCGGCGCATGCCGATGGCCGCCCAGTCGGTGTGGAAGGTACCCTGGTCATCGGGGCCGCGATGCACGATGGTCCTGCACATCGCGTCCAGCGTCTGCAGACCGGGCAGGGCCCGGCCATCAAGGGAGATCAGTCCGGCTATGCCACACATGGTTCAGTGCATCGAGTCGTGAGGAAAGGAATGCGGCTCAAGCTCGCTCAGGGCGGTGAGCGTCCAGGCGTCGCCTTCATAGATGGTGCGCAGCTGGTTGCCCACCGTGGGAATGGAGGCGTTGGCCTGCACGAAGGCTCGGGCGGCACGACCCATCTCGGCCAGCCCGGGACGGCCCAGACGGTAGGCCTGGCGCAGGCAACGGGCAAGCGCTTCCCGGTCGCCGGCCGGGAACAGCCACCCGGTGACATCGGGCTGGATGAAGTCCTCGTTGCCGCTGACCCGGGAGCCGATCATCGGCAGGCCCGACGCCATCGATTCCAGCAGCGTGTTGGACAGCCCTTCGGTATAGGAGGTGAGCACGCCCAGGTCGGCGCAGGCCAGCTGCTCGGCCACGTTGTCGCTGCGGCCCAGGAAACGGATCTGCTCTTCGCGTCTGTGAGTGCTTACTTTCTGCTTCAGCGTTTCTTCAAGCGACCCGCTGCCCACCAGCAGCAACCGGACATTCTGTTCGGGCGTGAAGGCGGCCATCCAGGCGTCCATCAGCACGTCCAGACCCTTCACCGCTTCCAGTCGGCCCACGTACAGCACCACGAGGTCGCAGTCGGGGCGGCCCTGGGCACGCAGGGCCTGCATGTGGGGTTGCTGAGGATCGAAGCGGTCGAGGTCGACGGCGTTGGGAATGCGGTAGACCTGAGCGGGCGAGAAGCCCACGTCCAGCAGCCGGTTGCCCAGGGTGTGACTGATGGCCTGGATCATCGTCTGCTTGAGAATGGTGCGCTTGAGGCGCATCGACAGCGACGGGTTGGGATCCAGGATGCCACCATTGAGCTCGGTCATGCCGGTGAGCTTGACGATCAGCGGCTTGCGGAGTCTCTGGTTGATGATGGCGCTGGCAACAGCCATGTTCTGGGCAATGTGGCAGTGGATGGCCTTGATCTCTCGACGGCGACGACGCAGCAGCAGCATCAGCCGGGCCTGCAGCACCAGGCCGCCCACCAGGGGCAGGCGCGGGTAGCGCAGCCGGATGATCTCCACCAGACCATGCTGTTCATGGGCGACCTGGGGCCCCCAGGGCACCATCGGCACCACGATGGTGCTGGGCACGCCCTGTTCGGCCAGCCAGCCTGTCAGCGTGCCGACCTGCGATTCGGCGCCGCCCCCGCCCGGGGACGGATAGACGCTGTCCAGGACCATGAAGACCCGCCTGGTGGGTTCAGCTTTGCGTGTCATGGGCATGGCGCTGCAGCCAGAGTTCGAGGACCAGCAGCTGGTACAGCTCGCTGGCGTGATCCCACGCGCCACGCTGGTGGCGCTCCAGCAGGCCGCGCACCGTGTCCATGCGGACAAAGTCGTGCAGCCGTGCGTTCGGGGATTCGAGCGTGTCGTTGAGAAGTTGCCGGAACTGCCCGTTGCCACGCATCCACAGACTGACAGGCAGTCCAAAGCCCTGTTTCTTCTTGCGGCGGATCTCTTCCGGCAAGACCGACATCATCGCCTGTTTGAAGAGCGCACGTTTTTGCGTTCCGTGCAGTTTGTAATGAGCTGGTAAATGTGCCGTGTATTCGACAAGATGGCGGTCCAGGTACGGGAAGCGGACCGACACGCCGGCACTGCGGCAGGCGCCCGTCACCTTGATGATGTCGTTGTCGGCAATCGCCATCGTCAGGTCCAGGTGCATCAGCCGGTGCAGCTCGCTGGGGGCCGTCAGCGACCGCCAGACGGCGCGCTGCAGGTCCAGCGACGCGTCGCGCGCCACCTTGGATCGGAAGTCGGCCGTCAGCAGCTCTTCGTAGTGGTCCGAGGCGAACGAGTCATCGGTGTAGAAGCGGTCCGGGTTGGGGATGCTGCCGCGCTCGATGAAGTTGCGGATGCGGTTGGCCCAGCGCTGGTCTGTGTTCTTCAGGCTGTTGGCCAGCAGCTTGCCCAGGCCGCGCAGCGGTGAAGGCAGCCCGTAGTACAGGCTGAAGATGCGGTCCTTCAGGTACCGCTCGTTGCCGCCGAAGATCTCGTCGCCGCCGTCGCCGGCCACCAGCAGGTCCTTGCCGGAATCGGCCGCCATGCGGGCGCAGTAGTAGGTGGGAATGGCCGAGGCGTTGCCGAAGGGCTCGTCGAAGGCGCGGATGAGCATCGGCAGCGCTTCGGCCGCCTCCTGTTCACTGACCCGGCGCTGGTGGGAATCCAGTCCGAAGGCCTTGCTGGCGATGTTGGCAAAGCCCAGCTCGTCGTAGCCTTCCTCGGTGAAGCCGATGGAGAAGCTCGATACCTTTTTGGGAGCTGCCGCCGCGGCCAGGATGCCGCAGATGCTGGAGCTGTCGGTGCCGCCGCTGAGGAATGCACCCCAGTGCTGCTCGTCGCCCGGACGGTAGCTGCGCACCGTCTCGATGATCCGTTCACGCAGCTCGATGGCAGCCAGCTCGCGCCCCGGATCGTGGTCTTCGGGGTAGCGCAGCTGCCACCAGTTGTCCTGCTGCAAGCGCCCGCCTTCCCAGCGCAGCCGCTGGCCGCCCGAGAGCTTGCGCACGGCCCGGTAGATGGCGCTGTGCGCCGGCACGTAGTAGAAGTTCAGGTAGTGGTAGAGCGCCTCGTCGGACAGCTTGTTGTCGAAGAGGCGGGTGGCCACCAGCAGTCGCATGTCGCTGGCGCAGGCCAGGCGGTCCTGCTCATGGGCATAGCAGACCGGCCAGGTCTTGAAGGCGTCGGTGACGATGGTCACCAGACCCCGGGGCACATCCCAGCATACCAGCACGAAGCGGCCCAGGCAGCGTTCCACCGAGGTCTTGCGATCCTGCATCCAGGCGTGCAGCACTGCACTCAGGTCATCGCCATGCGGCCCGTTGGACATGCCCATGGCCCCGACCTGTTCGTTGCCGATGTACTGCCACCCGGCGCCCTGCCACTGCAGGTCGAAGCGATGGCCGTCGGGCATCGTGCCCTGCAGGCGGTGGGCGGCACGCGCGTTCTCGGGACCGGGCCAGCCAGCGGTGACGGTGGGCAGGGCAGGTATCGGATGATCCGGCTGCTGATTGTCGGCCGGGGGCTGGATGACCAGCAGGAAATTACCGTTGACTGACACGCGAATACTCCTTGAGCATGGCGCTGACCATGGCGGGGGGACTGTATTGTTCAAGAACCTTCTGCCGACCGGCCTGGCCAATGGCCTGACGCCGGACGGGATCATCGATCAGTTGCAGCATGGCATCGCCCAGGGCCTGGGTGTCGGTGGGATCGACCAGCACGCCATGCCGGCCGTCCTCAATGACTTCCGGCGTGCCGCCCACCCGGGTGGCCAGGACCGGCAGGCCCAGTGCCATGGCTTCCAGGATCACGTTGGACATGCCCTCGCGCAGCGACGGGGCGACCAGCAGGTCGGCGGCCTTCATCAGGGCAGCCACGTCCGAGCGTTCGCCCAGCAGCAGGGCACGGTCATCCAGTTTCAGTTCGCGGATGCGTGCTGCCAGCGTGTCGTGCAGCGGGCCGCCACCTACCAGCAGCAGCCGCACATGCGGCCGTTCCGCGGCTACGCGGGCGAAGGCATCCAGCAGCCGTGGCAGGTTCTTGTGCTCCACCAGGCGGCCGACGAAGAGCAGCAGGGTCTCGAAGGGCGCGTCTGCCTGCCCGTCCGGGGGGGGCGCGGTGTATTCCTTCCGAAGGGCCGCCACGGCGCCAGCGGGGGGCTCAGGCACTTCCACGCCGTTGTGGACGATGGAAAAGCGCGACATCGGCAGTCCCATCTGGCGTGCTGCGTATTCGGCCCCTTCGCGGGAATTGGAGATGATGCCCTGCGAGCGCTGGCTGGCCCAGTGCTTCATCCGCCATTGATTGGCGCTGTACCACTCATAGGTGCCGCGCACCGAGGTGATGAGCGTGGGCCGCTCGGAAGCCGGCAACAGGCGGGTGGCAATGGCGCCCCACAGTTCAGCCGTGAACGAATAGCAGTGCAGAACGTCCGGTGCCCACTGCCGGATGGCCTGCCGCAGCTTCCAGACGAACTCGGGGTCCACGCGCCGACGCTTGTCCACGCGCAGGGTCTGGATGCCGGCCGCGTGCAGTCGGTCCACCAGGAACGAGGGCTTGATGAAATACAGCACCACGCATTCGATGCCGCGCTCCTTCAGGCCCATCGCCAGCTGCACGATCTGCCGCTGGCTGCCACCCACTTCCATTTCGTCGGTCATCAGCATCACGCGCAGGGGCGATGATGCGGGCTTCCCGCCCTGCCAGCGGCCCGTGTCGGGCTGAACGGCCTGGATGCGGCCCAGCAGCTTGGCCGCCTCGATGTCGGCGTCGAAGTCGTGGATGATGGTGTTGCGGGCGGCTTGTGCCAGGCGGGTGCGCAGCGGCGCATCGGCCAGCAGTCTGGCCATGGCATCAGCCAGTTCCGTGGCCTGGCCAGGCGTCACCAGCAGGCCGTTCTCTTCATGGTGGATCAGTTCGGGGATGCCCGAGACCCGTGTGGAGATGGCGGTGGCTCCGCAGGCCATCGCTTCCATCAGCGCCACCGGAATGCCGTCGGCATTGCCGTCGGCCAGCAGGACCGAGGGCAGCACGAACATCGTGGCCCGATTGATTCGCTGGCGAACATCCTGCTGAGGCAAGGCACCGGTCAGCCGCACGCGCTCCGACAGCCCGGCCTGGTTGATGGCCTGCTGCAACTCGTCGCGCAGGGGACCGTCGCCGATGATGTCGCATCGGAAATCGATGCCGCGTTCCTGAAGCAGCGCGCAGGCCTTCACCAGATGGATGAAACCCTTGATCGGGTCCAGCCGTCCCACACCGACGATGTAGGCCGGCTCGCGGCCTTCTGCCGTGAAAGGCAGGTCGGCCGGCAGCACGCCACAGTGGATGACGGCCAGCCGGTTGTGCAGTTCGCTCGGCAGACGGGCCGAGAGCTGCCGGCGGTTGTATTCGGAAATGGTGACGCTGAAGTCAGCCTGTGCCAGCTTGCCGGACAGGTCCTGGTCATGCACGAAGATGTCGTGCGCATGACCGGTGAAGCTCCAGGGGCGGCCGATGCGGCCAGCCAGGATGCGGGCGGCCGTGCTGGGGTAGGTGGCCCAGTGCGCGTGCAGGTGCTGGGGAGCAAAGCGCTGCACCTCGGTCATGACGGCCAGCGTGCGCCACCAGCTGATGACGGATTTGGCCAGTTCGGCCGGCCGGCGCCAGAGACTGCGAACCAGTGGCCACAGCTCGGCCGTGCTTTTCAGCGGATGCTTCAGTACCTGGGGCAGTGCAGCGCGCAGGCTGCCGGCCAGGCTGCTGGGCGGGTAGATCACCCGGTCCAGCAACACCTTCGCATCGGGCTGCACCATCGGTTCGCTGTGCGGCTTGAGCGACACGATGCGGATGTCCACGCCCTGACGTGCCAGTGCATGGATCTCGCGCACGATGAAGGTCTCGGACCAGCAGGGGAAGAGCGAGACCAGGTACAGGACCCGCAGGGGCGCCTGCACGGGGTTGTCCTTGCTGTGAGCAGGCTGCCGTTCCGGGGCGTCGGACGGTTGCGGTACCGCGCCGGGTGCCGGATGGTTCCCTGTGGAGGGTGACGATTGCGGGCTCATCGGATCAGCCTCCCCAGCGATGCAGGTTGCGGTTTCGCAGGAACTCGAGAAAACCGTACACGATGAACAGGTGCATCTCGATGAAGGTGTTGGACAGCCGCACTGGCAGCCAGCGGCGGGTGCCAGGCACCCAGCGGGCCAGCAGCGATAGGCCGATGATCAGCAGCGCACCCACCAGGCTGGCGCAGAAAAAGAGCGACACCGGAGCCAGCACCGCGCTGGCCAGTAGCATCACCAGCAGTGCCACCGGTGTGAGCAGCCGGCAGACCTTGTGCGAGAAGAATCCCAGGAAGGCCGGGTTGCGGCGCGGGTCGATGAGCGCTGGGCACAGCTGGATGAGCTGGAAGTTGCCGGCCAGCGTGCGGATCTTGCGGCGCTTTTCCTGCTGCATCGAGGTCGACGGCAGGTCGTAGGCGATGGCGCGGGTATCGAAGCTGGCGCGGTATCCGTCCAGCACCGCCTGCATCGGAATCAGCACATCGTCCAGGATGGTTTCGGGCGGAATGGGGCGGAAGGCCGCACGGCGCAGCGCGTAGAGGGCACCCGTCATGCCGATGGTGGAAGCCACCTGGCCTTCGGTACGGCGCAGCCATTTCTCGTAACGCCAGTAGGCGTCCAGCCCCTGGCCGACGAAATCTCCTTCGGGCACCTCGAAACTCAGCTCGCCGCTGACAGCGGCCAGGGAAGGATCCTGCTGCAGCGACTGCACGAGATAGGCGATGGCCTCCGGATCCAGGCGTTGGCGGGCGTCGGTGAGGATCAGGATCTCCTGCGTGCATTGCGCGATGGCATCGTTCAGGCAGGCCGCCTTGCCGCGGTGCTGGGCATGGCGCAGCACCGTCACGCGCGGATCCTGCAGGGCCTCGGCAGCGCGTGCCGTGTCCTCATCGTCACCGTCGATGGCCAGCAGCACGCGGATCCGGTCGGCCGGATAGTGGCTCTGCAGGCAGCTCCGGATCTTCGGCCCGATCAGGTGGGCGGCGTTGCGGGCCACGATGACCACGGCAATCTCGGGCTGCGCCGAGGCGTTCGGGCTGCTTGGCGTCTGATCGGGTCGCAGCTTCTTCAGTTGCCGGTGCAGCAGCCATGGATAGCCTGCATACGTGTACACCATCCACCCTGCGGCGAGGATGTAGGCCAGCAACCAGAAGGTGTTCATCGGGATTCCGTCAGTCGGTTTTGCCGGGTTCCGTCCTGGGGCTGCGCAGCAGCAGGGCACGAAGCTTTTCGTGTCCGCCGTTGCCCAGCAGTTGCTTGGAGAGCCGCAGTACGCGATAGCGCGTCTGCTGCTTCAGCATTTCCAGCGGCTGCTGCGTGATCCAGGCCAGAAAACGGGCCTCGCTGGTACCGCGCAGCATGGCCAGCCGCGGCAGCTCCAGCGCAGGTCCATTCGTCATTGCAGCAGAATTCGACACACTGTTGTGATTTCCCCCGATTCCGTTCGGCGAATCCGCAACATTCCCGGGATGCGAGGCGCCGGGGAGGGGAGCCGCGGCCTGGATGCCGGCCGGGGCAGTCGTGTCAGACATGCCGGATGCAGCATGTGTTGTCCGGGCCGAAGCCACGGGCGCCGGTGGTGACAGAGGCAAGCCGTCGAGCGCACGCCAGACGCCCACCCGTGACGAGCAGACGGCGTGGTAGCCCAGGCTGCCGGCCAGCGACAGGAAGTTTTCGGGCATGCGGCCGCCCGCGGGGGCGTAGACCGTGACGGGGCTGCCGATGGCATCCTCGATGGCTGCCTTGGAGTCGGCCAGTTCGGCGCGCACTTCGGCAGGGGAGAGCTGATCCAGATAGCGATGGTTCATGCCGTGCGACTGGATCGCCATGCCCATGGCCGCCATCTCGCGCAGCGCCGGCCAGTCCAGAAAGCCCGGCTTGCCCACCATGGACGGATTCACGAAGAATTCCGCCCGCCCCTCTTCACGGGCGATGGCCTCGGCCGCCGCTGCATTGGTCAGGTGGCCGTCATCGAAGGTCAGGCACACGGGCCAGGGCTCGCCGCTGGCCGGCAGTCCTTCGTACAGTAGCTGGTGCACGCTGCAGATGCGTCGACCATGTGAGCGGATCAGCTGCAGCTGCCGGGCAAAGGTGGCGGGCGGCACACTGTAGTGGGAATCGGCGCCTTCCATCTCGCCATCGACAATGGCGTGGTACATCAATACGGTGACTGCTTTCATGCCTTGCCCCTGAACAGACCGAAACGGCCCAGCGCCTGCTGTGCCAGCGCGCGGGTCTCGCCATCGAGCAGCACGGTGCCCACGGCGTAGATGGCCGCGCCGGCCACCATGCGCACCAGCAGCGTGGTGAGTTGCTGCGGGAACTGGATCTGCATCAGCACCCCGTACATCAGCGCTGCCATGGCCACGAACACGGCGATGCGCCGGTATTCAGGCCGTACCGGCACGGTGCCGCGCCCCATCCAGGCGGCCAGGGCCGTCATCAGTCCGTAGGCCAGCAGGGTGGCAATGGCCGCACCCTCGATGCCCAGCGACGGGATCAGCAGCAGGTTCAGCAGCACGTTCAGGCCGGCGGCCGACAGGATGGCCAGCAGGATGCGGCCCGAGCGTTTCTGGATCTGCAGCCCGGCCGATGCCACCGGGAACAGTCCCTGCAGCGCCACGCCGCCGATCACCCAGGGGATGATGGCTGCGCCGGCGCGGTATTTCTCGGAGGCCACCAGCAGCAGCAGGGGTTCGGCCACGGCCGAGACGCCCGCCACCATCGGGATGGCAAACAGCAGGTACAGGTGAAAGACCCGTTGCAGGAAGTGCTGCGTGACGGCTTCGCCTTCGTCGGCCCACAGCCGAAGCACCATTGGGGTCACGGCGCCGGTGAACGCCGTCACCAGCACGGCGCCGATGTAGTCGCACAGGTTGTACGGCGCCGAATAGACGCCCAGCCAGGCCGAGCCCAGCATGCGCTGGATCAGCACCCGGTCGCCCAGGCTCAGCATCACCGACGACAGCTCCATGGCCACCAGCGGCAGGCTGAAGCGCAGCAGCGTCTTCAGGAAAGGGGCGGAGAAATCGCGGACCGACCAGGGCTCGCGCCGGAAGAACCAGCGTGCCAGCACCACCAGGCACAGCGTTTCGGCCACGATCTGCGCGCCGTAGAAGCCCCACAGCGTGGTGGAGACGTAGAGCAGCGTCACCAGCATCAGCGCCAGGCCCAGGTAGCGCTGGAGGACCGAATACAGCGACAGCACGCCGCTCAGCTCGCGGGCGCGCAGCTGGTTGACCACGGCGCTGGACAGGCACTGCAGCAGCGCCAGCGGTGCCACCAGGTACAGCAGGTTGCGGCCCTGGGGGCCGGAGGTGAAGAGGGAGTCGGGCAGCACGGTGATGCCCAGGCTCCAGAGGAGGGCAGCCAGCGTGCCGAAGCCCGCCAGCCCCACGTAGACGGTGGCCTCGTACTGCGGCAGCGTCCAGGCGGACTGGCCGGCGCGCACCTCGCTGTAGAAGCGCAGCGCTGCCTGTTGCAGGCCCAGCTTGCCCACGGCGGCGGTGGCGGTCACCAGCACGCCGATCAGGCTCATCATCCCGTAGTCGGCGACCGGGAAGATGCGCGTGAGAAACGGAAACGAGACGATGCTTGCCAGCGTGACGAGCAGGCTGGCAAGCGAGTAGCGCGAGAAGTGGGCAGCCAGCCGGCTCAGCATGGCCGGCACCCCATGTCCATCGTCATCCCTGCCGCAGTCCGTCCAGTCGTACCAGAATGGTGTTGGTCACCTGCGAGATCTGGTCCAGCGAGGCGTCCAGCGAGGCCATCCGGCGTTCCATGTCCTGCAGCCGCGCGGACTTCGAGGCGCTCGGGTTGTCGGCCACGGTGACCGAGGTGCGCCATTCGTCTTCCATGTCCTGCAGCGTGTTGTCCACGTCGGTCAGGGTCACGCGCGTCTTCTCTTCCACGTAGGCCTGCGTCAGCAGCCGTTCGCACAGGATGTTCACCTGGCGGGGGTTGCCGTCGGTGGCCTGCTGGATGCGCTCGATCGCTTCGGCGTCGAACGGGGTGTCACCCTGCCAGCCGGCCTGCTGCATCCGTTTCTGGATGTACTGGGGCACTTCCTCGGGCGTCAGGCCGTCGATGTGATCGGTGACGAGGAAGCGCTGGCGCAGGGCGTCCAGACGGGGCGTGGCCAGGCGTGCGCGCAGCACGGGCTGGGCCACCAGGAAGATCTGCAGCAGCAGGTTGCCGTTGAGCTGCATGTCCGACAGCAGCCGCACCACCTCCAGCGCATCGTCCTCGAGGTTGTGGGCCTCGTCGATGACCAGCAGCAGCCGGCGGTTGGCCTGGACTTCTCCCAGCAGGTACTTCTGCAGCGTGCGCAGCAGCTGCGCCGTGTCGGCGTCGGCTGGCACGTCCAGCCCCAGGGCGGCAAAGATCTGCAGCAGCAGCGAATGGCCGTTGGCGCGCGGCGTGGCGATGGTGAAGACCTGGATGCCGGCGTCGGGCAGCCGGCGGCTGACGTTCTGCACCAGCATGGTCTTGCCGCAGCCCGGCGCACCGGTCAGCAGCACCAGCCCTTCACGCTGATACAGCCCGTACTTCAGCGTGTTGACTGCGCGCTGGATGGCCTCGCTGTTGAAGAGGAAGCGCAGGTGCGGATTCAGTCGGAACGGCTTGGACTTCAATCCGAAAAATGATTTGTACATGCTCAGTATCCGTAGTAAGCGGGTGCTTTGGGCTGTACGGGGGCCTTGTTGAACAGCAGGCCGACAGCCTCGCAATTCTCAAGCTGAAGCAACGACTCGTTGACGGCACTGCGCGGCGTTTCGCCCGCAGCGACCACCAGCATGACCTGCCCCACCAAGGCCGACAGCGAGCGGGTCTCGGTGACGGGCAGCAGCGGGGGGGTATCGAAGACGATCACATGGTGCGGCAGCATGGTCTTGAGCCGCTCGACCAGCTGCGCCATGTTGTTCGAGGCCAGCAGGTCCACCGGACGATGGTTCAGGTGGCCGGCCGTCATCAGCGACAGCCCGGGCACGGAGGTCTCGTGCAGCAGCTCGCTGATGGGGATCGTGGGGTCTTCCAGGTAATCGGTCAGGCCGACTTCGTCGGGGATGTCCAGCTGCAGCGTGTTGGAGACGCTGGGACGCGCGATGTCGGCATCGATCAGCAGCACCGGGTGTTCACCCCCGATGGCGATGCTGATGGCCAGGTTGATGGCCGAGAAGGTCTTGCCCTCGCTGGGCAGCGAGCTGGTGATCATGATCAGCCGGCCGTTGCCCACCACGGGGCGCAGGCGGCCAAAGGCGTTGTCCAGCAGGCGCCGCTTCACCAGACGGAACTCCTGGTGAATCTTGGAGGTCTTGTCGTCCGGTACCAGAAAGCCACGTCCCTTCAGGTAATCGAAATCCAGCTGAATGACGGGGCGGCCGGAAGAGGGGATGTGTCCGGTAGCGGCATGGCTGTTGCCACCATGCGTGGCGCCGGTGGGGGAGGCGCTGTCAGGCGTGCCTTCCGTCCGGTCTGCCGACCCTTGGCCCTGTGCGGCCGGGAAGGGAGCGCCGGCCGAAGCCTGGGTGTCGATCCTGGCACCACCCGCTGCCGTGTCCAGCCGGCCGTTGACCTGCTCGCCGCGCTCGCGGGCCTGCCGCAGCGCCTCGGCACGGGCGATGTCGGCACGGATGCCGGCAGCCATCGCCTCCTCGGCCTCGGCCGAGGAAGCCATCAGCGTGGCATTGCCCTGGCTCAGGGTCCGCGGCGTGGTCGTGCTGGGGGTGATGGTGGTGGTGGGCGTGATGGTGGTGTGCTGGTGCAGCGGCCGGGACGGATTCTGGTCCACCAGCTTCTGCATGGCCCGCTGAACGAGTCTCTTGTTCATGACATCACCTTCTGCTGGGTGTGTTGTGCGGTGGGTGCCGGTGCTGCTTCGCTGGATTGGCCTGCATCAATCACGTAGATGAGGATCAGCACCACGAACACCAGCGTGTAGCCGACGAGGGTGGCGGTGAACCGGAACGACTGCTTGCGGGCCAGCTTCTGGGCGGCTTCATCACGATAGCGGGTGATGGCACCGAAGAGCGGCACCTTGGTGGCGGCCTTCAGCGCGTTGGGCTCGTAGAAGGCCGGATTGGCCAGCTCGCGCACCAGCGCCACGGCCAGGCCCAGCACCAGCGACACCGCGAAGAAGATGCCCAGCAGCAGCGGCCGGTTGGGCGAGACCGGGCGCGGGCTCACGCGCGGGGGATCGACCACGCGGAACTCGCGCGTGCCGGTGTTTTCCTCGATGCTGCCGGCCAGACGGGCGGCATCACGGCGCTGCAGCAGCTTCTCGTAGTTCTGCTTGTTGGAGTCGTAGTCGCGGTTGAGCTGGATGTATTCGGCCTCGACCTTCGGAATGGCCAGCGCGATCTCGCGGGCACGCTTGGACTGGGCTTCGGCCTCGGAGACGCGGGCAGCCAGCGAGGCCACCTTGGCATCGGCCTCGGCCATGGCGATGGACATCTCCTGGTACAGGCGGTTGGGCACCTTGCCCCGGCCCGGACGCGGGTCGGCCGGGCGGTTGGATTCGCGCACCAGCTCGCGTTCCAGGTCGCGGATGGTGCTGCGGGTGTTGATCACGTCCGGGTGGGCGTCGGTGTAGCGTACCAGCAGGTCATCGAGCTTCTTGCGGGCGGCTTCCAGCCGGCGCTCGGTTTCGCTGCCGCCGCCGTCCGTCTGGCTGCCACCGGCCGGCACGTATTCGGGAATGGCTTCCAGCCGCGCACGGATGGCGCTGCGGGAGTTGACGGCCTGCCGGTACTCCAGGCGGGCCGTCTGCAGCTCGCGCTGGATGTCGGCCGAGCGGGCTACGTAGTCCTGCGCCAGGTTGGGCATCACCTCGATGTGCTGGATCTTGAATTCCTTCAGCGCCGTCTCGGTCTTGAGGAGGGTCTCCTTGGCCTTGGTGATCTCCTGGTCGATGAAGTCCACCGCGTGCTGCGTGTCACTGGTCTTGCCGGTGCGGGCAGCCTTCACGAAGGTCTCCAGCAGCAGGTTCACCACCTTCAGGGCGGTCTGCTGGTCGGGGTTGCGGTACTCGAGGCTGTAGAAGTTGGTGCCACCGGCCGGCTTGAACTTGATGTTCTTTTCCAGCGTCTGCAGCAGGGCTTCGCGGTCTTTTTGGGTCTTGACCTCACGGTCGAGCCCGGTGGCCTGCACGATGGCCTCCAGGTTCGGGCGGCTGACCAGTGTGCGCGCCATCATCTGGATCTGGCCCTGCACGTCGGGCTGGACCGTCATGCCCTGCATCAGCGGCTGCAGGATCGACTTGGTGTCGACGTAGGCACGCGCCGTCGCCTCGTAGTTGCCGGGCAGCACCACCGTGAGGATGATGCCCAGCACGCCACAGATCAGCGTGGCGACCAGCCCGGAGACACGGTACTTCCACAGCCCGGACAGGTAGGTTTTGTAGGACTTCAGAAAGTCAAGCATACAGCTGCGCAGAAGGTGGGTTTGGGCACCGCCAGTATGGACGGTGCCGGTGCGCTGGCGCCAGTCTGGGCGGCGCCAGCGGCCAGTGGGCGGTTACAGCAGGCTTTCCGGGATCATGATCGAGTCACCCGGGGCGATCTCGACGTTGGCACTCGGATCGCCCCGCTTGAGCAGGTCTTCCAGGCGTACCCGGTACTGCTTGTTGTTCTCCACGGCACGGATCAGGATGGCCTGGTTGCCGGCTGCCTTGCGGGTCAGACCGTTGGCCTTGGTCATCACGTCCAGCAGGGTGATGCCGTTCTGGTAGGGCACGGCGCCCGGGCTCTGGGCCTGACCGATCACGCGCACCACCGACAGCGGGTCGCCGACGATCTTGGTCACGACCACCGACACGCTCGGGTCACGGATGTAGGTGGCCAGTTTCTCCTCGATTTCCTTGCCGAGAACCTGCGGGGTCTTGCCCACGGCCACGATGTCCTTGATCAGCGGCGCGGTGATCTTGCCGTCGGGGCGCACGGGCACCTTCACCGACAGGTCGGGGTTGCGCCAGACCTTGATGTCCAGCTCGTCACCCGGGCCGATCTGGTAGATGTAGTTGTGCTTGGGCGCCTTGTCGGGAGCAGGCGGCAGACCGCCAGTACGGATGGCGGCACAGCCGGCCAGAAAACTGGCCAGTGCCAGAACAAACAGGAAGCGGATCGTGGACATGGCAAAAAGGGTCGTTTGTGTTGCAGATCGGTCCAGAAGCACTGCCGCACAGCCCCGGGCAGTCACCGGACCGGCGTGTCTGTCGAAAACAGCCGCCGGGCCGATACTCTAGCCTGCAGACGGGGCGTGATTCCAACAGAATGATCAGGCCAATGTGACCTATGGCCGTAACTTTTGATTTAAGCATGTATCTCTATGTTAATAAGTAATGAATCCCATCGCCTTGTAAACCGCATGCTTTCGGCTTTTTCGTCAAGCGGCTGAATCCCGGGCCGTTGTTCTCTGCTTACAGGTACTGTTTACAGGTGTCGCGGTTTTGCGTCAGTGTCGAAATTGATTACGGATGAAGTGTGGTGAAACGGGGGGGCGTCAGCCGCTGGTCCGTGCGGATGGCGTCAGGCGGCACAACGGGTGGGATTGTCCATGCGTTCTGGTGTTGTCAGGCGGCACGACGGGTGGGATTGCCCATGCGTTCTGGCGTCGTCAGGCGGCACTGCGGGCAGGATCGCCCATTCGTTCGGCACCGTGGGGGCGGGATTGCTCCTTCGGTCAGCGTCGTGGGCAGGGCAGTCCCGCCATGTCCATCGCGGCTCTGCCCGGATGGCCCGGGGCCGGTATCATCGCGCCATGCCAGAGGGCGGTGAGGAGCTTTGCGTGAGTCAGGAAGAGAAGGTAGGCACTGTGCCGAACGGAGACGGTAGCGGGAAACAGGACCACCCGGTGCGTCGTGCCGCGGCGGACGACTTTGCAACCTACGAGCGCTTCAGCCGGGCCGACTGGGCCGGGCTGCGCTCCAGCACGCCGCTCACGCTGTCCGAGCCCGAGCTGATCGCCCTGCGCGGGGTCAACGACGAGGTGTCGCTGCAGGAGGTGGTGGATATCTACCTGCCGCTGTCGCGGCTGCTCAACCTGCACTTCCGGTCGGCCCAGGCGCTGTCGGGGGTGCGCGACGACTTTCTCGGCCGGCTGGTGGGGGTGCGTCCCTACGTCATCGGCATTGCCGGCAGCGTGGCGGTGGGCAAGAGCACCTTTGCCCGGGTGCTGCAGGCGCTGATGGCCCGCTGGCCGGACCATCCCCGGGTGGCCCTGGTCACCACCGACGGCTTTCTGCATCCCAACAGCGTGCTGCAGGCGCGCGGGCTGATGAAGCGCAAGGGCTTTCCGCAGAGCTACGACCGCCGGCGGATGATCGCCTTCCTGGCTGCCCTGAAGGCGGGCAAGGCGGTGGTGGAGGCACCGGTGTACTCGCACCAGGCCTACGACATCCTGCCCAATGTCGTGCAGCGGGTAGAGCAGCCCGACGTGCTGATCTTCGAGGGGCTCAACGTGCTGCAGACCTGGGGAGCCGAGCGGGGGGCCGGCGCGCCGCGGGCCAATGTTACCGTGTCGGATTTCTTCGACTTCTCCATCTACGTCGATGCCGAAGAATCCGATATCGAACGGTGGTACCAGCGGCGTTTCCTGTCGCTGCAGCAGACCGTGTTCCGCCGGCCGGACTCCTACTTCCATCACTACCGGGACCTGACCGAGGCCGAGGCCCTGCAGATGGCCAGCGACATCTGGCGGGAGATCAACCTGCGCAACCTGCGCGAGAACATCGCCCCCACCCGCGAACGGGCCAATCTGGTGGTGCGCAAGCAGGCCGACCACCGGGTGGGGGAGATTCTGCTGCGCATGATCTGATGCACGTCGCCATGACGGGCACCATGACGCGGCGTGCTGCCGGTTGCCCTGCCCGTGCACGGCGCCCCGTCAGCACAGGGCTGGGGCCAGTGCGGGACTTTTAGCCGGCCAGGCTGCCGGTGGCGGCGGCAGGCGTGATGGCACCATTGTCGTCGCGTGCAAACCGTAGCCGGCGCGGGTAGGCAAAGATGTCGTCCAGAATGCCGGCCTCGATGCGCTTCTGCTGGTTCTGCCACCAGGCCGGGTCCAGCAGCTCGGCGTGGTATTTCAGGAAGGGTTTGCGTATCCGCGGGTTGCCCAGCAGGAAGGTTTCGAACTCTTCCGGAAACACGTCGTTGGGGGCCACCGGGTACCAGGGTTCGGAGGCCATCTCGTCTTCGGGGGTGCGCGGCTCGGGTACCTTGCGGAAATTGCATTCCGTCAGGTAGACCACTTCGTCGTAGTCGTAGAACACCACCCGGTTCTGGCGGGTCACGCCGAAGTTCTTGTACAGCATGTCGCCGGGGAAGATGTTGGCCGACACCATGTTGCGGATGGCCATGCCGTACTGGTTCACGGCGTGCTCCCGTTCGGCCTCGGAGGCGGTTTCCAGATAGAGGTTGAGCGGTGTCATCCGGCGCTCGATGTAGAGGTGGCGGATGATGATGCGGTCGCCCTCGTCGGTCAGCAGGGAAGGCGCCGTCTGCTGCAGCTCGGCCAGCAGTTCCGGCGAGAGCCGGTTTCGGGGGAAGGGCACATCCGAATATTCCCACGAATCGGCCATCCGACCGGCCCGGTCGTGGTTCTTGACCAGCTGGTAGCGGTCCTCGATGTATTCGCGGGTGATGTCCTTGCGGCGCACATCCTTGATGTACTTGAACACGAACGGGAACGAGGGCAGCGTGAACACGCCCATCACCAGCCCCTTGATGCCGGGCGCGATGATGAAGGCGTCGGTCGATTCGTGCAGGTGCTGCAGCAGGTCGCGGAAAAACAGTGTCTTGCCCTGCTTGTGCAGGCCCAGCATGGTGTACAGCTCGGATTCGGGCTTGGTGGGCATCAACGTGCGCAGAAAGCGTACATAGGCCGAGGGCACGGCCATGTCCACCATGAAATACGCCCGCGAGAAATTGAACAGCCCCTCGATGTGATCGTGCTGGTGCAGCACCGTGTCGATGAACACATGCCCACGGGAGTCGCGCAGCAGCGGCAGGGCGAAGGGCTGCACCTCGCCGTCATTGATGATCCGGCCGATCAGGTAGGCGCCCTTGTTGCGGAAAAAGAGCGAACGCAGCACGTGTACCTGGCAGTCCATGCCCCGGTACGTGTCCGGGCCGAACAGACCGGGGGCGGCGTTCACCACCTGCTGCAGGTCCGATTCGATGTCCTGGTAGCCGCAGGCCAGGCCCAGGTCGATGATCACCTGCCGCAGCACCTGCTTCCAGGGGGACGTGCCGGGGTAGTAGACCCGGAAGGAGGGGGGCGTGGCGTCCAGGTGCTCGGTGGACACGGCCGGGCGCACGAAAATGAAGTCGTTGTGGAAATACTGCCGGTGCAGCAGCCGGGTGCTGACCGTGTTGAAGAAGGACTCGGCCAGTTCGGGCTGCTGGTGCCCGGCCAGCAGCAGCACGTAATACTGCTTGACCTCCGCCCAGGTGTCGTCGGCCAGGTTGTCGGTGTCGAACTGGCTGCGCAGGTTTTCCACGGCCTCGCGCACCCGCTGGTCGTAGAAGGTGATCCGCTCGGAGGCCAGCCGGCGCATGGTGTGCCAGGCCGCATTCTCGAAACACGCCTTGGCCTGCTGGGCGTTGTAGCGAAAGAGCGCATAGTGCCGGTTGAAGCCGGCCAGCATGGTGCGGGCCAGGGTGGCCGGCAGGCTGTCGGCATCGAGGGTGCCGGGCGGTGCCGCGGGGGGCAGGGGGGGATGGGGCAGGGCGTCTTCGTACATGCCTTCCATCTTAAACGCCGCCCGGCCATGACAGGCCCGGGCTGCGGGCAAACCCTGATGCATGGTGCGTGTCATGGACGTCATTCGTCCTCGCGGGCGTCCATGACACGCGCGAACACGTACTGAGGGGGCGTCCTGCCCATGGGTGTCGTCCGGATTCCGGATTTTTCCTGACTGGCGCAACACTGCGGGTTTTGGCGAACCGATCGGGCGGCAACGGCCGGGCACGCCGCGGGATGACGGCAGCCGTTGCCGCTGGTAGGCGCGGGAAGGCCGCAAGTCGGGCAGGGGCAGGCAGCCTGCGGGCGCAGGCAGATACTGCCGGCTCTGGTTGCGCCGTCTCCCGCTTCGGGCCGCAGGGCGCACTCCCTGGAGCAGGTGTACCCCATGCGAACCGAACATCCCTTCCGACTGATTACCCGTTCCGATTTCGATGGCCTGGTCAGCGCGGCCATGCTGCGTGACATTGGTGTGGTCGATTCCGTCATGTTTGTGCACCCCAAGGATGTGCAGGATGGGAAGGTGCCGGTCGGCCGCCACGACATGCTGGTCAACCTGCCCTATGTGGCCACCGCCGGCCAGGTGTTCGACTATCAGGCCCCGGGCGCACGCACGCTGCCCCGTGTGGGCTACAGCAACCTCGTCATGGGGGTGGGCGAGCGCTCGGTGTCGCGGGTCATTCATGACCACTTCGGGGGCGAGGCGCGTTTTCCGCATTTTTCCGCCGCCATGCTGGCAGCGGCCGACAAGGCCGGCAGTGCTGCCTATACGCTGGCCGATGTGCTGCATCCGCGCGACTGGACACTGCTGGGCTTTCTGTGCGACCCGCGTACCGGTCTGGGCCGTTTTCACGATTTCCGCATCTCCAACCTGCAGCTGATGATGATGCTGGTGGATGCCTGCCGTTCGATGGACATCGACCGCATCCTGGCCCTGCCGGACGTGGCCGAGCGCGTGCGCTGCTATCACGAGCACGAGTCCCGTGCCATCGAGCAGCTGCGCCGCTGTGCGTACATGCAGGGCGACGTGGTGGTGCTGGACCTGCGCAACGAAAAGACCATCTACGCCGCCAACCGCTTCCTGGTCTATGCGCTGTTCCCTAACGCCACGATGTCGCTGCACATCATGTGGGGCCGCGAGAAGGCCAACACCGTGTTTGCGCTGGGCCGGTCGATCTTCAACACGACGTCCCGCGTGGACATCGGCAGCCTGTGCACCCGCTATGGCGGGGGCGGTCACGAGTATGCCGGTACCTGCCAGATCGGCAACGACTGGGCCAACCAGCGTCTGGACGAGGTGCTGGCCCGCATCGAACAGGAAAGCCGTCGCACGACAGCTCCAGCCGCGCCGGCAGATGCCGCCGTATGAAGGTGCTGGCGCGACTGTAGCGTCATGCCGCGATCGACGCTGCCTCCCGGCATTGTCGTGTGAGGGGGCCGTGATTTTTGGTCGCGGTTTTTTCATGGGATCCCGCGGTACGGGTGTGCGGTAACGAACGGATTCGTGATGCGTGCCCGGGGCCGTAGGGCTCCGCCCACGATGGCATTGCAAGGGGGTATGCCGTGCACAGACACATGAAGCTCAGCCTGCTGGCAGCCGCCATCGGCGCCATGATGACGCCCGCCTGGGCACACACCCAGGATGGGGCGGATTCCGGCGGCACTGGGGAACTCATGGCCGGGCCGGAGGCTGCTGCAGGCATTCCCGTCCTGACGGGCCCCGCCGTCACGACAATTTCTCCCACCGGGGGGAACTTCATGATGGCCAGCACACGGGGAATTTTTCCGGGGAGCGGATGCTGACGGGGGTCGATGCCGTACCCGTGCCGCTGTGGCCGTCGCGTGCCCTGCCGCCGATGCAGAACCTGCGCAGCGTGGGCCTGTACGAAATTGCGCCGGTGGACCCGATAGGCGATGGCATGGGAGGCGTACCCGAGGCCCACGCCGTCAACCGTTTCCTGCGTCGTCACCTCGATACTTCCGATGGCGCCCGTCTGCTGACCGACCTGCCGGAAGTGCACCTGCAGGGGGCGGGCGGCCTGTCGTCGCTGCCGCTCATCCGGGGCCTGGGGGCTGAGCGCCTGCGGCTGGTGATCGATGACCAGGACGTGACCGGCGTGCCCGTGCGGGCACTGAACCCGGTCCTGTCCCATCTGGACCCGCAGCGCGTGCGCCGGCTCTACGCCTGGCCCGGGGTGGCGCCGGTCAGCGTGGGCGGTGACAGCATCGGCGGTGGCATCGTCATCGAAACCGCCGGTCCACGCTTTGCCGATGGCCCCAGTGCCCCGCTGTCCGGTGGTCATTGGGGGGCCCACTACCGCACCAACGGTCAGGGCATCGATTTTCTGTACGGGGCCTACTATGCCACCGACGCGCTCGGCCTGCGCTACCAGGGCGGCTGGGCCCGCTCGCAGAATGTCCGGGCGGGCGGCAACTTCAAGGCCGCCGGGGCCGGCCGTGACGGCAACCCGGTGCTGCGTGCCGATGAAATCGGCTCCAGCAGCTTCCGCGCCCAGCATCACCAGCTGGCGGCTGCCTGGACGGCCGGCACGCACATGCTGGAAGCCGAGATCGGCTGGGAAAGTGTGCCCTTCCAGGGGCTGCCCACCCAGCGGCTGGACCTCACCGACAGCGAAGCCGGCATGGCCGGCCTGCGCTACCGTGGCATGTATGGCTGGGGCGACCTGAAAGCCCGCGTCTGGCACCAGCGCATCCGCAATCATCTGGATACCGGCCGTGATCGCGCCCTGCGCACCGATGGCCTGCGTGCCCGCAACGAAGGCACCACCGACGGTGTGCGCGTGCAGGCCGACGTGATGCAGGGCAACCGTGACATCCTGCGCCTGGGTGTGGAGGGTCTGTCCGAAAAACAGGATACCGGCTGGCAGACTGCCGCCCGGAACACCGTCTGGACCCTCGACGACGGCCGGCGCGAACGCGTGGGCGGTTTTGCCGAGTGGGAGCGCAACTGGAATGCCGACTGGAGCACGCTGGTCGGGGTACGCTACACCCGGGTGAGTACCCGCGCCGGTGCCGTCAGCGCCACGGGGCCGCTGGATGGCTGGGCCACCGATGCCGCCGCCTTCAACGCCGCTGCCCGCGAGACCACCGACAACCACGGTGACTTCTCCGCCCTGGCCAGTTACGCGCCACGCATGGGCCATCGCTACGAACTGGGCCTTGCCCGCGCCACCCGTTCGCCCAGCCTGGCCGAACGCTACGGCTGGTCCACCAGTGCACTGGCCGCGGGTGTGGCCGGACTGCCGGGCGATGGCAATGGTTTCGTCGGCAACCCGGCCCTGAAGCCCGAAGTGGCCAACACCATCAGCGCCACCGCCAGCTGGGAAGACCCGACCGGACCGATGCGCTGGGGGATGAGCGTGACCGCCTGGGCCTCCCGCATCCGCAACCACGTGGATGTGGCGCGCTGCGTGGAAGACCAGTGTGGCCGTGGCAATGCCGACGCCACCGGCCGGTTCGTGATGCTGCGTGCCGTCAACCAGAATGCCAGCACCCACGGGATGGACCTGCGCGTCCATCGTGGCCTGGGCGACCGGAAAATACTGGGTGATGCCTTCGTCGTGCACGGCCAGCTGTCGTGGATGCGCGGCCGCAACGACGTGACCGACGACAACCTGTACGGGGTCATGCCGGGCCGCCTGCGTCTGGCCCTGGAAATGAACTGGTCCGACGACCGCCTGGGTCTGCGCAACACCCTCGAATGGGAGGGGGTGCAGCCCAGAAAGCGGCTGTCCGCCGTGCGCAACGAAGTCCGTACGCCGGGCTATGGCCTGATCCACTGGCGCAACCGTCTCATCATCGGCATGGTGGGGCTGGATTTTGGCATCGAGAACCTGCTCGACCGCCGCTACACGCTGACCGGGGGTGAAGCCTGGGTCGGCCAGGGCAACACCACGACACTCAACAGCGCGCCCTGGGGCGTGGCCATGCCCGGACCGGGACGCACGTACATGGTGGGGCTGACCTACCGGTTCTGAGGCAGTCCGGCTGGCGGGAGCCAGGAAGGGGCTGCGGGATTTTTGCAGAGACATCCGGCGCCGGGGCGAATGGCCCCTGCCCGGCCGTGCCTGCCCGTCCTCAGAGGTCTCCCGCGCGGGGACGCATGAATTCATGAATCCCTCCAGGGGGTGAACGCGATTCGGCGGATCCAGTGACCGTGTATTTCGGTTTACGGGAACAATGGTTCCGACCGTGGGTCGGGGGAAGCGTGGGTCGGGGGAATAAATGAACCACGATTCAGTAACGGCGAAAACCGCTGGATCGTGGTCCGGTCGTGGTTTGAAAAAGACGGCGACCGTACACGCGTCATGCTGGTTACAGCCCGGAAATGCCCATTTTGCTGGGCAAACTGGTTCGGTTTCGTCGAAACCGGGTCGCTAAATTGATATCCATCAAATCTGCACCGACAGCTGCGCAAATATCGGTTTTTGATACAGACCATTTGCCAGTTTGGTCATGAATTTCATCGGTGCGCTGTATATAATGAAAAGAAGCAAAGTACCGGTCTGCGCCCGGTGCGCATTCGATGTGCCAGCGCAGGGTCGGTATCAGGGCATGTTCATGCGCGCTCTGGCGCGTGTCGTGAACATGCTCCAAGGGTAATCCCTGATCTCGCGGCCGCTGCACCTGCATCGGCCGTGCCCGTGACAGGGGTTCCCGAGGGGACACACGGCGGCCGTGCATCTGCCCAGGGGGCACGCGGTTTCGCCTTCAATACAGGTACCGACATGCGGCATTGCAGCAACCGTCATCGCTGGCTGGCCCGGCTGACCTTCCGGTTCTTTCCTGTTCTGTCTTTTTCCCGTTTTCTGCCATGGGGCCGCCTGCGTGCGCGGGTGTTCCTGGCAAGCCTGTGCGCACCTGCGCAGTTTCCCGTTCATGTCGTCGCGCGACGGCATGGCTGTCTGACGATGCTGCCCCGCGTGGCAGGGCGGTCAGCCTTGCCTGCGTGGGGCCTCGTCGGCACACGGCTGCGGCCAGCGCGGGCGCGAACGCGTTCATGACACGCACTGGTGTGCGTGGCCCATGTGTTTTCTGGTTTCTCTGATGCCTTTCCTTTCCCTTTTCGAGCAAGGAGTTTTCCGATGAAACGCTTTTCCAGAACCCCCGTCTGCGCCGGTGTGCTGCTGGCCTGTGCCGTTGGCCTGGCTGCCTGTGGAGGCAGCAGCGGTGGCAGCAGCACGCCCGGTACCAATAGTGGCGGATCGGGCAGTACCGCCTGGCAGACCAATGCCAATGGTGACGTGGCCCTGAAGTTTGCTGCCTACAATGGTGGCGAAAAAATCTCCTGCGCCAACTCGCTGGCCCTGGGCACCAAGCTGCGCAGCGTCAAGATGGAGGACTTCCGCTTCTACATCGCCAATGTCAACCTGATCAGGGCCGATGGCACGAAGGTACCGCTCAAGCTCAAGCAGGCCAACGACTACAACTACACCAGCACCGACGGCAACACCACGCTGAGTCTCATCGACCTGGAGCAGAAAGGCGTGGGCGAGTGTGATGGCACGGTCGAGACCAACGACACCATCGAGGGTACCGTGGCGGCAGGCTCCTACACCGGCGTGGAAATGACGGTGGGTGTGCCGTTCGAGCTGAATCACCTCAACACGGCCGACGCTTCCACCCCGCGGCTGCTGCAGAATTCCGTGCACCCGGGCATGTCGTGGAACTGGCGGGGTGGCCGCAAGTTCACCAAAATCGAATTCGGCCAGAACACGGCGGCCGACCCCACCCCGTGGGAATCGGCCGATGTGGAGAACGGCAAGGCCGACGACGGCGAAATCCGCATGCACCTGGGCTCCACCGGCTGTGTGGGCGACCCGGCCAATGGCACGCCCATTTCGTCCTGCAAGGCACCGAACCGCCTGACGGTCACGCTCAACGGTTTCGATCCCACCAAACAGGTGGTGGCCTTCGATGCCCACGCGCTCTTCAACTATGACATTGCCAGCAAGGCCGAAGGGGCCGGTGGCTGCATGTCGGGGGCAACCTCGGCCGGCTGCGCCAAGCCGTTCGAATTCCTCGCGCTGGACTGGAAGGCCGATGGCAGCGGTACGGGCCTGCCCGTGGCCGGCAAGACGCAGAGCGTGCTGAAGGCCGTCAACGGCCAGTAAACGGAGGGACGGACGGTGGACGGGCAGCAGACGCCGGGTGTCTGGCAGGTGGTGGGGCGCTGGTTGCCCCGTATGACCATGGCGCTGGGCGTGGTGGCTGCCCTGGCCGTGCTGGGGGGCTGCGGGGGTTCCTCCGGCGGCAGCCCGCCGGCGCAAAATGGCAGTGGCAGTGGCAGTGGCGGCCAGAATGCCACGCCGCGCGGCACGCCCACCGTATTCAACTGGAATTACCCGGCCTATACCGCGCCCGATGCCTGGGTGTGGAACCTGCCGCCGCACATGCCGCCGCCGCGCGTGCCGGCCGACAACCCCATGAACGAGGCCAAGGTGGCGCTGGGCCGCTACCTCTTTTACGACAAACGCATGTCGGGCGACGGCACGCTGTCGTGTGGGGGCTGTCACGAGCAGGCCAGGGCCTTTGCCGATGGCAAGGACCGCCCCACCGGCATTACCGGCCAGAAGCATCCGCGCAATGCCATGGGGCTGGGCAACGTGGCGTATCACGCCACGCAGACGTGGGCCAATCCATCGCTGCTGACGCTGGAGCGGCAGATTCCCAACCCGGTATTCGGCACCGAGCCGGTGGAAATGGGCGTGAACGATGGCAACGTCGACCAGGTCATGAAGCGGCTGGCCGGGGCGAAGGATGTGGACTACGCCACCCGCTTTGCGCAGGCCTTCCCCGATGCGCAGGGCGACCCCATTACCTGGGAACATGCCCTCAAGGCCATCAGCGCCTTCGAGCGTACCTTCATCACGGCCGACAGCCGCTACGACCGCTATCTGCAGGGCAGGGACACGCTGAGCGCACAGGAGCTGCACGGCAAACAGGTGTTCGAGCAGGCGCAGTGCAGCGCCTGTCATGCGGCGCCCAATTTCGATGACCAGTTCATGTCGGCACAGACCACGTCGCTGGTCGTGCGCTATCACAACATCGGCCTCTACAACCTGGAAGGCCGTGGTGCCTATCCGAAGGACAACAGTGGTGCCGAGGAAATCACCGGCAATCCGGCCGACATGGGCGCCTTCCGTGTGCCCAGCCTGCGCAATGTGGCGGTGACCGGCCCCTACATGCACGATGGCTCGGTAGCCACGCTGGAAGAGGCCGTGCGTATCATGGCGGGCGGTGGCCGCAATGTCGAAAGTGGCCGCAACAAGGGGGATGGCCGGGCCAATCCGTTCAAGGATCCGCTGGTGCAGGACCGCGGCCTCTCCGATCAGGATGTGGCCGATCTGCTGGCCTTTCTCCACACGCTGACGGACGAGCGTTTTCTGAAGGATCCGGCGTTTTCCGATCCGTTTGCCACGCAAAAACAATGACAGGACCAAAGCGATGAACAGAAGAATGAGGGTCAATGTGCTGGCAGCCGCCATTGGCATGGTGCTGGCGCCTGCGGGGGCACAGCAGCCGGCGCAGGATCACCCACCTGTCATGCCGGACTGGGCGGCTCCCGCCACCCGCCTGCCTTCGGTGAACGTGCGTGGCCTGCGTCTGTTCGATACCAGCCAGGAGGCATCGGCCCCCGGTGCCGATGCCCCGGAAGCCAGCCGCATGAGCCGGCGACGCGCGTCCTCACCCGACACCAGCAGCCTGCTGAAGGATATTCCCGGCGTGGAGGTGTACGGGGCCGGTGGCGTGTCAGGCCTGCCCGTCATTCATGGGCTGGCCGACGAGCGCCTGCGCCTGACGGTGGACGACATGGACCTGCTGGCCGCGTGTGCCAACCACATGAACCCGGCGCTGTCGTACATCGACCCGGCCAAGGTGGAGAGCGTGCGTGTGTATGCCGGTATTTCGCCGGTGAGTGTGGGCGGTGACAGCATTGGCGGCAGCATTCAGGTGGAATCGGCCCCGCCGAAATTTGCCGACCCGGGCGAGCCTGCCCTGAAAGGCGGCAACGTCGGTGCCCATTATCGCAGCAATGGCCACGGGGTCGATGCCAGTCTGGGCGCCTACTACGCCACCGAATCACTGCATCTGGATTACGAGGGCACCTGGTCCCGCGCGAAGAATTACCGCGCCGGCAGGGTCTTCAAGGCTGCGGAAGCGGGGCGTGAGGGAGGCCGTGTCATTGCGGCCGATGAAGTGGGATCCAGTGGTTTTCGGGTACAGAACCACAAGCTGGGTGCAGCATGGCGCCATGGTGTGCATCTGCTGGAGGCCGACGTGAACTGGCAGGATCTGCCGTTTCAGGGTTTTCCCAACCAGCGCATGGACATGACGGCCAACCACGCATCGGTGGCGGGGCTGCGATACCGGGGCCAGTTCGGCTGGGGCGATCTGAAGGCACGTGTCTGGCATCAGCGCATCCGTCACAGCATGGACATGGGCAACGATCGCTACAGCTACGGCACCGGTATGCCGATGCGCACCAGTGCCAGCACCGACGGCGCCACCGTGCAGGCCAGTCTGATGAGGAGCGAACACGAAACCATCCGTCTGGGCATGGAGGCGCTTTTTTACCGGCTGTATGACTGGTGGCCGCCCGTCAGCGCCAGTGGCGCCATGGGGCCGAACGATTTCTGGAACATCGACAACGGCCATCGCGACCGGCTGGGCGTGTTTGCCGAATGGGAGCGGCACTGGAATGCGCAGCTCACGAGTGTGCTGGGCGTGCGTCATACACGTGTGAGCACCAGTACCGCGCCGGTACAGGGCTACAGCAGCCTGCCCACCTGGGCCGACGATGCCGCCGCCTTCAATACCGGCCATCACAAAAGGAACGACAGCCACTGGGACGTGACGGCCATGGCCAGTTACGAGCCGGCGAAGGGCCGCCGCTACGAGGCCGGCGTGGCCCGCAAGACGCGTTCGCCCAGCCTGTACGAACGCTATCCGTGGTCCACCAACACCATGGCGGCCGGCATGAACAATTTTCTGGGGGATGGCAATGGTTATCTGGGCAATCCGGATCTGAAGCCCGAGGTGGCGCACACGCTGAGCGGCAGCGCCAGCTGGGAAGATGCCACCGACCCGCAGCGTTGGGGCATCACGGCCAGTGCGCACGTCACGCGCATTCACGATTATGTGGATGCCGGGCGCTGCCCGGCCAGCCAGTGCCGCAGCGGCAACACCACGGCCACCAGCGAATTCGTGCTGCTGCGCTACGCCAACCAGGATGCGCGCATTCTGGGGGCGGACGTGTGGGGGCATGTCCGGCTGCTGGAAAAGGGTGCGTGGGGGCGCTTTACCCTCAACGGCAAGCTGTCCTGGCTGCATGGCAAAAACCTCGATACCGGCAGCGGCCTGTACAACACCATGCCGGCCAACCTGCGTCTCGGTCTGGAAAACCAGAGGGCCGTGGCCGAAGGGCAGCTGACCACCACGCTGGAATGGGAGGGCGTGCAGGCCAAGAAGCGTCTTTCCAGCGTGCGCAATGAAATCCGCACGGGTGGTTATGCGCTGCTGAACCTGCGTACCCGTTTCGAGCGGGGAGCGCTGGGCATCGATTTCGGCATCGACAATCTGCTGGACCGGGGCTACGCGCTGCCGCTGGGCGGTGCCTATGTGGGGCAGGGCAGTTCGATGATGCTCAACACCGTGCCCTGGGGTGTGGCGGTGCCGGGGCATGGCCGTTCTGTTTACGTGGGCTTCAACTATAAATTCTGAGGGTGGCCATGATGATGAAACGGACCGAACGGGCTGATGGGGTCGAGGCCGTGCGGAGGGTGGAGACCGTGAGCAGACATGCCGGCACGTGGGATGACGCTGTGTGGCCTGAACGACGGGCTGATCGGCTGGAACCTGTTTCACCGTCCGGAATTTGCGTTGCACGCTGTGCCGGTGCAGCAGCCCTGCTGATGGCACTGGCTGCCTGCGGCGGTGCCGAAGGCCCCAATGGGGAAAAAGGCCCCGTCATCGGCACCCGCCCGCAGTCGCTGACCTTTGCGACCCTGCCCACGCTGGCGCCGAACGAAACGGGCACCGTCACCGCCACGGCCAGCTCCGGCCTGAAGGTACGCTACAGCAGCCTGACGCCGGGCGTGTGCACGGTGGAGGCCGAAACCGGCAGGGTCAGTGCGCTGGCATCGGGCACGTGCACGCTCTCGGCCAGCCAGGCGGGTGACACCACCTGGGCGGCGGTCACGCAGCAGCAGCAACTGGCCGTGTCGCCCGATCTCAGGTTCGACGACATCGGTGATCTGGTGGTGGGTGACGCCGCCATGCTGACGGTCAGCACACCCCGCGGGCAGAAGGTGCGCTACCGCAGCGAGACACCCACCGTCTGCAGCATGGATGCCAGCAGCGGGCTGATGACGGCGCTGGCGGCCGGCACCTGTACCGTGGTGGCCGAAGTGGAGGGGGCTGCTTCTGGCCAGACGAAGGGACAGTTCACCATTGCGGCGGCCCCGGCCGTGACGGCGCCCTCGGCCCCCGAACAGGTCAGCGCCCGGCTGGGTACCGAAACCGGTACCGTGCAGGTGCAGGCCAAACGGATACGCGGGGGCGGCACGGCCGTGACCCGCTACAGCGTGACTTCCACGCCGGCCGGCATCAGTGCCGAAGGGACTTCGCTGCCGGTGACCGTCAACTGTCCGGCCGGCAGCTGTGCCGGATATTCCTTCACGCTGGCGGCAGCCAATGCATCGGGTGCCGGTCCGGCTTCGGCAGCAGCCGAAGTGATCAGCCGCTATGCCGTGGTGGCGAAGTTCAAGGAGCCGGACTACGCGCACGACATGACCGAATTCCACGGCCATTTCAATTACAACTTTACCCGGATGACCGTTTCCGGTCTGCAGGGGGACCTGAGCGAAGTGATGGCCGGCAACAACCAGGCCGGCCAGCCGTGGCCGGATGGCATGCCGCTGGTGCCGCTGCGTCACCAGCTGTCTGCCGTGAATGCCCCGTCGGGTGACGGGCTGCTGGTGACGAGCTTCCGTCACGACCACACCCGTACGCTCTCGAACGATTCACGCGATGGTGGCACTGATGGCTGGGCGCCGGGCAAGGGGGGCTGGAAATACTGGGGCTATGCGCACGGTAGCCGTACTGCGGAAAATTCCGGCAACGCCTATGTGCGGATTTTTGTGAATACGAAGGATCCGCTCACGCCGTTGACCCAGGCGCAGATCGACCAGCTGGCCTATGCCGACTGTGCGCCCGAGGGCATGATGGGGGATGACTGCATGACCGGTACTTCGGTGGCGGCACATGGCACGCGTGGCTCGATGCGGGGGTATCCGCTGTCGCAGACCATCGTGCGGGAGGAGGAATGACGGATCCGTGAGCATGATAAGAAACGGATTGTCCGGCGGACGGCAGTGACCCAGAATCGGCTCCCAATCTTGCTCAGGGAGAAATCACATGGGACTGCTGAAAGACAAGGTGGCGATCATCACGGGAGCCAGCGAAGGAATCGGATATGAAAGCGCCAGACTCTTTGCCAGGGAGGGCGCCGCCGTGGTGGTGGTAGCGCGCAGGGCGGATCGTCTGGACGCACTGGTAGCCGAAATTGAAAGCGAAGGCGGCAGGGCAGCGGCGCTTGCGGGTGATGCGCGAGACGAGAACTGCGCCCGGGAAGCCGTGGTGCTGGCACAGAAGCAGTTTGGCGGACTGGATATCGGCTTTTACAATGCCGGCACGATGGGTGCGCTGGGCAGCGTGACGGATATTGCGGTTGACGGTTGGCAGGAAACACTCGACGTGAATCTGACGGGTGCATTCCTGTCGGCGCGACACCAGATACCTGCGCTGCTGGAACGAAAGGGAGGGGCCCTGATTTTTACATCGACATTCGTCGGACCCAAACTTGGCCTGCCCGGCATGGCAGCCTACGCATCGGCCAAGGCAGGTCTGGTCGGGCTCATGCATGTGCTGGCTGCGGAGTATGGACCACAGGGGCTGCGGGTGAACGCCTTGATGCCGGGCGGGACGGAGACCGCGATGGGCCGTGCCGCAACACCCACGCCGGAGCAGCAGGCATTCGTCGAAAACCTGCATGCGCTGAAGCGCCGGGCACAGCCGGACGAAATCGCGCGTTCAGCCCTGTATCTGGCTTCGGATCTGTCGAGCTTCGTGACGGGTACGACGCTGTATGTGGATGGCGGCGTGGGGATCACCCGAACCTGATCGAGCCATGAAAACAGGGACGAGAATGCGAAATTCGGCCAAGGCCGCCAGGGCCGCCAAGGCCACCGAGTCTGGCGAGGCAACAGCTCCTCCGGGCGTAATACCTCCGACACAGGTGTCGCCGGACGCAGCTCCTCCGGAGCAGGTGGTGCAGGACGGCGCGGTCGTTTCTGCCGGATCGCAATCGGTAGACCAGCGTCACGCCGCCGTGGTGACGCAGGCCTGCCGGCTGATCGAATCCCAGGGGGAGATGCCGGATCTGGACACACTGGCGCGCAGCGCGGGCATGAGCCCGTCGCATTTTCATCGGGTGTTCAAGGCGCAGACGGGGCTGACACCCAAAGCCTTTGCGTCCGCACATCGCGCACGTCGGCTGCGGGCGGCGCTGAACGAGCCTGGCGTATCGGTGACCGAGGCAATATACGACGCAGGATTCAACGCCAGCAGCCGGTTCTATGAACACGCGGACCGGCTGCTGGGCATGCGGGCGCGGAACTACCGGAACGGTGGTTCAGGTGAAGTGATCCGGTTTGCCGTGGCGCAGTGCTCCCTGGGTGCCATTCTGGTGGCGCAGGGAGAGCGGGGCATTTGCGCAATCATGATGGATGATGACCCGGAGGTGCTGGTGCGCGACCTGCAGGACCAGTTTCCGAAGGCGCAGCTGCTGGGCGGCGAAGAAGGTTTTGAGCAGGTCGTGGCACAGGTCGTTGGCATGATCGAAATGCCGGAGCGTGGGCTGCAATTGCCGCTGGACGTGCGGGGAACCGCGTTTCAGGAGCGGGTCTGGCAGGCGCTGCGGGAGATTCCACCAGGCAGCACGATGAGCTATGCAGAAGTGGCAGAGCGCATTGGTGCGCCTCGCGCCGTGCGGGCCGTGGCCAATGCCTGCGCGGCCAACAGGCTGGCGGTGGCAGTGCCCTGCCACCGTGTTGTACGACAGGATGGCAACCTTTCGGGCTATCGCTGGGGCGTGGCGCGCAAGCGGGAATTGCTGCGCAGGGAGCGCAGGAGCGAACCGGATAATCGATGCGACGAGCCTGTTAAATAGAGCAAATATCGTTTGCGTCAAGCAAGGTAAACGGCCGTTTCTCGCGCTCGTAGCCTGCAGCGGCTACGGCGCGCGGTTTCGTGTTTGAAGATCTTCGTATCCTGCATCGCCCCGGGGAGGGCAACGGAGTTTGTTTCGGGAATGTATTTGAAAACCCTTGCGCCGTTTGATTTTTGTGATTCTGTTGTGTGGGGGATTTATGCCTTTGTTCGTGTACATTCTGAGTTTTGGGGCATTCGTGCTTGGCACCTCGGAGTTCATGGTTGCCGGCATGATGCCATCGCTCATGAGCGCTTTTTCCATTTCCGAAGAGATGGCGGGCGGTCTGGTGTCACTTTATGCCCTGGGAATGGTTGTTGGTGGGCCAGTGCTGGCGTGGGTGCTGACCAGGGAGGGAGTTTCCGGGAAGCGCATATTGCTGGGCGCTATGGGGATTTATGTCATTGCGCAGTGTGGTAAAAGTCAGGTGAGTTGTCTTGATCATGCAGCCACCTGTCCGTTATCGCACGGATGGGTGGTGGCCAGAGCCACGCTGTCACGCTCCGGGTTGAGCGTGACTCCGTGATGGGTTGCCAGTTACGGGTATTGTCCGACCAGCGTGATGGTGTCTGGCTGCGTGCTGTCTGGTGCAGGCGGTACCGGGCCTCCAGGATCCCCATGAAGGGTGTTGTTCGCTGACATGTTCGTCAAGGGCCTTGACCCCTTGACCAGCGCCCGGCATCGCGCTGACGCCAGGTGCCGGGGATCTGTATCATGCAGCCTTGGTCAGCACCATGCGCTGACAGGGCCGGCGCAGTGGCTTTCTGTGTTCCTCAACGAGGAGACACACAGTCTTGCGCTTTCTCGGGCCGCAGCTTTTGATCTTTCATCGCTGCCTTGTCCTGCACGCCCAAGGGGGTTCCTCGCCGGGGCGGCTGAGTTCATGGCACGCTCCAGGTTCTGGCCCTTTCGGGAAATTTCTCTGGCACATTTGGGAACTGTAGCCGGATTTCGGGCTGTTCGTCGGAAAACTTAACACACAATGGTGTCCATGTGTTTCATAATTCTGATAATCGATTTATCATCGTGTGCATATACACGGCTGATGTTTCGATTTCAGTTAATGAAAATTTTGCCGACGCTGCAGGGAGACGTGAACAGGTATGCCCTGCTGTCTGGTCGATGGATGCGGAGGTGTGTCTGTGGAGCAAGTATGGCTGAAGAGTTATCCGGCGGGTGTTCCGGCCGAGATCGATCCGGACAGCTATCCGTCGGTGGCAGCAATGCTGGAAGAGGTGCTGCACAGGCATGCGGACCGTGATGCGGTGGTGTGTCTGGGCAAGGTGCTGCGCTATGGGGATCTGGACCGGTTGTCGGCGCAGTTTGCGGCGTGGCTGCAGTCGCTGTCGTTGCCCCGGGGGAGCCGGGTGGCGCTGATGATGCCGAACTGCCATGCGTATGTGGTGGCGCTGATCGGGGTGATGCGCGCGGGCATGACGGCGGTGAACGTGAACCCGCTGTACACGCCGCGGGAGCTGGAACATCAGCTGAAGGATTCCGGAGCGGAACTTCTGCTGGTGATGGAGAACTTTGCACACACGGTGGAAAAGGCGCTGCCGCAGACATCGGTCCGTCAGGTCGTGCTGGTCTCGATGGGGGATCTGCTGGGGCCGCTGAAGGGCCGGGTGACGAATTTCGTGGTGCGCCGGGTGAAGAAGATGGTGCCGCCGTTCCGGCTGCCCGGCGCCATCCGTTTTGCAGAGGTGCTGGCGCAGGGGGCCAAACGGCCGTTCCGGAAACCGGAGGTGCTGCCGTCGGATCTGGCGGTGCTGCAGTACACCGGCGGGACGACGGGGGTGCCGAAGGGGGTGATGCTGACGCAGCGCAATATCGTGGCGAATGTGCTGCAGGACCAGGCGTGGTTCCACCCGTCCATGGAGCAGCCCGGGCGCCCGCGGCCGGAGGGGCCGCCGGTGTTCGTGGTGGCGTTGCCGCTCTATCACATCTATGCGTTCATGGTTTGCCTGCTGCTGGGGCTGCATCTGGGGGGCAAGCTGATTCTGATACCGAATCCGCGGGATGTGGATGCGGTGGTGAAGGCGCTCAGGCCCCACAGGCCCGTTGTGTTTCCCGGGCTGAGCACGCTCTACAACCTGCTGATGGAACACGAGGGGTTCCGGAAGCTGGATTTTTCCAATCTGCGGATCTCGCTGGCGGGCGGGATGGCGGTGCCGTCGGCGGTGGCGGCGCGCTGGCGGGAGGTGACGGGCTGCCCGGTGTGCGAGGGGTACGGGCTGACGGAGGCCGCTCCGACGGTGGCGTGCACGCCGACGGACACGTCCCTGCACGACGGGACGGTCGGATTGCCGTTGCCCTCGACGGAAATACGGATTCTGGACGGGCAGCGGCAGCCGCTGCCGGCCGGTCAGGCAGGAGAGGTGGCGGTACGTGGACCGCAGATCATGGCAGGCTACTGGCAGCGTGAGGAAGAGACGCGGGAATTCCTGATGCCCGATGGCTTTTTCCTGACTGGGGATGTGGGGGTCATGGATGATCGGGGCTTTCTGCGGCTGCTGGACCGGAAGAAGGACATGATTCTGGTGTCCGGCTTCAACGTGTACTCCAACGAGGTGGAGGAGGTCGTGTCGAGCCACCCCGGCGTGAAGGAGTGCGCGGTGGTGGGGGTCGAGGACGAGCGTTCGGGCCAGGCGGTGAAGGCGTATGTGGTGCGCAGTGATCCGGCGCTGACCGGGAAGACACTGCAGGCGCACTGTGCAGAGCGGCTCACGGGCTACAAGCGGCCGCGGATCATCACCTTCGTGAAGTGGCTGCCCAAGAGTGATGTGGGCAAGGTGCTGCGCCGGCCGCTGCGTGACGGGACGGTGGTGCCCGAGACGGACTGAGCGGCTGTGTGCATCGCTGCCTGGCGCATGTCATGGACGCATTCGTTCCCGCGCCCCCCTTTGGGTGTGCAGGGCAGGCTGGCCGGCCTCGTCTGTGCAGGGCGCCCTGTCAGCACGCGGATTCGGGGTCCAAAGCGCTCGCAGACTTGTGCAGAGGCTCCCTGAGCTGCGTTGCATACACCGGCACGATGTTCTCGAACCGCTGGCCGTTGAATTCGGCCGGCAGGCGGATCATGTCGATGTCGAACAGCTGCTTCAGGTTGTCCACGGTCAGCACCGTGGCCGTGGGGCCGAAGCGGGCCTGGGGCTGGGTCATCAGCAGCGTTTTGTGGGCCACGGCCAGTGCGTGGTTTGGCTGGTGGGTGGTGAACAGGATGGTCAGCCCGCGCTCGCGTGACAGCCGGTGCAGCAGCGTCAGCAGCCTGTCCTGGTTGTGCACATCCAGGGCCGAGGTGGGCTCGTCCAGCAGCATGATGGGGGCCTCGGTGGCAAGCGCCCGGGCCGCCAGCACCAGTTGCCGCTGGCCGCCGGAGAGCTGCGCAAAATCCCGTCGGGCCAGATCATCGATGCCCAGATCGGCGAGCGCCTGACGGGCGATGGCCACATCCTGCGGCGAGGGGGTACCGAAGGTCTGGATGTGCGTGGAGCGCCCCATCAGCACGATATCCAGCACACTGTAGGCAAAGGGCGGCGTGAAGAACTGCGGCACGAAGCTGCAGGTGGCCTGCTTGCGTACCTGGCCTTCCTGTGGGCGATGGATGTCGAGCAGGACATCCAGCAGGGTGCTCTTGCCGCAGCCGTTGGGGCCCAGAATGGCCAGCACTTCACCGGCCTGCAGGGAAAGATCCAGGCCAAGAAACAGCCAGCGGCCACCGGGATGGTGAAAGCCCAGACCCTGGGCCTCGATCAGGGGGGACGCACCTTCATGCCCGTCGGCACGGACGGAGATGTCCTTTTCGTCGGTACGGCCGGCGATGTCTTTTGCCGGGTGTTCGCCTGTGTCTGGCATGGATGTGATTCTCATGGATTGTCGAGGCGCATGGGGTGAGTCTGGCAGTCAGCGCTGCCGGCCCACGGCCGGGGTCAGCCCGGAGGGAAACTCCCTTTGGGCATGCATGACTGTGCAGGCCGTGTCTTGAGGCCATCAAGGATCTGCGGCCCTGCCGCCTTGTCCCGCATGTCCAGAGGGGAGGCGGGGGACCAATGAGCCCATACACGCTCTATTCGGAAAACTGCTCCTTCTGCCCGCGCCGCAGCTGATACACCAGGACGGCAAACAGCGGCGCACCCAGCAGCGAGGTGATGATGCTGACCGGAATTTCGCTGGTCGAGAGCGTGCGGGCCAGCGTGTCGACGATGATCAGGTACAGCGCGCCCATCAGCAGGGTGCAGGGCAGCAGCTGCTGGTGATTGGCGCCGACCAGCATGCGGCTCAGGTGCGGGATGATCAGCCCCACCCAGCCGATGCTGCCGCTCACGGCTACCTGGCTGGCCACCAGCATGCCGCTGCAGAAAATCACCAGCCAGCGCAGCGGACGGATGTTCACGCCCAGGGCACGGGCTTCGCGTTCGCCCAGTGACAGCAGGTTCATGCGCCAGCGCAGGCCCAGCAGCACCACGCTGCACAGCGTCACGGGCACGACCAGCATCAGCAGCTTCTGCGGGTTGCTGGTGGCAAAGCTGCCCATCAGCCAGAAGACGATGCTGGGCAGTTTGTCTTCGGTGTCGGACAGATACTGCAGCAGGCTGACCAGGGCCGAGAAGAAGCCACTGATGATCATGCCGGTGAGAATCAGCATCAGCAGGCTGCGCTGGATGAGGCGGTGGCTGAAGACAAAGATCAGCACCAGGGTGACGAGACCGGCGAGCAGGGTACTGAAGAACAGCCCGTAGATGCCCAGCCCCAGAAAGATCGCCATCGTGCCGCCGAAGGCTGCGCCGGAGGTGACGCCGATGACATGCGGGTCGACCAGCGGGTTGCGGAAGATGCCCTGCAGCGAGGCACCGCTCAGCGCCAGGGCGGCACCGGCAATGCCGGCACACAGGATGCGCGGCAGCCGGATCTGGAAGATGATCTGCTGGTGGATCGGCTCGATGGCCAGGCCGCGAGCCTTGTCCAGCAGGATGCCGGCCACCCTGGGCAGGGGCAGCGCGTACTGCCCGGCGCCCAGCGCCAGCAGCATGGTGAGGACGAGCAGTGCAGCCAGCACCAGCATGCGGGCGTGGGGACGGGAGGGCATTTTTACCTTCACATGGCTTTTTTGTGGGCCGAATGATCGTGCATCGACGCGTCATTGGCGGCGGCACCCGGCATGTCGGCCTTGCCCGGCTGGTACGGGACGCGGCAGAACTTCAGGTACCAGTCGTTGACCATTTTGTCGAGATTCACGTCCCTGAAGCGCTGCGGGTAGAGTTTTTTGGCCATCCACACCTCACCCAGTGCCACGGCTTCGGGCATGGGGTAGCCCCAGGCCTTGGCGTATTCGGGCATCAGGAAGACGCGCTTGCCCTTGACGGCATCGATGCCGGCCCAGCCTGCATCGCTGTCGATGGCATCCACCACCTGCGGAAAGCGGTCCTGCACGAAGATGACGTGCGGGTTCCAGTCCAGCACGTTCTCCAGCGATACCTGCCTGAAGCCCTTGATGGTGGCGGCTGCCACGTTGAGGGCGCCGGCATGTTCCATCATCAGGCCGGTGTACTTGCCCGAGCCGTAGGTGCCCAGATCGGGGTTGGCCATGTAGGTGCGCACGCGCTGGTCGGGTTTGATGTCCTTCAGGCGTTTTTCCAGCATTGGACGGTTGGCAAAGGCGGCCCTGACCAGTTCTTCGCCCTGTTTCTGTTTGCCGAACACGTCGGCGATGATGCGAATGCCCTGTTTCAGGCCGTCGTTGTAGGACTGGTCCTCATCCTTCAGGGTGGGGTTGAGTTTGGAGGCTTCCTTCTCGTCGCCGGTGCGCAGCGAGATGGCCACGAGCGGCACGCCGGTGTCGGTGATCTGCTTGATCATGTCGGCCGGCGCGTAGTTGGTGACGAACACCACGTCGGGCTTGAGTGCCAGCAGGGCCTCGATGTTGACGTGGGTGAGATCACCGGGTGTGCCCATTTTGGGCAGGGTGGGGGCCAGACGCACGTAGTCGGCACCCAGCTGTTTCTTCCAGTTGGAGAGCACGCCCACCACCTGGCCCATGGCGTCGAGCTGGTTGGCGATGTTGACGGTCTGGTGCTGCAGGATGACGGCCCGTTCGATGTGGTCGGGCAGGGTGACGCGGCGGTTGAGCTGGTCGGTGATGGTGCGCTCGGCCAGCGCGTGGGTGGAGATGAAGCCCGCGGCAAGCAGCAGGCACAGTTTGGCAAGACGCATGGGAAGGTCCTGGGATGGAGGAGGTCTGGGGGATCCGTGGTGAGGATGCTTCCGGGGCACCGGGCTGCCCTCGGGAGGGGCAACAGCCTGGAAGCTGGGGCATTATATTCCGTCGTATATAACGCTTGGGGGCTGGTTCCGAGGGGGCAGGTGGCTGCGTGTCAGATGCGGGATGCAGGAGGGTACGGGGGCTGGTGTCGACGTAGCCAATGAATCACGGAATGCTCTGCAGGTACGGTGTGCTGTGGTCCTGGGCGGCAAAGGGGGCGCTTGTCCTTGACACCTTGACAGTCACGCAGAACGATATCTATCATCGATATATACCTTTTGCATGATGGAGAGAGTACTGTGGACTACGCTGCAAAGTTGTTCATGTCGGGCCGGAGCCAGGCGGTCAGGCTGCCGAAGCAGCTTCGTTTTACCGGAGAGGAGGTCATAGCCAGGCGCTTTGGCAATGGTGTTCTGTTGCTGCCCGTTGATTCTCCATGGCAAATCATGTGGGAGGCGCTCGATGAGTTCGAGCCAGGGTTCTCGCTGGAGCGTAACCAGCCGGTCGGTCAGCAGGAGCGAGAGGAACTATTCAAATGAGCCGCGCTCGCTATTTGCTGGATACGAATATCTGCATATATATAATCAACCGCAGGCCGCCGGAAGTGGTGCTTCGTTTTGATGGTCTTTCGTTTGGGGATGTTGCTGTTTCTTCCATAACGGTTGCCGAGCTGGATTATGGTGCTGCGAAAAGCGGTTCCGAACGAAACAGGGCGGCATTGCAAAAATTTCTTGCTCCTTTGGAAGTGTTGCCGTTTGATGACGAAGCAACGCGCCATTATGGAAGTCTGCGAGCGCGTCTGGAAAGACTGGGAACGCCGATTGGTCCTCTTGATATGCTGATTGCTGCTCACGCGCTGGCACTGGATTGTGTATTGGTTACCAACAATGTCAGGGAGTTTTCCCGGGTGCCGATGTTGAGGCTGGAAAACTGGGTGGACTGATCAGGTTGCGGGGATGAGTGGTTCCAGAAGGCTCGCCATGTGCCACAAAGCCCTTCGATCCTCCGGGCCCTTTGCCGTGAAGGCTGCCGTCTTCTTCTACGATGGGCAGGACGTGGCCCGATTGGCGCTGTTTCGTGCCGGGCCACCCGGTGCGTGCCGTGGGCGCATGCGTTTCCGCGCAGGCCGTGTTGCAGTGCCCCGAACATCGGGGATTCTGCAACCCTGCCGCCCTGTCCTGCACGCCCCGTTTGTTCAAGACAAAGAGGAGATGTACAGATGGAACATGTCGTTGCCGCTTTGTTCGAAGTGCCCAGCGAGGCTTATCAGGCGTTCACCGAGCTGCGGACCTTCCCGCAGAATGACGATACCCGGCTGGCCCAGGCGGTGCTGGTGAAGAAGGAAAACGGGGTCATCACCGTGGCCGATGCTTTCAATCCGCTGGCCCAAGCCTCCGATGACATGCTGACCGGCACGCTGATCGGTTCGGTGCTGGGTATTCTGGGTGGCCCGCTGGGCGTGCTGTTCGGCGCCGGTGTGGGCGCCTGGGTGGGCAGCGTGGGGGGCACCGATGAGGCGCTGGCCCAGGGCACGCTGATCGAGGCCGTGGCCACCCGCATGAAGAATGGCGATGTGGGCATCATCACGCTGGCCCAGGAGAAGTCCGAAGCGCCGCTGGACCAGTTCTTTGGCAAGTTCAGGACCATCGTGGCCCGCTGGGATGCCTGGCGCATCCAGCAGGAAGTGGTCGATGCCCTGGAGGTGCAGGCCGACCTGCAGGCCAAGGCTCGTGCCGAGCTGAAGGCCAAACGCAGCCAGGAGTGCAAGGAAAAGCTCGAAGAATTCAGGCAGTCGATCCAGCAGAAATTCGACGAGCTGAAAGCGAAGTTCAAGTGATTTTTCCCGGAGTCCCTGATACGCGCTGAGGCTGCACCGGGGCAGCCTCGTACCCGATTCCGTTTTTTGTTCCCATCGAGGAGGTCCATCATGGAACACATCGTGGCTGCCCTGTTCGACGTGCCCAGCGAGGCTTATCAGGCCTTCACCGAGCTGAAGGGCTTTCCGCAGAATGACGAGACGCGCATTGCCCAGGCCGTGCTGCTGAAGAAGGAAAATGGCGTGATCTCGGTGGCCGATGCCTTCGATCCGCTCCGGCAGGTGGGGTCGGACATGCTGACCGGCACGCTGGTTGGTTCCGTGCTGGGCATTCTGGGCGGACCGCTGGGCATGCTGTTTGGCGCAGGCGTAGGTGCCTGGGTGGGCAGCATGGGCAGTTCGGAAGAGGCCATGGCGCAGGCCACGCTGCTGGAAACGGTGGCCACGCGACTGAAGAATGGTGATGTGGCCATCATCGCCCTGGCCCAGGAAAGGAGCGAGGCGCCGCTGGACCAGTTCTTTGGCCGGTTCAAAACGCTGGTGGCCCGCTGGGATGCCTGGCGCATCCAGCAGGAGGTGGTGGATGCCGAGCAGGTGCAGGCCGATCTGCACGAACGGGTGCGTGCCGAGCTGCGTACCCGGCGCAGCGAGGAGCGCCACGAGATGTTCGAGGAGTTTCGCCAGTCGCTCAGGCAGAAGTTTGAAGATCTGAAGGCGATGTTCAAGTGAGGGACAATTCCTTTCAATGAAAACGCCGTACCACCCTGCAGAAAATGTCCTGCAGGATGGTACGGCGTTCATGCTTTCAGGCCGGCATCGTCCCGGCGTTTCTCACTTGCCGGTGGCCGGGGCCTTGAGCGTGGCCGGATCCAGCGCCCGGGTGGGGGTCATGCCCAGCACGCCGGCCGAGGACGGGCCCTGCACGTCTCCCACGTACAGCTGGATGCGCGAGCGGAAGCGTTCGACTCCATCACGGTCGGCCATGAAGCGCTCGAAGGCGGAGAGGTTGGCGTTGCTGTATTCCCAGACCGGCTTGTAGCCGGCGGGGGGCTGCACGTCGGTGCGCACCGACCACATGGTCCAGACGTTCTGCTGGGTGTCCTTGTCGAGCAGCCAGTTCAGGTACAGGCGGGCCGTTTCGAGGTGGCGTGCGCCCTTGACGATGGCGGCGCGCTGAGCCCAGGCCACGAAGCCGTCATTGCTGGGCAGGGCAAAGCGCACGGGGCTTTTTTCATCGGGACGCAGGCTGCCGTCGCTGGTGAAGGTGACGGCGTACTTGCCGGCGGCCACTTCATCGGCCGGGGCCTGGGTGCCGCGCACGAAGTGCGGCTGCTGCTTCATCAGGCCCTGCATCCATTCCCAGCCGTGACGGTCGATGGTCTGCTTGTACCAGAACAGCACGGCGTCATCGTCGTTGGGGTAGGTGGAGACGATCTTGCCCTTCAGTTCGGGTTTCAGGTAGTCGGGCGCGTTGAGCGGGGCATCGTCCTTGCCCAAGGCCTGGATGTTGGCCACGTTGCTGAAGGCATCGACGAACACGCCGGTCCAGGCGCCGGTTTGGTCCTTGAAGCTGCTGTAGATGCTGTCCCAGCCAGCCGGTTTGTAGGGTACCAGTTTGCCTTCACGGCGCCAGCGCGGAAAGTCCTGCAGCGTTTGCAGCTGGATGATGTCGGGGATGACATGGCGATCTTCGAACTGCTGGTCCAGCCGGGCACTGTGCACCTTGCTGTAGTCGACCACCACATTGAGCGTGATGCCGGGGAAGCGTTTTTCGAAGGCGGCCTTGATGCCGTCCTGCTGGTCGGGCGTGTCGCCGCCGGCATAGACGGTCAGGGAGCCTCCTTCCTTCAGCGCCTGTTCGTAGATTTCATCCAGGGAGCGGGTTTCGACTTCCGCCGCCCGGGCGGTGATGCCGATGAGACTCAGGGCCAGGGTGGCCAGCGCGAGTATTTTTTTCATGATGGATGACGGGTACGGGGCCCCGCGTTGCTTGACTGTCTGGAGAGTGTGTCGATTGTCAGGAGGATTTTACGTCCACCTGAAGATGTGAATAAACCGCAACAGCGTTTCAGGTGGGGTTGTGGCGCCGTCTCCGGCGCGTGTCATGAGTGGGTTCGTCTCCGTGCTGGTCCTGGATGGATGTGCTGACCGGGTGTCTGCCGGCGCGCGGGCGTGGCGTCCGACATGGGGCTTGACCCGTCAGTGACAGGTGCCGTGCCGTGGAGCGGTTCTGTCCGCTGCCCCCGCCTGCCCGTGGGGCGGCGCGGGGAGAATGCGTCCATGACATGCGCCAGAGGGGAACCGCCGTGCATGCGCCGGGATCAGGCCCTGGCGGTGAGGTTGTCGAGGGCGGCTGCCAGGGTGGGATACTGGAAGGTGTAGCCATCGGCCAGCAGGTGTGCCGGCTGGACGTGCTGGCCATCCAGCACGAGGTCGGCCTGTTCGCCCAGTATTTTGCGCATCAGGCCGCCCGGCAGGGAGAGCCAGAGTTTGCGGTGCAGGATGCGGGCGGCGGTCTGGGCAAAGTCCAGCTGTGTGGTGCGTTCGGGGGCGGTGAGGTTCCAGATGCGCCAGGGGGCATCGATGGGCTGTTCGCTGATGTGGCGGATGGCGCCCACCACATCGTCCATGTGGATCCAGGCCATGGGCTGCTGCCCGCTGCCGATGCGCCCCACGCCGAAGCGGATGGGTCGCAGCAGCTGGGGCAGGATGCCGCCGTCACGGCCCAGCACGACGCCGAGCCGGCAGACGGCAATGGGCACGCCCGTGGCGCGGTGCACTTCTTCGGCGCTGGCCTCCCAGAGCTGGCACAGGCGCGAGACGAAGACATCCTGCGGCGGGCTGGCCTCGGTGCAGGTGTCCTGCCACTGCCGGTGGCTGCCGTTGCCGTAGAAGCCCACGGCCGATGCCTGGATGATCAGCCGGGGTTTGTGGGGGTGGCGGGCCAGCCACTGGCCGATCTGCTGGGTGGGGCCCTGCCGGCTGGCCAGCAGGGTGCGCTTGCGGGCGGTGTTCCAGCGGCCTTCGCCCACGGAGGCGCCGGCCAGGTTGATCAGCAGGTCGGCGCGGGTGGTGGGGTCCAGATGGGCCAGGGCGGCGAGGGTTTCGATGCCGGGACCGAGCCGGTCACGCGTCTGGTCGGGGAAGCGGGTGATGACGATGACGCGCCAGCCGCGCCCGTGAAAATCATGCGCCAGGTGGCTGCCGATGAAACCGCTGCCTCCCAGCAGGATGACGGTGGGCTTGTGCTCCATGAACCATTCCCTTTCATATGACGCCACGTTGCACTGTAGCGCGTTGTGGCATGGAAGGGAAGGCGCCGTGGTGTGTCAGGCGGCGCCGGAGATGCAGGGAAGGCGCCGTGGTGTCAGGCGGTGCTGAAGATGCCCCGGGCAAACAGCACGGCGAACAGCGGGATGATCATGATGAGGTGCGCCTCGATGAGGATCATCCGGCGCACACGGCGGATTTCGGCCTCGTCGGGCAGGGCGCCGTTTTCGTCCTCGAAGCGCCCCTGCCATTTCTGCAGGGCGATGGAGACGCGTACGGAATAGATGCCGACGATGAGAAACAGCAGCACCTTGGCGTGCAGCATGGGCTGGGCGATGTACCAGTCGGCGCCCTTGGCGCCCAGGATGATGCGGGTGACGCCGGTGATGGCTACGGCCGCGCCACAGATCATGTAGATGAGGTCGACGCGCAGCATGCGCTTGAGCACGGCGGCGTTGAACCACTCGGGGCGGCAGATGGCCCCTTCGCTGGTGATGAACACCACCATGGCGAGGATGGCCGAGAGATGGAGATAGGAGAGGATCGCTTCGGAGATCATGGCGTGGATTGTAGAGGGCCATGCCGTCGGGCCATGATGCCTTACGTCAATATCCTGCAAGCGTCTGTCGGGGACTGGCCACACGGGTGTGCGGGGCACACGCAAGGGAGGAACACCCGTGAGGGCGGGTTACAGGCGGGAGCGGTTCGGGAGAGACACCCGGATACGGCCTGGCAGAAGGGGCGCATGTCCCAGCCCGATGGGGGCAGCCTGCTTCAGGACGGCATTCAGGGCAGCAGGCCATAGCCCGCCAGCTGGCGGTCCACCGCCTCGTCCCAGCCGCGGTTGGCGGCCGGGCTGGCCGGGCTGGGGTGCAGGATGTGGCCGATCTTCAGGCGGCGGGCCAGGGGGCGGTCGTCCAGTACCTCGGAGACCACGTGGTGCAGGCGCTTCTCGGCGAAGCCGCCGATGCCGATCAGCCATTCGGGGGTCAGTACCTCGATGACACGGGCCAGGTGCCGGTCGCAGGGGGCTTCGAGGGCACGCTGCTCGGCGGCGGGCAGCTGTACGGGGGTGCGGTTCCTGCCGGTGGCCTCGAGAAAGACCAGCGGGCAGTAGTTGATGACGATGTTCTGTGCAAAGAAGTCGTCGGCGCTGCCGAAGCGTTTTTCGGCCCAGCCCCAGAGTCGGCGACCACTCACTTCCGATCTTTTGCAGGCAAATCCGTCGATCAGGCGTTTGGGATGCTGGTTGGCGGGAGCCTCGACCGGGGCTTCGATGCCCATCCAGTTGCGAACGGCTGCTACTTCGCCGAAGGGGACGCCGGTCTGCATCATGCCGAAGGGGCCTGGGTTCATCCCCAGAAACATGATCTTCTTCGGGGCGTTGCCGAAGCGGGCGAGGTAGGCGGCGTGTGGCGCCCAGGCATAGGTCAGCGGGTTGTATACGTGGGCCACGGGCGGCGCGAAGTGCAGGGCCTGCAGCGCATCGCGCAGGTGGGCAGCGGCATCGATCAGGGCGCGTGCCGGGGTGCCGGCGGGCGGAAGGGCAGGGGAGCGGGCAGGGGAGTGGGCAGGGGAGTGGGTGCGGGCGGTCATGGGCGAGGCAGGGGGATGGGCGTGGTTACGGGTGAAGCGGGGCGGGAAGGTGGGCGGGGGTCTTGCGAGCGAAGCGGGACAGGTGGGCAGGCCGGGTGGTTGTGGCGCAGGTGGTCAGCATGGGGACGAGTGCGTCCACAATGGGCGCTGTGGCCTTTACATGGTAACGGCACACGGATTCGGCAATGGCACACGGATTCGGGCCGAGCCCTTCTGGCGCACATGACGGCGCTGGCAGTGTCCTGAAGTCATGGGGATTCTGTGACCCTGTAGCCTGGTCCCGCACGTTCAAAGGGGGTTGTGCAGGGATGAATGCATTCATGACACGCTCTAGAATTTCCCCGTCAGACAACGTCAAATGACATCAGACGAAACTACAGGGAGCCTTGATGAAATATATCGACCATGGTCGGGGTGGAGACGCCGATGTGCTGCGTCTGGCGGAGCGGGACCTGCCGGAGGTGGGGGCGGGCGAGGTGCTGATTCGCGTGGCGTACGCCGGGGTGAACCGTCCGGACGTGCTGCAGCGGGCCGGCAGCTATCCGCCGCCGCGCGGGGCCTCGCCGCATCTGGGGCTGGAGGTGGCCGGTGTGGTGGCGGCCGTGGGGCAGGGCGTGCCCGAATGGCAGAAGGGCGACCGGGTTTGCGCGCTGGTCAATGGCGGCGGCTATGCCGAGTATGTGGCGGCACCGGCCGGCCAGGTGCTGCCGGTGCCGGCCGGGCTGTCGATGGCGCAGGCGGCGGCGCTGCCCGAAACCGTGCTGACGGTCTGGGCCAATGTGGTCGAACGTGGCCGCCTGCAGGCGGGCGAGACGCTGCTGGTCCATGGGGGGACGTCGGGTATCGGCGTGGCGGCCATCCAGATCGCGAAGGCGCTGGGCGCCCGGGTGTTCTGTACGGTCGGCACGCCGGAGAAGGCCGGGGCGGCGCAGAAGCTGGGGGCCGATGCGGCCATCGACTATCGCCGGCGCGACTTCATGGTGGAGGTGTCGAAGCTCACCGAGGGGCGCGGCGTGGATGTGATTCTCGACATGGTGGGTGGCCCCTACATCGAGCGCAACCTGAGAAGCCTGGCGCTGGAGGGGCGGCTGGTGCAGATTGCCTTCATGCAGACCGCGAAGGTGGAGGTGGACTGGATGCCGCTGATGCTCAGGCGGCTGACCTTCACCGGTTCGACGCTGCGGGCCCGTTCGGCCGAGGAGAAGGCGCGCCTGTCGCGTGCAGTGCAGGACAACGTCTGGCCGATGGTGGAGGATGGCCGGGTGCAGGCCGTCATCGACCGGGTGTTTCCACTGGACAGTGCGGCCGAGGCGCACCGGCGCATGGAAAGCTCCGACCATGTCGGCAAGATCCTGCTGGCGGTGAACCCCGGGATCGAGTGATCCTGCCCGGCCGGATCTGTCGGCACACGGCCGTGGTGACGCACCTTTTCCGGGGGTGATGGCCGGCTATTCGAAGACGAAGTGCCGGCCCGGCCGCAGGCGCTGCATGGCGTTGTCGTGGGCCACGCACATCAGCATGCCGCAGCCGATGCCCAGCGTGACCAGGGCAGTACCACCGTACGACATGAAGGGCAGCGGTACGCCCACCACGGGCAGGATGCCGATCACCATGCCGATGTTCACGAACGCATAGGTGAACAGGCTCATGGTCATCGAGGCGGCCAGCAGCCGGCCGAACGGGCTCTGCGCCTGGCTGGCGATCATCAGCCCGCGGCCGATCAGCACCGCATACAGCGTGAGCAGCACGGCGGTGCCCACCAGGCCGAATTCCTCGGCATAGACCGAGAAGATGAAGTCGGTGGTGCGCTCGGGCACGAAGTCCAGGTGGGCCTGCGTGCCCTTCAGCCAGCCCTTGCCCTGCATGCCGCCCGAGCCCACTGCAATGGTGGACTGGATGATGTGAAAACCCTTGCCCAGCGGGTCGTTGGTCGGGTCGATCATCGTCAGCACCCGCTCCTTCTGGTAGGGCTTCATGTTCAGCCACAGCAGTGGCAGGGCGGCCACACCGATGACCAGGCTGGCCAGGATCACCCGCCATGGCAGTCCGGCAAAATAGATCACGAAGGCGCCGGTCGAGCCGATCAGGATGGCCGTTCCCAGGTCCGGCTGCCTGCCCACCAGCGCCACCGGCAGCACCAGCAGCATGATGGCCATCAGATGTACATAGCGGGCGCGCAGGCGGTTCTGGCTGATGTGGAAGAACCAGGCCAGCATCAGCGGAATGGCGATTTTCATCAGTTCGGCCGGCTGGATGCGGGTGAAGCCCAGATCCAGCCACCGTTTGGCGCCCTTTGCACTGACGCCGAACAGCTCGACACAGAACAGCAGTGCCAGGCCGGCCAGGTAGAGCGGGATGGCCACCGTCATCAGCCGTCTGGGGCTCAGGCTGGCCACCAGCCAGGTGATCAGCACGGCCATGCCCAGATTCCGCGCGTGCACCATCAGCCGGGTGCTGCCTTCGCCGGCGGCCGAATACATGGTGACCAGGCTGATCAGCGTGATGGCCAGCAGCACCATCGACAGCATCGGGTCGAAAATGAAGACGCGGTGCCGCAGAAACCGCCAGAAGGCTGCTGCGTTCATGGCTGGGCCTCCTCCGGCACGTCGGGTTCGATGTCGGCCGGGTTCACCGGGGTGTCCAGTTCGGTCGGGCGTTTGCCCAGCAGGTAGAAATCGAAAAGCTTGCGGGCGATGGGGGCGGCCGTGCGGGCGCCGAAGCCGCCGTTCTCGACCACCATGGCCAGGGCGATGCGCGGGTTTTCCACGGGGGCGTAGCCCATGTAGAGCGAATGATCCCGGAAATGCTGGGCCACTTTCCTTTCGTCGTATTTTTCGTTCTGCCTGATGCCGATCACCTGCGCGGTACCGGTCTTGCCGGCCGATTCGTAGCCGGCGCCCTGGAAGGCGATGCGGGCGGTGCCCTTGCGGTTCACGTCGGCCATGGCGCGCTGCACCAGCTGCACATACTGCCGGGCCACGGGCAGCGGGCGGCCACTGCGGGTGTCGCCGCTGGTGTCGGGCGAGACGGTGCCGATGTGCGTGACCAGATGCGGCCGCTGCACGATGGCGTCGTTGGCCAGTGTGGCCGTGGCGTGGGCGAGCTGCAGGATGGTGAAGGCGTTGTATCCCTGCCCGATGCCGATCGACGGGGTTTCCCCCGGGTACCACGGCTGTTTGAAGCGCTGCTGCTTCCAGGCGGACGAGGGCAGCAGCCCCGGCTGCTCGTCGGGCAGGTCGATGCCGGTGAGCTGGCCGAAGCCCCAGGGTTTCATGAAGTCGTGAATGCGGTCCACGCCCAGATCGTAGGACGCGCCGTAATAGTAGGTGTCGGAAGACACCACGATCGACCTGAACAGGTCCACCTTGCCGTGGCCCTGCGGTTTGGAGTCGCGGAAGCGGTGCTTGCCCAGCATGAAGTAGCCCGGATCCTGAATGACATCGTCGGGCTTGCGCACGCCGTTCTGCAGCACGGCCAGCGCCATGAAGGGTTTGTAGGTGGAGCCCGGCGGGTAGGTGCCGCGCAGCGGGCGGTTCAGCAGCGGGCGGGCCGGATCGGTGTTCAGGCGCTGCCAGTTCTGCTGGTCGATGCCATCGACGAACAGATTGGGGTCGAAGCTCGGCATCGACACGAAGGCGAGGATTTCGCCGGTACGGGGCTCGATGGCCACCAGCGCGCCGCGCCAGCCCACGAACAGCTGTTCGGCCAGCTGCTGCAGCGGAATGTCCAGCGACAGCTGGATGTCCTGTCCGGGGGTGGCCGGCCGGCGCGACAGCGAGCGCACGGGGCGGCCACTGGCGGTGACTTCCACTTCTTCGATGCCCACCGTGCCGTGCAGGGCGCTTTCGTAGCTCTGTTCCAGCCCCAGCTTGCCGATGTGGGTGCTGCCGGCGTAGTTGGACACATTGTCGGTTCTGGCCAGCCAGTCGTTGTCGGCGGCGGAGATGCGTCCGATGTGGCCGATCACGTGGGCGGCCGAGGTGCCCAGCGGGTAGCGCCGGTGCGGGCGCGCCTTGATCTCCACTCCGTCGAAGCGAAAGCGCACGGCGGCCAGCCGGGCGGCCTCCTGGTCGGTCAGCCGGGTCTTGAGCGGGATGGTGCCGTCGGTGTTCTTGCTGGCGGCGGCCAGTTTCTTGAAGCGGCGGATTTCCTGCGGCGTGATCGGGACGATGGGCGAGAGCTGGGCGGCCAGCCGGTCGATGTTGCGTACCTGGCTGGTGGCGATTTCGAGCGCCGGCAGGTAGACATCCTCGGCCAGCACGATGCCGTTGCGGTCCAGGATGCGCCCCCGCTGCGGTGGCAGCGGCAGCAGTGTGATGCGGTTGTTCTCGGCCAGCGCGTGGTATTTGTCGAAGTTCTTCACCTGCAGGTGCCACGCCTGGGCGCCCAGCAGCCCGAAGCCTGCCACGCTGATGGTCATGGCGATCAGCAGGCGCCGGTTGAAGGGCGCGGGGGCAGCGGCATCACGGCGGCGCGGCATGCTGGCGGCTCCGGTCAGCCGTCGTGCCGGCTGAAGGCAGGACGCGGCGCGTGTTCTGCCAGGGCGGGTTCTGAATGGCGCGCCGGTGCAGGGGCGGCGCCGTACGACTCCGGGGCGCGGGCTGCAGGACGGTGGCCGAACTGGCGGTCATGGGCGGCCCGGCTGTCCCAGGCAGTCTGGACCCGTGGTTGTACCGGCCGGGCGGCTGGCTGGGGTGCTGGCTGCGGGGCGGGTGTCGAGGCTGTCGTGGCCGGCATGCGAGGGGCAGCGTACAGGTCGGCATGTGGGGCCGGCATCGGGGTGTGTGGTGCAGGGGGGGCGCCCCAGGACGGGAGGGCGTGGGTGCCAAAGCCCGGCTGCGGTGCCGGCATGGGCAGGGTGTCCGGCTCGCTGTGGTGCGCAAAGATCGACAGCGCCTCTTCCAGTCCGGGGGCTTCGTCCGGGGCCACGAAGGGGGCGGTACGGGAGACATGGCCTGCCGCGGCACTGCTGGGGCGCAGGCGGCGTACCGGCGCATGCAGCAGCAGACCGGCCAGTGGCCAGAGCAGGATGGTGCTCAGCGTGTACAGAAACTGTTCGGGTCCCAGGAAGGGCAGGCCCAGCAGGAAGCGGGCGCCGGCCACCGTGCCCTGGGCCACCAGCAGCACGCCCAGCATGTGCAGCATCTGTCCGGGCAGCCGGAACCAGCCGATGCGCCGCTGGAACTGCAGTGTCAGCCAGACCGTGACCGTATAGGTCATGGCGTGTTCACCCAGCGTGCTGCCGGTGTGTCCGTCCATGACCAGCCCCAGCACGAAGCCGGCGGCCAGCAGGCTGCGGGTGGGCCGGTGCAGCGCCCAGAAGGCCAGCACCAGCATCAGCAGGTCGGGGATGATCGGGCTCTGGCCCCAGGGTGCCAGCGCCAGCAGGGTGGCCAGCAGCACCGAGAGCACGATGCGGAGCCAGCCCGCGGTAGCGGAGGCGGGGGTGAGGGCTGGGTTCATGGCTGCGGGGCGGCCGGGCTGGCTGCCGTGGGATCGTCGGCGGTGTCGGTGGCCGGGTCGGATACGCCGGCCGCTCCGGCCCTGGTGCCGGCTGGGGTGTTCGTGCCGGCGGCCCGCTCCGGCGGTGTGGCGGGTGTCGTGCCGGTGCGGAGGTCCCTGCTGCCGGGGGTGCGGGGGGCGTCGCGGCCAGCGGCATCGCCCGCCGGACGGGCCGGTGCCGGATCGTCCGGAATGGCCGAGGTGTCGGACTGCAGGATCAGCATCAGCTGTGGATCGCCCAGGTTGGCGAGCGGACGGATCTGCACCTGCGCAAAGGGCTCGCCGGCCGGTGCTTCCACCTGCTCGACCACGCCCACCGGAATGCCGGGCGGATACAGGAAGTCCAGCCCGGAGGTCTGCACGATGTCGCCGGTATGGATGTCGGCATCACGCGCCTGGAAGCGCAGCTCCAGCCGGGCCGGACTGGTGGTGCCGAAGGTCAGGGCATGCAGGCCATTGCGCTGCACGGTCACCGGCACGCTGAGGGCGGGATCGGTGATCAGCGTCATCTCGCTGCTGAACGGATAGACCCGGGTGATCTGCCCGATCACGCCACTGGCGTCGATGACGGGTTGTCCGGCCGCAACACCGTGCTGGCTGCCGCGGTTGAGCAGCCGGCGACGGGCGCCGGCCGCGCGGGGCTGCATGACGGCCTCGGCCACGATGCCGGGCTGAGGAATACGGGGACGCAGCGCCGCCAGTTCGCGCAGCGACTGGTTCTGCTGGCGCAGCCGTTCGGTGGTGGCCAGAATGCCGGCCTGCTGGGTGAGTACCGTGCGCAGCAGCTGGTTTTCGGTGCGCAGTGCCGCGATGTCATCGAAATAGCCGTCGATGCTGCGCAGCTGCTCGCCGGGCCAGGCCAGTGCGGCCTGCACCGGATACAGTCCGGCGCCCAGGGTTTTCCGTACCGGCGCAAGCAGCCCCAGCCGGGCATCGGCAAACATCAGTGCCAGTGCCAGCAGCGACAGGGTGAGGGCAATGCCGGGTCTGGGGGCCTCCGGCGCACGGTATCGGGTAATCATTCGTGGGTGAAGATACCACCCAGCTCGTCCATGCGCTCGAGGGCCAGGCCGCAGCCGCGCACGACACAGGTGAGGGGTTCATCGGAAATCAGGGTGGGCAGGCCGGTTTCCTCGGCCAGCAGGCGGTCCAGCCCCGGAATCATCGCACCACCGCCCGTCAGCATGATGCCCCGTTCGGAAATATCTGCACCGATTTCGGGGGGAACATCCTCCAGGGCGATCTTCACGGCCGACACAATGTGGTTGAACTGTGGCGTCAGCGCCTCACGAATTTCATTGGAACTGATGCGAAACGCCCGCGGAATGCCCTCGGACAGGTTGCGGCCTTTCACCTCGATCTCGCGTATCTGCCCCTCGGGGAAGGCCGAGCCGATTTCCTTCTTGATCTGTTCGGCCGTGCTTTCGCCGATCAGCATGCCGTAGTTGCGGCGCACGTAGGTGATGATGGCTTCGTCGAAGCGGTCACCGGCCACCCGCAGCGAATTGGCATGCACGATGCCGCCCAGCGAGATCACGCCGATCTCGGTGGTGCCGCCGCCGATGTCGATCACCATCGAGCCGGTGGCCTCCGACACCGGCAGGCCGGCGCCGATGGCCGCCGCCACCGGTTCCTCCAGCAGATAGACCTCCGAGGCGCCCGCACCCAGCGCCGATTCGCGGATGGCGCGCCTTTCCACCTGGGTGGAACCGCACGGCACGCAGATGACGATGCGCGGGTTCGGCGCAAACACCGACCCCGGATGGGCCATGCGCACGAACTGCTTGAGCATCTGCTCGGTGACGGTGAAATCGGCAATCACCCCGTCCTTCATCGGGCGGATGGCCTGCATGTTGCCGGGCACCTTGCCCAGCATCAGCTTGGCCTCGCGGCCGACGGCCGTGATGGTGCGCTTGCCGCCGGGCGAGGTGTCGGTGCGGATGGCCACCACCGAAGGCTCGTCCAGGACGATTCCCTTGCCCCGGGCGTAAATCAGGGTGTTGGCCGTCCCCAGATCGATGGCCAGGTCATTGGAAAAATATTTCTTGATGAAACCGAGCATGACGAAATGTCGCTTTGCGTATCCAGAATGGCGAAAGGATCATACCGGTATACTTCTGCCGGTGTCCGTCTGCGCGGCCGACCGGAGACTGCCGGTCGCTGGCCCGCGGTGAACGTCTTCCCGGCGTTGCAGCCATACCACCGTTGCTGTTGCGGGTGGTGCCCTGGGCCGCACGCCGTTTCTTCATTCTTCATGTCTTGCCGGGCAAGGCCCCCGTGCCGGCCCGGTCTGCCAGGGATCCCCGATGTCACTGACCCCCGCTGACATTTCCCGTCTGGGCGAGCTTGCCCGCATCCGGCTGGATGATGGCGAACGCGACCATCTGCTTGCCCAGCTCGACGACATTTTCGGCATCATCGAAAAGCTGCGCGCCGTCGATACCACCGGCATCGAGCCCATGACCCACTGCGAACGCACCAGCCTGCGTCTGCGTGACGACGTGGTCACCGAAACCGACAACCGTACCGAAAACCAGCGTTCCGCGCCCGCCGTGGCCGATGGCCTGTATCTGGTACCCCGCGTGGTGGAGTGAGGCGTTCATGAGCACCCTGAAAGACCTGCTGGAAACCGGTGGCCTGACCGCCATCGGCGCCGCGCTGCGTGCCGGTGAGGTGTCGGCCCGCGAACTGGCCACGCACTGCCTGGAGGCGGTGGCCGCCAGCGACATCAACGCCTTCATCGACGTGCAGCCCGAACGCACGCTGGCCCAGGCCGACGAGGCCGATGCCCGGCTGACTGCCGCCCGTCAGGGGGGTGAGCGCGTCGGCCCCCTGCTGGGTGTACCGATGGCGCACAAGGATGCCTTCGTCACCCGCGGCTGGCGCTCCACGGCCGGTTCGAAGATGCTGGCCGACTATTGCAGTCCCTTCGACGCCACCGTGGTGCGCAAGGTGCGCGAGGCCGGCGCCGTCTGCGTGGGCAAGCTCAACTGCGACGAATTTGCCATGGGCTCGGGCAACGAGAACTCGTATTTCGGCCCTGTGAAGAACCCCTGGGACAGGACCCGCGTGCCGGGTGGCTCGTCGGGGGGCTCGGCTGCGGCCGTGGCCGCCGGGCTGGTGCCGCTCACCACGGGTACCGACACCGGTGGCTCCGTGCGCCAGCCCGCTGCCATGTGCGGCGTCACCGGCATCAAGCCAACCTATGGGCGTGTGTCGCGCTACGGCATGATCGCCTTTGCCAGCAGCCTGGACCAGGCGGGTGTGTTTGCCCGTTCGGCCGCCGACTGCGCGCAGCTGCTGGCTGCCATGGCCGGTTTCGACGAGCGTGACGCCACCAGCCTGCCCGTGCTGCCCGAAGATCTGGCGGCCGTGCCCGCCATGAGCTGGGCCGGCGAGGGCAGTGCCCCGCTGGGCGGCCTGCGCGTGGGCGTGCCGGCCGAATTCCTGAACGACAGTGTGACGCCGGGTGTGCGCCATGCCGTGCAGGAGGCCCTCAAACGCTTCGAGGCGCTGGGCGCCACGCTGGTACCGGTGTCGCTGCCGCACACCGAGCTGGCCATTCCTGCCTACTACGTGATTGCGCCGGCCGAGGCGTCGAGCAACCTGGCCCGCTACGATGGCGTGCGCTACGGCCACCGCAGCGAAGATGCGTCCGACCTGAAGTCGCTGTACATGAACAGCCGCGCCGAAGGCTTCGGAGCCGAGGTGAAGCGCCGCATCATGATCGGCACCTTCGTGCTGTCGCATGGCTATTACGATGCCTACTACCGCAAGGCCCAGCAGCTGCGCCGGATGATCGCCGACGACTTCGCCCGCGTCTTTGGCGAGGTGGACGTGATTGCCGGCCCGGTCACCCCCGAAACCGCCTGGCCCATTGGCCAGCAGAAGGACGACCCGGTACGCAACTATCTGGCCGACATCTTCACGCTGCCGGCCTCGCTGGCCGGGCTGCCGGGTGTGTCGCTGCCCTGCGGTTTCGATGGCGGCCTGCCGGTGGGCCTGCAGCTGGTGGGGCCGGCCCTGTCGGAGGCACGCCTGCTCACCATTGGCCATGTGTACCAGCAGGAGACCGACTGGCACCTGCGCCGGCCGGGCCAGTCAACATGAATCGGGGCATGTGCCCGTCATGAGTCCCTGACCCGGTTGGGGGCAGGGGTTCCCGGCAGGAACATGGCGTCCGGGTCTGGACAGGGCTCCATGATCCGTCCCCCTTCAGCAGCCGGGCGAAAGCCCGGAAACCCCTGTCATTCTGTCATGACAGGGGGCCCGCACCGCATCACGGGTACGGGCACCAGACCGCACGGAGCCGGCGCCGTTCCTGGCCTGTGCGGACAGTCCGCCGCTGGCATGGGGTGTGGACCGGACGGCATGGAGCTTGGCTCCCTCACCAAACCATCGCAAAATCATGAATACTGAATTACAACAACGAAAATCGCAGAATCTCTGGCTGCAGCGTGCCTCGCTGCTGTTCGTCGCGGTCGCGCTGGCGGCCTGCACCGGCATGCCGATGGTGAAGCGCGCCAAGAAGCCCTCCGCCACGGCCAGACCGCCCGTCACGGCACCGCAGCCGGCCACCCGGGGCCTGCCGTCGCAGGGCGCCGCCCTGCAGAACTTCGCCGGCAGCTGCCACCAGAAGGACATCGACGGCTTTGCCGAAGATGCCGACCTGCGGATCGAGGGGGGCAAGGTCACCACCATGACCTGGCGCGCCAGGGCCGGCCGCAAGGGCCAGTGCAGCTTCGCCCTGAACGACTTCTACCAGACCAAGGACGCGCCGCACATCGAACTGTCCTCGCGCAGCCGTGGCGCCTGCAAACTGATGGTCTATCAGGAGCCCCGCCGTGTGACGCTGGCGCACGCCAACTGCCAGTCCTTCTGCTCGCCGCGCAGCGTGGCCGATGAAGCCTGGCCGGTGATGTTCAACCCGCAGACCGGCGGCTGCGCCCGTCTGGACCGCTGAGGGAGCCGGAGGGCACAGCGCATGCCAGGCCGGTCCGGACGGGTGTGATGCACGTCATGCCGTGCCGGCCGGACCCTGCCGTGGCCGTCGCCGTGCCTTTCTGCCGCCCGGTGTGCTGAATACCTGCTGAAACGGAAATACGCTCATGCAATGGGAAGTGGTGATCGGACTGGAAACCCATGTCCAGTTGTTGACCCAGTCGAAGATCTTCTCCGGGGCCTCCACCCGGTTTGGCGCCGAGCCCAATACCCAGGCCTGCCCGGTCGACCTGGCGCTGCCGGGTGTGCTGCCGGTGCTCAACCGCCAGGCGGTGGAACATGCCATCCGCTTCGGGCTGGCCATCGGCGCCCGCGTGGCACCGGTCTCCATCTTTGCCCGCAAGAACTATTTCTATCCGGACCTGCCCAAGGGCTACCAGATCAGCCAGTACGAGCAGCCAGTGGTCGAGGGCGGCACGCTGGACATCGCCGTCCCGTCCACAAAACAGGGTGAGCCGCCGCAGGTGCGCACCATCAACCTCACCCGAGCCCACCTCGAGGAAGACGCCGGCAAATCGCTGCACGAGGACTTCGCTGGCATGTCGGGCATCGACCTCAACCGGGCCGGCACGCCGCTGCTCGAAATCGTTTCCGAACCCGAGATGCGCAGCGCCGCCGAAGCCGTGGCCTATGCCCGCGCGCTGCACGGGCTGGTGACCTGGCTGGGCATCTGCGACGGCAACATGCAGGAAGGTTCCTTCCGCGTGGACGCCAATATCTCGGTTCGGCCGGTGGGCCAGCAGGCATTCGGTACCCGCGCCGAAATCAAGAACCTCAATTCCTTCCGTTTTCTGGAGCGTGCCATCCAGTTCGAGGTGCGCCGCCAGATCGAGCTGATCGAGGACGGTGGCAGGGTGGTGCAGGAAACCCGCCTGTACGACCCCGACACCGACGAGACCCGCTCGATGCGGACCAAGGAAGACGCCAACGACTACCGCTACTTCCCCGAACCGGACCTGCCGCCGCTGTGCATCGAGCCCGAACAGATCGAGGCCGTGCGGGCCGCCATGCCCGAGCTGCCCAGCGCCAAGCGGGCCCGCTATCAGTCGCAGTGGGGCCTGTCGCAGACCGACGCGCTCACGCTGACCCAGAGCTTTGCGCACGCCCGGTATTTCGAGGCTGTGCTGGCTGCCATGCCGGGTGATCCTGCCAGCCAGGCCAAGGCCGCTGCCAACTGGGTGATGGGCGAGGTGGCTGCCCAGCTCAACCGCGACGGACTGGACATCACCGACAGCAAGGTATCGGCCCCGCAACTGGCCGGCCTGCTGCTGCGGGTGGCCGACGGCACGCTGTCGGGCAAGCTGGCCCGCGAGGTGTTCCACACACTGTGGGAGGAAGGCCCGGCCGACGGTGGCGCCGAGCTGGTCGATGCGCTGATCGAGCGCAAGGGCCTGAAGCAGATCAGCGGTGATGACGTGCTCGGCCCGATCATCGATCAGGTGCTGGCCGCCAACCAGAAGTCGGTGGATGAATACCGTGCTGGCAAGGAAAAGGCGTTCAACGCCCTGGTCGGCCAGGTCATGAAGGCCAGCCGCGGCAAGGCCAACCCGCAGCAGGTCAACGAACTGCTGAAGAAAAAGCTGGGCTGACCCGCCTGCACCGGTCCCGGAACCGCCGGATGGCGGCGCTGGATCGGGGCCATGAAAAACGGACGCTGCCAGTGAGGTGAGCGTCCGTTTCTGTGTGGAGCGGCGGCAACCTGTGCAGAGCTGCCCGCGGCCGGGAGGAGCCGGGCGCGGTGTCAGTGCAGTGACCGGGCGCGCTCTTCGGCAATGTTGGCCAGCAGCTCGGTCAGCCGTACCGCATTGGCCTCGAAATCGCGGTTGACGCGCTCGCGCTCGCCCTGGCGCTCCTTGATCAGCGCATCCTCGGCCAGAATGGCGTTGGCAATCGACGAGATGCGCTGCTGCACGGCATAGGGCAGGCGGGCGTTGGGACGTTCCTGCTTCTTTTGCCACTCGGCCGCCAGCTGGCGCTCGATCTTCAGGTTCTGGTCCAGCACCAGAATCCGCTTGGTGGCCGCGCTGATTTCCTCGTCGATCATCTCCAGCTGCTGTTTCTGGCGGTCGCGCAGATCCTCCGGCGACTTGTAGGTCAGCAGCAGGTGACGGTCATGCGCCTGCTGGGCACGCAGCGCCCGTTCTTGCTCCTGCTTCACCAGCGCCTGCTGGGCGGCCTCCCGTTCCTGCTGGCGGGTCAGCGGTGGGGGCATTACCCGCCGCAGTGAGCCGTCACGGTTCAGCTCGCGCATGTTGCGCTTCGCGCAGGCCGAAATCGGCTGGTCGGACGAGATGATGTGTCCTTTCTCGTCCTGGCACACATAGATCGAGCGACCATGACGGGGGGCCGAATCTTCCACGGCCGTGGCCGCACGCGCCATGCCCCAATGGCCCGACACGGCGGTCAGGACCAGACATACAAACAGGGAATGGACGCGATGGAGGCTCATGCCCTCCACTGTATTCAGGCACGCCCCCCGGTGCCATAGCGCCGGCGATAGTCGGCGATGGCAGAGCGATAAGTGGCAAGCATCGCGTCACTGTAACCGCCGGCAGAAGTGGCCTCACCCGACGCATTTCGTGTGCTGGAATGCTCAACGTGCTGTGTCAGATAGGCCAACAGGTCATCCAGCGTGGCCAGTGCGTGCACCTCCATCCCATAGCGCTGCCGCACCTCGTCGACGGCCGAAAGCGCCGCCACCTGTTCGGCGTTGCCGCCACGCTCCATCCGGTCCAGCGCAATGAACACGCCAGCCGGTTCGGCCCCGGCTGCCCGGATGATCTCCACCGACTCCCGCACCGAGGTGCCGGCCGAGATCACGTCGTCGATGATGGCCACCCGCCCTTTGAGCGGCGCGCCCACCAGATTGCCGCCCTCGCCGTGGTCCTTGGCCTCCTTGCGGTTGAAAGCGAACGGGATGTTGCGGCCCTTCTGTGCGCAGGCCACCGCCATGGCCGAGGCCAGCGTGATGCCCTTGTAGGCGGGGCCGAACAGGACGTCGAAGCCGCGGGCAGGTGCGAGGGTTGCCTGTGCCCTCGTGCTGCCGGTGCCGGTTGCAGCGCTGCCCGCCTGTGCCGCCGCGTCGCCGGCACGTGCTGTCGTGTTGTCGGCCTGTGCGCCAGTCTGTGATGATCCTTCAGCAGCCAGTCCCCCCTCTACTTCCAGCAGCCGGTCGGCGTAGAACCCGGCCAGCCTGCCCAGCCCGGCACCATCATGGAACAGTCCGGCATTGAAGAAGTAGGGCGACAGCCGCCCGGCCTTGGTCCTGAACTCGCCGAAGCGCAGCGCACCGGTGTCGAGGGCAAAGCGGATGAAATCGTGGGAGAGGGAGGTCATGGGGGGCTCCTGAAGCGGGGGCGATGGTGCTGGCTGTTCTGCGCGGGTCTGTCCCGGGTGGCAGCTCGTTCGATGCCGTGAATCTTACTGGTATATGTGCCTGGCGCGTGTCGTGGACGCATTCATCCCTGCCAAACCCCTGACGCTGGGCGTGCAGGACGGGGTGGCCATCCTTGCCTGCGTGTGCGCCCTGGCTGCCACGGTCGGGGGCGGGCCAGCGGGGGCATGAATGCGTTCATGGCACGGGCACGCTCTACAATCCGTCCGCAACAGTGACGGCTGAACCGCCACCGCAGGCGGGGCGGACGCTCCTGTCTTTACGCCGGAGCGGATGCACCGACTGCACGCCTGTTGCACGGGCGGCCAGTGCCGTGCTACCCCGGTTCACGTGCCTCGAGGAGACCCCATGCACGCCACCCCTGTTGCCTCCCTACCGTTCCATACCGTCCTGTTCGACTTCGACGGCACGCTGGTCGACAGCGCCGCCTGCGGCGTCGAGGCCACCCAGTGGGCCTTTGCCGATGCCGGCCTGAACGTGCCGGACGCCGGGGCCATCATCGCGAAGATGGGCATTCCCATCGAGGTGAGCTTTGGCCAGATGGCCAGCCACCCGCTGGACGAGGCTGGGTACGAACAGCTGATGGCGCGTTTCCGGGCCAAATATCGTGAAGTGGCCGACCGGGGCATGAAAGCCTTCGACGGCATTGCGCCGCTGCTGCAGGCACTGAAGGCACAGGGTGTGCGCACCGCCATCGTCACCAGCAAGCGTTCCGATGTGGCGGCCCGCAATCTGGAAACCGCTGGGCTGGGCGGGCTGATCGATGTGCTGGTTGGCTCCGACAAGGTGGCGCACTGCAAGCCGGCGCCGGATGCCGTGCATGCAGGCCTGGCGGAACTGGCGCGGCTGCGACGGGGAGGTCGTCCAGTGGATGAAACCGTCATGGACGAGGAACGGGAAGGTGCACCCGCGGCAGGGACGGCGGGGACAGGGCAATCCGCCCCTGCCGGTGTCGTGGGTTCCCTGCGGGACGGTGAGGATGTCGCTGGCAGACTGTCGCAGGTGCTGGTCGTGGGAGACTCCAGTTACGATATCGACATGGGCAAGGCGGCAGGTGCTGCCACCTGTGCCGTCACCTGGGGCGCCCACAGCCATGAAGAACTGGCGCGCAGCCGGCCGGATCATATCGTGCACAGTGTGCCGGCGCTGGCGGCGCTGCTGAATGTGATGTGAAAGACATGCCGTCGGTCCCGCGCGAGGCCGAACACGTCCATGACACGCCCGGTAAACTCCCCCTGTGTTCGCGCAAGCCAGGAGGCACCCGAATTGCGTTCCTGCTGGATAACGTGACAAGGAGGGACTTCCCGTGCTGAAACGCTACCTGCTCATGTCGTCCGCGTGCTGCAGCCTTCTGGTTGCGCTTCTGCATGTGTACGTCATCATCAACGGTGCGCCGGCCTACCGGTTCTTTGGCGCCGGCGAGACGCTGGCGTCGATGGCCGAACAGGGTTCGTGGCTGCCCGGCGTGCTGACGGCCGGTATTGCACTGGTTTTTGTCGTGTTCGGGCTGTACTACGCGGCAGCGGCCGGCTGGCGGGTTTGGCCGTTACCAAAGCTGCGGCTGGGGCTCATCGTGATCGCTGCCATCTATACGCTGCGGGGGGCTGCCGTGCTGCCGGCACTGCTTTTCCGGATGCACATGTCGGCGTTCGACCTGTGGTCGTCGTGGATTTCGCTGGCCATCGGTGTGCTGCACTGTCTGGCCACATGGCTGTACATCCGGGATGACATGTCATCGTCATAGAGGGCCGGAATGTCGCTGACAGATTTTCATGCCGGGGTACGCAAGACCGGGTTGCCTGCCGTGCGTTGCAGGCACGCTTCCGAAAGGTAAACTCCCCCTGTGTTCGCGCAAGCCAGGAGGCCCCCGATGCTCCGCGTCGTTTCCCAGAATCTCAACGGCATCCGCTCCGCCGCCCGCAAGGGCTGGTTCGAGTGGGCCGCAACCCTGAACGCCGATGCCATCTGCGTGCAGGAGGTCCGCGCCCATCTGGCCGACATGACGGAAGACATGAAGACGGTGGGCAAGGCCCCCGGGCGCTTCCATCTGGCCGAACGCAAGGGCTATGCCGGCGTGGGCATCTATACGCCGCACACCCCGCAGACCGTCGTGGAGGGCTTTGGCCAGCCCGAGTTCGATGCCGAGGGCCGCTACATCGAGATGGACTTCGGCACGCACGCCATCATCTCCGTCTACGTGCCGTCGGGCTCCTCGTCGGAAGTGCGCCTGCAGCGCAAGTTCGTCTTCATGAAGGATTTTGCCGCCCACATGCAGGCGCTGAAGGACAGTGGACGCGAGATCATCCTCTGTGGTGACTGGAATGTGGCCCACAAGGAAATCGACCTGAAGAACTGGCGCTCCAACCAGAAGAACTCGGGCTTCCTGCCCGAAGAGCGTGAATGGTTCACCCAGCTGCTGGACCTGGGGTTCGTGGATGTGTTCCGCCAGCTGGACCCGCGCGCCGAGCAGTACACCTGGTGGAGCAACCGTGGCCAGGCCTGGGCAAAGAACGTGGGCTGGCGCATCGACTACCAGCTGGCCACCCCGGGCATGGCCGCCGCGGCCCGGCAAACCGAGATCTACAAGGAGGTGCGCTTCTCGGACCATGCGCCGCTGATCATCGATTACGACTGGCCCCGTGGGTAATGCCTGGGTGCTGCGTTTCAGGGTGTTGAGCGTGTCATGAATTCGTTCATCCCCGCGAAATCCCCTTTGGGTGATCAGGCCCGGGGAACTTGCGCCGGCCGTGCACGACGGTCAATATGGTTATGGCCTGATCCGATACTTTGTAGAGGATCACGTAGGGAGGGACCGGGATTTCCCGGGTACCCGGGAATCGTTCGCTGATCCGGAAAAGCTGCGGGAATCGTCGGAGCGGCTGAACAGCGGATTCCAGGCGCTGAACCATCGCCAGGGCGTTCTGTGGACTTTGCTCCGTGATGTAGTCACCGATCTCCTGCACTCTGGACTGGGCAAGCTCGCTCCAGATGATTGGCAGTGATGGCGGCAACGTGTTCCGGGTCATTGGGCCTGTCCCGCCCGGGACAGGATCCGCTGGCGCATCTCCGCCATGAACTGATCATGCTCCTTGCCGGGACCAGTCTCGGCAAGGGCTTGGGCGATCTGTTCCCGAACCCATTCCACGTAGCCGGGCTCTTCCCCGGTTGTGGGGTCGTCGTGGATCAGGGGGTCGAGAGTGGGGGTGGCGGTGTTCATGGTCTCTCCAGCGCGTGTCTGTCCATCATACGGGATGGCAGAAGGACCGCCAAGCCCCGTTTGCCTGCCGGTGGGAACCCGGATCGTCGGGCGCTCCGGGGATGGGACTGTCGTACGAACTGGTGATCGCGCCCGATTACGTGATACGTTTGCCCGTATGACGTGATGGCAGGCGCCGTTGGCATGAACTGACTGCTGATGCGTCAGCAGCAAGGGATGTTTCGCTTGTGCGGCATCCGGCATTGACCACCAGACCACGAGCCAGGGGAGACACACACCATGTATTTCACCCCCGTCCGGACCCTGCCCGAGGGCACGGTCTACTTCACCGACCTCACGCCCGTGCGCCGTTTTGCCGACTGGCTGGATGCGTTCGACGTGCTGCTGGCAGAGAACGCCCGCTTTGCCACGGTCTGCGCGCCCATGCGGCTGGAAAAGAGCGACGAGCAGCGCATTGCCGACCGCAAGGAATACCTGATGTGGATCCGGTCCCATCAGCCCCGGCTGGCCGAACGCTGCGTGGCCATGCTGCTGATCGAGCCCGATGCGCCCCAGCTGGCCCAGATACGGGAGCAGTCGGCCAAGCTGGCTGCTTCACTGGGCGTGAACTACATCGTGGAGGCAGACGAGGCTACGGCGCTGGCACGTGCCGAGGCTGCGCTGAAGATGGCCTGACTGCCAGGGCATTTTCCTTCTGAGGCTACGAATACTCACCCGCCCAGCCCGCCTGGATCAGTGCGTTCATTTCGTTGATCGACATGACCCTGTCTGGTGTGAATCGTCCGTCCAGGACATGAATGAAGGCATCGATGCTACCCGGCGGTGATTCCGGGGCGCGCTCGACGGCCGGGTGATCTGCAGGAGCAGGGCAGGAAGCTGGCCCTTTGGAGGGTGATGTTGACATGATGACGCTGGATGCCAGTTTACACATGACAATCTATACGGCATGGACGGCCACACCATACATCATAGCCGCCCCACCATCGTCACTTCCCACTACACAGTTACGCCGTTCGGTGTAATCTTGCGGATATACGTTCAGGGCATACCCATGGCACCCGGAACGGGCGGTCTCTGACCCGTTCATCGCGCGCCCCGGGAGCATGTCTCCCGCCTGGCCCTGCACGATACCCGCTCGCTCCTCCGTCAGACCCCTGCGGTCCGCACGCCTGCCCCGTATCCGAATGCCGGGGTGGCCGCCGGCCGGTGCCGGTCTGTTCCCTTTCATTCACACTGCCTCATGACCAAACAGCTTTCTGCCGCCGAAGCCGCCCTGCGAGACGCAGCGCGCGAATATCACGCCCAGCCCGCCCCGGGCAAGGTTTCTGTCCGCCCCACCAAGCCCCTGTCCAACCAGCGTGACCTGTCGCTGGCCTACTCGCCGGGGGTGGCCTATCCGTGTCTGGACATCCAGGCCGATCCGGCCAAGGCGGCCGAGTACACCTCCCGTGGCAACCTGGTCGGCGTGATCACCAACGGCACGGCCGTGCTGGGGCTGGGCGACATCGGCCCGCTGGCCGGCAAGCCGGTGATGGAAGGCAAGGGATGCCTGTTCAAGAAGTTTGCCGGCATCGATGTGTTCGACATCGAACTGGCCGAGCGCGATCCGGACAAGCTGGTCGAGATCATCATGGCGCTGGAGCCCACGCTGGGCGGCGTCAACCTTGAGGACATCAAGGCGCCGGAATGCTTCTACATCGAGCGCGAGCTGCGCCAGAAGATGAAGATCCCCGTCTTCCACGACGACCAGCACGGCACCGCCATCATCTCGGGCGCTGCGCTGGTCAACGGTCTGGAACTGGTGGGCAAACCCATCGGTGACGTGAAGGTGGCCGTGTCGGGCGCCGGTGCTGCGGCCCTGGCCTGCCTGGACATTTTCGTGGCCCTGGGGGTCAATCCGAAGAATGTCTATGTGGCCGACTCCAAGGGCGTCATCTACAAGGGGCGCCCGGGCGGTTACGACGATTCGAAGGCCCGCTATGCACAGGACACCGAGGCCCGCACGCTGGCCGATGTCGTGAAGGGCGCCGACGTGTTCCTTGGCTGTTCCACTTCCGGCGTGCTGACCGGCGAGATGGTCAAGTCGATGGGCGAGCAGCCGGTGATTCTGGCGCTGGCCAACCCCGAGCCGGAAATCCGCCCCGAAGATGCGCGTGCCGCCCGCCCGGACTGCATCATCGCCACCGGCCGTTCGGATTATCCGAACCAGGTCAACAACGTGCTGTGCTTCCCGTACATCTTCCGGGGCGCACTGGACTGCGGTGCCTCGTGCATCACCGAGGAGATGAAGCTGGCCTGCGTGCGTGAAATTGCCGCCCTGGCCAAGGCCGAACCCAGCGACGAGGTGGCCGACGCCTATACCGGCAAGAACCTGAACTTCGGCCCGGACTACATCATCCCCACGCCGTTCGATCCGCGCCTGATCCTGCGCATCGCCCCGGCCGTGGCCGAAGCCGCCGCTGCGTCCGGTGTGGCCAGCCGCCCGATCGAGGATCTGGACGCCTATCGCCAGTCGCTCTACCACTATGTGTACTCGACCGGCCTGCTGATGCGCCCGGTGGTCGCTGCCGCCAAGGCTGCGCCGGCCGCGATCAAGCGCGTGGCCTATGCCGAGGGCGAGGACGAGCGCGTGCTGCGCTGCGCCCAGACCGCCATCGATGACGACCTGGCCTACCCGATCCTGATCGGCCGCCCGGCGGTGATCCTCGACCGCATCAAGAAGGCTGGCCTGCGCATGCGTCCCGGCAAGGACATGGAGATCGTCAACCCCGAGGACGATGACCGCTTCCGCCTGTACTGGGAAGAATACTGGCGCCTGATGGGCCGTCGTGGCGTATCGCAGGAAGCTGCCAAGGCCGGCGTGCGCCGCTCCACCACGCTGATCGCCGCGCTGATGGTGCGTCTGGGCGATGCCGACACCATGCTGTGCGGCACCCTGGGCCGCTTCGACGTGCACCTGGGCCACATCCGTGACGTGATCGGCTCCCGCCCCGGCAAGCCGCTGGCCACGCTCAACGCCATCACCATGGGCAACCGGACGCTGTTCATCACCGACACCTACGTGAACGACTCGCCCGATGCCGAGACGCTGGCCAAGATCGCCCAGATGGCGGCCGAAGAGGTGAACAACTTCGGCATTCCGCCGAAGGTGGCCTTCGTGTCGCACTCGCAGTTCGGTGGCTCCAACCGGCCCTCGGCCATCAAGATGCGCGAGGCCCGCGACATCTTCCGCAGCGTGGTGCCCAACGTCAGCTGCGACGGCGAAATGCATGGCGACGCCGCCCTGCGCCCCGAGCTGCGCGACCGCCTGGTGCCGGACAGCACGCTGGAAGGTGAGGCCAACCTGCTGGTGTGCCCGAACCTGGATTCGGCCAACATCCTGTTCAACGTACTGAAAACCACCGATGGCCATGGCGTGACCATCGGCCCGATCCTGCTGGGCAGTGCTTTCCCGGTGCATGTCATGACCCCGTCGGCCACCGTGCGCCGGCTGGTCAACATGACGGCCCTGGCCGTGGCCGAAGTGGCCGCGCGCAAGGCCAAGTGCGCCGCGGCATAATGGTTGCAGCCGGGCGCGCATGACCACGCCGGCCGTGCCCTGAATCCATCGGGGATTCTGCGGCCCTGCCGCCCTGTCATGCGCGCCCAGCGGGGATTTTGCGGGCGCGCATGGCGCCTGTACATGCGCCGGACCTGGCGGCAATCTTTCGCGTCACAAAAAACCCGGGATGTCCTGTCTGGACTGGCCCGGGTTTTTTGTGATCACTGGGCGCTGAGCTTCGTGTGATAGTGCCGGTTGATCCACTGGCCCGCGATACCGGGATTCCGGATGGAATCCATCAGGTAATAGCCCACCGCCTTCAGCGATTTGCCGGGCTTCCAGTCGGCTGCCACTTCCCAGATGGAGCAGCCGGTCCGGTGCATGTCCGTGCGGTTGTCCTCGACCCGCCAGCAGAGCTGGAACTGGTTGTCGGCATAGCCTTTCTTCAGGAAGAGGCCCAGCTCGGGCGTGCTGTTGTCCGGGCCCTCGCTGCCGAAACGCCATGTGTGCAGGTACTGGTTCGGATCCAGTTTGTATACGGTCAGGCGACGAATGATCGTGGTCGAGGAAGTGCCCAGCATGACGGCACGTGCCGCCCCGGCATTGTCGGTGCTGGGCAGTTCGGTCTGCAGGGACGCCAGCGGGCCGATCTGCAGCACATCGGCATCGGCGGCATCGTTCATCGTGCTGGCCGGCAGGGGGCCGTGCGCCGACAGGCCGAATTCGATGGTGTCCTTCGCAATCGGGTTGGCCGGCGCTGCACCATTGTTCGTCCACGGGAACGAATGGGCCTTCCACGCATAGGGGCCGATGCCATTGGTGCCGGCCTTGTCATACGTCATCTGGTCGATGCCGGCCACCATGGTGTCATCGGTGATCTTCCCTTCCGGGGGCTGGCCTGTGGCGTTCAGCAGCGGTACCGGCCACGGATCGCCTCCCGCCGTCACATCGCTGTATGAGCCGCGCAGTGCGGTGGCCAGCACGTCACCGCGTACGCCGCTGGCTGAGACGGTGGCGGGCTCCCCGGCAGGTGTGGCGCCGGAAGCATTCTGTGCAGCGGCTGCATCGCCGGTCGCCGCCTGTGCCGTGCCATCCGTGCCCGTGTCCTTTGTGGTGGCACCGGAATTTCGTGCCGCGCTTTCGGCGTTCTGTGTCCCGTCGCCGGCATGCCGGGCCGCCTTGGCGCTGATTTCGCCACCGCTGGCATCGATGGTCTGTGGGGTGTCATTGCCGCCGCCGCAGGCGGCCAGGCTGGTGAGCAGGACCAGTGCTGCGGCCTGCCGGATGGATGTTGCGGCGCTGCGCCGCGCTGGATCGGATTTCCGGATCATGGGGTTTCTCCCTGGAGGGTGTTGGAGGGTGTTATGGACTCATTCGTCTCCGCGATATCCCCTTTGGGCATGCGGGCCGATACGCCGGCAGATGCGGCATTCGAGTCGTCCCGCATGGTGAAAGAAACTGGCGTGTACGGGGGCAAGCAATGGTCCCGGTTTTGTTCAGAATTTTTTGCAATTACTTGCTCCGGTCTGTTGTTACCAGCGGGGCGTTACGTTTGCCCGCAGTTTTGATGGCTTGACATGCGCTGTGATCATGAGGCAGTGCACTTCGATCACGAGGCAGTGTGCGGCAATGATGAGGCAATGCACCGCGCGCAGGAGGTAGCTGCCTGCCGCGTCGCTGTGCTGCCCGCTTCACTCAGGTGGGTCAGTTTTACTTCGGCAGGTGGGTCAGTTTCTCATCGGCGGTGACATTGGCCCGTTTCTGCGCCGTGTGGTTCCCGGGCACCATACCGTTCCCCCGCATAGGCCCCCATCGCCCGTCCATCCGTCCGGCGCGCCGGCACAGGATGTGCAGCCCCATGCTGGCCGCCTTCCGCGCCTGCCCGCTGCTACACTTGCCGCATGAGTACCCCTCCTTCCCGCCACACACCCAGCCTGTGGCAGACCTATGGGCAAGTGTTTGCGTCGCGGCGCATTGCGGCCATGCTGCTGCTGGGCTTTTCCAGCGGCCTGCCGCTGGCGCTCACGGCGGGCGCCCTGCAGGCGTGGCTGACGGTGGAGGGAATCGACCTGCACACCATCGGCTACTTTGCGCTGGTGGGGCTGCCCTATACCTTCAAGTTCGTCTGGGCACCGCTGCTCGACCGCTTCGAGCCGCGGCTGCTGGGGCGGCGACGGGGCTGGATTCTGGTGTTCCAGCTGGCCATGGCGCTGGCCTGTCTTGCGTTGGCGCAACTCGATCCCAAAACCAGCATCCGCTTCATTGCCACGCTGTCGGTGCTGGTGGCGTGGCTGTCGGCCTCGCAGGACGTGGTGTTCGATGCCTACCGGGCCGATGTGCTCACCCCGGAAGAGCGGGGGGCTGGGGCGGCTGTCTCTGTGCTGGGCTATCGGCTGGCCATGCTGGTGTCCGGGGGGGGCAGCTTCATTCTGGCCGATACGCGACTGGGCTGGCCCGGCACCTATTGTGTCCTGGGTGTCATGCTGCTGTTGCTGATGGGCGCCACGGTGTGGAGCCCGCGCATCGAGCGGCCCGCCGGTGAGCGCAGCGGGGCCGGAGCCGAGCTGAAGGGGTTCGTGGCCATGGTGGCCGGTGGTGCGCTGGTCTGGTGGCTGGCTTCGCTGCTCAGCCGGCCCGTGCTGGCGGCACTGGAGGCCGGGGCACTGGGGCAGCTGGCGGCCGAAACGCTGGTCATGCTGCTGACGGGGGTGGGGGCGGTGCTGGTGGCCCGGAAGGTGGGCTTCCCGTCGTTCGTGGGGCCATGGGATGCCTTCTTCTCGCGCCCGCATGCGCTGGCCTTTCTGCTACTGATCGTGCTGTACAAGCTGGGCGATGCCTTCGCGGCCAGCCTGTCCACCAGCTTTCTGCTGCGCGGCGTGGGTTTCAGCCAGGCCGAGATCGGCGCCATCAACAAGGGCTTCGGGCTGCTGGCCACTATCGTGGGCGCGCTGCTGGGCGGGGCCTGGCTGTCGTCACGCTCGCTCTATCAGTCGCTGATGCTGTTCGGCATCCTGCAGGCGTTTTCCAACGTGGGCTACTGGCTGCTGTCGGTGCTGCCCAAGAGCTATCTGCTGATGGCGGGTGCCATCGGCATCGAGAACCTGTGCGGGGGGCTGGGCACAGCGGCCTTCGTGGCCTTCCTGATGGCGCTGACCGACCGGCGTTTCTCGGCGGCACAGTACGCACTGCTGTCGGCCCTGGCCGCCATCGGCCGGGTATACGTGGGGCCGGTGGCCGGTGTGGTGGTGGAACAGCAGGGCTGGCCTACCTTCTTCCTGCTGACGGTGGCTGCGGCGGTACCGGGGCTGCTGATGCTGTGGTGGCTGCGTCGCGAGGTGGGCGCGCTGGACGCGCAGCGCGACCGGTCTGCTGTTCTGGCGGACGCCGACTGAGCGCACAGGGGCGCGTTCCTCCAGCGCGCCAGAACGATCCGGTCCATACATGCTCTGACACACGCCAGCCCCCAGGTTTGCATCGCAATCATGCGCAATGCTCTCTCCGTATGGAAAGGGCACTGTTGTTCTTCTGCAGAGGCTCTCGGGAGCCCTGCGCGATGTTTTCCGGTTACCTGGTGAAGTGCTTGATCTGCTTCCACACCTGCTGTTCGGCCAGCAGCTTGCCCGTTTTGTACAGTGCCTTGCGGGTGGTGTGATTGCGCAGCAGCAGGGTGGCCGCCGGTATGGCCATGGCCAGCCCCAGTGCCGTGGCGGCGGTGGGGTAGCGCAGCAGCAGCCGCATGGTCTGGCTGCGTGGAAAGATGTCATCTGCCGGCGCACCCGCCTCCGCCTTGCTGCCAAAGGCGCTCGCCTGTTCTTCCCTCAGTAGCTCCTCGTCGATGGGGATGCCGTCTTCGTCGACCAGCAGTGAGGGCTGCAGGGTACTGGCACGCCTGAATGCAGAATCATGAATGCCAGACGGGCTGTCTGTATCGAATCTGTCCGCCTGGGCCTGGCGCCATTTCCCGTCCTGCCGGTATTCGCCTTGCTGTTGCCGCTCCAGATCCGCAATGCGCCGGGCAAGATCGGCCGCGGCCGCCTCCGGATGGGAGGCTGCGCCGGAGGGCGTGTCCGATGCGCCGGCAGATGCGGATGAGGTGGAGCGAAAGCCGCTTTCGGATGCCGAAAAGGAGGGCGATGACCCCGTGGATGCACCGGGAGATTGAACGCCGGTAGCGCGCCTGAGCTGCGCCATGGCGGCACGCAGGTCGGCCATGGCCTGCTCCTCGGCGTGTTCACGCCCAGTGGTGCCGGTTGCGCTGGTTGTGCCCGTGTGCGCTTCACGGATGCCTCCCCGGCCGTCTGGCCCTCTGTCGCCGCCTGCAGACTGGCTGTCCGGGACGTGGCGGGCTGGACCGTTCCGTGTGGCACGGGACGGGGCGCCACCCGGTGCCCCGACAGCCTGCCCGGGCAGGGTTTCCGGCAGGCCGCGACGACGCTGGATGCGCGCGAAGATGTCTTCCGCGGTTTCGCGTGCGGCCGACATGGAAGCAGGGGTCAGGCGGTCTTCATTCATGATGCATGATTATCGAAAGATGAAACACGCACGGTGGGGCATGGGCGTCACGACTGACCGGGAGACCGTTCCTGCTGCAGACCGCTTCTGAGGCTCTGCAGGTCGTCGGCCAGCACCTGGCGGCTGAGAGGGAAGGGACTGGGGTGTTGCCGGAGCAGGCGGCGGATGCGCCAAACCAGCACGGCAGAGAGGCTGATCCAGAAGGCGGCGGCGATGCCCAGGGCGGCGAGGCGCCAGGGGGTATCCCAGGCCAGCAGCACGAGGGTGGCCATCAGCCAGACCAGGCAGATGATGATGACGATGACGGCCGCCAGACCAAGGCCGGCCAGCTGGGCCAGCCAGCGGGATTCGTCGCCCAGCTCCAGGGCCAGCAGACGGCTGCGGTCGTCCAGACCGGCAACGAGATCGGCGGCCGTGTGCTTCATGCGCCGGATGTGGGGCTCGAGCAGTCTTCCGAACATGGGCAATGGACCGGAGCGGTGGAAGGGGACAGCGCGGGGACGGTGAGTCCATGACACGCTTTGGGGAAAAAATGCAGAACAGGGGCCGCACGGAGGCGGTCCGCAGGGTAGTCCGGGACGATCCGGGCCATGCAGACAGGGGAGGGACTGTGTGATGCCCTTCACCCTGTCTGCCTGCCATGCGGGTGCCCGGGTAAACCGGATGCCCGGGCAGCTCATCGACAGGCGTCACCACGTGTGGCGACGCATGCCGGATCAGCGGCGCGACAGCAGGAAGCCGATCACCAGGCCTGCGGCGGCGGCCATGCCGGCCGTCTGCCACGGCGAGGTGTGGGCATAGTCGTCCACCCGGGCGGCGCCTTCACGGGCACGGCGATGCACCTCGTGGGCCGCATCCTGGGCGGCGTCGGAGATGCGGTGAACCGAGTCACGCATCTGGTCCAGCGCGGCGCGCACCTCGGGGCGGTCACGCAGCGATTCGCTGTTGAGCAGGTCGGTCAGGTCGGCCTTGAGGGCCTCCCACTCGTGTTCCAGGCGGTCGCGCGAACGCGACGCCGTGCGGCCGGCACGGCGACGGGTGTCCTGCATGGCCTTTTCCAGTTCTTCCAGGCGGGCGGCCAGTTTGTCGGTGATGTTTTCTGCCATCGCGTGTTCCTCGTTGAGTTGATGTGACAGGGATGGGCATCCGGCCAGTCCGGAAGGGGGCCCATCTGTGAACACGGTGACACGGAACGGCCAGCGGGGCGAGTGTCTCCGTGACGCCATGCAGCGCAGCCGGGGGTACTGCAGATGAGTCCGGCGTTGCCCGGACCGGCGTCATGCCGGCCACTTTGCTGAATATGGAGTCATTTGCCGGCTGGCGCAAGGGGCAGCCGGGATTTATTTTGTTCGCGTCTTGTATCGGTGTCGGGAGATCCAGGGTCCGGCTCCGTGGCCTGCCGGGTTCAGGCGGTTGCCAGCACCCGCTTCAGGAAAGCGTCGATGTCGGCCACTTCGTCCGGGCAGACGCTGTGCGGCATCGGGTACTGGTGCCAGTCCACCCGGTAGCCCAGTGCCTGCAGCTGGTCGCGCGAGGCGATGGCCCGCTGCAGGGGTACGACAGGGTCTTCGGTGCCATGGGCGAGGAAGATGGGGGTGTGCTGGTTGGCCGGATTGCATTCGGCTGCGGTGGTGGCAGCCAGCGGCAGATAGCCCGACAGACCGACGAGGCCAGCCAGCCGGTGCGACTGGCGCAGCCCGGAGAGCAGCGCCATGGCGCAGCCCTGCGAGAACCCCATCAGCACGATGCGGTGGGCCGGAATGCCCCGGGCGATCTCGCGTTCGATGAGGGCATCGATGGCCTGCTGCGAACGCCGCAGGCCGGCCTCGTCCTCGCGCTGCGTGAGGTCGCCCTCGCGAATGTCGTACCACGCCCGCATGACGTAGCCGTTGTTGATGGTGACCGGCATCTCGGGTGCGTTGGGGAAGACGTGGCGCACCCCGACGCCGGGATCGAGCATCTGGGCCACAGGAACGAAGTCGTTGCCATCGGCCCCCAGACCGTGCAGCACGATGACGGCTGCTTCCGGGGTGGGGCTGGTGGCAAATTCAAGTGTTTCGAGGGGGCTGCTGGTCATGGGGTACCTCGGGTGACTGTCTGCATCGGCCAGATATCGCTACACACGCTCCCGCTGCAGCAGACCGGAGATGGCGGCCTCGTCGCCCTCCCCGGACTCCTGGCCAGCCTTCGTGACGAAGTCGGGCTTCTCGCCCGGGGGCAAGCCGTAGTACAGCTCGCCGATGCGGATGCGTTCACGCCCCTGTGAGACACGGTGTTTGTTGGAGTCGCGCAGCGAGTAGACGCAGCCGCAGTATTCCTGCTGGTAGAAGTGCTCGGCCTTGGCGATCTCGATCATGCGGGCCGAGCCGCCGCCCTTGCGCCAGTTGTAGTCCCAGTATTCCACGTCCGGGTAGCGGGCGGCGGCCCGGTGACCGCAGCCGTTGATCTGGTTCATGTCCTTCCAGCGCGAGATGCCCAGCGAGCTGGTGAACACCCGAAAACCGTGCTCGTGCGCATACAGTGCCGTGCGCTCGAAGCGCATGTCGAAGCAGACCGTGCAGCGCTCGCCGCGCTCTGGTTCGAACTCCAGTCCCTTGCAGCGCTCGAACCAGTTGTCGGAATCGTAGTCGGCGTCGATGAAGGTGATGTTGTGCTTCTGGGCGAAGCGGATGTTCTCTTCCTTGCGGATCTCGTACTCGCGCACCGGATGGATGTTGGGGTTATAGAAGAAGATGGTGAAGTCGATGCCCGAGTCCACCATCTTCTGCATCGGTTCGCCCGAGCAGGGGGCGCAGCAGGAGTGCAGCAGCAGCCGGTCGTGGCCGTTGGGCAGCTGCAGGGGCATGTCCTTTTCCTTGCCCTTCCTGCCCCGGCCCCGGGCGGGGGGCTGGCCCTGGCTGGTCTGGGGCTGCTGGGCAGACACGGCGGTGTGAGAAGTGGATGACGACATGGCAGAAACGGATGACGGCACGGCAGAGGCAGATGACGACAGGACGAAGCTGCGCAGGGTGGGCGGCGCAGGAAGGACGGACCCGTGCACCGGGCGGACGGGCCTGCCGTAAAGGGCAGATACAGGGCAGATACCCGCTACCCCGGCGAGGGACCGCCGGCATGATGAAGAGGGCACGGTACCCCATGCCCAACCTTCCATTATATAGAGGTGCCGGGTGGGGGTACAGACAGGCTGGGAACCGGAAACTGTCTGGACATGTTCGAGGTCAGAATCCGCTGCGTGCTGCACAAACCTGGCCGAACCATACTGGGCAAAAGCGGGGTCATGGGAACGGGGATTTTTGATAGGTTGGCCGGCGGGGCAGCCGTGGGATTGCGTTTAGACTGACCCGAACGCATTCCGTCTGTCTGTGCATGGTGCCCGAGGATTCTCTGCAAAAGTCTTGCGGCACTTTGGCTTCCCTATTCAGGCGATCCGGTGCGTTGTCATTTTCCGCCTATGGCGCTGCCATTGCCGGCAGGGCGTCTTCTGACTCATTCCGGTCCGGGGCCCAAAGCACTTGCCGATTTTTGCAGAGGTTCCCTGGCGGGTTTGTTTTCTTTTTCTGCCGTTTGCCATGTCGAGTTCGCTGCGCGTTTTTCTGGGGATCTGCCTGCTGGTGATGTTGCTGGTGTGTGGGGTGGTCCTGTTCCGTCCCGATCTTTTCCGTATGAAGACCGGAGGGGAGGATGGCCAGCCCGCCCAGGTGGCCAAACAGGAAGCAGCCCAGCGCCCCGCCATGGTGGTCACGGCAAAACCGCCGAAAATGGAACTGCTGCCCGTGCGGCTGGCGGCCGATGGCGAAGTGGTGGCCTGGCAGGAAGCCAGTGTGGCCTCCGAGTCCAATTCGCTGACCCTGTCCGAGGTGCTGGTGAATGTGGGCGACCGGGTGAAGAAGGGTCAGGTGCTGGCCCGCTTCAACGGCCGTACGGTGGCCGAGGACGTGACACAGGCAAAGGCAGCACTGGCCGAGGCGAAGGCGGGTGCCATGGAGGCACGGGCCAATGCCCGCCGGGCACGTCGCCTGCGGGGTACCGACACGATCAGTGAACAGCAGATCGAACAGTATGTGTCGGCGGACCGGACCGCGCGCGCCAAGGTGCGCTCGGCAGCGGCGGCACTGGCCTCCAAGCGGCAGAACTGGCAGAACGTCGAGTTGCGGGCACCGGACGATGGCGTGATCTCCTCCCGGGATGCCACGGAGGGTTCCGTGCCGGCAGCCGGTACCGAGCTGTTCAAGCTGATCCGTCAGGGCCGGCTGGAATGGCAGGCCGAGCTGGGCTCCGAGGAAGTGATGCGTGTACGGCCGGGTAACCGCGTGGAGGTCTATACCGCAGACGGAGAACCGGTGGAGGCGAAGATGCGCGCCCGTGCACCGTCGGAGAACACGAAGAAACGTACGACGCTGGTGTATGTGGACGTACCCGCCAGCCAGGGTCTATGGGCCGGCATGTTTGCCCACGGTTCCTTTGACCTGGGTGAGAGTCCCGCCCTGACGGTACCGATGGAGGCACTGGTGCCCAGTGACGGCTTCATGTATGTGTACCGGCTCAAGGAAGACGATCATGTGGAGCGGATCCGCGTGACGGCGGGGCGACAGGAGGGCAACCGCATCGAGATTACGCCGGTTGGGAATGCGAAACTCACGGAGGCTGATCGTGTGGTGGTCGAAGGGGCGGCGTTCCTGACCGACGATGATCTGGTCAAAGTGGCGGGGGCGAAAGAATGAACTTTTCGTCCTGGTCCATTCGCAACCCCATTGCGGTGGTGTTGCTGTTCATGATGCTGACGCTGGCGGGGTTTCATGGCTTCAGGTCCATGTACATCCAGCAGCAGCCGGACATGGAATTTCCGATGGTGACGATTGCGGCGTCGCTGCAGGGTGCCACTCCGGGTCAGCTCGAAAACGATGTGGCCCGCAAGATCGAGAACTCGCTGACCAGCATTCAGGGGGTGCGTCATACCACCACGACGCTGGGCGATGGCGTGGTGTCGATGATGGTGCAGTTCGAGCTGGAAAAGCCTGTGCAGGAAGCGCTGGACGAGGTGCGCTCGGCCGTGCAGAGCGTGCGGGCCGACCTGCCATCCGATCTGCCCGATCCGGTAGTGGGCAAGGTGGATGTCGCCTCGCAGCCGGTGCTGAGCTTTGCGCTGCAGTCCGACCGTCTGGACATGGAGGAATTGTCCTGGTTCGTTGACAATGAACTGAACCGCAAGCTGCTGGCGCTGAAGGGTGTGGGCAAGGTCACCCGGGTGGGAGGGGTGGACCGTCAGGTGCACGTGGATCTGGACCCGGTGAAGCTGCGTGCACTCGGGCTGACGACGGGTGACATTTCCACCCAGCTGCGCAACAATCAGATCGAGAGTGCGGGTGGCCATGCGGATATCTCGGAGAGCAAGCAGCCGCTGCGGATCCTGTCGCGGGTGAAAGCGGCTGCCCAGCTGGAGAAGGTGCAGATCACGACCAGTGACGGGCGGCGCCTGCTGCTGAAGGATCTGGGCACCGTGAAGGACACGGTCGAGGAGCCCTCCAGTTCGGCCTGGCTCGATGGCAGGAAGGTGGTGGGCTTCGAGGTCAGCCGCGCCCGTGACCAGGGCGAAGTGGATGTGGGGCGCAAGGTGCGTGGATTCATCCGGCAGCTTCAGCAGGACAGGCCCGAACTGAGGTTCACCGAAACGATGGATCTGGTATCGCCTGCGCAGGAAGTCTATGACGGCGCCATGGGGATGCTCTATGAAGGGGCGTTCCTGGCCGTGGTGGTGGTGTGGCTGTTCCTGCGCAACTGGCGGGCGACGCTGGTGTCTGCGGTGGCACTGCCGATGTCGGTGTTGCCGGCCTTTCTGGGCATGTACCTGTTCGGCTTCACGCTCAATGTTGTGTCGCTGCTGGCACTGATGCTGGTGATCGGTGTGCTGGTGGACGATGCCATCGTGGAGATCGAGAATATCGAGCGGCATCTCCGGGTGGGCAAGACGCCCTATCAGGCGGCGATGGAAGCGGCCGATGAAATCGGTCTGGCAGTGATCGCCACGACCTTCACGCTGATTGCGGTTTTTCTGCCGACGGCTTTCATGAGCGGCATTGTCGGGCGCTTTTTCAAGCAGTTCGGCTGGACGGCGGCACTGGCCGTGTTCGCCTCGCTGGTGGTGGCCCGGATGCTGACGCCGATGATGGCGGCCTATCTGCTCAAGCCACGGACACGGCAGGAAGAGGAGGATCCGGGCTGGCTCCGGTATTACATGCGTGCCGTACGCTGGGTGCTGGCACACCGGCGACAGACCGTGATCTATGCGGTGGTGTTTTTCGTGCTTTCGTTGGCGTTGTCGTCGATGCTGCCGCAGGCTTTCACGCCGAGCAATGACAATGACCAGACCCAGGTACAGCTGACACTGGGGCCCGGTGCCACGCTGGCGCAGACTGAGCAGATGGCCGAACGTGCACGGGAGATCCTGGAGAAAAACCCTCATGTGAAGCGGGTTTACACGGCCATTGGCGCAGGTTCCAGTCTTCAGGATGTGGGCAGCAATGTGAAAACCACCAACAGCGCAACGCTGACCATCAACATGGGGACGCGTACCACCCGCCCCAGCAAGAAAGTGGTGGAGGCATCCCTGCGTGAAGCCCTGGCGGATCTGCCCGGTGCACGCATCAAGGTGGGCTTTGGTGACAATGGCCAGACTTATGCCTTTGCCGTGGCCGGTGATGACCAGGCAAGGCTGACGCAGGCAACCAGGTCCATCGAGAAGGAGTTGCGTGGACTGAAGGGAGTGGGCAATGTCACTTCCAGCGTCAATCTGGTGCGCACCGAAGTGATCGTACGGCCAAAGGCCGGACAGGCTGCCACGTTGGGTGTTACGTCGCAGGCCATCAGCGATGCGCTGCGTCTTGCCACCCAGGGTGACTACACGCAACTGCTGCCCAAGCTGAATCTGGACCAGAGGCAGATCGACATCGTGGTGCGACTGAACAAGCCAGCACGGCAGAGCCTGGAGCAGCTCCGGCGCATCGTGGTGCAGGGCAACGACGGCGCCGTGATGCTCGGTCAGGTGGCTGATCTGGAACTGGGTGGCGGGCCTGCCGTCATTTCCCGCTACGACCGGGAGCGCAATGTCGATTTCACCATCGAACTGGGGGACAAGGGGCTGGGTGATGTGGTACAGCAGGTGTCGAACCTGCCGGCCATCAAGCAGCTTCCCCAGGGTGTCCACCTGACGGAAACCGGTGATGCCGAGCTCATGGCCGAGATGTTCAGCAATTTCGGTTTGGCCATGCTGACTGGGGTGCTGTGCATCTGGGTGGTTCTGGTGCTGCTGTTCAAGAGCTTCCTGCACCCGGTGACGATTCTGTCGGCATTGCCTCTGGCCATTGGTGGGTCGTTCGTGTCGCTGCTGCTGGCCAAATACGATCTGTCGCTGCCCGTGCTGATCGGGCTGGTGACACTGATGGGCATCGTGACCAAGAATTCCATCCTGCTAGTCGAATACGCCATCATGGCGCGTCGGGAGCACGGCATGGACCGCTGGCATGCACTGATGGATGCTTGCCATAAGCGCGCCCGGCCGATCATCATGACGACGATGGCCATGGCGGCCGGCATGCTGCCGATTCTGCTTGGATCGAATAAGATCGACCTCAGCTTCCCCGCACCGATGGCCATGACCGTGCTGGGCGGCCTGATCACCTCCACGGCACTGAGCCTGCTGGTGGTACCGGCCGTGTTCACTTACATCGATGATTTCGGGCAGTGGATGCACCAGCTGTGGCATCGTTTCGGGCCGGGGCATCATTATCACATTGAGCAGCAGCAGGTATCGGAGCAGTGATGGGAGGCTGGCAAAAGGCGTTGTGAGGGCCAGGAAGCTCCGCAAGGAAAATGACCAGAACCCATGACTGGTTGCGTGTGCGCAACATCACCACCGCTAAAGGCAGGTGCCGTAGTGCGTGTCACGGATCGCCTTTGTCCCGGGCAGGCAGGGACCATTCTGCAACGGCGGGTCGGGTGACGCCGTTTCGGGACAGGTGTTTCCCATGATGTGACAACGGGGCAGCATTCCAGCGAGATCGAATAAGGCGCAGCGACCGGCACAGGGTAGACTTGAACGTTTGTTTCCTGTCTGCCCTGTTGCCTGCCATGTCGAGTTCGCTGCGTGTCTTTCTGGGGGTCTGCCTGCTGGTGCTGTTGCTGGTGGGCAGTGTGTTTCTGTTCCGTCCGGACCTGTTCCAGGCCGGAGAGGCAGGTGATGACCAGGCGCCGC
>ERZ772967.57-NODE-57-length-91286-cov-4.376900_pt1 | contig 91286 bp, 76 predicted proteins | sample MGYA00511677_ERZ772967 | MGnify/ENA primary metagenome ERZ772967 (study PRJEB29015, sample SAMEA2737931) | human oral metagenome | biome: human oral; feature: human-associated habitat; material: dental | place: China | collected 2146 ...
AGTATCTGACTGGATTTGAAGTGTTAAACCCTGATTTGGTGATTTGTCATTTAGATGCCAAAGCTTCAATGCAGATAGATCTCACTATCAACAAAGGTCGTGGCTATGTTCCGGCTGATGAAAACCGTGAGTTCTGCACTGATGTCAACGTTATTCCAATCGATTCTATCTACACCCCTATCCGTAATGTGAAATATTCAGTTGAGCCATATCGTGTCGAGCAGAAAACCGACTATGACAAATTGGTTATTGAAGTTTCAACGGATGGTTCCATTCACCCGAAGGATGCACTGAAGGAAGCAGCAAAGATACTCATCTATCATTTCATGCTCTTCTCTGATGAGAAGATTACTCTTGAGTCACCAGACCAGGACGGCAACCAGGAATTTGATGAGGAAGTACTCCACATGCGTCAATTGCTCAAGACTAAGTTGGTCGACATGAATCTCAGTGTTCGTGCACTCAACTGTCTGAAAGCTGCTGATGTTGAGACCCTTGGTGATCTCGTTCAGTACAACAAGACTGACCTCTTGAAGTTCCGAAACTTCGGTAAGAAATCGCTTTCTGAGCTTGATGATTTGCTCGAAAGTCTGAATCTGTCGTTTGGAACCGACATTTCAAAGTATAAATTGGATAGAGAGTAAACAACTTACTCCTTTCCGCTTAAATGTAAAGAATAAAAAATGAGACATAATAAGAAATTCAACCATCTGGGTCGTACTGCATCTCATCGTGACGCTATGCTTGCTAACATGGCAGTGTCATTGATCATGCACAAAAGAATCACTACGACCCTTGCAAAGGCAAAAGCCTTGAAGAAGTATGTAGAACCTTTGATTACTCGGTCTAAAGAAGATACCACAAACTCACGTCGTGTAGTTTTCCGTTATCTTCAGAAGAAAGAGGCTATCAAGGAACTCTTCAGCACGGTTGCTGCTAAGGTGGCTGATCGTCCAGGTGGTTACACTCGTGTAATCAAATTGGGTACCCGTCAGGGTGATGCTGCTGAAATTGCTTTCATCGAGCTTGTTGACTTCGATGATAATATGGCAAAAGCTCCTAAGGCTGCCAAGAAGACTCGTCGTAGCCGTAAAGCTACTAAGGCTGAAGCTGCTGCTGAGACTCCGACCACAGAGGCTCCTGCAACTGAGGAAGCTAAAGCAGAGTAATCTCACGATTAAAATTCAAATCTATAAAGAAAGCGCAGTGATTGATTTCACTGCGCTTTTTATATGCCTTCTTTTTCTTGTTGCGTGATTATACATTTGTGGAATGCACATTTCACATATTTCATTGCATGCTGTTACAAAGGTAGTTTGTTCCTCTCATATGCGGGATGTTATTTCATTTCATTCCATAATGAAGTATGTAGGCAGTTCACTTGAATTCTGATATAAGTTTGCGGTTATTTTATTTTGCGTCAACAGCTTTTGTAACTTGCATCAGATTATGCGATAATTTGGTGCAGATTACGCGCTGAAATGCGTTAAAATGCAGTGTGAAATGCATCATGTTATAACGTGTTGGAAGACAGATACTTATTTTGTTGGTTACAAACTCCTTCGATATTCACTTGGAGCATGTTGAGAATTTTCGTGCAGTAACGGCTGGAGCAGGAGAGAGAAGCGGAGCTCATCAAGGCAGATATTTGAGTGGGTGACAGCGTTTCTCATTGAATACAAAACTTCCTTGGTCTTCTATGTAAAAGTTTAAGTTATTGATTTGAAAAAGAAAGATGTTGTCATACGGTCTTTTAAGTAGAGTATCAGATTGGTAATTTCTTACAGAAAAGCATTCTTTGTTTTAAGCAATCAGGCTGTTTTTTAGGGAAAATCCCACTTCTTTTAGGGAAAATATCCTTGTGTTTAAGGTTTTTAATTTTTATCTTTGCAATGTAACAAATAATGATTTGGATATGAAGAAGTTGGTGGTATATGCAGCATGTGCAACTTTATTGTTCAGTAGTTGTGACACTTATACAGGTTCTGGTGCCTACATGGGCTCTTCCTTGGGCTCCATTTTGGGTAGTGCTATCGGGGGAATTGCCGACGGACCACGTGGTTCTGATTTTGGAACGATTATCGGAATGGCAGGCGGTGCGGCTATAGGTGCTGCGATAGGGCAGGCTGCTGATCAGCGCCGTGCAGCCGAGAAAGAGGAATACCAGTATGACCGTGCAAAGCGAAACTATGAGCGTAAGATGCGTGAACGCCAGCAGAATAGTGATGTCAGCAGCTATCAGGAAGCACCGTCTACCGATAGTGGCTATGACGAAACCAACTCCGGAGATGACCGCATCTATGACTTTAATGGTAAGGATTACCAGACTGATGCGTCAACAAGTACGGCAACGACAAAGATGCCGACGGCAAGTGGTGTGGAGAATATAGCCGAGGGATTAGTGTATACGCCAAATATTGAAATCCGTAATGCTCGTTTTCTCGATGAAAATGGTAATGGAATCATTGAGCGAGGTGAACTTTCCAAGGTGATTTTTGAGGTCATGAACCGTGGTGACCGGCCACTCTATGATGTTCAACCTGTCGTGCTTGTGGCAAATGGAAATCGTCATCTCTTTGTTTCTCCAAGCATCCATATTGAGAAAATAGAACCAGGGAAAGGTATTCGCTACACTGCACTTGTCAAGGCAGACAGGCGCTTGAAAGATGGAAATGCTAAGATTTGTGTTTCTGTGCTCCAAGGTAACAAGGCCATATCAAAGGTTACAGAGTTTAATATCCCAACGAGGAAGTAGAATGAATACCCACCCCAACCCTCCCGAAGGGAGGGAGCTTTGCCCTGCAATAAGCTTTATGAAGGGTTATGATTGCACTCTTGTTGGAATTGAAATTAATGTAGTTATGCCCTACAATAGGCTTTATGAAGGGTTATGATTGCACTCTTGTTGGAATTGAAACTAATGTAGTTTTGCCTTGCAATAGGCTTTATGAAGGGTTGTGATTGCACTCTTGTTGGAATTGAATTTAATGTAGTTTTGCCTTGCAATAGGCTTTATGAAGGGTTGTGATTGGATCCTTGTTGGAATTGAAATTAATATGGTTATGCCCAACAATAAGCTTTATGAAGAGGCCTTTCTAAACTGTTTTGATGCATGACCTCATAAAAGACAGGCGCTGTAATATCTGTTGAACTTTATCAATAAGTCTATAAAATGTCTGCTCTGCGGTAGCCCGCACGTTTGAACTCCCTCCCTTCGGGAGGGTTGGGGTGGGTTCTTTATCTTTCAGAACAGCCCTTTCAATCTTTCAAAAACATTGTTCCACCTGTTTTCTTTCTCCTTTTTTGCAGGCGAAGTCTTATTGTCCTTTTGCATGTCTTCAGTCTGTTTGTTAGGCTTTTTCGCTTGTTGTCGTTTGCGTGTCGTAGCGATATTCTTTGCATTATGCATCATTTTCTTGTCAACAACGCCGTCTCTGTTCTTCCAGTCATCAATGATATTGTAGTGGTTCGCAACCACTTCAAAGTCAATCTGGGGCAACCTGATGCTGTCTTCCTCAAGATAAGGAACTCCTTTGCCTACTTTCTCCACAACAACTGTAGCCACTCCGCAAGCCAATATGCCAAGTTCCTTGGCTGCACCATACGATAGATCAATGATGCGTCCGCGACCGAAAGGGCCGCGATCGGTTACCTTTACGACCACACTATTCCCGTTGTTAGGATTTGTTACCTTTAATAATGTGCCGAAAGGATAGGTGCGATGTGCACAAGTCATACTGTCATGATGTAATCGTTCACCGCTGGCTGTTCTTGCTCCGGTGGCTTTTTTTGAGTAATAGGAAGCCTTTCCTTTCTGCTGCTGCGCAATTAAAGGCAGTGCCAGTAGGATTATTAGGATTGATAATAAAATTCTTTTGTGATCCACAAATCGGTTCTTTTGGTTAGTAATCAGTCATGTCATCTTGGTAAATCAGATGCCTTTTTAAGTCCAATACCCACGTAATCAATCGATTGCTATAAACAGGTAGGCGCTACAAATATATAAAAAAATAACTTATCCTCCAAATTTATGCCACCTGCCAGCCTATATCTCACCTCTTTAAAGGCAGGCAGATATCCGCGAAAAACGGTGAATATATGAGATAAAAGAATATTGAAAATATATCTAAAGAGATGTTTTTCAATATTCCTTTATGCCTCTTTGCCGTGCAAGATGCAGCTTGTTGCAAGGCTATTCTTGCTATTATGCGTCTTTAACCAACTTCATTTTTCTCCAAACCCAATTGGGAATATACTGCCAAAGCGTGGTTAAAACGTGCCAACGACAGTCTACAATACAGATGTGGCGCCTTTTATCAATAGCTTTCATGATGCTTTTAGCTACCTTTTCTGCATTCATCAGCATTGGAAAATGGCTGGAACCAGTCAGCAAGGGCGTATCAACGAACCCCGGACGAATGTCTGTAAAGCTGATGTTCAGCTTCTTATTGGCTGCCAACTGCTCCAAAGCTTGTAGATAAGTGTTCTGCATGGCCTTTGTTGCACTGTAAGCTGGTGCAGGCCCAAGCCCCTTAGTGCCGGCTATCGACGTGATACAAGCAATGTGTCCTCCGCCATTTCTTGCGAAATACCGATAGGCAGCGCCCACCATTCTCGTAAATCCTATGGCATTGGTCTGCATGGTCATCAGTTCTTTGTCGGCCTGCAACATGGGATTTTTCCAGCCTATTCCCGCTGCATGGAAATAGAGGTCGAGCCCTCCCATGCGGTCTATGAGCTTACGGAGTGCCTCTTCTGCATGAGCATCGGTTACGTCAATCCGTGCCGTGAAAACACGTTCGGGCGCACAAGCGCGCAGTTTTTCCAACCTGTCTACACGTCGTGCAGCCACGCCAACTGTCCACCCTCGCTCAATCATGAGCCTTGCCACCTCATGTCCGATGCCGCTGCTGGCACCCATAATAATTGCTTTTTTCATTGTCGGTTGATGATTACGCCATCGCCATATATGACCGTATAATTCGGGCCTTTCTCTATTTTCAGGTTTACAAAGGCATTGCAACCGGCTTCATATGCCTTTTTCAATACTTTGTCAAGGCATGAATCTAAGTCATATGTAATGCTGTATTGATAGCAAAGACCACGTTGCTCAACAATCTCATAGCCTTTAATACTTGGTAAAGTTGTCACAAACTGGCGTTCAATGGTGAAGTCGGTTTCCTTGTTTTTATTGCTGAATAATCCCATATTCTTTAGGTTCTGTCTGTGGCAAAGATAAGGAAAAATTGGAAATAAACTCCTTTTATAAGTGGAAAATTGCTTTATATTTCGTTATGGAAAGTTTCATGTTGTATGGATTTTAAGTTTTACCAATACGATTGTTCGCAACATGCTCTCCATGAATATTGTTGATTTTCTTTCCCTGTTTTTAACATCTCAAGAGAACACCAAATAGAAAAAACAGGCGAGAAAACGGGAATAATTTCACAACTTCAAGCACCTTAGTTTGTGATTCCATTCATGATACAGCGTGATTTGACGCTAATTGCGCGGCTATTTGCGTCAAATCACCATGCAATTTGTATCAGATGACCGTGTGTTCTGACGCAAATAACGACGCGTTCTGCGTCAAATTGCAGCGTATAATGCATGGAATTGCCGGATAGAAAGATTAAAAAGAGAACATCATAGCCCTGAAATGGCCTCGCATAAGCACAGAACAGAGATTTCCATCTCTATTTGATCAAGTCTTGAAGTGTTAAATTTAGGATAAGAGATTTAACGGAAACAGTTAAGAAAGACATGCTTTTCATTTGCTTGGCAAGGTTTAGTGACGTCATCATAACACAAGAAGTCCCGCAGTTCTTGCGAACAACGGGACTTCTTATTCTTTCTTCTTATCGGCCAATTTACTTGCGGAGACCAAGAGCCTTGATGATAGCACGGTAGCGATTGACGTCACGATCGTAAAGGTATTTGAGCAATGCACGACGCTTACCAACGAGTTGTGTCAGCGCACGAGTTGTGACATTGTCCTTGTGATTAGCCTTAACATGCTCTGTCAAGTGCTTAATACGGTAAGTGAACAGGGCAATCTGGCTCTCTGCTGAACCTGTGTCAGTTGCTGACTTACCATACTGGCCGAAGATTTCTTCCTTCTTTGCTTTGTCTAAATACATAGCTTGAAATAATTGATTAAATGAAGTTGCATCATTACATCCTTCAAATGTCGGGCTGCCTTAATCACAACAGCTACACTTTCGAATGCATCAGACTTTCTGAAAATGCGGTGCAAAGGTAGCAATAAAAGTCAAGATAACGAAGATATAGACTTGAACTTTTCTGTAAGGTAACGTTTTTTAACACGCAACCTAACCTATTCATAATCAAGATAGAAGTGTACCTCAGTTATTTTTTGTAATTTTGCAGCGAATTAGAAATAAGGATATTTAAGGTAAAACAAATGCAAGACATTAGAAACATTGCAGTAATTGCACACGTAGACCACGGGAAAACAACGCTGGTTGACAAGATGATGTTGGCCGGGAAGCTGTTCCGTGACGGGCAGGATAACAGTGGCGAGGTGCTCGACTCCAATGATTTAGAGCGCGAACGCGGTATTACGATTCTCTCAAAGAACGTTTCTATCAACTGGAAAGGAACTAAGATTAACATATTGGATACCCCAGGTCACTCTGACTTTGGCGGCGAAGTAGAACGTGTTCTCAATATGGCTGACGGCTGTCTGCTGCTCGTCGATGCCTTTGAAGGGCCTATGCCGCAGACTCGTTTCGTGCTTCAGAAGGCACTTCAGCTTGGTTTGAAGCCAATGGTTGTTGTCAACAAGGTGGATAAACCCAATTGCCGACCGGAGGAAGTGTATGAAATGGTGTTCGATTTGATGTGTGATTTAAACGCAACTGAAGAGCAGTTAGACTTTCAAGTCGTGTATGGTTCGGCCAAGAATGGCTGGATGTCAGCTGATTGGCAGAAGCCAACGGACAACATAGACTACTTACTTGACAAGATCATTGAGGTCATCCCGGCACCTAAGCACCGCGAAGGTACGCCGCAGATGCTGATCACTTCACTCGATTATTCAAGCTATACGGGACGTATTGCAGTAGGACGCGTGCACCGTGGCATACTGAAGAACGGTCAGAATATCACAATCTGTCATCGTGACGGAAGCCAGGAAAAGACCAAAATCAAGGAACTTCGCACTTTCGAAGGCATGGGAAGCAAGCCTACAGAAAGTGTTGAGAGTGGCGATATCTGTGCAGTTGTAGGCCTCGAAAGATTTGAAATCGGCGATACTATCGCTGACTTTGAGAACCCGGAGGCCCTTCCTGCCATTGCAGTTGATGAGCCGACGATGAGCATGTTGTTTACTATTAACGACTCACCCTTCTTTGGTCGCGAGGGCAAGTTCTGCACTTCACGTCATATCAACGACCGTTTGAACAAGGAACTTGAAAAGAATTTAGCACTTCGTGTACGTCCTTTTGAAGGCTCAACTGATAAGTGGATTGTCAGTGGTCGTGGCGTTTTACACCTCTCCGTGCTTGTGGAAACCATGCGTCGTGAGGGCTATGAGCTTCAAGTTGGACAGCCCCAGGTGATTTATAAAGAGATAGATGGCGTGAAATGTGAACCTATTGAGGAATTGACTATCAATGTTCCACAGGATTATTCCAGTAAGATGGTCGACATGGTAACGCGTCGTAAGGGTGAATTGACAGGCATGGACACAGAAGGAGACCGTGTAAACATCACGTTTGAAATCCCTTCTCGTGGTATCATTGGCTTGAGAACGAATGTTCTGACGGCTTCACAAGGTGAGGCTATCATGGCACATCGCTATAAAGAATATCAGCCTTTTAAGGGCGAAATCACGCGACGTACCAATGGATCCATGATAGTTATGGAGACAGGTACGGCCTTTGCATACTCTATCGACAAGCTTCAAGACCGCGGAAAGTTCTTCATTGATCCGGGAGAAGAAGTTTATGCAGGTCAGGTTGTGGGCGAACATGTTCACGATAATGACTTGGTAATCAATGTCACCAAAGCCAAACAGCTGACCAATGTGCGTGCCAGTGGCTCTGATGAAAAGGCTCGTGTAATTCCAAAGACGGTCATGAGTCTTGAAGAATGCCTTGAATATATCAAGGAAGATGAGTATGTTGAGGTGACACCTAAGAGCATGCGAATGCGCAAGATATTGCTCGATCACCTCGAACGTAAGCGTGCAAACAAGGAATAAACCATTAAATCATAACCATTATGACAGGATTATATATTTTCATTGCATTGATTGCAATTGCCCTTTTGGGTTGGGCTGTTGCCGAATTAAAGAGCCGTTCCATCACTTTTGAACATTCAGAAGAGGAGCGTGAAGAGGCAGAATTGCTCTATAATGAGCAGAAAGAGCGTGATTTCAAAGAGCAAGATCTGAAAGACTTGCTGGCACATAACAGTACCAAAGGCTACGATGCGATTTAAGGAATAAATGGCCTTGCAAAATAAAAGGCTTCATTCTTCAGAATATCATACAATAAAATCCATTCAAAAGCGTTACATAATTAAACTCAATAATTATGAAACGCTTTTTCTTTTTATATCTTTTCGCGGCTGCTTTCATGGCAGTTTCTGCCCAAAGCAAGGTTGGAACACTCTCTGTTATGCCTAAAGTGGGCCTTTGTCTTGCCAACATTTCAAACAGTGATATCTCGTATGATTTAACGACAGATAAAGCAAGTGTCGATGCAAAATATAGGGCAGGATTCACTGGTGGCGCTGAATTGGAGTATCAATTTCTGTCACAATGCAGCCTTTCCCTTGGTGCACTTTATGCGCTTCAAGGTTGCCGTTATAAGGACTTCAGCAACGAAGTGCGTGGCCAGGCAGGTTCTTATTCGGGCTATTCCAACATGGCCATTGGCCTCCATTATTTTCAAATTCCGTTGTTGGTCAATGTCTATTTGTCCAAGGGGTTGGCTGTGAAAGCCGGCATTCAGCCCTCATTTCTGTTAGGCGCAAGAGCCAAATATGATATCACTAACTTTGTTGTTGCCGCTGACGGAGGGGCTGTTTACGAACCAACTCGCCATGTCAGCAGTGATATCAAAGGGAATTTCCGCTCGACAGACGTGTCTGTTCCCATCGGTATCTCCTATGAATATTCCAATGTAATCATGGAAGCGCGCTATCATTTAAGCCTTTCTAAAGTAGAAAAACAAATAAATTCAAAGAACCGTTGGTTTACATTCAACGTTGGATATAGGCTCAATCTCCTTAAATAAAAACCTTTATAACCATGAAAAAAGCACTGAATTGGACATGTTTTCTTGTCCTCATGGCTGTACTTTCAGCCTGCGAAAAGCCTAATTTAAGCGATGAACAGCCCAAGAGAAAAGGCTATCGGGTGAGTCTCCACATAGAAGATGTTGCACAATCCTATGCAGGAGCCAAGGCAAGAGCATTGGTTGATATAGATGAAGTGTGCTCATGTCTGAACGCAGCGGTATATCAAGACGGAGAGAAGAAGGCCTCCATCAATCAGAACAAGAGCGATAAGAACTTTGGAAACCTTAGTCTTGAGCTTCCCGAAGGACAGTATTCACTTGTCGTCATCGGGCATAACGGCAGCAAGAATGCGTCTATGGCGCATGCCGATAAGGTTAAGTTTGACGGCAAGGTGACTGAGACTTTCCTTTATAACGGCATTATCAAGGTCACAGGTGATTTGCAACAATCTATCACGTTGACGCGTTGTGTGGCCAAGGTAGAGTTTCATTTCGTTGATCCCATACCCGAAAATGTCACTCATCTGCGCTTTTCCTACACAGGGGGAAGCAGTACTTTAGACGCAACGAGTGGCTTTGGATGTGTGGATTCGCGGCAAACCGAAGTGAGAAGCATACCGGCAGAGGCACATCATGCAGCTTCTTCTTATGCCATTTACACCTTTCCAAAGGCGCAAGAAGGTAAGATAAAAGTCATCATGAAGGCCTTGGATATAAATGAAAAGACGCTTGCCGAGCAAACATTTGGTTCACTGAAGATTGTAAGAAATGGTATTAACCATATCCCCAACCTTAGTTTCAAACCGAATGGAGGGACAACAGCACGTGGCATTAAGGTCAAAGCAGATGACTCTTGGGCCACTTCTTTCGAGACAGAAGATTGGTAATGAACGGCTACACCGTGTCCTATATATAATAAGGTGGAAAGAGACAAGCTCTCTTTCCACCTTATTTGATTTATAATTATAATCATGATGAGCTTTCACCCCACACTATTTCATCCTCAATAAGAATCTGCAAGCAATGTCTCCCTCCCTTCGGGAGGGCCGGGGTGGGTACTCATGAGCTATTCTTTTTACCTTCGGGAGGGTCGGGGTGGGTATTTCCTACTTCTTCTCAGGATACACTAAGTTCTTCTCAGTGATACATTCCAGCACTTCATTCAAGTATTTTGCCGACTCATAACGCGCCATGGGGAGGTCGTGGAGGAGGTAGTTTCCACAGTCCATTGGGGCTGCTCCGGGGATTTCTCCATGATATTCTGCAACGAAACGAAAGGTACGTTTCATGAGTTCCACAATGTCCTTGCTTTCCAAATCGCCACGCAGAATGAGATAATTACCCGTCAAGCATCCCATGGGACCCCAATAAACAATGCGGTCTTTCCATTCTTCATCGTTGCGAAGATAGGTTGCTGCAAGATGCTCAATGGTGTGAATGGCACCATTGTGGAGCACAGGTTCACGATTAGGTTCTTTCATTCTGATGTCGAAAGTGGTGACAGTTTCACCTCCCACTTCATCCTTTCTGCTCACGTAAATGCCACGAAGCAGTTGTTCATGATTGATTGTAAAGCTTGGGATTTTATTCATTTTTATTTGCTTTTTACTTGTTGATTTCCTCTATAAAATGACGAGTCACTTCGAAACTCCCTTCGGCTAATCGGTCCCAGAAGTCGAAATACATCTGTGCCTTGCGGTCTTTCAGCGGCACATCACTGATGATTCGAAAACTGATGAAAGGTGTATTGAAGATGTGGCACACTTGGGCGATGCTGCAACTCTCCATGTCAACGGCTTCAGCCTCGGGAAAATGGGACATGATATCCTGCATCTTCTCACGCGTATCTACAAACCATTCCCCGCTCACGGTAAGGCCCTTGTGAAGGGTTATGCCCTCCACTTGCAGACGACCTGCCTTTTCAACAAGGTCTGTCGGCGCCAAATAGCGGGCCGGCATGCCGAGAATTTGTCCGTATTCGCAGTTGTCTCCGCAGTAAGCATCATGGTAAACACACGCGCTTGCCACGACAACATCGCCCACATTCAGACGTGTATCGGCACCACCGGCACAGCCTGTTGAGATAATCAAATCAGGGTGATGCTCGGCTATCATCTGTGTAGTTCCAACGGCAGAGTTAACTTTTCCGATGCCACATTTCTGCAAAATGATGTCCTTGTTCCCATGAAACACCTTTTCAAGTTGCGTGAATTCCTTGTCCATCGCAACGATAATACCTATCTTCATGCTTGCTTTCTGTTTGCTTACAAAGGTAATAAAAAAGCAGAAGAAAAGCGTTATGTTATGTATAATTCAATAAATAGTAGCATAAGATGATTGTAGCTGTGGCTTGGAAAGCCACAGAACAGTGGTAATTTCCTTGCAAGTTCGAACTCCCCTCCTTGGGAGGGGTTGGGGGAGGTTATGCAAGTTCGAACTCCCCTCCTTGGGAGGAGCAGGGAGAGGTTCCGCAAGTTTGAACTCCCCTCCTTGGGAGGGGGTGGGGGAGGTTATGCAAGTTTAGGCTCCCCCTCCTTAGGAGGAGCAGGGAGAGGCTCCGCAAGTTAGCACTCCCCTCCCTTGGGGGGGGGTCGGGGGTGGGTATCTATTAAATTCTTTTACAAAAGCCTTTGCGAGACAGGCCGTGCTGAAAAATAAAAGCACGACGGTCGAAAATACGCGAGTTTTGAGCGAGTTTGCAATGCGTTGACAATCAAGTTATTATAAAGAACAAGGCAAAATATGAAGAAAAATAAGGTGGAGAAGTCCTCTCGTTTGATGCAAATTGCATGCTCATCTGCTTCATTTTGCATTGTGTTTTGACGCAGATAGGAGTGTCATCTGACGCAAAACACAAGCTAAGATGATGTATATTGCAAGATAAAGTGAAAGAAAATGACTCGAAATCAGCTTGAAAACTGCTTTCGTTTTTCTATTTCATGGATTTTCAACCCCCTCTTTTCAGGCAATAAAACTTTACATTCCACAGCGATATTCATTGTCTTTCATTATGGAAAACAGGGCAGAATAATGTTTCATAAATTGCCTGTCGGCTCATGATATTATTCCTTTTTTCACGTTTTATCATTTAAAATATCTATCTTTGCACGAAATAAACGTTTATAAACAACATCATGAAAGCTTTGAAGGAATATCTACCAGACCTGCTGGTAGTCATTATTTTCGCGGTAATATCATTTGCCTACTTCTTTCCTGCGGATGTAGACGGACGCATACTCTACCGACATGACGCATCGGCGGGACGTGGAGCAGGACAGGAAACGGCTGAATATCACGAGCGTACCGGTAAGGTTTCGCGTTGGACTAACGCCACTTTCAGTGGTATGCCGACTTATCAGACGGCGCCATCTTACAAGAGTGTAAGTGTGCTTAATCAAGCAGTGAAGGCCTATCACCTGTGGCTTCCAGAGAACGTTTGGTATGTCTTTGCCTATCTTCTGGGCTTCTATATCCTGCTTCGGGCCTATGATTTCCGGCGGGCTTTAGCCGTTTTAGGCTCTGTCATATGGGCTTTCTCGTCGTATTTCTTTATCATCATTGCTGCCGGACACATCTGGAAGGTGATGGCTTTGGCCTATCTTCCACCGCTGATAGCAGGCATCGTGCTCTCTTATCGGGGCAAATATCTATGGGGTTTCATTGTCACGGCAATCTTTGCAGCCTTTGAAGTTGATGCCAATCATGTGCAGATGACCTATTATTATCTGTTCATCATCCTCTTTATGATTATTGCTTATTTGGTCGATGCTGTCAGAAAGAAGACCATGAAGCAGTTTATGAAGGCCACAACCGTATGTGCTGCGGGTGCATTGATTGGTGTGTTGATGAATATTTCCAACCTTTATCACACCTGGCAGTATGCTCAAGAGAGCATGAGAGGCAAGAGTGAACTCGTCAAAAAGAATGCAGCCAATCAGACTAACAGCGGACTTGACCGCGATTATATCACGCAGTGGAGTTATGGTGTGGACGAAACCTGGACGCTGCTCGTGCCTAATACCAAGGGCGGAGCATCGGTTCCGTTGGCTGCCAACATTGAGGCCATGAAGATTGCCGACCCGAATTTCATGCAGATTTATCAGCAGTTGGGACAGTATTGGGGCGAACAACCGGGCACAAGTGGGCCTGTCTATGTGGGCGCTTTCGTGCTGATGCTTTTCGTCTTGGGCCTGTTTATCGTGAAAGGCCCCACGAAATGGGCGCTATTGGCAGCCACAGTGTTGAGTGTTTTGCTTTCATGGGGGCGTAATTTCATGCCGTTTACCAACTTCTTCCTTGACTACATACCGATGTACAGCAAGTTCCGAACGGTGGCATCTATACTTGTTATTGCCGAGTTTACCATACCGTTGCTCGCTATGATGACGCTGAAGAAGATTGTAGACGAGCCGGATATTCTGACAAAGAAAATCAAATATGTCTATATCAGCTTTGGTCTGACGGCCGGCATTGCCCTGCTCTTTGCCCTCATGCCGACGCTTTTCTTCTCTGATTTCATTTCAAGTTCAGAGATGCAAGCCCTGAAATCAATCCCTGCCGAATATCTTACGCCACTGCTGGCCAACCTGCGAAGCATCCGCGAAAGCATATTCACGGCCGACTGTTGGCGGTCATTCTGGATTATCGTTATCGGCACATTGTGTCTCTTCCTCTACAAGATGAAGAAGCTGCGGGTAGAGTTTATGATGATTGCAATTACTGTTTTGTGTCTTGCCGACATGTGGCAAGTGAACAAACGCTACCTCAATGACGGCATGTTTGTAGAGAAAAGCGTACGCGAACAGGCACAACCGATGACGCAGACCGACCGTCAGATACTGCAAGACAAGGCCTTGGACTATCGTGTTCTGAACTTTGCAAGCAACACGTTCAACGAGAATGAAACCAGTTTCTATCATAAGAGTATCGGCGGATATCATGCTGCCAAGCTGCGCAGATACCAGGAATTGATTGATGCTTACATCAGTCCTGAGATGCAAAAGACCATGCCCGCCATCGCACAGGCAGGCGGAGACATGACCAAGGTCAATGGAAACAGTATCTTCCCCGTGCTGAACATGCTCAATGCCAAATACTTCATTGTGCCTCTTCAAAGCAATCAGACGGTGGCAATACAGAACCCTTACGTCTATGGCAATGCTTGGTTTGTGGATAAAATCACTTATGTGAAGAATGCAAATGAAGAACTTGACGGACTTGGAAAACTTGACTTGCGCCATGAAGCCATTGCCGATGCACGCTTCCGGAGTCAGTTGGGCGAGTCAAAAGCCCAAGACAGCACCTCAATTGTAAAGATAACAGCCTACGAACCCAATCAACTCACGTATGATGTGCGTAGTGCTACGGGGGGAATTGTGGTGTTTTCCGAGATATTCTACCCTGAATGGACGGCTACAGTCGACGGGAAGGCCGTGGAGTTAGGCCGTGTAAACTATGTGCTTCGCGCGCTGAATGTTGACAAGGGACATCATACTGTGGTGCTTACCTTTGATCCAAAGAGCGTAAAGCAAACCGAAACCGTGGCTTATCTCTCTTATGGTGTGCTGCTGTTGGTAGTGCTTCTGGGTGTCTACTTCAAGAGAAAGCAGCCTCACCCCCAGCCCCTCCCCGAAGAGGGAGGGGAGTAATATGCTTTCTTATAGCATATTTTGCAATGTGAGTTCCAGTATATACTACTTCCTACTCCAAGGAAACATCCCCTCTCTCACGGCCTTTCCCAAAAGAGAAAGATGAACAACATACTTTTCTATAATGCATTTTGCAATGCAAGTTCTAAGGCATTCTACTCCCCTCCCTCTTTGGGGAGGGGCCAGGGGGAGAGGCTGTACTTTTTCATAAATATGGTTAACCGCTCTTTTGTGAGTGCCATGAATGCCTGATAGTCTTCACTTTCTGGATTGAATGGCCTGTGATGAAGTGCTTCTTTGATAGGTTTCCATTCGCGCATCATCGTGAATACGTCGGCATGGAAGTAGGTTTCGGCAAATTGTTCCCATATATATTCCACGGCTTGAGGGCTTGGATGCAACATGTCTTCTTTGTAGAAGCGGTAGTCGCGAAGCTCATCATTCATGATTTCATAGGCAGGAAAGTAATCCACTTGGCTTTCGTGAGACAGTTGTTCGGCTGCCAGCAGCAACGTAGCCTTGCCGAGTTGACTCCCATGGAAGCCATATTTGCGGTACCGAATGGGGCTGACGGTGATGATGATGTGCATGTTTGGGTTGCAGGATAACAGACATTGCGTGGCCTTTTGCAGGTAATCAACACATTGGGCAACGCTTAATTCGCACTCATCAAACAGCGATTGTGGTCTTTTCCGGCAGTTATCAACAATTTCTTTGGTCTCTTTCAGCACGTAAACATGGTTGGTTCCGAGCGTGAGAACGGTTACATCGGGCACGAAATCATGCGTTTTGCAGTGTTGTTCAACAGAATGGAGGATGCTTGCAGGGTTATACATCACGCCAAAAGGATTGATTACGGTAGGAAACTGCTCATCCTTGAACTTGTTTCCAATGCTTTCTGCAAAGCAAGAACCAATGAATAAAAGGTGCTGTGCAGGTTTGATTTGCCATGAAGACGCGGCAATTTCCACTTTTGTTCTGAACTCCATACGCTGTCATTTGTTGCTTATTGCAAAGTTAGCGATATTCTTTCTATGAGCCATTCGGTTTCAGTGATTAATTGAACTGATTGCTCTGATTTCAGAAATAAAGTGTTATTTTTGTGTCAAAGAAACGAAAGCGACCGACCATGGAAGAGAAAATACCACGCGAATTCAATCAGTTTTATCTGCATGATGTCACGTTTGCCAACCTGATGATGCGGAGAATCTACAACGTTTTGATTGTTGCCAACCCCTATGATGCCTTTATGTTGGAGGATGACGGACGCATAGAGGAGAAGATCTACAATGAATATATGGAACTTGGACTGCGTTATCCGCCGATGTTTACACGCGTTTCAACGACTGAAGAGGCGATGCACGTCATGCATACCACCAATATCGATCTCGTGATTTGTATGCCGGGAACGGCCGATAATGATGCTTTCAGCGTGGCAAGGTCTATCAAACAAGCCTTTAAAAACATTCCATGTGTGGTGCTTACGCCCTTTTCTCACGGCATAACCAAACGTATGCAGAACGAGGATTTGCGTATCTTCGACTATGTTTTCTGCTGGTTGGGAAACACTAATCTCATTCTTTCCATTATCAAACTCATCGAGGACAGGATGAACATTGCACACGATATCCAGGAGAGTGGCGTGCAGATGATTCTGCTTGTCGAGGACAGTATTCGTTTCTATTCATCCATATTGCCCAACCTCTACAGCTATATTCTTGCACAAAGCAAGCGGTTTGCCACCGAAGCATTAAACAAACATCAGGCTACTTTGCGTATGCGTGGCAGGCCAAAGGTCGTGCTTGCACGCACTTATGAAGAGGCAATGACGATTTATAATCAGTTTTCTGACAACTGTCTTGGCGTTATCTGTGATGCCCGTTTCCCGATGAAAGAGGTGTCGCCCGATGAGAATGAACTGTTGCCTTCACCGCTCCGGGACACTGATGTCTATAAAGATCCAGAGGCTGGACTGAAGCTTTTGCGGGCCATTCGAGCCAAAGACGAATACGTGCCTTTGATCATGGAGAGTTCAGAAAGTGCAAATCGTGAGAAAGCTGAAGCCGAAGGGTTCCGCTTTGTGGATAAGAATTCAAAGCAGATGAGCCTTGATCTGCGCCTGATTATGGAAGAACACATGGGCTTCGGCGACTTTATCTTCCGCAATCCCAAGACACATGAGGAGATTGTTCGCATCAAGTCGCTCAAGGATTTGCAGGATAACATCTTCAAAATCCCCAATGATTCCATGCTTTATCATATCTCGCGAAACCACATGAGCCGTTGGTTGAGCGCACGAGCCATATTTCCAGTGTCGCAATTCCTACGTGGAATTACGTGGCATAAACTGCAGGATGTCGATGCACATCGACAGATAACGTTTGATGCTATCGTGCAATATCGCCACATGAAGAACATCGGAGTGGTGGCCGTTTTCGACAGAATGAAGTTCGACCGCTATGCCCATTTCGCACGGATAGGCGAAGGTTCGCTCGGAGGAAAAGGCAGAGGATTGGCCTTTTTGGACAATATCATCAAGCTTCATCCTGCATTCAACCAGTTCGAAGGGGTCAAAGTGCAGATTCCAAAGACGCTCGTGCTGTGCACGGATGTGTTTGATCAGTTCATGGAAAGCAACAATCTCTACCCTATTGCCCTAAGCGATGCAAGCGATGAAGACATCCTTCAGCACTTCTTGAAAGCGCAGTTGCCCGACAGTTTGACTGAAGATTTCCTCACATTCTTTGAAGCTGTGAAGGCACCTATCGCCATTCGGTCGTCGAGTTTGCTTGAAGACAGCCATTATCAACCCTTTGCCGGCATCTACAGTACCTATATGATACCCTGTTTAGACAACCGGAAAGAGATGCTGGAGATGTTGGCAAGTGCTATCAAGAGCGTCTATGCCTCGGTGTATTACCGCGATTCAAAGGCCTATATGACTGCTACAAGCAATGTCATCGACCAGGAAAAGATGGCTGTCATCTTGCAGGAAGTGGTCGGAAAGCAGTATGATGACCACTTCTATCCTACCTTCAGCGGAGTTCTTCGCTCGCTGAATTACTATCCGATTGGCGATGAAACCGCCGAAGAAGGCATTGCTTCGTTAGCTTTAGGCTTAGGAAAATACATCGTAGACGGCGGCCAAACGCTGCGCGTTTCGCCCTATCATCCTCACCAAGTGCTGCAAATGAGCGAATGGGAAACGGCACTTCGCGAGACGCAGACACAGTTTTACGCCCTTGACATGGCTCCCGTGGGCAGACAATTCAAAGTAGATGACGGCTTCAACATCAGGAAAATGAAGGTGAAAGAAGCCGAGAAAGACGGTGCGATATGCTATATCTGTTCGACATTCGACCCCTATGACCAAGTGATTTACGACGGACTCTACGATGGCGGACGCAAGATTATCTCATTTGCAGGCGTGCTTCAACAGGATGTTTTCCCTCTCCCGGAATTGTTGCAAATGGCGATGAAGCATGGTGCAGAAGCCATGAAACGCCCTGTGGAGATAGAATTTGCCTGCAATCTCAATGAAGACAAGAGCGGTGAACTCTATCTGTTGCAGATACGTCCGATTGCAGATGCCAAGCAAATACTCCATGAAGACCTCGCAAAAGTGGCTGATGAGGACTGCCTGCTAAGGTCACATAATGCCTTGGGACATGGCATCATGGACGATGTCTACGATGTAGTTTACGTGAAATATGATGACAGTTTCTCGGCGATGAACAATTATTATGTGGCCGATGATATCGAGAGAATCAATCGTAAGTTCCTTGCCGACAATCGCCATTATGTGCTCATTGGCCCCGGCAGATGGGGCAGCAGCGACCATTATCTCGGTGTGCCGGTGAAATGGCCACATATTTCTGCCGCGCGCATTATTGTCGAAGTGGCACTCCACAACTACCACGTTGACCCTTCACAAGGCACGCATTTCTTTCAAAATCTCACCTCTTTCGGAGTCGGTTACTTCACGATTGACAGCTGTTCTGCATCGGGTGGCTTCGTCCGTAAGGAGGTTTTAGATGCTATGCCGGCCGTAGAAGAGACACCATATGTGCGGCATGTGCATTTCAAAAAGCCGCTACGGATTATGATTGACGGTCAGAAACAGGAAGGATTGATTGACATAAGTCAATAAAACGGCTAACAGATTGATTTATAATGTGATTTGTTTGCAGTGCACACAGATTGTGATTAACTTTGCAATGTGTTTTTCATGGTATTAGATTTAAGGTTAACAAAGGTTGGAGTACGGCGGTACTCCTTTTTTTATGTCTTATTTCTTAAATTGTTAAAAAACACCTATTAGAGGTTTAATAAATTGTAAATACTACACCATATGAGGCAGAATGTTTGGAGATTCCATTCATTCTGTCTAACTTTGCAACGTGTTTTTCATAGTATTAGATTTAAGGTTAACAAGGTCGGAGTACAGCGGTACTCCTTTTTTTGTGTCTTGAAGTGAAACTTCTCGTGGCATTTTTTAAGACCATCAGCACGTTTATGAAAGTTCATCAGCAAATAGTTGTAGGTCATGGAAGTATAAAAAGACAAGAGAAAAAACATTACTCAGATTCCACTTTCAATGGTTGTGCTCCTTGAAAGAACTTATTCAATCAGAACAACAGCCTCTAAAGTCCTCATCTTTTTGTAAAGATTATCCCCTTGATTTTAACACTTCATGACCACACCAAATAGAAAAAAACAGGCGGGAAAACGGGGAGTTGTTTTGCAGTTTCAAGCTTCTTGGTTTGTGATTGCATTCATCATGCATTGCAATCTGACTTGAATGACCGTGCCATTTGACTCAAAACACGTGGTCATTTGAGGCAGTTTGTGGGCTGATTTGATGCAGATTGCGTGGTTTTTCAGCATGATTATATGCTGTGATTTGCTTTGTTTTTTGTAATGTATTGATTGTCAGTGCTTTATAGATGGCCGAAAACTGGACGTTTTTCTGGGTCGAGATGCTTTCGTTTTCAAATACGCGAGCTATGAGAAAGCAATTGTAATGATAATTCAAAAGACGAGACTTCGTTTCTCATCCTTGCTTTTTTCTTCTCTTTTTTGATGCTTTAATTGAAAAAACAACTATCTTTGTGAGAAAAAGAAAGGGAGAGATAAGCATGGAAACCATCAGACTTTTTGTTGAAGAACTCATCATTCGCTGTGGCCTTCACGGTTCGGTCGTGCCGGTTGTACGCCATATTTTACTCGTTATTGTCGTTGTTTTACTGGCGATGTTGAGTTATTCTGTTGGGCGACGTGTCATTCTTCTGCTCACGAAAGTGGTGGCTCGCAAAGGTATGCAGTGGAATAAGTCATTGTTGGTGTCGGTGTGTCGCATCATTCCTGCTATTGTAGTGTGGGAACTTCTGCCGCTTGTGTTCTATCAATATCATGTGGTGCGGGTGTTGCTGACACGCTTCACGGCCATTTATATCATTGTGATGGTGACGCGGGCTGCCATAGCCTTGCTTGATAGTTTTGATGGTTTGAGAGGCGATGAGAGGTCGGCCAAGCAACAATATCTCAAGTCGTTGCGTGGTGTACTGAAAATAGTTGCTGTCTTTTTAGCCTGTATTTTAGTTGTTGCTACAGCCATTGGGCGCAGTCCGATGACTCTTTTTGCCGGGTTGGGTGCCACTTCTGCTATCTTGATGCTGGTTTTCAAGGATACAATATCGGGGCTTGTGGCCGGCATACAACTGACGAGTAATGACATGGTTCATAAAGGGGACTGGATTACTGTGCCTTCAGCCAACTTGAATGGTGTTGTGGAAGAGATCTCTCTGACGACGGTGAAAGTGAGGAATTTTGATAATACAATAGTCCCCGTTACGCCCCAGACGCTTGTTGAAGACTCGTTTCAAAACTGGATAGGAATGCAGCAGAGTGAGGGTAGGAGAGTAAAGCGCGTGGTCTATTATGACTTCAGAAGCGTGTGTATGATTGATGAAACTCTGCGCAAGCAGTTAGTAGAGAAGGAATATTTCAAGCCTGAAGAGGTGGAAGGAAGCATCGTGAACATGGCACTTTATCGTCGTTTCATCGAACGTTTTCTCAGTCGAAACGCTTATGTGAACCAGCAGCTGACTTTCCTCGTGTGTCAGAAAGAGGGCACAAATGCAGGACTTCCACTCGAATTCTATTTCTTTTTGAAAGATAAAGAGTGGATTAATTACGAGCACCAATTGGCCGAAATCATGGAATATATCTATGCAGTGACGCCTGATTTTGGGCTTAAGATTTACCAGCAGACCCCCATGCAGTGATTTAATGACTTTGTTTTCATTCGATATCTAATATTGTATATTTATGTCATATTGTAAGCAATACATAGTATATTTAAAGTTATTTATATTTAAAAAAGGTCGTTTGCTTGCATCTGCTCTTGACAGGTATTGGAATTTCTTTTATATTTGTAGTTGTAAATCAAATGTTATTCAACTTTAATTAGACGCATGTATGGACACCAAAAGAACAGCTCTTCCGCAGATTCTGCAGGATTTTCGCAGAGAAGACGACAATGAAACTACCGAGGTACATATCATAGAATCTGATGTATGGTACACTTAAAGCTTGTAAAACAGCTCTTATTTGCTGATGTAATAAAATCTAAGATAGGATGACTGACCTTGAGAGGGTCGGTCATTTTTATGTAACTGCATTGATGTCAGACGCTGATAGGTTGGTTGTTTTTATGCAGTTTGATGTCCGGCAGATAACAGATTACAACGGCATTTACTCACTTTTTTATCGTAGCGGGCAGTTCATTGTTGCGTAATCTTTTATCATGCGGAGGATGTTACGTTTCACTCGGGAGGACATTATGTTATGGAAGAAGAGAAGAAATCAAAGTGTCTGCACATTCGATGGTCGTCTTTTCATAAACAGAAAGAATGGAAAAACGGTTGAACGCTATTGCATCCAACCGCCATTATATTTGATTTTGAAAAACTTTCTCTTTCAAAGAGAACACCAAGTTTAGCGTCCCATAGAGATTTTGTCGTTCACATTCACTGCGAGTGAAACTGTTGCTACGACCACTGCTAATACAATCATTAATGTTACCATAATCTTTTTACCTTTCCTTTAGTTTTAGGGAACCTCGTCAGGCTCCTGTCATTATTATCCTTTTATCTTTGAATTGCACTGCAAAGTTAGTGCCGCGTTAGGATATGGACAAAGAAATCGTGGTAAATCATGGCCGTAGTTGGAATTAATTATCCTATATCAAGAAAGCCCGAAAAAACGGAATTAGCGGTTTTCTCGGGCTTTCATGTGTTAGGGTTGCATTTGTTTAATCGTTATCTGGCTTATTGTAAGCATCGCGTATCTTCTTGGTTTTCAGCAGCAGGTTGTTGTAGTGAAGTGCATTGATACTGTTGGCATCAGTGGTTTTCAGCTGTTGACGGCAGAAGTTGTCAATCTTGTCAAGATGCTTCAACGCATAGAGTGTGACATCAGAGCGCGTGAACTTGATGTTTTCTTTGGGTGTCTTGGAGGTATAAATGGCTTGTCCGATGTGTTCAACGTAGTTCTGTTCCAATCTGCGGCGGAAGTTATTGCCACGTAAGTCGGTTTTACTCATGGGCTTCCATGTAGCCTGAAAGACATCATTCAGATAGTCGTTGACAGGATAAGGCTGGCTTGCGGTGAAGCTGTTGTTGATGCAATTGTAGAGAATATAGGCCGAAAGGAGGTAGGAAAGCACAGCATTGGCGCGCATGGTAACCTCGTTGTCGGCATCAACTCCAAGCTTGTTGACGATACTGTCAGGGTAGAGCCATGTGGGAATTGTAAATAGATGACGGCCAAACCAAGCGATAGCTTGTTTCTGGAGGACTGCCGGCACGATGTCGTTCTTGCGGGCAGAGGGCCAGTTATCACTGTAAACACCGGCAATGTGGCGTTGAGCGTGGTTGCTGTAGCGTTGGAATTGTCCGCGAACACTATTGTACATAGAGTTTAAATCGTCAGTCTGATCATCGGGTTGTGCCGTCCATTTTACAATATTCTGCATCACACGCTTGAGGTTCTTGATGCCATATTCGGCAGCAGTAATGTCGTTATCGCCGAGATCTTCAGTCTGGGAACGTGGATCTCTCCCACGACCTTCATCGCCTTTATAGCGAAGTCGCTTGTTATTGGTAAGCATTTTGGTGACTTCACTGCGTAGTGTTTTCTTCTCATCGAACTCGTCTTTGAACTCCGGACGATACTGATAACCCCACTTGATAGCCCAGTTGTCGTAGTCGTTGATGCGGGGGAAGAGGCCGGCTTCACCGATGTTGTCCTCCGGTTGCGCGACATAATTGAAGCGTGCATAGTCCATAATACTCGCTGTGTGGCCATGTTTCTCAACCCAAGCTTTATCACGTAGCTTCTCCACGGGAGTAGCATTGCTGGCTATCATGTTGTGTCGAAGTCCTAATGTATGACCTACTTCATGGCTTGAAACAAAGCGGATGAGCTTGCCCATAAGGTCTTTATCAAACTTCATTGTCTGTGCACGCTTGTCCAACGGCCCGCATTGTGTCATGTACCATTTGGTTAATAGGTTCATCACATTATGGTACCAACAGATATGACTCTCGATAATTTCACCGCTTCGTGGGTCAACAATGCGTGGCCCGTAAGCGTTCTCTTGCTCTGAAGGCAGGTAACGCAGGAAAGAATAACGGGCATCATCAGGACTGATGTCGCTGTCTTCGGGCACTTCTTTGCCTACGATGGCATTCTTGAAACCGGCAGCTTCGAAGGCTTTATTCCAGTCGTTGATGCCTTGAATGAGGTAAGGTACCCACTCTTTTGGCGTAGCTGGGTCGATGTAATAAACGATTTGCTTCTCAGGCTCAACGAGTTTACCTTTTGCATAAGCCTTTTTGTCCTTGGGAACTAAACGATAACGTGAGATAATGGCATCGTGTTTACTGGTTTCCCTGTCGCTGAATGTGACAAGACGGTTGTCGAAATAGCCCACACGTTCATCGGCCAAACGAGGCCGCATCGGTTCTTCGGGAAGTTGAACAATGCTTGTATTGAGGCTCAGTGTCATGAAACCTTGACGTGAGGCCATGGATTTACCGGGATTTGCAGCATAGGTTCGAAGTGTGGAAACCTCGATATTGATAGGATAAGTCTTGATAGTGTCAATGAAAGTACGGTCATCTTGCAGTGTCCCTAATTTCACTTGGGTCCGGTCGTTGGCTGTAAAACCGGCGATTTTATTGTCTCCTTTGAACAGTTTTGTTACGTTGACAAGCATCTTCCCAGTCTTCTTGTCCTTGCCGATAATATCAAACTTATAGACAATAGGGTCTATAGTAGCTTTTCTGACGAGTTCGGAGATGTTGCTTTTCGGGTCGGCTGTCTGTGAATGTGCCCATGAACGCAAGAACATGGTCTTGTCATCATAACGCTCAAAATAGACCGTGTTGTAGTTCACTTCCTCACCACTGAGCATGCCGAAGTCCTGTGGAACCGACACAAAACGGGTCACGGCAAGAAACAATCTGCCTAAAGCTGCCTCCGGAATCTCAAAATACCAGTCTTTCTCTATATGCCTGACATCGAATAACCCCTGTTGAAAAGAACCGCCTTTCTTCATGAGTTTCTCGTAATCATCTTCTTTCTTTTCAGGCTTTTTCTTATTTGTTTCGTTGTCTTTCTTTACTTCTGTAGAGTCTTTTGCCCATGTGTTCAAGCTGTGTGGAACTGCCCATGTAGTCGTTGTTGTGAGTATTGACAGGGCAAATGTGGCTATTAAATGTTTCATTTCGTTTGATAAACTGTATTTATTACTCGTTATTATATTTCGTTGTTTGTTGATAATCTCGCTCGCAAATCTATGGAGGCAAGGTGCCGAAAGGTTTACAAATATACGCAAAAGAATGCAGAAAAACGTCTTTCTCTCCAAATTTTAACATCGTTATCGGCATTAGTCAAGGGCTGATATAGGCCAAGATGGAGAAAAAAGACAATCTTTTCAGATATATTTCATCAATATATCCCACACTGCAATGATATGACAGATACTGCCGGCAAGTACAAAGAAGTGGAAAACAGTATGCATATATTTCCGCTTGTTGATGCTGTAGAACACTGCACCTGTAATGTAACAGACGCCTTCTGCAATAATCCATATGAAAGCAGATGTGGTGAGTGCGTCGACAAGTGGCTTGAAAGCAACGAGCACACTCAGTCCCATTCCAACGAAAGCAATGGTTTCCAAGTTACTGTGGTCTTTGAGATTGACAAAGCTAATGACGGTTCCTGCAATCGCACAAGCCCATATAAAGCAGAACAAGGTGAGGCCCCAGTAGCCTTGATCACGCAGTGCAATGAGCGTTATCGGGGAGTAACTGCCCGCAATGTGCCAGTAAATGGCGGCATGATCCCATTTGCGCAGTCGCTCTTTCCATTTGCTCCAAGCCGACAGGGAGTGGTAAACCGTAGAGGCTATATACGAGCAAAGCATGCCGAAGAGATAGAGAATAATGCCTGCTGTGGCCCATCCGTTGTGTTCACGAAAGCACCAAATGAGGAAGATTATGCCCACAACGATGCCCATGATGATGCCTCCGGCATGACTCCAAGCATTCCATAGCTCCTCGCGATGATTGAAATGAATTTTCAGTTTCATAATAGTCAACTTCTTCGGCAAAGTTAGTTGTTTGTCGGCTATCGTCAAATTTTCGTGCCGTTTATTTTTAGTTTTCAGCCAATTTTCAAGGAAATGCTCCTCAACGACAAGCGGATAATCATATTCCTACATAGCCTCGACCTCAACACGCAGCTCGGATTGTTATGCAAAAACGCGCTCTCTTCCAGCTTATGCTTAGGATGAAAGCGCGCTTCTTGCTTTTGATTACAGTCTATTCTGCTACTGTAAAGTCGAGTTGTTTCTTCTCTAAATCAGCTCTTGCCACTTGAATTCGGATGGCATCTCCAAGTTGATACTTGTGATGATGACGCCGACCAACGAGACAGAAGTTGCGTTCGTCGAAGTCATAATAGTCATCTCCGAGGTCACGCATAGGGATCATACCCTCGCAGTGGTTCTCATCTATCTCGGCATATATGCCATAACTCGTGATACCACTAATGTGGGCATCATATGTTTCGCCTACTTTGTCGGCCATAAACTCAACCATCTTGTACTTAATAGAGTCGCGTTCAGCATTCTGGGCCACGAGTTCCATCTCGGAACAATGCTCACAAAGTTCCTCATAATGCTTCTCATTGGCACTCCTCCCACCGTTAGCGTAACGCGTCAAGAGGCGATGAACCATCGTGTCGGGATAGCGACGGATAGGGCTTGTGAAGTGAGTATAGTAGTCGAATGCCAGTCCAAAGTGTCCGATGTTATACACACTGTACTTCGCTTTCATCATAGCACGGAGTGCAACAGACTGAATCATCTTTGCTTCGGGCTTGTCGTTACAGTCGTCCATGAGTTTGTTGAGGCTGCGAGCCATGGCACTTTTCGTGCCATCGGTCTTCACTTTATAGCCGAACTTGACGATAAACTGCCGCAAAGTCTCCATCTTCTGCGGGTCAGGATTGTCATGTATGCGATAGGGGAGCGTCTTCTTCTTTTGTCCTTTCTTTACTTTCCCGATGCTTTCTGCCACAGTTCGGTTGGCCAAAAGCATGAACTCCTCAATCAGTTTGTTGGCATCGCGCGAGCGTTTGAAGTAACATCGCGTCGGTTTTCCTTGTGCATCAATGTCGAAATGCAGTTCTTCGCGGTCGAATTTCACAGCTCCACCCTTGAAACGGCGAGCACGTAACTGTTTTGCCAGACGGTCTAAGGTGATCAACTGGTCGGCATTCTCACCCTGATATCCGCCTTTCGGTGCTTTCGGTGCAGGCTCTCCGGTGCCGTCTTTCACGCCGTTGGCCTCCAATATCTCCTGCACTTCCTCGTAGGCATAGCGTCGATTACTGCGGATAATGGTGTGAACAATGCGGTAAGCCTTGACATTTGCTTCGTCATCTAAGTTGAAAATAACGCTGTAGGCCAGTTTATCTTCATCGGGACGAAGCGAACAAATGAAGTTACACAGACGCTCGGGAAGCATTGGTATCGTGCGATCGACGAGATAAACACTCGTGGCCCGCTTCATGGCTTCCTTGTCAATGATGCTGCCCTCCGTGACATAATGGCTCACATCGGCAATGTGAACGCCCACCTGCCAAAGGCCTTTGTCAAGCTGTTTGACAGAGAGTGCATCGTCAAAGTCCTTGGCATCATGCGGGTCAATGGTGCAGGTGAAGACATCACGGAAGTCTTCACGCTCCGCCTCATCCTGCTTTGTAATCTCTGCCGAGATTTTCTCTGCGGCCTCTTCCACAGCTTTCGGATAGACATAAGGCAAGCCGTATTGGGCTAAGATGGTGTTCATTTCAACATCGTTGTTGCCTGTCTGCCCAAGCACATCCACGACTTCGCCCAACAGGTTCTTGTGTTCTGCATCGGGCCATTGCGTGATTTTGACGATAGCTTTGTCGTTAGTCTTGCCCCCTTTAAGCTTCTTTTTCGGGATGATGATATCGTGAACGAAAGTGTTTTCGGGCGTGATGAGATAGGCAAAGTCGCGATCTACGCGCAAGCGGCCTACGAAACGGTCTTTGTTGCGCTGTATGATTTCGATGACTTGTGCCTCTTTAATGTGCTTCTGTCGGCGTGCCATGAAGCTCACTTTCACGCGATCGCCATTGGTTGCCCACATGGAATTGCGCTCTGAAACGAAGATAGGCGAACCGCCATCATCGGGAAGAAACGAGTTCTTTCCATTCGCCTTGCGCACAAAAGTGCCTTCCTGCACCTGGCCTTTCGTGTTGAGTTTGTAGGAACTGTCGGTCACGCGCGTGAGAAAGTCGTCCCAAGCCATCTCCTCCATGATGTCGATAGCCATCATCTTCAGTGGGTGGGTGTCTAATTTGAGCGCCCGGAATATCTCCTTGAAGCTAAGCTTCTTGCCGGGTTGCGACGTGAAAAAGTCTTGCAACCGCTCACAGAGTTGCTTCTTACTCATGCGTTTTCCACCTTTTTTCCCTTTTCCCATCTTTTTCTTTTTTTGTTTGTTTAGGTTACAAAGTAACGAAAAAGAAATGACAATTACAATTTTTATGTTGTCTTTTTATTGGCGGATTGCATGGAATTCCATATGCCTGCGAGAGAATACGGATAAGTCCATGTAGGCTGAAAACCGTATAGTGTTGCCGTTTGTCGTGATGACAGAGGCGTTGACCAGCATGTTGTCAGTTTGCTTTTTGTTTTGTCTTATCTTGTGGAAAGCGTGTGGGTTGCACTTATCGGTGTAAAGTTTGTTGCTCGGTTTTTAACACTTCCGGAGTTGACCAAATAGAAATGAAACTCCCACTTCTTTGCTTGTACGGAGCCATTTCACTGCTTGCGCGAAACCATTGTATGGCTTCGATATCCTCATTTGCCTCTTTTCAGCCTGTAATCTCAGTCACTTTACCATGCTGTTTGACTGAAATGACCCCGCATTATGACGCAAAACACACCGTAACTTGACGCAAATGGCAACGCTTTTCAGCGTGATTTTGCTTCATGATTCGACTTGAAATCCATAACGGTTTGACTGTCAAAGCGTTGTGAAAGACAAGAATACGGCACGTATTTGAAGCGGAGACAACTTTTATTTCAAATTCGCAAGCTGTGCAAAAGCATTTGTAAATAATCATGACATGAATTAACATATCATTCGCTTGTCAGGACTCTTACTTATCAAATAGGCTTTTAAGAGGTGAAAATGCTAAGCCTTGATATATCAGCAGGCGGGTTGTCATGGGCAGACTCCGTCAGACGGAGGTTATTTGCAGCGTAAGGTTGTCTGAAGAAATCGCCCCGATGACACGGTGGTTATCGGGGCGATGACTTATATTGCTTTGCAACATTCAATTTAAAGTTCAAGGTCTACCTCTATCGGACAATGGTCGCTGCCGAATATTTCGGTGTGGATAGAAGCGTCTTTCAGTTGAGGCCGGAGCCTGTCGGAGATGAGGAAGTAGTCTATGCGCCAGCCCGCGTTCTTCTCTCTTGCACGGAAACGGTAGCTCCACCAACTGTAGGTGACCTGCTCCGGATACAGAGTTCTGAACGTATCTGTAAAGCCATGGCTGAGCAGTTGTGTCATCTTGTCGCGCTCTTCATCGGTAAATCCGGCGTTACGGCGGTTGCTCTTGGGGTTCTTGAGGTCTATTTCCTGGTGTGCAACGTTCAGATCGCCGCAAACAATGACGGGCTTTTGTTCGTCAAGACGATGCAGGTAAGCCTGGAAGTCGTCTTCCCAAGTCATGCGATAGTCAAGCCTACGGAGTCCGTCTTGAGCGTTGGGCGTATACACCGTGACGAGGAAGAAGTTGTCATATTCAAGGGTTATGACGCGTCCTTCATGGTCGTGCTCGTCTATTCCGATGCCATAAGTGACGGCAATCGGTTCTTTTCGTGCATAGATAGCAGTGCCGCTGTAGCCTTTCTTGTCGGCATAATTCCAATAAGATGTATAGCCCGGGAACTGAAGATCAAGCTGTCCGGCCTGCATCTTGGTTTCTTGCAGGCAGAAGAAATCGGCATTCAGCGTTTCAAAAGACTGTGAGAAGTCTTTGCTTACACAGGCGCGAAGGCCATTTACATTCCATGAAATGAATTTCATATGGTGTTTAGTGTTTTGTTTTTGAGACGAACATCAGATAGAGACCTGATGGGGCAAGGCGTTCCTTGTCGGCATTGATGAGGGCCGGCTGAACGGCTATTTGCAGTTTCTTGTTGGCCGGATTATAGAAGCACAGCATGTTGTTGCTGAACACAACCTCATGCGGTTTGCTGTCGTAGTTGGCTGTCAACGTAGCCTTAAAGCCGTTTGTCAGATAGCGATAAATCTTCTTTGGCTTGTTTGTGAAGCCCAAAGCGCCAATCTTGCTTTCGGCAGGTTGCATGGTAAGATGCTTGGCCAAATCCTGCTTTGCCTTGTTTGTCAAGGTGTGGTTTGGATTGAGCAGGCGTGAATAAAGGCTGTCGGGAATGCTGTTGATGCGTACGATGGTGTCGAGCCCGATGGTGACCTTGACATTCGGAACAGAGTCTTTTGTGCGATAGATTGAGCCATATTGCTGATAGACTGCATAGAGGTCGCCCTCATAAGTGCCTTTGGCTGCATCGAAAATCATCTTTGCTTCGGGCTCGGTAATCGTGATATCGTCGTCGTTATCATTACTCAAACAAGAAGAAAATGCGGTCAGTACAGCGGTCAGACAGAAGGCATAGCCAAGAAATTTACGTAGTTTTTTCATATGAGATGCTTTATATTGTTGTTGGACAAGATGAGGAAGAGCAACCTTTAAGTCGCTTTTCCTGCAATAAAAGAATTAAATTCGTTTGGATTCTCCACGTAGCAGACTCATGAATTCCTGTCGGGTGTTGAGGTCATTGAACACGCCGCTGAAGTCGCTTGTCGTCGTTATGGAGTTTTGTTTCTCTACACCTCGCATCTGCATGCACATGTGTTTGGCCTCAATCACGACCATTACGCCCTGCGGTTTCAAAGTAGACTGGATGCAGTCTTTGATTTGTTGGGTCAGACGTTCCTGCACTTGGAGGCGGTGACTGAATATATCTACCACGCGGGCAATCTTGCTTAAGCCCGTGATGTAACCGTCGGGAATGTAAGCTACGTGGCATTTGCCGTAGAAAGGCAGCATGTGGTGTTCGCAAAGAGAGAACACATCAATGTCTTTTACAATGACCATTTGATTGTAATCTTCCTTGAACAGTGCATCAGTCAGCACTTTGTGAGGGTCTTGAGTGTAGCCACGGGTCAGTATCTGCATGGCTTTTGCCACGCGCATCGGGGTCTTTTCCAACCCTTCCCGACTGACATCTTCACCCAAAAGCGTGAGAACGCTCCTATAATGTGTGGCGAGATCATCAAGACCTTCGCGGAATTCAGTTTCAGGATTCATATATATTGTATTGTCTTTTCCTTTGTGTAATCACTGCATTTGCAGTGCATCGCGCAACTTAATATTGCACGGTAATCTTTCCTTTGACGATGCAGGCCTGGTGATAGCCGAGGGCTTTCACCTTGCGGAGCATTTCGCTGGCCTCTTCAAAGCTTCGATAGTTGCCCACACGACATATCCAATGGGGCGAATAGAAATGCACATAGACAGGTTGTCCTGGGTATTTCATCTTGATGGCTGTGCTTGCTTGTTCGGCTTTCTGGCGGTCGAGACGTGAGTTCCCGCCTGAAAAAGCCTGTACACGATAGCCAACAATCTTGTGACTTCCACGCATTACTTTCTTTCGCATGTCGACAGTTGGAATGTTGATTTCATTCTCATCCTGCGGCTTGTTGGCAGGTTCTGTCTTCTTTTGCGTTGTATTTTCGTGCCGTTCGATAGGCTTTTCAACGGACTCCGTCTTGCTTTCTGCATGCTTGGCAGAGTCACCGATGATGACATGTTGGGGCTTTTTAGTCTCTTTTTGAGCAGCTTCAGTCTTGTTGGTTGTTGCGTTATTCTTTACAATCTCTTTCTTGGAGTTGTTCGTAACCTGCGGCTTTGTCTGTTTGCTGCCATTGACGAGTTCGTCGATTTCCTTGCTTTGCGTGACAGTTACAGTGCCTTTTCCGGGTTCGTTCTTTTTCAGATGGTCAAGGAAAGTCTGTGCATGAGTTGGAATAACCATGCAAATCATGACACCTAAGAGCCAAGCGAACTTTTTCATTTCCTATTGGATTAATTAAAATATTGGAAAGAAAGGAACCGAAGTCCGGCTTCGTTCCCTGACTTTCCAATGTTAGTTTCGTTTCATTACTTCTTCCAAGCATCGATGATTCCCTTGAAATCAGCAGCTTTCAAAGAAGCACCGCCGATCAAACCACCGTCGATATTCGGTTTGGAGAACAGCTCGGGAGCATTTGAAGCCTTGCAGCTTCCACCGTAAAGGATAGAGGTTTCTTCTGCAACTTCCTTGCCATACTTCTCTGCTACGGTAGAACGGATGTAGCAAAGCATCTCTTCTGCCTGGTCAGAAGTAGCGGTCTTGCCGGTACCAATGGCCCAGATGGGTTCGTAAGCCAATACGATGTTCTTCCACTCTTCAGCGGTAAGATTGAATACACTGCCGTCAAGTTCGGCCTTAACAACAGCGTTCTGGCGGTTTGACTCGCGCTCTTCGAGAGTCTCACCACAGCAGAAAATCACCTTCAGACCGTGCTTCAAAGCCAACTGTACCTTTTCTTTCAGGATCTCTGCAGTTTCACCATAGTACTGACGACGCTCTGAATGACCGAGGATTACGTACTGTGCACCGGTGCTTTTTACCATTTCTGCAGACACTTCTCCAGTGAAAGCACCCTTCTCTTTGTCTGCACAGTTCTCTGCACCAAGGCCTACCAAGTCGGCATTCAGTACCTGGGCAACACTTGCCAAGTGGATGAATGGGGTGCAGATTACTACGTCACAGTTAGGCTTTTCAGCTGTCATTGCCTCGTTGATCTCCTTTGCGAGAGCAATACCTTCTTGCAGGTTGAGGTTCATTTTCCAGTTACCTGCTACGATTTTCTTTCTCATTTTACTTTTCTTTTTATTAAAGAGTTGATATAATCTTTGTTTATCTTTCTTTTCTTTCAGTCTCACCCACTTGCTCTATGCCCACAGACGGTCGGCTAAAGTGAGTAGGGTCAGTGGCAATATGAACCACAGAATAATCTCTAATATCTTCCCAGGAACGCTGTCTTGCGGCATCTTTCCCAACGCAGATTGCGTGATGGGCAGCGATAGTTTGGCTCCGTTGGGCAGTTGATTATGGCTCCATTTGTTGATAATCGTGCCGTCTTTAAGCAACAACAGACCGGGATTACTGCGCACAATTGTCTTCAATGTAGTTTCGTCTGTGATGCAGAATGGATACTCTGCTCCCGTGATGTTTCTCCATCGTTGAATAGCTTTCGCAGTGCTTGCCGTCAGACAATAGAATGGAATATTATAGGTCTGGGCGTACTCATAGAGTTGATCAATGTTGCCGAAATTGCTGTCATCGGCCCTTTCTAAATACGGAGCAATCAGCAGAAACGTATATCCTTTGTGACGAAGCACACTGTCTGTGAGGTCTTTTCCTGTTTTCCTGTCTGCAATAGAGAAGTCATGAATGGGCGGAATGTAGCCTTCTTTGACTTGCACTGTCTTGCTGTCAATGAACTTCCAAGTGGAATCTGGATAGTCATTAAGTGTGAATTCCTTACGCTGTCCGCCTTTCTCCATGATGAAAGTGGTTTCAAACAGTGGTTGTTCTGCATCTTTCGGTATCTCCATTCCACGTGGAATATTCGTGCCGATGCGGTAAGGACGGAAGTCAAACAGTGGCAGATAGTAGAGGCTCAGACCGCTGCTGACAAAAATAAACACAATCGTATAGTTGATGACTATCCACTGGTTGCTTTCTGAAATGAAGCGGAACATCGCCAAAGGTTTCCGTGCTACGATGATTGAACAACCCAAAAGCACGATGTTCTTTACGAAAGTTTCCGTGTTTGTCAAATGCAAAGCATCCCCAAAACAGCCACAGTCTTTCACCGGATTTGCCACAACCAACCACACGGTTATCAGCGTCATGATGCTCATGAAGACTACTATCAACTTGGAAATGAGCCTCCGTTGGATGGCAAAAAGCAGGAAAATGCCCATACAGAACTCAACAGCTGCAAGCAAAACTGCCATAATCAACAGTATCCAATCGGGTAGAAAGCCCGGTATTCCAATTGCTCCGAGGTAGTCTTGTAACTTATATTGCAGCCCAATAGGGTCTATAGCCTTCACGAAACCCGAGAAGATGAACGTCAGTGCCACGATGATGCGGCAGAGATTTACAGTCATTTTCAGTAGTCGTTGGCTCACTGTTGTGTTGCTTTTTATTCCTTTTCAGTCAGTTTGATGACTCCGAATACAGCATAGTTGATGATGTCCATATAGTTTGCATCAATGCCTTCGGATACCAAAGTCTGGCCATTAATGTCTTCAATTTCCTTTATCCGTACCAACTTCGTGAGGATAAAATCCGTGTAACTACTTACACGCATGGCTCTCCAAACCTCGTCGTAATCGTGGTTTTTCTTCAACATCAGCTCCAAAGCTGCCTTGGCATATTTGTCATAAAGACTCAAGGCTTCCTCTGTGGTCATATCAACGGCATCGACAAACCCATGTTCAAGCTGGATAAGTCCAATGATCCCGTAGTTGATTAACCCGATAAATTCGGGACGAATGCCTTCGCCTACGAGTGATTTCTTCTTGATTTCAAGTGATCGGATACGCTTTGCCTTGATGAGAAGTTGGTCCGTTAAGGACTCAGGACGCAGCAAACGCCACGATGCCCCATAGTCATGTAGCTTCTTGTTGAAAAGCTCACGACATTCTTTCATGACGTTCTTAAACTGTTCCTCTGTGTTAGAATGTTTCATAAGTTCAAAAACTTTGCAATTGCAAAGTTACTTATTTATAATGAAACAGCCAAATTTTTGGTCGCTGCTTTGGTTCTTATGGATGTTGCTGACGATAGCGGATCATCTTTACCACACCACACATGGCTTCGTATCTTGCCTTGAGGGAGTCGCATTTTACATGTAGCATGTTGCGCTCAAACAAAGGGCGTTTGCCCTCAAGTGCATGAAGAGTGACCTGCAAAGAAGAGTCTGTTTTCGCTATATCTGCCTGTGCCATCTTCAGTGAAGCGTCTTGCCATATCTTCAAAGCTGCCTTTCGTGACTCTACAGCTTCAGGGTAATCCTTGCGCAAGGCCATGATAGAATCGAGCGTTTGAGCGTAGTATCCCGCTTCATACAGCGCCTCTATCTGCGCCATGAGCGGTGCAGCTTTCTCGTCTTGTGTCTCTGCACAGCCGCAAAGAGAGGCACTGACAGCAAGTAACCAAAAATAATTCTTCATGGTTGCAAAATTATAAAAAACTATGTGAAACGGCATATTCTGCACTAATTTTTAGTAACTTTGTACGCAATTTATAGCAAGTTAAGAGAAATTAAGCAACAATGAGAAATCTAACTGACGCTGATTTGGCGCGTCTACTCAATAAAGATATCTTCCACCTGATTTCAGAAGCGGCCGACAAACTGGCACTTGAGTGCTATGTTGTGGGCGGATATGTGCGTGATTTGTTCCTTGAACGCCCGTCAAACGATATAGATGTCGTCGTCGTTGGCAGTGGAATACAGGTTGCAAGCGAACTGAAGAACCGCTTGGGCAGGCGTGCTCATCTCTCAGTGTTCCGTAATTTCGGCACAGCACAGGTGAAATATGGTGGCATGGAGATTGAATTCGTGGGGGCACGAAAGGAGAGTTACAGCCACGATTCGCGCAAACCGCATGTTGAAGACGGCACACTTGAGGACGATCAGAACCGCCGTGACTTCACCATCAATGCCTTGGCAGTATGCCTGAACAAGGAGCGTTTCGGCCAACTTGTTGATCCTTTCGATGGCGTTTACGACATGGAAGACGGCATTATCCGTACACCGCTCGACCCAGATATAACATTTTCCGATGATCCTCTGCGCATGATGCGTTGCATTCGCTTTGCAACACAGTTGAATTTCTTTATAGAAGACGAGACGTTTGAAGCCTTGCAGCGTAATGCCGAGCGTATAAAAATCATCAGTGGAGAGCGTATTGACGACGAACTTAACAAGATAATGCTGACCCAAACGCCAAGTAAAGGCTTCATAGATCTTTACCGTTGTGGGCTGCTTCAGCTGATTATCCCCGAGTTGGTGGCGCTCGATGTGGTTGAAACCCGCAATGGTCGTGCCCACAAGAATAACTTCTATCATACTTTAGAAGTGCTTGATAACCTCTGCAAAGCGCAAACTGACAATGGCAAGTTAGGCGAAATGGCCCTCTGGTTGCGCTGGTCGGCACTGTTTCATGACATAGGAAAGCCTCGTTGTAAGCGTTGGGACAACGTTATCGGCTGGTCTTTCCACAACCATAACTACGTAGGTGCAAAGATGATACCGGGCATATTCCGTCGCATGAAGCTGCCTATGGACAGCAAGATGAAGTATGTTCAGAAGATGGTCGACCTACACATGCGCCCTATTGTCATTGCCGATGAAGAAGTAACCGACAGTGCTGTGCGCCGTTTGATGAATGATGCGGGCGATGATATTGACGATTTAATGATGCTCTGTGAGGCTGATATCACGAGTAAAAACCAAGTGCGAAAACAGCGTTTCTTAGATAACTTCCGCATTGTTCGCGAGAAAATAGCCGACTTGAAGGTGCGCGATTACAAGCGACTCCTGCAACCTTGCATCGACGGTAACGAGATTATGGAGATGTTCCACCTTGGCCCTTGCCGTGAAGTAGGCCAGTTAAAGCAGACTTTGAAAGACGCAGTGCTCGACAACAAAGTTGAAAATGAACGCGAACCCCTCATGCAATTGTTGATGAAAAAGGCTAAAAGCATGGGGCTGATAGAGTAGAAAGCAAGTCGGTTTCAGCCTCGATGATGTCCCACTGCAAAGCAGAATTCAGTGTGTTTGGAGGGTAATCAGCCTCTTTCACTTTGCGGTTTTATTTGATTTCTCCATGTGCTTTTCTCTTCGTTTTGTAAACTTTGTTGACCAAAAAACATGTAGTTTCATTTCTGCAAAATAGAAATTGAAAATCAAGAAAAAGGTTCTTTCTCATCATTTTCTGATGAGTTGCTTTTCAATTTCAGTTGTCTTACGTTGCATTTTGACTCATGTTGCATTGTAATTAGCGTCAGATAGCATTGCCGAATGACTGATATTGCATGCTGAAGTGACTGATTTTATACGTTGATTTCATTCATTTTGCATGCTTTTATCATGTTTTTTGGTGCTGAATTTTGTTGCAGATTGCCTAACTGTTTGATAGATAATAAGTTGTAAAACAGGCTCAAAACTCGCGTATTTCCAGTCAAAGTCTTTTTCATTTCAAATACGCGAGTTTTACAACGACAATTATAAATATTCTTTACTGCATTCTTTTTGTATTCCTACTTGTTTTTTCACAGTGTTTAAATGCTTGTTCAAAGAAGACTGTCTATATGTTCCTTTTCATTTTGTCTTTAGCCTATTTCCCAACAAGATTAAGCAGAAAGATATTCAATCATTTGCAAATATCGCTTTAATTTCCTATATTTGCCTTGTGATAAACAATAAAACTGAAACGTTATGCCAGAGATAAGCCGATTTTATGGAATTGTAATTTATATGTATATAGCAGATCATAATCCGCCACATTTCCATATTTGGTATGATGATTATAAAGCAACAATGACCATAACTGACGGAATAGTCACAGGCTCTTTACCTCGCAGAGCTATTAAAATGGTATATGAATGGCTTGATTTGCATAAGGAAGAGTTAATGGAAAACTGGGAACGGCTTTCTAATCGTGAGTCGGCTAACAAGATAGAACCCTTAAAATAAACGATGATGAAACAGAAAGATAGTGCTCAGATATTAACGGTTACAGCAGCGGTGTATGTAAATGATAACACGCTTCGTATCACTTTCAGCAATGGAGAGGAGCGGTTGCTCGACTTCACTCCGTTGATGCAGGAGGGTATTTGCCGAAAATTGCAGGATAAGAACTATTTCAAATCGTTTACATTAGACCCGTTTACGATTGATTGGAACAACGAAGTAGGTTTTGCACCCGAATTTCTTTACGCACAAAGTGTGCGCTTATAGAGTATATTATAGTAGTTTTGTCCTTTTATTTTGTTTCATTGTATTCTGCTTCATTGTTGAGATTGCAGAATTGGGTGATTGATTTCTTTGAGGAGATTCAAAGGTGTGGGGTTAGCAATGACTATTATAAATACAATCTCTTGCTGTTTTCTTACATTCCTACTCATTTGTAGGTAGCTTGCATTTCATGTGGTTTAGGTATTGTTATGATTGTAGAAAAGGTATATATTTGTAATGTCTTAACAGATTAATTCATATCTAAAACCACAATTAAAGATGAAAAAGAATTTTTTATTAAGTGTCGTGTTGCTGTGCATGGTAGGTCTTATGGCAATGGCAGGAAGTCCTGTCGGTAAGGCTAAAATGGTGAAGAAGCCAACTCAAAGGCAGGCGAAAGTGGAGGGAACTTATGTCGCGTTTTTCTCTGATAACGGTGCAAATGCGTCGAAATGGGACTCGCTCTGGCTTGCTGAAGCTGCGAAGTATGTGGGCAAGGAAAAGGCTTCCGAGGCTGTGGCTAAGATGAAAAATAAGTGCAACGGCACCTGTATTGGGAGTGAAGCTGTAAGGAAATTCGGAGCTTTTGCCAATGACAACAAGGATTACAGTGGCACTTTTCAGTTTGATTGTCGCTTCAAACACGGTATTGATCAATTGACTTTCAAAGGCAGAAGGATTACGGGAGTCGATGCAAGTGGCTCACGTGTGTTCTCGCATACCTATTCTTTGGTTGGGAAAGACAAGGCCTTCGGTGCCGAATTCTATAAGAGTGATGATGGCAATCGGGATGAATTCACTTACTTTATGTTGCTTCCCGACACGCCGGCTGACACTTATCACATCGAACTTCGATACGGTTCGAACATCGAAGCACTGAAAAACATGCGCATGGGTAAGTATGCTTACTGGATGATAGGGGCTGTACGTGCGGGCAATGATGCCGATTGTGCAGCTGCAATCAAGCTGTATGTGGAAGAAAATCTGCGTGCAGAGAAACATTAAGGCAGGTTTATGTTATCCGTTTGCTGAGTGTAGTCAGCCGGAAAGAAAAGGCTTGGACGTCTGTTGAATGACAGTCCTTTGTACGCATGTAACATGCATATGAAGGGCTTTCTTTGCTTTTTCAGCTTTTGTTTTAGGGGTGTCTTATGTGCTTCTTGCTGTAATCTTTGTTAAAAAGTAAAGTCAATTCATGACACTTTCTGATTTTAATTTGTAACTTTGCAGTATCAAAACTCTTTTGTTATTTTGGGTTTTCTTATAATGATTTGATGCAACATGAAATCCGATAGCGAGCATCAGTTGCAGAAAGAAAATAGGAATAGGATAAGTTCTAAATATATAAATAGGTATGAAAATTATTAAGTTTTTGTTTGTTGCGGCAGTAACCGCTTCGCTTACTGCTTGTGGCGGTGGCGGCTCAATGCCTAAATTCGGCAACAACGAGTTCCCTGTTGAGACGGTTGGTGCCAACAGTGCATCGCTTCAGTCCACATATCCGGCAACGATAAAAGGCATTCAAGATGTTGAGGTTCGCCCTAAAGTGTCGGGCTTCATCACGAGAGTTTATGTGCATGAAGGACAGGTTGTGAAAGCCGGTCAGCCGCTTTTTTCAATCGATAGTGAAACTTATCAGGCTGCAGTTCGCCAGGCACAGGCCAGTGTCAACACGGCCCGTGCACAGCTGAATACGGCTCGTTTGACTTATGAAAACAACAAGAAGCTGTTTGATAAGAAAGTAATCGGGCAATATGAACTGTCTACTGCTCAGAACACTTATGCCACAGCACAGGCTTCTTTGGCGCAGGCCATGGCTGCATTGGCCTCTGCAAAGGAGACTTTAAGCTGGTGTATGGTGAAGAGTCCTGCCGCTGGTGTGATTGGCAGTTTGCCTTATAAAGCGGGCGCATTAGTCAGTGCTTCGTCGGTTGATCCATTGACTACGGTTTCTGATGTCAGTACGGTTGAGGTGTTCTTCTCCATGTCGGAGAATGATATTCTGGGGCTGACGAAGACCGCAGGAAGCGTTACTGCTGCACTGAAAGACCTTCCGGCGGTGAAGTTGCAGCTTGTTGATGGTTCGCTATACAACCATCCCGGGAAGGTTGTTAAGATGAGTGGAGTGATTAACTCCTCTACAGGTGCCTATTCACTCATTGCTCATTTTGCCAATCCTGAACGCCTGTTGAAGAGTGGGGGAGCCGGACAGATCATCATTCCACGCACAGACAATCATGCGATTGTTATTCCCCAAGAGGCTACAGTGTCTGTTCAAGACAAGCTGTTTGTGTATAAAGTGGGTAAAAATAATAAGGTGTATTACACTGAAATCAAGGTGAACCCACAGAATGACGGCAACACTTATATCGTGACAAGCGGTCTTTCGGTAGGCGACCGCATTGTTGTTAAAGGCTTAACGAAGCTTTCCGACAAGATGAAAATCAAGTCGGTGACGCTTGCAGCCTATCAAAAGAGCATTGATGATGCCGCTAAACTCGGTGCCAAGCAAGGCTCGGCAAGTGGCTTTGTTGATGTAATGAAAGGAAAATAAGATAAGAATGTTTTCGATAAACCAAATGAGTAAGGTCAAGTTTCCTTGAACTTTATCATGGCAAGAAAGCGCACTTATGGTGAAATGAAATAAGAACGTATGACATTTACAAACTTTATTAAGCGCCCGGTACTGTCGACGGTGATTTCAATCTTCTTCGTCTTACTGGGTGCAATCGGTCTGGTTTCACTGCCGATTGAGCAGTATCCAGACATCGCACCGCCTACAATATCGGTCATGACCTCGTATACGGGAGCCGATGCACAGACAGTTTTGAACTCCGTTATTACGCCTTTGGAAGAGAGTATCAATGGTGTAGAGAACATGACCTATATGTCTTCGACCGCAACTAACTCGGGAATGGCGATGATAACGGTATATTTCAAGCAGGGATCGAATGCAGATATGGCGGCCGTCAACGTGCAGAACCGTGTCCAGCAGGCTCAGGCTTTGCTGCCGGCTGAGGTTACTCGTGCCGGTGTGACAGTCTCTAAGCGTCAGTCTTCCAATGTAATTATGTATTCATTGACCACAGAAGACGGTCGTTATGACGGTCAGTTCCTGACAAACTACAATAACATCAACATCGTTCCACAGCTGAAACGTATCAAAGGTGTAGGTGATGTGCAGACGCCGGGAACGGAGACTTATTCCATGAGAATATGGCTTCAACCCGACAAGATGAAGCAGTATGGCTTGGTTCCTTCTGATATAACCGGTGTATTGGCAGAGCAGAACATCGAAGCTGCGCCTGGTTCTTTGGGCGAAAGTGGGTCTGTTGCCTATGAATATGCACTGAGATATAAAGGTCGTCTGAAGTCGGTTCCGGAGTTTGAAAACATCATGTTGAAAAGCTCAATGACGGGAGAGACCCTGCGATTGAAGGATGTTGCTAAGGTTGAATTAGGCGCATTGATGTACAATGTGAAGCTCATCAACAACGGACAACCTGCAGTTATGGGTATGGTTAACCAGATTGCAGGGTCTAATGCCACGGATATTGCCAAGGCTGTAAAGGCTGCTTTGAAAGAAGCCAGCAAGAGTTTCCCTCCTGGAATGGAATATACGATAGAGCAGGATACTACAGAATTCCTCTTTGCTTCCATTGAAGAAGTTGTTATAACGCTGTTCATTACGCTGGCATTGGTATTCTTTGTGGTCTATATTTTCCTGCAGGATATACGCTCAACGCTTATTCCTTTGATTGCCGTTCCTGTGGCATTGATAGGTACTTTCTTCTTCCTTTGGGTCTTTGGGTTCTCAATCAACCTGCTCGTTCTGTCCGCTTTGCTGCTTGCCATCGCCATTGTTGTGGATGATGCCATAGTAGTTGTTGAGGCCGTTCATGCCAAGTTAGACCAAGGTTACAAGAGTGCTTTGACGGCATCTATTGATGCAATGAACGAAATTTCAGGCGCTATCATCTCCATTACGCTTGTAATGGCGGCAGTGTTCGTGCCTGTTTCCTTCCTCGGAGGCACCTCGGGAACGTTCTATAGAGAGTTCGGTGTGACGATGGCACTGTCAATTGTCATCTCCGCTCTTAACGCTTTGACACTTTCTCCGGCTCTCTGTGCGATACTGTTGAAGCCACATGACGAGGAAAAAGACGAGACAAACAAGAACTTTGTGAGTCGTTTCCACAGTAATTTCAACCGTATCTTCGATAAGACTACTAATAAATATAAGAAAGGTGTCACCCGTATTATCAACCATAAGGTGTGGGCTGGCATTGCCGTTGCTGTTGGAATAGCAGCTTTGGTGATTACAATGAAGTTCACAAAGACGGGACTTGTGCCTGATGAAGATACCGGAACGCTGTTCGTGATGATATCAGCCAATCCGGGAACGAGCCAGGAACGTACTATCGAAATCGTTGATGAAGTGGACAAGATGCTGGTAAGTAATCCTGCCATTCAGCGTCGTGAGGCGATTATCGGCTATAACTTCATAGCAGGACAAGGCTCTGATCAGGCTACATTCGTTATCAAGTTGAAGCCTTTTGAAGAGCGTTCAGGCGGCTTCTTCACACGCATCAAGAATGCAATCTCGCAGGGAGACCCGATGGCTTTGCTTGTAAATCCGTTGGAATCTAACTCTGTTTTAGGTATGATCTATAAGCAGACGGCTTCTATCAAGGATGCCCAGATCTTGGCATTCGGCCCTCCAATGGTGCCGGGTTTCTCTGTTCAGAATGGTATTACGATGACACTTCAGGACAAAACCGGTGGAGATTTGAACAAGTTCTTCAACGTTGCACAGGACTTCCTCAAGGAGTTGAACAAGCGACCAGAGGTGAAGCAGGCCATGACAACATATAATCCTAACTATCCACAGTACATGGTTGACGTCGATGTTGCCAAGACAAAGCAGGCCGGTATCTCTCCTACTGTGGTGCTTTCTACGCTGCAAGGCTACCTCGGGGGTATGTATGCATCCAATTTCAACGCTTATGGTAAGCTCTATCGTGTGATGATTCAGGCTGCACCAAACGACCGTTTACGTCCTGAACAGCTGTCGAATATCTACGTTCGCACGGCAAGTGGTCAGATGTCTCCGGTCTCGGAGTTCTGCACTTTGAAGCGTGTTTACGGCCCATCCAATATTGCCCGCTTCAATTTGTATACCGCAATAAACGTCAGTGTGACGCCAAACACGGGCTATTCTTCAGGTCAAGCCATGCAAGCTATAGCCGAAGTGTCGAAGAATACGATGCCTCAGGGCTACGGATATGAGTATTCCGGACTGACAAGATCAGAGGCGGAGAGCAGCAATGCAACGGCTATTGTGCTCGTTCTCTGTGTGATCTTCGTCTATTTAATCCTCAGTGCACAGTACGAGAGCTATGTTCTTCCGTTGTCGGTAATCCTTTCCATTCCGTTCGGATTGGCCGGAGCATTCCTCTTTACGATGCTCTTCGGACACTCGAATGACATCTATATGCAGATTTCGCTCATCATGTTGATCGGTCTGTTGGCTAAGAATGCCATCTTGATTGTACAGTTTGCGCTCGAAAGACGACACACTGGTATGGCTATCAAGTATAGTGCTATCCTCGGTGCAGCTGCTCGTCTGCGTCCAATTCTGATGACTTCACTCGCTATGGTCATAGGTCTTCTGCCGTTGATGTTTGCAAGTGGTGTTGGCAAGAACGGCAACCAGACCCTTGGTGCGGCTGCCGTGGGCGGTATGTTGATTGGTACTTTGTGTCAGCTTTTCATTGTTCCGGCTCTCTTTGTGGCTTTCCAATGGTTGCAAGAGAAGATATCTCCGTTGAAGTTTGAAGAGGAACTGAACGAGGAGGTGACCTCCGAACTTGAGCAATATGCCCACAAGAATGGTGTCGTAACCCTTAACAACAATAAGAATTAAGATGATGAAGAATATAAATAAGACGATATTTCTCATGGCAATTGCAGCCGTCATGCTGACGGGATGCAAGAGTCTTTATGGCAAATATGAACGTCCGGAGGTCAACACGAGCGGTGTGTTCCGCGATGTTGTCTCCGACAAAGACACGCTTGTCGCAACAGATACGGCTACATTTGCCAACATCCCATGGCGCAGTGTGTTTACCGATACACAGCTGCAGAGGCTTATTGAGCAGGGATTGGGCCACAACCCAAACCTTCTCAATGCTGCATTGAACGTGCAAATGGCCGAGGCTCAGCTCAAGGCGGCTAAGCTTTCATTTCTTCCTTCGTTTGCTTTTACGCCACAAGGCACTATCTCTTCATGGGATGGAAACAAGGCAAACAAGGTTTACAGCTTGCCGGTTACAGCCAGTTGGAACGTAGATCTCTTTGGAACTCTGCTCTCTTCGAAGCGTGCTGCACAGGTAGCTTTGCTGCAAAGCAAGGATTATCAGGTCTCTGTTCAGACCAAGTTGATTGCCAACATCGCCAATATGTACTACACACTCCTTATGCTTGACAAGCAAATGGAATTGGTAACAGACATGGAAAAGCTGACGAAAGACACCTGGGATATCATGGTCTTGCAGAAAGATGCCATAGTAGGTGTGCGCTCTACTGCCGTTCAAAGAGCCGAAGCCAACTACTATTCAGTGCTCACCCAAAAGGTAGATATCAAGCGACAGATACGTGAAACCGAGAACGCTCTTTCGCTTTTAATCGGTCAGCAGGCACAAAGCATCAGCCGAGGCAAGCTTGAAGACCAGATGCTGCCAGTCAATTTCTCTACCGGAGTGGGGCTGCAATTACTGCAAAATCGTGCAGATGTCCACGCCGCTGAAATGGCATTGGCGCAGTGTTTCTATAATGTGGAGACCGCACGCAGCCGTTTCTATCCCGTGCTTAACATCAATGCGAGTGGTGCTTTCACCAATAGTGGGGGCATGGGGATAGTTAATCCCGGCAAGTGGTTACTCACTGCAGTCGGTTCCTTGACGCAACCTATCTTCCAGAATGGTAAACTTGTGGCCGGACTTAAAGTGGCGAAAGCTCAATACGAGCAGGCTTTCAACACCTGGCAGAACGCTGTTCTCACTGCAGGAAGCGAGGTCAGCAACGCTCTGGTGCAATATAACAGCGCCGAAGAGAAGTCGAAAGTTGAGGCCAAGCAGATTGAAGTGCTCAAGAAGAACGTTGACGACACAAAGGAATTAATGGCAAGTGCAGGCAGCACCTATCTTGAAGTGATCACCGCACAGAGCAGTCTTCTCAATGCAGAACTCTCCAAAGTGGCCGACGATTTCAGCAAGATGCAAGCCGTAGTCAACCTCTATAGTGCATTAGGAGGAGGGAGTAGGTAATGTGAAATGAGGAATGTGGTATGTGGAATGATGCTGATAAGGAGTGTTGAATGAGGAATGTGGAATGATATGTCATGCTACATTCCACATTAAAACAATTCCATATCCAACACTCCTCACTTCACATTAAAACACAATTCCACATTTCTCACTCCTCATTCCACATTAAAATAACTTCACATTCAACATTACTCATTCAACATTTACAACTATGTCAAGTGATATAAGTCCAAGAGCAGAGGTGTCACTGAAAGCTAAAATCGGCGACAACTGCAAGATATTTCCGTTCGTGTATATTGAAGACGACGTAGTGATCGGCGACAACTGTGTGCTTTTTCCATTCACGAGTGTCCTCAACGGTACGAAGATGGGCAGCAACAACAAGGTGCATCAGTGTGCAGTCTTGGGGGCATTGCCACAGGATTTCAATTTCTGCGGCGAACAAAGTGAGCTTATCATCGGCGACAATAACATCATTCGTGAGAACGTAGTCATTAACCGTGCCACGCATGAAGGCTGCAAAACCGTCGTCGGCAACGGCAACTTCCTCATGGAAGGCGTTCATATTTCGCATGATACTGTCGTGGGAAACCACTGCGTTTTCGGTTATGGCACGAAGATAGCAGGCGATTGTTGCATCGGCGATAATGTCATTTTCAGCTCCAGTGTCATAGAGAATGCAAAGACACGTGTCGGCAGTTTGGCCATGATTCAGGCTGGAACAACATTCTCAAAAGACGTGCCGCCGTATACCATTGTTGGTGGAAAACCAGCCTCATATACCGGGCCTAACAACGTAATGATGGGCAGTAACGGTATTGATGAAAAGGTTCAGAAGCATGTTGCAAACGCCTATCGACTCGTGTTCCACGGTCAGACGAGTCTCTTTGATGCCATGCATCAGATTAAAGATCAGGTGCCTGACAGTGCTGAAATCCGTAGTATTGTGGAGTTCCTCAATGCTACTGAATTGGGCATCATAGGTAAAATGTAGGCATACCTATACATTTTACACTATGTGCAGAGGAGGTTTCCGAGAGGTAACCTCCTCTTTTCGGTTAGCTTTCTCAACCGAAACTGCAAGGTGATAAAACACGGATGAAAATAGTAAAAAACTGTAACAAAAAAGGTTGTTCTGTGGAAATGCAGATTGTTCTGTTTTTCCTTAACTTCAGAAATGACGTGTTTTCAGCTTGCAATCTCGGTCTGATTGTCGTGTCATCTGCCTCAAATCACCTTGCATTTTGACGCAGATTGCATCGCGATTTGACGCAAATGAGAAGTCAGAATGAGGCTTGTTGTGGGCTGTCTCCGTGTTTATCGGGCTTTCATGAAAATCAAGACACGAAAAAAGGAGAGCCGTAACAGACCCTCCGTTGATGCAAAGATAATGAATTTTTGAGGCAAATGCAAATCGGTTTTGAATTATATTGACAATTAATGAGCCAGGGGAGGCTTCCCTCTTTCTCCTTAATAGGATGCCGTGCAAGGTATTCCTTCCGCGATAACACGGTCGCGAATGGCATCAAGTTCCTCGTGGGTAGCCTTCAAGAGCGCATGATCCGGGGTCTCACGGTCAATGGTATAAATCATCACTTCTTGCGGTCTGATGCTCTTGACAGCCTGCAACCATGGGCCGACAAACTGCTCCTGCGTGTTGTCTACATCGATTCCGTCTTCGGTTTTGCCTTTCATAAACATGGATTGAATAATGACATGCCCCTTAAAAAGCTTCAAGCCTTCAATGATTTTGTGGATATCATACGAGGATTGTAAGGGACGATCCACCGTCCGGATATAGTCCATGTCGACCGTGTCCACTTTCAGTATGTTGTTGTCTACCTTCATCAACGCCTCACGGACACTGTCGTTAAAAATGAAAGTGCTGTTGCTGAGCACGCTGATTTTGGCCTTGGGACAGTATTGGTTGCGCAGTTTGATGGTGTCTTCGATGATTGCTTTGAAATCAGGATGACCTGTAGGTTCGCCGTTCCCCGCAAAAGTCAGTACGTCGGGAAACTCCTCATGTGTGTGCATTTCGCGCAGTTTGGCCTCTAACTGCGTGGCCACTTCCTCGCGTGTAGGCCGCTTTTGAGTAGGCACATGCTGCTTGTTGAAGCCGCATTCGCAATAGATGCAGTCGAAAGTACACACCTTACCGTCGGCCGGCATAAGGTTGATGCCTAATGAAATCCCCAATCTGCGGCTGTGAACAGGGCCGAAAATGGGAGAGGGATAAATGATTGTGCTCATATTTGTGACAAAGATAGCGAAATATATCAGGATTACAGGTGTTGCTACTAAATTAGAATGATTTAATAGTTAATGGAGGTTAAACTATTGTGTGACGGCGAATTAAGCATTATCTTTGCAGGATATTTGGTGTATTATACGCTGTTGTGGAATGAGAAAGAAACGTAAAGCTGCTCGCAATCGTCACGGATTGCAGGTTGTTACTTTGTGTATCAGCACGGCTATGGTGTTGATTTTGTTGGGAATTGTCGTCTTTTCTGTGCTTACAGCCAGGAATATGTCAACCTATGTAAAGGAGAATCTTGTTGTAACGATGATGCTTCAGGACGATATGACCAATCCCGAAGCACAGCAACTTTGCAGTCGTTTGCATCAGTATCCCTATATCAATAAAGTGGATTTCATCAGTAAGGAGCAGGCTTTGAAGGAGCAGACACAGGCTTTGGGAACAGACCCTTCGGAGTTTATCGGCATCAATCCGTTTCAGGCTTCCATAGAGATTAAGCTCAAAGGTGACTATGCCAACAACGATTCTTTGAAATGGATTACCAAGGAATTGAAGCGTTATCCTAAGGTGGGTAATATCACCTATCAGAAAGGTTTGATGGAAAGTGTCAACACGTTCTTGCAGAAAATCAGTTTTGTTCTGTTGATATTGGCGGGCTTACTGACGTTTGTGTCGTTCTCACTCATCAGCAACACCGTGCGCTTGAGTATCTATGCACGTCGTTTCTCCATTCATACGATGAAGTTAGTCGGTGCCTCATGGGGGTTCATTCGCCGTCCGTTTGTGTGGCGGTCAGTGGCGGTCGGCATCGTTGCAGCTTTGTTGGCAGTGATAGTATTGGGCTGTTTTGTCTATGCACTCTACACGTATGAACCCGAAATCTTGACGGTGGTTACCCCCGAAGTGATGGCGATAACGGCCTTGGCTGTGTTCCTTTTTGGCATCATCATCACGGCAATCTGTGCGAGTCTTTCAGTCAACAAGTTCCTGAAGATGAAAGCCGGCGAACTGTATAAAATTTGATTTCAATGCTTGTGATGGGTCATTTGTGCGTGTGGCAAGGCTCAAAGCAGGAAAACATATAACAGAAAACAATTTATGGACAAAAAGAATTTAGCATTCGATAAGGTCAACTTCATCCTGTTGGCCATAGGAATGGCAGTTGTTATTTTGGGCTTTATCCTCATGAGTGGCAGTGGTTCTACAGAGCAAGCCTTTAATCCGGAGGTGTTCAGTACGATGAGAATAAAGGTTGCTCCGGTAGTTTGTTTCATCGGTTTTGTGTCGATTATCTACGCAATCATCCGTAAACCAAAAGACATCAACACCGAGGAAGACTAATGGATTTCATTCAAACGCTCATCATTGCGATTGTTGAAGGACTGACAGAGTTCCTTCCTGTGTCGTCAACAGGACACATGATTATCACGCAGAACCTGCTCGGTGTGCCACAGGGTGACCCTTTTGTTCATGCGTTTACATTCATTATTCAGTTTGGAGCCATTCTTTCGGTGGTGTGCCTTTATTGGAAACGTTTCTTCCAGATGCGCACCAAAGAAGAGTTCTTCAGTAAGATGAAGTTCTATGGACTGCTGATAGTAGGCGTCATACCTGCGGTTATCGTAGGTTTGTTGGCCAAGAAAAGTGGTCTGCTTGATAGATTGCTCGACAGTGTTGAAGTTGTTGCGGTAACCTTAGTGTTGGGAGGTGTGTTCATGTTGTTCTGTGATCGCCTCTTCAATAAGGGCACAGAAGAGAATAAGGTGGATTGGAAACGCGCATTGAAGATAGGTTGTTTCCAGTGTCTTTCGGTTATTCCGGGCATGAGTCGCAGTATGTCGACGATTGTAGGTGGTATGCAACAGAAGCTGACTCGCCGGCGGGCAGCCGAGTTTTCATTCTTTCTTGCAGTGCCTACTATGGCGGGTGCCACGTTGCTTGACCTGTTGGATATGTTCAAAGAAGGTACAGATTGGGCCACAACGCATAATATAGAGATGCTCGTCTTAGGCTGTGTTGTAGCCTTTATCGTAGCAATCTTCGCCATGAAATGGTTTGTAAGCTTCCTCACGAGATATGGCTTCAAGGCCTTTGGATGGTATCGTATCATCATCGGTACTGTGATTTTGCTACTTTTGGCCACGGGCCATTCACTCGTAATGGTTGACTAAATGGATTTCAAGGCAGGAGAAATTTTTGCGATAGACAAGCCTTATCGCATTTCAAGTTTCGGCGCATTGGCTCACGTGCGCTATGTGCTTTCACGCACATTGGGCTATAAAGTGAAGATTGGTCATGCCGGAACGCTCGACCCTTTGGCTACGGGGGTGCTCATTCTCTGTACGGGAAAGGCCACCAAACGCATTGAAGAATTCCAGGGACAGACGAAGGAATACACGGCAACACTGCAGTTGGGAGCCACTACAGCAAGCTATGATATGGAGCATGAAGTCAATGCAACCTTTCCTACAGCACATATTACGCGGGCTTTGATAGATGAAAAATTGCAGCAGTTCATTGGAGATATAGCGCAGGTTCCCCCTACTTTCAGTGCTGTAAAGGTGAATGGTGACCGCGCTTATGAATTGCGTCGTGCCGGCGAAGAGGTGAAATTGAGTCCCAAGCAGATACATATCGACGAAATTGAAGTGACTGATTTTGATGCAGGAAAGATGTTGTTGAGCATTCGTGTGGTGTGTGGCAAGGGTACATATATCCGTGCTTTGGCCCGTGATTTAGGTCGAGCACTTGACAGCGGAGCCTATCTGACCGCACTCCGACGTACCCGTGTGGGAGAATTCACGATTGGAAAATGTCTCGATTACGAGCATATCAGAGAATGGATAGAATAAGAATTAAACTTAATAATAAAGATATATGAAGTTATCACAGTTCAAATTTAATCTGGCTGAGGAGCAAGTTGCACTCTATCCTCATAGTTTCACCCGAGTGTTTGAAAATGAAGATGGAACTAAGGACAGTTTCCAGGTAACGCGTCGTGACGAATGTCGACTGATGGTCTTGCACAAACGGTCTGGACAGATAGAGATGTTCAAGAAGGATTCTAAAGGTAATCCCATTGAAGGAGAGTATCTCGACTTCCGCAATATCCTTGATTATTTCGGCGAAGGTGATACTTTTATTTTCAATGATACAAAGGTTTTTCCTGCACGTCTCTATGGAACGAAAGAAAAAACGGATGCAAAGATCGAGGTGTTTCTGCTTAGAGAATTGAACCCGGAGATGCGTTTGTGGGACGTTCTCGTTGAACCTGCGCGTAAAATACGCATTGGTAACAAGCTGTTCTTTGATGAAACAGGTACGATGGTGGCTGAAGTTATCGACAATACCACCAGTCGTGGCCGTACACTTCGCTTTCTCTATGATTGTGATCACGAGGAATTCAAGCGCGAACTCTTCGCTTTGGGAGAGGCTCCCCTGCCTCGTTATATCATTGACAATCGCGAAGAACCGCATGCAACTCCTGAAGATCTGGAAGACTTCCAGACGGTGTTTGCAAAGAATGAAGGTGCTGTGACGGCTCCTGCAACAGGCTTACATTTCAGTCGTGAACTGATGAAACGCATGGAAATTCGTGGCATCCATGATGCTTATATCACACTGCATTGTGGATTGGGGAACTTCAATTCGATTGAAGTGGAAGACCTCACGAAGCATAAAATGGACTCAGAACAGATGATTGTTTCGGCTGAAGCATGTCAGCGTGTGAACCAGACGAAGCGCGAAAGGCATCATGTTTTGGCAGTTGGTGTAAGCGTTGTGAAGGCTACAGAGACTGCCGTCGGCACTGATGGCATGCTGAAAGAATATGACGGTTGGACCAACAAGTTTATCTTCCCGCCTTATGATTTCGACTTGGCAGACTCAATGGTGGCTAATTTCTATCATCCTTATTCTACGCTTCTGATGACAACAGCGGCCTTTGGTGGCTATGAGGCAGTGATGGAATGTTATAATTTGGCAGCTGAAAACGGCTATATGTTTGGCTGTTACGGTGATGCCTTGTTGATCGTTGATGATTGATAAAGGGCTGAAAGTGGCTTTGCATACGGTTTATTTGAGTTTAGGATCGAATATCGGAAACCGAAAGCGTAACATGCGCGATGCTGTCCGATATCTTGAGGCAAATGTCGGTACGGTGCTTAGACAGTCTGATTTGCTCGAAACTGAACCTTGGGGATTTGCTTCTCCAAATCTTTTTATCAATATGTGTGTGTGCATAGAGACGCCTTTATTGCCTCAACAGTTGCTTGAGGCAACACAGGCGATAGAGCGGAAAATGGGGAGAACGGAGAAATCTGTAGGTGAACAGTATGCCGATCGTATCATAGACATTGATATTCTGCTCTATGATAGCCTGCAAATTGATGAGCCTGACCTGCAAATTCCTCATCCTTTTATGCATGAACGCGATTTTGTAATGATCCCATTACGGCAGATATTGAAATAATACTATAAGAAAACGAGACCTTTTTTAGGTCTCGTTTTCTTATAGCCAGATTTTTATATTCATTTCATTTGATGAGATAAAATAGGGCTGCATGAGGTATATGATCTCACTTAGTATGACGTAATCATGTCTTCGGGCACACAGATATAATAATCGGCAATGCCTTTGTAGTCGTCTTCCAAATGCGAAATATCCTCTTGACGCACTGCCCTTACCACTGCATAAGTAATGCCTGGCTTATATTGTAACAGGTAAGGAATGATTCCATCACGGCTATCGGTGTGAAAGTTACCATTGAAATGAATGAACTTTCCCTGCAGATGCTGTGCTATCCGCCAAGCCATTGTAGCATCCTTGATAGCCTGCGCCTCGGCAATCTGCTGCGCATTGGCCTTCTTGTTCTTGCCCATCAGCTCCATAAGTGCAAAACCTTGTGCCACGTTTTCATTCTGCTGAAAACGGATAGGCAATGGAGCCATATAGGATTTTGCCTCTAGCGAAAGCGAATCAAGATAGGTAAGGCCATGCTCTTTCACGGCAGTGGCATAACGACGTGGCACATTTGTCGCCACAACAGGCATGTGGTGCTCACGTGCAAAGTCTATCAATGGGGCATAATCCGTGCTGTAATTCGGCCAAAGTCGGGCTTCATCTTCAAAGCGTTCGCCTGTAATCTGACGTTGAAGATACTCATCCAAGATGAGTTGGTTATCGCTTTCAAACATCTCTAAGCCCATTTTCAACTGCTTTCCATGCACTTTGTAGAGGCTTTCCAACAGCTTTAGCTCCAGCCAATGCGTGATAACGCAGTTATGGATCTCACCAATAAAGACCACATCTACCCTGGAAAGCGCTTTCACCAACTGCTCATAAGTCATTGCTTTGCCGTTGTTGTCGTATAAACGATAGGCTTCGGGCTGCTTCTCGGCCCTCATATTAGCTGCCATGAACAAGATGATGACACAGCAAAACAAACGTAAATTCTTGATTATTCTCATTATTTCTGCGATTTAAATACAACCATTCGGTGGTTCCAATCCAACATTTTACTTATCATTCTCTGCACCATTGCAGGCGTTATGCCATTCAGACAGGCGGCATAGTCATTGAAATCGTGCAACGACTCGCCATTCTTCACCAGCGACATCAATGCCGTTTTCCATTCAGAAGGAGCCTTGTCGGTCAGCACTTTGTCTTTCGTCACGAGAAAAGAACGCTTCAACTTGTCGAGTTCTGCCGTGCTGACAGGTTTTTCTTTCAAGTCTTTAAGAAAGCTTTGCAAGAGGATTTCAGCTCTCTGGCGGTTCTCATCTTTCAGCGAAAGGTTAATGACGAAATGATATTTCTGCTGTGGAACACCATTATAATAGAGGTCTACATAAGGTGAATAGGCAATGTTCTCGCCCTCGCGCAGTACTTTCAGCACACGGTCTTGTAACACATCGCGTATCAGTTTCATGCTCAACGTGGCTTGAAGCGACGGCGTATAGTTGCCTGCAAAGATGTAGTTGGCCACCGTTTGATGATCATTCCCGCCCTCGAAGCCTTTGAAAAACTTCTGTTTCTTAGCTGCAAACGGTGAGTTGTTCAATGGTAATGGCGACTGCGGTACCTGCATTTGGGCAAACGTTGCAATGGCTTTGGGCACCACATGTGCAGCATTGAAGTTGCCCGTTAAGATGATTGTGAGTCCTGAAGGATTGGCAAACAGGCGTTTGTAATAGTTGGTAAGCGTGTCAATATTCAATGCCTGCAGCGCCTCTTTTGTGATTAATTGCTCACTTCCTGCTGCCACATTGCCCACCAATGAGTCGATAGTGTTGGTCATTAAGCGGTCGGGATTGTGTGCCAAAAGCCTATCTAAAAGTGTTTCCTTACCTACACATTCCAGTTCAGAAGCCACTGTTTCAGCGAAATCTCCGCGGTTAACACCTGGAAAACACAACTTTTCATAAGCCAAATTAAACAATTCTGTAGCGCTTTTTGCAGGCGCAGAGGCCAGCAACTGATGCCAATAGGCATCCTCACCGACCGTCATCGACAACTGTTGTTGTGTCATCACGGTCAGCAATGTGTCGCACGACACCTTGGCTAACCCGCCCATATCGACATAACTTACAGCATCGTGTACCTTCAATTGCATTTGAGGTGAGAGGTCGGCCGTGCCACCTCGTCCCACTGCAGCTAAGTAAATTGTAGAGTCTTCGTCTAAAGTTGGGCGTACAAGCAGCTTGATGCCGTTTGTCAACTGTATTTCCTCAACCCCAAGTTCGGGCCATTTCTTCCGATTTTCAATGCTTGCATTTGTGAATGTTGGCGTTTGTTTCAAGCATGAAGGCAGTTTAATAGTCTCTTCTTTCGGCTGTGCTTTCTGTCGATAAACATAAGATTCAAGGGGGCATTTCCAGCCTTGTTTCCAAGCCAAGTCAGCCTGTTTTACATTGAGAAGAGGTGCATTTGCATTGTCTGCAATATAGGTATAGGCATACAACCGACTGCGTTTCATGGCTTCAAGAATGCTTTTCAGATATTCCTGCAACTGCAAACTCGTTGTCATTTTCACCTGACTGCGCACCCACTCCACATCATCGGGATGCCAAAGTGGGCGGTCTCCTGCCGTGATATAATCGATAAAATCATCGCATAAGTCAGAGGAAAGCTGCTGTGTGGTATCAGGTAACAAATGCACAAGACGCGTATGAATGAGTTGTTGCAGTTCATCTTGCCCCACTCCACGCTGCAACAGCCGTCGACATTCATAGGAAGCTGCAGCCAACTGCTGCGCTAATAGAGCCGAAGAAGCACCGCGAAACGCCAGCACAAAATGGTCTTTGTCAGCCAGATACCAATCGTTTGACACATTACACCTTATACTATCAGCTGCAAACCGCTCTGAAAGACATTGCACCAACATGCGCATGCGTTGCTTGTTGACAGCATCCTGCAATGTTTTTTCAACGATTGTGGGATGTGGAATGATGAGTTCTATTTTGTTTTCGCGTTGCATGCTGTCGGACAACTGCATCCAAGCGGCTCCTTTTGCATAGGTCATCGGTAGCTTTTTGAAAGGCTTTTTATCCGCTTTTGCTGGGATAGTACCCACCGTTTTGCGCATTTTTTCAACGATTTTTGCCACATTTACCTGTCCAATCACAAGCACTGTGGCATGTGAAGGCGTGTACCAACGCTTATAGAAAGCCTTCAGTCGGTCGCTGTCTATGCTGTTAATATCGCGTTCTGTGCCTAAGGGTATGCGGTCTGCATAGCGATTTTGTCCCATTTTCAGACTGTAGAAATCGTCATTTTGCTGATAACCGCGCAACTCTTCTACAATGACTCCGCACTCTTTCTTCACGCGTTCATCATCAAAACTAAGGTCGCAGAGCCAGTCACAGAGGACTAAAAAAGTAGTATCAAGCACACCGTCGTTTTCTGAATGGTGTGGCAGTGAAAGCCAATAAATGGTGCGATCAAAGCCCGTAAAGGCGTTGATGTCGCGTCCAAACTTCATTCCTTGCCGTTCAAAATAGTCAATAAGCGTGCGTTGTGGAAAGTGTTTAGTTCCGATAAAGGCACTATGTTCGAGGAAATGTGCCCCACCTCGCTGGTCGTTTTCTTCTTGCAACGAGCCTACATTCATGACCATTCTCACCTCGATATTATGTCTCGGCAATTCGTTGGGTAGGATAATATAACGCAGTCCGTTATCCAATCGTCCCTCAACAGTGCCTTTAGGCAGAGTAATATATTTATTAACACGCAAGCAAGGCAGAGCAAAAGCCCTACCTACAAATAGAAGTCCGAGCACAATCGCCCAGAAAAGAGTATTTCTGATAAGTTTTTTCTCCATATAATACTTGCTGTTTAGCGGTGCAATGTATAAACCACATGCACCTGTTCATAGCCATTTCCGTCGGCATAATCCCATGGAAAAGTGAACGAGAGCGTTCCTTTCGCGAGGTCAAGCAATGCAGAAGGGGCTACCCAATCACTTGGATTGTTCCCAAAAGTATCGCTACTGATGTTGCTAACGCCTAAGAATCGGTTGGGATCTAAAGAGCCTCCCATGGTTAAGAAGTCGTCATTGATGGTGTAACCCACTAACTTTCCATCTTCTTCTATTTCCACAACAGTACCTTTTTCCTTTTCTTTGAGCAGGCGATTCCAGGCAGAGTAGTCGTAGGTGAAAGGAATTCCCATAATCATATCACCGTAAGCGTTTTCTTTTTCTCCTGTAAACGTAATGCTGTTGCTGGCAGGATTAATACCGATATTACTCAAAGCAACCGAGAATGTCTCTTTACTTTCTTGATAATTAATGGCTTTCACGGCCGCTTTTCCATAGGGGGTCCGCATGAAAAACTCGTTATCGTTCACTGTTTTACGCTTCAAGACATCATAGAGGAACGTAGTCAGCCCCATAGGATTGGTCAACATCTTGAGCGTTGGGTGGTCAACAGTGGCATCATCTCCAAGGGTTATCACGCTATATCCTTTGTAAACGCGTTGTGATTGACCTTGGAAGAAGTTCTCTTTGTCGTCTTTGTTGAAGACAACAGTCGTCTCTACAGGTAGCTTTCCCAACAAGCGAGCAAGATCTATGCCGTATTTTGTCTTCACATCAGCAATCAATTGCAACTGTGTTTCTGTTAGAATAGGAATGTCTGCATCGGGATTTACCGTGATTTGAACGCCTTTACCAAAGCCTTTTATCTGCGGATGAGATGCAGATGCCACTTGCAAAGTGATCGTCTTACTGATAGAAAGCGAATGTTTTCCATTGGATTTCACGCGAAAGACAACCTCTTTCTGACCGGGTTCAAACACGATTTCATCGCTTTCCATCTGCAACACAGCATCTTCATTGCCTGTAAAAGCCAACTTTACTGATATTCGTTCGGAAGGCGCAAAAGCTATCATGGCATGCACAAACACACTACTTGTATCGTCTTCTGACAGGATTGCATTTCCGGGAATGGTGAGTTCCACTCCATTCGTTATGGTTTCTCGAGGTGCATCTTGTGCCTGACAGCCTGCTAAAACAAGCACTACGACTACAAGAATGCTATTGAATAAATGTTTCATTTGTTTATCGTTAAGTTTAATTGGATGGCCAACCAGCATTTTGTTCCACCTTGTTGAAGCGATATTCAGACACTGGAATAGGGAAATTCCATCGGTAATCAGTGGTCGCTATTGTACTGCTTGCGCTTGCTCCCCATTGAGAATATCTCGTTAAAGCTGCGAGATGCGTACGCTTGAGGTCAAAGAAATTAACTCCTTCGCCTGCAAATTCACGCTGCTTATCTGTGAGAATAAGTTCCAAAAGCGCCTGATTAGTAGTGCCGGCAGGTGCTTTCGATGTACCAATACAGCTCCAATAATGATTGATGAGCATACGTGCTGACTCGGTTTCTCCCTTTCGACAATAGGCTTCGGCTACGATATAATAGGCTCCGGCATAACGCATGGTGTTAATATAGGCAGTAGCCTGATTGAGTTTATTGCTTCGGTTATATTTCCCAAGCAGTGTCCTGCTCGTGCCATTCATCACAAAGGGATAGGTGAACGAGGCTTTTCGAAGATCTGAAATGGTGAAACTAAGTTTTGGATTGACACAGAAATAGTCGCCTTCTTTGGCATCATATTGGATGCCGGCATAGTAAGTTGAGTTTGTATTGAACGCGAAAATACGACCTGCATAACTATCTTTTTCCCATAAATTACTCATGCCTTCGGCCATGAAATAGGCGTCATTGCTTTTTGCAATCACGGCATTTCCCGACTTTATGGCTGTCTCATAATCACCCGAATAGAGCGCCAAATCAGCTTGAAGATACTGTACCGCCATTTGTGAAAGCCAGCCATTACGCTTCGAAGTGTTATCAACTTGCACGGCATCATCAAGCAAAGCACGTATTGTTGCCACGCAATCACGAATCGAAGAACGTTGTTTGTCCTCTATTCCAAACCTATTTTTCAAGATAACTCCTGCCGCATCAGGATTTAAGTCATAGGCAGGTGCAAATGTTTTAAGCAATTGGAAATAGCATAAGGCCTTCAATGTTTTGGCTTCAGCAGCAATCGCTTGTTTTTCGTTCTGCTCTTCAGCAGAGCTTGTCTGCACGTTATCCATGCGTTCAAGCAAGGCATCACATTGTGCAATTACATTATAATAGTCTTGCCAAAGGCTTGGAGCAATCTTGTTTATCTCTTGATCTTTCCAATTATATAAGTTCAAAGACGTAATATCCTTAAAGGAAAGAGATGTCGGAACGAAATCATTTCCCAACAAAGAGAACTCATATTCCATGTGGGGATAAGAAGAATAAGCCGATGCCAGGAATGATCTTGCATTGGAAATATTCGTGATTGCATCAGGATCGGAGAACTGATCAAGCGGTGGAATGTTAAGGCTGCATGAGGCAAAAACCATTGAAACCAACCCCACTGCAACGCTCTTGAAAGTCAATTTATTCTGTTTCATATACTATTATCAGAATGTTAGATTGAGATGAAAGGTGAAAACAGGCTGCATGGTGCCTGCTAAGGTACCACTTTCCGGGTCAGACTCCTTATAACTTGTCCATGTAAAGAGGTTTGATCCCTGTAGACCTACGTTGGCATATTGTAGGAATGGAGCTACTTTATGTAGCCAGTTCGATGGAATACGATAGCGCATAGAGAAACTCGAAAGTTTTAAGTAGTCGCTATTCCCAACAGTTCGCGAGTTAGGATATAGCGCAAGGTTATCTTGTGCAATGCTTTGTGTGTAGAAAGGTGTCCAATATTCTTTATATTCATCACCTCGTTTAAACCACATTTTGGTAGTCTGTCCAGCCACAGCATTAAGGTTTGCCTTATCTTTATTACGCACATACTGATAGTTAAAGCGCTGTTTTCCACCAAAAACATAATAGAATGAAATGTCAAAATCAAACTGCTTATAGGAGAAATTAGCATAGAAGCTACCCGAATAAGGTGGCGTCAGATGACCAAGTGCAATGAAGTCATCGCGTGTAAGCTGTTCCGTACCTTGCTTTTCTTTTCCATCCGGCGTGAGAAAAACAGGGTAACCGGTGAGCGGGTTGATGCCCAATGAATGCAAACCATAAATCATATCATAGGATTTTCCTACCTCGTAGTTGGGTACAATGGACTGTTCGTCTAAATAAAGTTTATCAGTCCAGTAAAGACTTACCACCTTATTATTATTATAAGCGATGTTGCCTCCCACAGCCAAACGGCAGTCATAAGCATCCAATATCTTTGCAGTGAGTCCGAGTTCTACACCTCGGTTCTGCAAAACTCCAATGTTACGCTTCAGCGAAGAAAATCCTGAACTGGTGGCGATTGGCACATCCAAGAGTGCTTGTTCTGTGCGGCGGTTATACCAATTCACATCTAAAGTGATGCGTTTCAACAGCTCTACCGTCATACCTAAATCAGTTGATTTGTTTTGCTCGGCTTTTAAATCTTTATTATAGAGGGATAATAACGATAAAACTCGGCTATTTTCATAGGCTTGTTCACCGAACATGAAGGTCCCAACAGTGCTGGAAACCGTCACACCATTAAGGTTTGCTGTTACACCATAAGAGGCCTTGAAGTTTAATTTCGATAGAATCTTATTGCCTTTCAACCAAGAATAGTTCGTTGGAGTCCATCCCAAGCCCGCTGCCCAGGCTGCATTCCAACGCTTATCTGCCGGCAATATCGACGAAGCATCGGCCTTATAAGTGAAATAAGCATCATAAATCGTGTTATATGTGTAGCCTGCAACCATTCCAATTCCAAGCTGAGCATTCTTGTCGCGAGGGTTTCTTACGGCGGGTTGTCTAAATCCTTGCAAGGAATTATTAATGGCAGAAGGAGCATCCACATTGCCAACTCCATAGCCTGTAATGCCCACTGCATCATAATTATATAGGTAATAATCGAAGTTTGCACCCAACGTTACATCATGAACATCCGCAAAAACATGATTATAAGTGGCTCGGAAGTTGCTTGAAAGATTAGTCGTTGTTCCCTTACTACGGGCATAAATACCCCTCGCTATACTTGCAATACCGCTGTTTTGCTCTGAAAAGGCAGAAGCAGGAGTAAAGCGATGGTCATCATTCTGTAAGAAATCAAGACCTGCAACATAAGCCAATGTGAGGTCTTTCCATGGTGAAAGCGTGAGATTTACATCTACTCCGGCATTCTTATCGGTAGCATCGCTTTTGTATTGATGCATTAAATCATAATAGGTTCGATTGGGATAAGAATAGAGTTCGCCTGTTTTTTGCTCGTAAGGATTAAGATTATACACCAGCGAAGAAGGGTCGAAGGTCGTTCCATTGGGTGAATTACTCTTGGAATAACCGCCAGAAACGCCAATCATCAGATAGCCTATGTTGCCCAATTGCTGATCTAAACCCATGCGAACATTGAAGCGTTGTTTGTTATTTCCCTCGAGACGACCGCCTTGATAGGCATAGTTGCCCGAAAGATAATAGGTTGTAGAACCACTGCCCCCTTTGATGTTGAGATTATGTTTCTGATAGAAATTATTATGAATCAGTTCTTTAAACCAATCCGTATGAATGTTTCTCAATGCAGCCAAGCGTTGTTCTCCCTCGGCAATAAGCTGCTCTTTGTTGGGATCAGAAGCGTACTCACGTTCAATATAATCACGACTGTAACGATACCCCGGTGCTGCCGGGTTCTGCAACAGACGCTCTAACTCAAGCTTCTCATCGGTATCCATGAGCCGAACGCCGCGTCGTCCACGCATGGTCAAACCCAAATCCATGCTGTAAGTGAACGTCATCTTGCCTTTATAGCCATGCTGTGAACTGATTTCCAACACGCCGTTGGCTGCTTTTATGCCATACAATGCGCATGCTGCAGCATCTTTCAGCACCTTGATATTGGCGATATCCTGTGGGTTCAGATTATAGAATGTCTCGGCAGAGATAATCTTTCCGTCCAACACATACAATGGTTCGTTGCTTGTGTTACCACGACGAAACGATGAATTTCCACGTATTCTGATTTTCGGAGCACTTCCCAAGTCGCCTGTATTCATGACATTCAAGCCTGGAACTAAGCCTTGAAGAGCCAGTCCCATGTCAATCATTGGCTTCTCGGTGAGCCGTTTCATGTCCACATTCTCAACGATGCCTGCCTTCGAACGCAGGTCAATGGCGTTGATATTGCTTTTGGCTTTCACGACCACTTCACCGATACCATTGGCCACTTCCACCATCTTTACATCCATGCGGTCGCGCCCATCATCCTTAAACTGTTGTTTGGCATAGCCGATATAGGTGAAAGAAATGAGTGTACCTTTGGCCCAATGACCACTCAGTTGGTAGCGACCTTTGACATCGGTCACCGTTGTAATCTGCGTTCCTTGCACACGAATGCTCACACCGACAAGAGGCTCATTGCCGGCATCGGTTACGTAACCATAGAGCTTTCGCTCCTGAGCCACGCTCTCTTGTGGAACAAGAAAGAGGCTCAGCAGTGCGAAAAGACTCAATATTGTAAGGTTTTTCATGCCGTGTCTGATTTATCGTTTGCTTTCAACCCATTGTTTTGTCTGGGCTACAATCCAATCAACAACGCGAGAAGTAGAGGCAGGCAGGATGCCGTCGGGACTGTAGACAATTTCCACCCCGGTTTTCTTCACCAAGTCATTCTGTACATCTTGCATCTTATGTCGGTCGGCCATGCGCTTCACATCAGAGGTAAGATAGATGCCTTGCACTATGATTCGCTTCTTCTTTTGGGCTGCTTTGGTAAGCAAAGGCATGAGTTCCTTACCGAAGTCATGTCCCATTTCAATGAGTGCATGGTCTACATAAGTGATTTTTGCATGCTCTTTAGTGTATTTCTCCACACTGTTGAACATCTCTTTCCAGAAACCAATGCGCTCATCATCGCCGTGGGCGAGATAGATTACAGCTTCGTTGGCAGCATCTTTCGAAAGACTTTGAATGCGATCGAGCATGCACATCTCCAACACATAGCTGTAATAGAAAGTCGGACCGAGGATGATTGGTGTCTTCGTATGCACCATTTCAGTCTTCTCTTCGCCTAATTCTTCACGCACGTATGGGTTGTATTTGTGGCCAAGAATATTGGGAAGGTCTTCTTCTGTATGCCCCGATGGTGCAATGAAGACAGGCAGTGCGAAGATTGTATCGGCGCCTTCGGCCTCGCAAGCCTTCACCATTGAAGCTACAGATGGTTCTGTATATTCCATGAGGGCTACCTTCACAAGGTCTATTCCCATGAGTTTTCCCTCGGCAACTTGCTGCTTTACGAGTGGTTCTAAGTCTAAAACGGGTTTTCTCCACGATTCCATCGGTGAGCCATGTGCTACTATCATGAGTGCCGTTTTAGCCTGTAGAGTTGATAAAGTGGTTAGCATCAAGGCTAACAATAACATGATTTTTCTATTCATTTTAATTCGTATATTTTTGTTTATTTTAATTTGTTATCTTTATTCGAATACTTGATTAAACGCTTGGAATACGGCAAAAGTATGATATTTTCCCTGATTGAACAATACCTAATAATAATGAAAAAGATGTTAAAACAATGAGCTTTTCCCATGCCTCGAACTGCCTGACTTCTTTTCCAAAGCCTTATGAAAGTCTGAAATAAATATACCTTAACAGGTATAAGATATATCCCCTCTTTTATTTAGCGTTCTCTTGAACTATCAAAAGATGCAGCATGTGAACTGTAATCTCATGAAGCGGAAAATAGGTTAATTCTTATCAAGGATATTTACAATTGCTCTTGAATGCTTCGCGAATTTGAAATAGTTCTTTTCCTCGCTCCAAATACGCACTGTTTTTCGGTGGTTTGCAATGTGTTGATAGTCAAATCATTATGTGTTCTGAAACAAGATATAGATCAAAATCACGCAAAAAATCACTGCGATTAGTGTCAACTTACCGCCTGATTTGCCTGAGATTACCACGCTTTTTGACGCAAAACGCAAGATTTTTCAGTGTGGTTTTATCTCATAATTTGCCTTGAATTATATAATCATCTGATAGACAATGCGTTATAAAACATCAAAATACAGCGCGTATTTGGAGCGAGGAAGGCTGTCATCTCAAATACGCGAGCTATGCGAAAGCTATTGTGTGGATTTTTCAAAAATAATAAATTATACTTCAATATATGGAACTATATAAGTTTTTCTCTGGCAATTTGTTAATTCAAGAATAAGGGAAACCCTTGAATTATGCCCTGTCAGCACGGCGGAGGTAAGCCTCGACAGCGCTTCGATTGCCGATAGCGGATGTCTCATATATCGTCAAACATGGGCTGTCGGCCGTCTTGTTCCTTGTCATCGGCAGCCTTGATGCTCAGCCTATAGCGTTTTGTTTCCGTCTCATAATGGCTTTTCAAGCGTGTCAAATCATGGTTTTCGGGCATTGAAATGAGGAAATCGCTCACTGAAAGCACGTCGGCATTCATGCTTATTTATATATAATGATGTGTAAAGATGATTAATTTCAACAGAAAACTCAAATGTGCAAATATCCGTAATAAATGCAAATTTTGAAGTAATATTGGTAATAATATATCCAAATATAAGTCGTATATTTGCTGCTGAAAGGAAAGATATTAGTTTTTTTAGTGGTTAATTTAGTTTTAGTAAGTAATGAAATAAGACCTGTCGGGATGATAGGTCTTGTTTTTTTTATATATCTTTGCGAAGTAATTAAACGATATACAATGAAAAAGATGATATTCCTAATGGTGCTTTTGATGTCAGTCAGTAGCATGAAAGCCCAGCAAACAGCGAGCAGTACGAGTATAAGGTATGAGCAGCGGCATGTGGTTTGCACGAACAGCAAAGGCGAGATGAATGTGATTGACATTGATTTTGAGTGGCCGGAGCGTTTGTGTTATGTGGCGCAGCCCGTGCTTTTACAGCATATCAACGCACTCCTTGGCGACACATGTATGCAACTTGACCGGAAGATTGCAGCCATACAATCGCTTTATGGTGAGCCTCTGACGACAAAACTCGATACAATTCCAGATGACAGTAAGTTCTGTTATGCCACCTATTCAGTGCGTGAAGTGGGGTTACAGGAAGGTAGATACATTTCAATGCGTGTGGAAAAAAACATTCAGCCGGGGCTGAAATCGTCGCTACAAAAAGAACATCAACTGGATTTATTTGTCTATGACATTCCCAGCCAGCGTATTCTTAAGGGTAAAGAGCTTATGAAGTTGGAAAACATTTTGGTCGATCCCGTGGCATCTTATTACTTGAGTAATGCTCTGACAGAAGGACTTTTGAACAATTATGCCGTTTCACTTGATGCACAGAAGCTTTATGGTCCTGTGCCGGTAAATGACAGAACGCTGCTCATGGAAGTGGGGGCGGAAGGGCAACCTTCTGTTCAATCCATGATTTCAACAGCTGACTGGGTGAACTTCCTGACGTCAAAAATGAAGAAACTTCTCAAGACTAAACCCATTGTGGGTACGCCTGTTGTGGAACTTGTTGATGCACCTGTTGTCGGCGACAGCATGTATGTGTATCGTCAGACGGAGGAGTTGGCATCGTTTTCATGGAATAATCAAAATCTTAATCAATATATTACGACCAATCTCGTTGTACCACCTTATTTAAAGAAAGAGGCTCTTTCAGGGCGTGCATTGGTACGTTTGATTATCGAACGCGACGGCACTTTAAGTAATATATCAATTGTAAAACCATTCTCTCCTACATTGGATCGCAACATCGTTGCTTTGCTTAGACGCATGCCGAAATGGTCTCCGGCAAGGCAAGAAGGCAGACCTGTCAGAAGTTTCTGCTTCATTCCTGTAAACGTAAAGCTGCAATAGGTTGCACAATGTAACTTTTTAAGCGTTATAGTTATCCTCTTGATATATATCAAGGTGTTAACATTTACAAAGTGATTTTATTCAAAATAGTTTACAATTAATAATGTTACGGATTGTAAGTTATTGTGCGCGATAACACAACAGAATATCTCTTGTAGGCTATCTCTCTTTATCTTAAATCCCTGTTATAGTGGAGTTTGAAAGACGTTACTTTTAAAACTGTAAGCAAAATCATTGATTTTAATCAAGTTTTAAATTGAAAGCAGGTTGTAAAGTTACGACTATTTTGGCGTGAAAAAATATGTATAAAATAGTGTTAAAAAAGGAACGACTTCACAATTCTTTTCTATATATTTGCAGTAGAAACAGAATAAACAACCTAAAAATATACAAATATGAAGCGTATTCTTTTAATATCAGTAATGGCAATGTTGACTATTACAAGCTTTGGACGTAAACATGTAGCTGAGAATGCAGTCATTGTTGCCGACACTATCTATTATGCTGCAGATAAAACCAGCGTAACAAATAATGAACAAGCAAGTTATTATCGCTTATTGATGAAGCAGAATCAAGGCCTCAACAAGCGCGATGTCTTCCAGGATTTCTATATGAATGGTACACTGAAAGCCGAAGGTGAATACAGCTTTATTGATTTGGGAAACGATGCCAACACTGTTCTTAACGGCGAAGTTACCACATATTATCAGAATGGTATGGAGAAATGGCATGGTAAGTACATTCAAGGTAAGCGCGAAGGTTACTTCACTCTTCACATGCGTGAAGGCGGTATAGCTGTTGTTCAGTTTAAGGGCGGCAAGTCTGTACACGATTATTTCACGATTACTCGTGCGGATGGAACGATGGAAAAGCGCCCAATCTCTGAATTGAAAGCATTGATGTAATACATAAAATTTCTTCTCTTAAATCGTTATAAGATAAATAACAAAAGTCTCTATTTAAACAATAAACATTTATAGAGGGTCTGCTTCGTGAGAAGCGGACCTTTTTTGGTTCTTTGTGTACTTGCATCTGCCTTTCTATGTCCGTTGTATGAATAGGCTGACATGCCCCGTCTTTGTAGAAAACAACTTGCCAGATAATGAATGCCTGCATAGTAAGCATGGGCTAATGTCTAAGAAAAGATATACAATTATCACAAAAAATGAGGAAAAGAGCTGTGTGTTTCGCTTTCTTTTTTTATATTTGCAACGGAATAATAAAACGAATATCATCTATGAAAAGAAGCCTTTTTATCCTATTGGTTCTATGTCTTGCCTTGCAGGTTGAGGCACAAAGTTACAGACATCAAGTGAGATGGAGCATTGGAGTGGGGGATGAACCCCATTTGAAGAACGTGAGAAATGATTATGTAAGGCTGTTTAAGCTTGAGAGTGACAGCTCACTTTTCTCAGCGTTTCAAAACATTAATGTTTCGTTGAGCATGGAATATCTCTATCATCTGAATTCAAAATGGGCCGTTGGTGCAGGCATCAGCTATACTGAAGCAGAGGCAAGAGGCGCGCATATTCCACGAGCTGAACGGTGGGGGAATAATCCTTATAAACTCATTTTCGGTGGTCTTTTCTATTCAATCTTCCCTGATGACGACTTGAGACTGTACAGTAAGAGTTTTACTTTCATGCCGGCTGTAAGCTATACATGGTTGGATAATGGTCATTTTACCCTTTATTCTCGAGGTGGTCTGGGGGTAAGCTACTATCATCTGAAGTCGAACAGCAGTAATTTCCCTAATATAAAAGAAGAAAAAGCGAGGGTGGCTTATCAGCTTTCGCCCGTTGGAATAGAGATTGGAAGCAATCATCTGCGCTTCACTTCTGAATTGGGTTACGGGCTTCAAGGCATCTGGAATGTTGGCCTTGTGTGGCATTTTGGGAGAATGTAAAAGTCTACTCTGCCTTCTCAGCGGCTTTAATGCTGCCGCTTTTCATTAGTTTTTCCACGACTTTCTGATAGTCTGTTTCTTCCGGATGGCGTTCCATGAAGATGCGTGCTGCGCGATTTATGAGCTTCGCATTCATCAGCTTGACATTCACCATCTTGTTACCTTCGACTCTTCCAAGGCGTATCATTAGTGTGGTGCTAATCATATCAAGGGTTAATTTCTGTGAAGTTCCGCCTTTCATCCGCGTGCTCCCGGTGACAAATTCGGGCCCGGTGATGATTTCAACCACATGGTCTGACGCTGTTGCAATAGGGCTGTCGGGATTATTTACGATGCAAGCTGTTGTGATGTTATGAGCACGACAGGCAGCAAGGGTGGCTTTTACAAAAGGTGTGGTGCCACTGGTTGAGAGTCCAAGCACAATGTCTTTTTCATTGATATGATGCTCTTGAAGTTGTTTCCAGCCGTCTGTGAGGTCATCTTCGCGCGACTCTCGCGTCTGTGTCAGTTCGTCAATACCACCCGGAAAGATAGCTTGTATCTGGCTTCCATCGGTTCCATACGTGTTCTGTACCTCTATTGTATCGAGCGTTGCAAGTCGTCCTCCTGTGCCACAACCGCAATAAAACAGTCTTCCTCCAATCTGCAAATGTTGTAAAATCGTTTCTATCAAGGCATTTATCTGCGGTAAAGCATGCTCAATGGCAGCGGGCACGAGTTTGTTTTCCTCATTGATAGCAGCCGTAAGTTGGGCAATAGACATTGTCTCCAAGTGGTCATAGTGAGATGATTGCTCTGTAATTCTCTTTTCCATAGCGCAAAGATATGAAAAAAGGTGAGAACAAATCTGTCCTCACCTTTATTATTTTATCCGACTCAAAAGCCGTAATCTTCTTACAACTGAGCTAGTTTGTTGTCAGAACCAAGCACATCCTTGATCTTTTCTTTGTACATTTCAGTCATGTAGGCACGTGCAACCTTGCCGTATTGACGTGGATCAAAGTAATCAGGATGATTTGCCAAAGTCTCACGAACGCCGGCAGTGTAAGCCAAACGAGAGTCAGAGTCGATGTTAATCTTACATACAGCGCTCTTTGAAGCTCTGCGGAGTTGCTCCTCTGGAATACCTACTGCATCAGGCAATTTGCCACCATATTGGTTGATGATATCAACATATTTCTGTGGAACTGAAGACGAACCGTGGAGTACAATTGGGAAACCTGGGAGCTTCTTCTCAATCTCTGCGAGTACGTCGAAAGCCAATGGAGGAGGTACCAAGCGGCCAGTCTTCGGGTCACGAGTACACTGTTCCGGCTTAAACTTATAAGCACCGTGAGATGTACCGATAGAGATAGCGAGGCTATCACAGCCTGAACGCTGTGAGAACTCAATCACTTCTTCCGGCCGAGTATAGTGAGACTCCTCTGAAGCAACCTCATCTTCTACGCCAGCGAGTACACCAAGCTCAGCTTCTACGGTCACATCAAACTGATGTGCATAGTCAACACACTTCTTTGTCAATGCAATGTTCTCTTCGAAAGACTTTGAAGAAGCATCGATCATCACAGAAGAGAAGCCCATATCTACACAGTCTTTCACGAGTTCGAAAGTGTCACCATGATCCAAGTGGAGGGCAATCTCCGGATGTTCACAGCCAAGTTCTTTTGCAAAAGCTACTGCACCTTCAGCCATATAGCGGAGTAGTGTAGGGTTAGCATAGTTGCGGGCACCCTTAGAAACCTGGAGGATTACAGGAGACTTCAACTCAGATGATGCCGTAATAATAGCCTGGAGTTGCTCCAAGTTGTTGAAGTTGAATGCTGGAATAGCATAACCACCGTTTACAGCTCTCTTAAACATCTCGCGTGTATTGACGAGACCTAATTCTTTATAACTAACTGCCATAATTTGAAATATTATGTTTATAAATAACTTACTTCATGAATGTTATCATTTCATCTTTTTCTGATTGCAAATTTAACATATTCTTTTGATGACACAAAATGTTGCTTCTTTTTTTTCGATCAGTAACGGGTTAAAAAGTTTAATTTTGCGTTAAATCAAGAATGGGCTGTGTAATTGCAACATGGAAGTAGCAATGATGCCATGTCTTAACGATGTGTTTCTCTTTGTTTGTGCATCAATTCAGAAGCAAAGAGCAATACAACGAAGTAGCCGAAGAATGGAATCAGGAACGGAATCACAAGGTTGGCACTGTCGGCAATGATACCCATAAGCAGGAAACCACAGCCTCCGATTGGTGTCATCATCAGCAAGGAAGCAGCACTTTTCTTGAGATTTCCAAGCCCATCAAGTGCTAACGAAAAGATAGTTGGGAACATAATGGCTTCAAAAAGATAATTGGCGATGATAGCAACCATTGAGAATTTGCCGATATTCAGCAGCACACAAACCATGCAGACCACGCTTCCGGCAGCGCAGACAAACAGCATCATTTCGGCCCGGATGCGGCGCATGAGCCAGCTTCCGGCAAAGCGTCCCACCATGAAAAAGCCCAAGGCAACGGTCAATATGATGCTCGCCATGTTGTCATTCATCCATCCTTGTCCTGTCACGAAATTGATGAAATAACTGTTTATGGATATTTCTGCCACCTCATAAGCCAACAAAGCGAAAAGCCCGAAGACGAACATGGGGTGGTGACGAAACAGTTTCATGATGCGTGTTCCCTTGATTTTGTCTTCTTCAGTCTCTTCATGTTTGATTTCAGGCAGGTTGACCCGCGAGAAGACTAAAGCGATAACGAGTACCAGAATGCCTAAAATGGTATAGGGAATGACAACATCATTATCTTCAAAATGACCACCGAAGAAAAACTGTCCCACGACAAGTGTTGCGAACAGACAGCCCAAGCCGTTGAACGACTGCGAGAAGTTGAGGCGACTTGTTGCCGTTGCCTTGTCGCCAAGTTCGGTCACATAAGGATTTGCCGAGGTCTCCAAAAACACGAGACCACAGCCAATGATGAACAAAGCTCCTAAGAAAGCATAGAACGTGTTGAGTGCTGCACAGGGAATGAACAGCAGAGAACCGATGCCGAAAAGCATCAACCCGATGACTACACCAAGGCGATAACCATGACGATTGATAAACCAACCCGCTGGAATAGCAGTCAGAAAATAACCCAAATAGGTTGTAACCTGAATTAAAGACGACTGCGTAATACTGATGTCGAGTGCGTTTTGAAAGTGCTTGTTGAGTACGTCGAGAATGGCTCTTGCAAAGCCCCACAGGAAAAAGAGCGATGTGATGAGCACGAAAGGCACAAGAAACTGCTTGTTGGTAAGGCTGTTTTTTTTCATGATAGAAAAGAAAGCAAGATGCCGTTGCACCCTGCTTTCACGACATTTTATTTGGATTTATATTTGTTTTTATATTATTTGAACGTCTAAAAAGCATAATTATTATAAGTAAATAATGATTATTTTTCTCATGTTTCTCTTCAAGTGGTAAAAGCGAATGAAAGGTTTTCTGTCAGAAAGTCCGCATAAGCGAATGATGTGTTAATTCTTTTCAAGGATGTTTACAATTGTCTTCATCAGATTTGCAAATTCAAATCGAAAGTCTTCCTCGTTCAAAATATGCACTGTTTTTCTGTAAATTGCAAAGTATTGACTGTCAAGTGATTGCAAAACTCAAAAGAAATCACGGGGTAAAATTACGCTGAAAAACGTTGCCATTTGTGTCAAGTTACGGTGTGTTTTGAGTCATAACACGTTGCCATTTCAGTCAAACAGCATGGTAAAGTGACTGAGATTGCAGGCTGAAAAGATGCAGATGAGGATATCGAAGCCATAAAATGGCTTCGCACAAGCGGTGAAATGACTTCATGCAAGCATGGAAAGCACGTTTTTATTTCTATTTGGTGGGGGCGAAAAGTGTTAAAAATGAGGAAGAAAATAAACAAAAGAAAAGCCTCTCCCCTAGCCCCTCTCCGAAGAGAGAGGGGAGTAGTATGCTTTCTATTTCAATGGAATTAATGATAAATATCTATTTTGTGGACTCCATTTCCCAGGCATTTTACTCCCCTCTCTCTTCGGAGAGGGGCTGGGGGAGAGGCTTTATTTACCTCATAAAAAAGCCCCTCTGCTTTCTACAAGCAAAGGGACGATATCTTGATTTGCAATGTTTCGCGTTTATTTTATGGGGAACAAGCCATAGAGTTCGGCATCAATCCGGTCGGTAATCGTTTGGAAATCCTGTGGATTATTCTCGAAATCAGTGTTATCTCCGTCTACAATGATGAGATTACCTTTATAGTCTTTAATCCAATTCTCATAGCGGTTGTTCAGTCCTGTGAGGTAATCGATGCGGATACTCTTTTCGAATTCGCGCCCACGTTTACCGATGTGGTTCACCAAAGTCGGTATGCTTGAGCGGATATAAATCATCAGGTTAGGCAAGTTGACCAATGAAATCATCAGGTCGAAAAGGTCGGAATAATTGGCGAAGTCACGGTCGCTCATCATGCCCATGCCATGAAGATTGGGGGCAAAGATACACGCGTCTTCGAATATAGTGCGGTCTTGTATGATGGTTTCTTTGCTTTTTGAAATCTCAACTACCTCCTTGAAGCGCTTGTTGAGAAAGTAAACCTGGAGGTTGAATGACCACCGTGACATGTCAGCATAGAAGTCGTCGAGATACGGATTGTTGTCAACGGGTTCAAAACGTGGTGTCCAATGAAATCTCTTGGCAAGCATTTTAGTGAGTGTAGTCTTGCCACTACCGATGTTTCCTGCGATTGCGATATGCATAATTTGATTATAATTCTGGGGTTAGAAAAGTCCGAATAGGTTGGCATCTATCTTGTCTATGATGCCCGAAAAGTCTCTTTTGCTGTGCAGATAGTCGATGTCGTCAACGTCAACAACAAGCACCTTGCCCTTGTATTTCCTGTAGATGAAGTCCTCATACAGGTCATTGAGACTCTCAAGATAGGCGAGGGGCATCTTCTGTTCGTATTCACGTCCGCGGTTCTGAATGTTCTTTACCAAGTGAGGAACACTTGATTTGAGATAAATCATCAGGTCGGGATAGTGCAGGATATGCGTCATTGAGTCGAAGAGTTCCATGTAGGTTTGGAAGTCTCTTTCGTTCATGTTGCCCATCTTGTAGTTGTTTTCTGTGAACACATAAACGCCTTCATAGATGGAACGGTCTTGCACAATGGTCTCCTTGTTCATGTTCTGATCAAGTTGTAAAAGGTCTTTGAAGCGTTCTTTCAAGAAGAAAACTTCCATGTTGAATGACCATCTTGGGATGTCTTTATAATAGTCTTCGAGATACGGATTGTAGTCCACGGCCTCGTATTTTGGCGTCCAACCATAGTGTTTGGCAAGCAGTTCGGTGAGTGTGGTCTTACCGCTTCCGATGTTTCCAGCGATAGCTATATGCACGGTTTCTGTTGTTTTAGCTGCAAAATTACAATTTTTTATCTATTTAATCGAATAAAGCGACAGGAAAAGTAGGGGCATCCGTTTTTTGTTTGTACTTTTGCATATATAGAAATAAGGTACACTTTATAACATGACATATACCATACATGGGCCTCAACACATTGACACCACGGTGAAACTGCCGGCCAGCAAGAGTATCAGCAACCGTGCACTTATCATTCAGGCATTAGCAGGAGACAATGTCGTTCCAGATAATCTCAGCGACTGTGATGACACGAAAGTCATCATCGAAGCATTGAAAACGATGCCCGAAACCATTGATATCAAGGCTTCAGGAACGGCCATGCGCTTCATGACGGCTTATCTCTCGGTCAGCGAGGGAGAGCATGTGCTCACGGGAACTGACCGCATGAAGCAGCGCCCGATAGCCGTGTTGGTAGATGCCTTGCGCTATCTTGGCGCCGACATAGCGTATGAAGGCGAGGCGGGTTTCCCGCCGTTGCGCATCAAAGGACGTCGTCTTGAGGGTGGATATCTCGAAATTTCGGGCAGTATCAGCTCGCAGTTTATCTCGGCGTTGCTGTTGATAGGGCCGATGCTTGAAAAGGGATTGGAACTCAAGATGACCGATACAATTATCTCTCGGCCGTATATTGATCTCACGCTTTGCATGATGCGCGACTTCGGAGCAGCAGTTGAATGGACGGATGTCGATACGATTAGTGTGGCGCCGAAGCCCTATACATCACGTCATTATTATATAGAGAGCGACTGGAGTGCCGGCAGTTATTGGTATGAAATCATGGCCTTGAGTGATGATTCTGAAGTAACTGTACGGCTTGAAGGCCTGATGGACGGCTCAAGACAAGGCGACTCGGTGGTGAAATACATTTTTTCGCTGTTGGGTGTAAAGACGAGTTTCGAAACAACCGACCCCTGTGTGCCCAATACAGTGACGCTACGTCGCCATAAATGTCTGTTGCCTCGGCTTGAATATGACTTCACCGGATCACCTGATTTGGCACAGACTTTGGTGGTTTGTTGTGCATTAATGGACATAAAATTCCATTTCAAAGGACTCGCAACCCTGCGGATTAAGGAGACAGACCGCATAGAAGCTTTGAAAACCGAACTGCGTAAGTTAGGTTATGTGTTGCATAACGTGGGCGACAGTGAACTGTTCTGGGACGGCGAACGTTGTGAACCGACGGGCGAAGCCATTGATACTTATGAGGATCATCGTATGGCTTTGGCCTTTGCTCCTGTGGCATTGAAATGTCCCGGACTGCAGATCAGCAATCCGGAAGTAGTGAGTAAATCTTATCCCGATTACTGGAAGGATCTCCAGACAGCAGGTTTTACATTATGATATATTTTGTTTTAGCACTTCTTGTGTTAGGTCTGATAACGGCCTTTGCCTCATTTCTCGGTCGTAAGAAAGACGAAGAAGAGGCTCCGCTCATTGTGAACAACTCGTGTTCTACGTGCAGTGGTGAGAATGATCAGTGTGAACAGGAGTGCATGTTGGAGGTGGCTACGAAGGAAATTGAATATTATGACGACGAAGAACTCGATCGTTTTCGAGGCCGTTTGTCGGATAGTTATACCGATGAAGAGGCCGAAGAGTTTGCTGAAGTGATGCTTACGATGCGGCCGGAAGAAGTGAAAGGCTGGAGCAGAAGCCTCATTTTGCGTGGCATTAATATGCCCAATCAGATTAAAGATGACTTTATCGCGTTGGCTGATGATTGATATTCTGCATTATAGTTTCTTTCAGAATGCGTTGTTGGGAGCGTTGCTTGCCAGCATCGTTTGTGGCATTGTGGGCACTTATATTGTGACACGCCGCTTGGTTTTCATCAGTGGTGGCATCACGCATGCATCGTTTGGAGGCATTGGTTTGGGTGTACTAATGGGCATTAATCCCATTCTTTCGGCCATGATTTTTGCCGTATTGAGCGCCTTTGGGGTTGAATGGATGTCACGAAAAGGTGCAGTTCGCGAGGACTCCGCTATTGCAATGTTCTGGACTTTCGGTATGAGTGTGGGCATCATTTGTTGCTTTTTATCTCCCGGTTTCATGCCCGATTTGCCGTCGTTCCTGTTTGGAAGCATCCTGACAATAGGCACATTAGACCTTTGTTTGCTTGGCGTGCTCTCGGTAATTGTTATCCTTTGCATGGTCTTCTTCTACAGAGAAGTGCTCAGTGTGGCTTTCGATCGCACGTTTGCAGAGTCACAAGGGCTGCCCGTTCGTTGGATAGAATATGGTATGATGGCACTGATTGCCTTGACCATAGTGGCAACTTTGCGCATGGTGGGCATTGTGTTGGCCCTCAGTTTGCTTACCATTCCGCAGATGACAGCCAATCTTTTCACCTTCAACTATAAGCGGATGATGCTTCTTTCCATTCTTATTGGTTGGGCAGACTGCTTGTTTGGGCTCGCCATGAGCTATTGGTTGGATGTCCCTTCGGGTGCTTCGATCATCTTTGTGAGTATCATCGTGTATGCAATTGCAAGGTTGTTGTTGAGGAAATGAAGCATGTTATACCATATTTCATTGCTTTTGGGCTCGTTGTTACGTTGCTCTTGAGTTGTTCGATGCAGCAGAATACGGCGAAATCGAGGTGGTGGCATGCCTTCAACACACGCTATAATGTCTATTACAACGGTTCAATGGCCTACATAGATGGCTCATTAGAGAAAGAAAAAGGTAATAAAGATAACTTCACAGAGATAATACCTCTCTACACTGTTGGCAACAAAGAGAGCCGCAGTTTAGGTGAGACTAACTTCAATCGGGCCATAGAAAAGTGCGAGAAAGCGATTAAACTGCATAGTATCAAGCGGCATCCCGTGTGGGATAAGAACCGTCGTAAGACTGCTGAAGACATTGAATGGCTGAACAGAAAGGAATATAATCCGTTCTTATGGAAGGTCTGGATGCTCATGGGAAGGTCGCAATTCCATGAAGGAAACTTTGAAGAAGCGGTCTCAACCTTTGCATATATGAGCCGACTTTATGCCACTCAACCGGCTATTTACCAGCGGGCGCAGGCATGGCTGGCCAAGAGTTATATCGAAGCGGGGTGGCAATATGAGGCTGAAGACGTAATCCGCAACATGCAACGTGACTCCATTTACTGGAGTGCACAAAAGGAATGGGACTACACTTACGCTGATTATTACATTCATATCGGCGACTATAAGAAGGCAATTCCTTATCTTCGGAAGGTCATCAGCCATGAGATGCGCCGCAAACAAAAGGCACGTGAGTGGTTTCTTATGGGGCAATTACTGGCCGAAACAGGGCAGAAAGCATCGGCGTATAAGGCCTATCAGCATGTTGTCAGGCTCAGTCCACCCTATGATTTGGCTTTCAATGCACGTGTTGCCATGACAGAAGTAATGGCAGGAAAGCCGAAACAGATGATTGCCAAGCTGCGACGTATGGCCTCATCTGATAATAATAAGGAGTATTTAGATCAGGTTTATTACGCTATTGGCAATATATATCTGTCGCAAAAAGACACGATTCACGCCATTGGTGCCTATGAACAGGGCAACGAACTTGGGGTGCGTAGTGGTATCGAAAAAGGGGTGTTGCTGCTTAAACTCGGTGATTTATATTGGCAAAGGAATAAGTTTGGCGATGCAAAGCGGTGTTATGATGTGGCTATCGGACTGTTGGATAAGGAGCGAAAGGACTATCGTCAATTGTCTGAAAGACTGCAAGTGCTTGAAGAACTCGTGCCTTATACCGATGCCGTTGAACTGCAAGATTCATTGCAACAGCTTGCAAAAATGAACGAACATGACCGCAATGCAGCCATTGACCGCGTGATAACCGCACTCAAACTGAAAGAGAAAAAGGAGCAAAAAGCACAGTCTGTAGAGGGCAATGACGGTTATTCGGGTATGCAAGGTGGAATGGAAAGTAACACCGAAACACCGTCTCAATCTTTCAATAGCAGTCAGCAAGCCACCTGGTATTTCTATAATCCTATGACGGTGGCACGTGGAAAAGAGATGTTTCAACGGCGTTGGGGCAAGCGACAGAATATCGATAACTGGCAGCGTATCAATAAAACTGTGGTGGCTTTAGCTTCAGACAGTATCGCAGAACAAGCCGAATTGGTTGAAGATACCTTGCAGAAGACGAATAATCCGGAGGCTGATCCGCACCGAAGAGAATACTATTTGAAACAGATACCAATGACTTCTGAACAGTTGGAAGCCAGTAATAAGCTGCTTGCTGACGGGCTTTTCCACAGCGGAATTATCTTCAAAGACAGGTTGGACAACCTTGATTTGAGTGAGAAAACATTGCTGAGACTCATTCATGACTATCCAAATTTCGCGCAGATAGACGAGGCTTTCTATCATCTTTATCTGCTTTATGCACGCCGAAATGAATTGACGCGGGCCGAGAGTTACCTTGACCGACTGCATAAGGAGTGTCCCGACAGCAAATGGACAGCCTTGCTCAGTGACCCTTATTATCGCGAAAATGCACGTTTTGGCAAGCATATCGAGGACTCACTCTATGCTGCTTCCTACACCGCTTTCAACGAAGGACGTTATCATGAGGTCTTAGGTAATGCGCATGTGTCGGCAAAGCGTTTTCCCAATGGAGCCAACCGCGACAAGTTTTTGTTTATAGCTGCATTGAGTAAGCTGAATGACGGCGATGCAAAAGCTTGTCTGCAAGACCTCAATACGCTTGTCTCTACCTATCCGGAAAGCCAACTTAGCGTTATGGCGGGTATGATTATCAACGGCGTGAAGGCTGGAAAACAACTGCGTGGTGCCAAGTTCGACATGTCAACGGTATGGAGTAGGCGCAGCGATGTGCTGAACGATAGCGACTCTATACACGCTGTTAAACTGAGTGCTGAACGCGATGTGAACTTCGTCTATATGTTGGTTTACAACCCTGATTCAGTCAAAGAGAACCAGCTGCTCTTTGAGTTGGCAAAATATAACTTTGCGAGTTATCTCGTTAGAAATTTCGAAATACAGGTTGAAGAGGCAGAAGGCATGCACCGAATGATAGTCAGAGGTTTTCAAAACTATGATGAAGCGTTGCAGTATGCACGTCATTTGCATCGGCAAGAAGCCATCGGTAGGCTGACGAAAAAGGCGCGACCGTTTATTATAAGCGAACAAAACATGCCGCTTTTAGGCCGCCAATTCAGTTATGATGATTATGCTTTGTTCTATCAGAAGCATTTTGCACCACTTCGCATCAGTACGTTACAGCTGCTGACAGAACCTGTTCCATCGACAATAAAGCCGACCGGAAAGCCTGCTACAGCCGAGGAAATAGACCGAGAATTGGAGCGTATCAGTCAGCAAGACAAGGATTATTATCCTGTCGAGCCCGTCTCCAAACCTGCTGAAAAACCGAAACCTGCACAGCAAACTCAGTCAAAGAAACCGCAGACCGAACCGCAGAAGTCCCGGAAACCGACACCAGTGAAGAAGCCTGCAACGCCGGTCAAGCCTGTCAAACCGCTCGATTTGGACGACGAGTATTATGATTTAGATGGTTTTTAACTATGAGTAATGGGAAGTTATTGTGGGTAGATGATGAGATAGACCTGTTGAAAGGTCACATCATCTTCCTTGAGAAGAAAGGCTACAACGTAACAACGATGAGCAATGGCATAGATGCTGTTGAGCTTTGTCGTGAGGAAACTTTCGATCTTATCTTGCTCGATGAGATGATGCCTGGCTTGACCGGTCTTGAAACTTTGCAGAGAATAAAGGACATTCAGCCTGCAACACCGATTGTGATGGTTACGAAAAGCGAGGAAGAAGACATCATGAACCAAGCTATCGGGCGTAAGATTGCCGACTATCTCATCAAGCCGGTAAACCCCAATCAAATTCTCATTACGCTGAAAAAGAATATCCATAATCGTGAAATCGTTACCGAAGTAACGCAAAACAGCTATCAGCAGGACTTCCAAAAGATAGCTCTTCAGATTGCCGATTGCCGTGATTGGGACGACTGGATGACGGTGTATCGCCGCTTGGTGAACTGGGAATTGGAGTTAAGTACTACTGACAGCCGTATGACAGAGATGCTCCAGGCGCAGAAAGAAGATGCCAACATCGGCTTCTCAAAATATGTTCAACAGCATTATATGGCTTGGATGAGTGGCTCGGAAGACCGTCCGATGATGAGCAACGATATGTTCAAACAGCAGATTTTCCCCCTTCTCGACAAGAAAGAAAAGGCGTTTTTGCTCGTCATCGACAACTTCAGATACGATCAGTGGCGCGTACTTGCTGAAGAACTTGCCGACAGTTTCGATATCGATGAACGGCTTTACATGAGCATTCTGCCTACAGCGACGCAGTATGCCCGCAATGCCATATTCAGTGGTTTGATGCCCGCTGAAATCCAACAGATGTTTCCCGACCTCTGGGTTGAGGAAGAAGAGGAAGACGGAAAGAACCTTCATGAGGAGGCATTGATAGCAGGTTTGCTCGCGCGTTATCGCCGAAAAGACAGCTTCAGCTATCATAAAATCAACGATTCGCAGTCTATGGAGCGGTTGTTGACCCATTTCAATGAACTCCAACATAATGATTTCAACGTGTTGGTGGTTAACTTTATCGATATGCTTTCACATGCACGTACCGAGTCACGCATGGTTCGTGAGCTTGCAAACAATGAGAGTGCATACCGCAGCATCACGCAAAGTTGGTTGCGACATTCGGGGATGTCCGAGCTTTTCCGTGTGCTCAGCCACATTGACTGCCATGTCATTGTCACCACAGATCATGGAAGTATCCGCACCAATCGCCCGATAAAGATTGTCGGTGACCGCAATACGAACACCAATCTCCGCTATAAATTGGGCAAGAACCTTAGTTATGAGTCGCGTCAGGTGTTTGAAATCCGAGACCCTCGAAAGGCACATTTGCCCTCGCCTAACTTGAGTACGTCGTATGTTTTCGCAATGGGTGACACTTTCTTTGCCTACCCCAACAACTACAACTACTATGTGTCGTACTACAAGGACACGTTCCAGCATGGTGGCATATCCATGGAAGAAATGCTTATTCCCATAGGAATGATGCGTGGAAAATCAATAGATACAAAGTGAATATAAACTAAATAACAGTCTCCTTACGGTGTCATTGCAAGACAACGGAGGGAGAAACAGAAGAAAAGATGGAAATAAAAATCAATTCATTAGACAACATCCATGAGGCAGCCAAGGCTTTCTTAGCTGGCATGGGAACGGCTAAGGTCTTCGCTTTCTATGGGAAAATGGGGGCCGGAAAGACAACTTTTATCAAGGCTATCTGTGAGGAATTGGGCGTCAGTGATGTCATCACATCACCTACTTTCGCACTCGTCAACGAGTATACGGCAGGCAACGGCGCCGCAATTTATCATTTCGATTTCTATCGAATCAAGAAACTTGAAGAGGTCTACGACATGGGATATGAAGACTATTTCTATGGAGGTAACCTCTGTTTCCTTGAATGGCCCGAGCTCATTGAGGAGATTTTGCCTGAAGATGCCACGAAAGTGACGATAACAGAAGAGGCAGACGGCAGCAGGAAAGTAGTGTGGTAACGCTGCTTCTGCTGTCAACTTTCTTCCTCGTTTTTAACACTTGGTAGATTAAACTACCATATGCTCAAGAACGTAGAGCAAAGAGTATGCTTAAGATTCCGTTCTATTAATATCAATAACTTCATCATGAATATAATTACTGCAATGGGGAGTTATTGCTTCTTTTGTCATTGCAAGGATATGGCATTGAACAAGACAAACAACTCAGATTAATTCTAAGGCTTAATCCAAATGGAGTAGTATATGGCCTCTATAGAAGCTAAATGAAATGGCAGACCTATGGAGAAACTGCTTTTGAACACTGAAATTTATTTCTTTACAAAAGTCTTAAATGAATTCGCATTTGGTAGATTAACCTGCCAAGTGTTAAAAAACGGAGAAGAAAATGAACAAAAGAAGTTGACAGACTGTTGGACTTCAACGCTTGACTGTACGGTCGAAGCGAGAGGAAGCGATGCGGAATAAGCATGAAAGAGGGACCTCATGCGGTGTGGCATCATGGATTTCAAGTCGCAGAAAGGAGTCTACGGTGTTTTAATACACTATAAGGTTAAAGATAGTTAGCGTCATGAAATTAAACAGATAAAACGATTTCACTATATCATTTTTTATCTATCTTTGTTCCAAGTAACGAGCAATCTAATCTAATAACAAATAATTGATATGGTAAGTAAAAACATTCCTACAGTCAAATTGGGCATTGTTGCCGTCAGTCGTGACTGTTTTCCAATTGCACTATCTACTAAAAGACGCGAAAACATCGTAGAAGCTTATAAAGGCGAACTGTTTAATTGCAAGACAACTGTAGAGAACGAGCAGGATATGCTCAAAGCCGTTGCCGAAGTGAAAGCGGCAGGTTGCAACGCATTGGTGGTGTTCTTGGGCAACTTCGGCCCTGAAACTCCCGAAACATTGATTGCAAAACACTTCGAAGGGCCATGTATGTTTGTGGCTGCAGCAGAGGGAGATGGCGACATGATCAATGGTCGTGGCGATGCTTATTGCGGCATGTTGAACTGCTCCTACAATCTCGGCATGCGTCATCTTAAGGCATATATTCCTGAATATCCTGTCGGAACGGCAGAAGACGTGGCACAGATGATGGCCGACTTTGTGCCCGTTGCCCGCACGGTTATCGGTCTGCAGGGTCTTAAAATCATTACTTTCGGGCCGCGCCCGCAGGACTTCTTTGCCTGCAATGCACCGATAAAGGGACTTTATGAGCTTGGCGTTGAGATAGAAGAAAACTCAGAATTAGACTTACTCGTGGCTTATAAGGCACACGAAAACGACCCACGTATTGACGGTGTCTGCGAGGATATGGCCCGCGAAATGGGTTGCGGTAAATACTATCCCGACTTGAGTCGCCGCATGGCTCAATTTGAACTCACGTTGTTGGATTGGGCAGAAGAGCACAAGGGTTCACGTGAATATGTGGCCTTTGCCGACAAGTGTTGGCCGGCATTTCCGAGCCAGTTTGGGTTTGAACCCTGCTATGTGAACTCGCGATTGGTGAGCCGTGGCATCCCTGTGGCATGTGAGGTTGACATCTATGGTGCGCTTTCTGAATACATTGGTATGTGTGCTTCGGGCGACACGGTGACGTTGCTCGACATCAACAACTCCGTACCGAAATACATCTACGACGAGGATATCAAGGGCAAATATGACTATAAGCTGACCGACACTTTCATGGGGTTCCACTGTGGAAACACGCCCGAATGCAAGATGTGCAGCACACGTGCCATTAAATATCAGCTCATTCAGAACCGCCTTTTGGAGCAAGGGGGAGAGCCAGACTTTACCCGTGGCACGCTTGAGGGCGACATTGCAGCCAGCAAGGTGACTTTCTATCGGTTGCAATGTGACGCACAGGGCAATCTGCGTTCCTATATTGCAGAGGGCGAAGTGCTTGATGTTCCGACGCGTTCTTTCGGTGGTATCGGTGTGTTTGCTATCCCGGAGATGGGGCGTTTCTATCGTCATGTGCTCATACAAAAGGGTTATCCCCACCATGGAGCAGTGGCTTTTGACCATGTGGGCAAGACTCTTTTCGAAGTGTTCAAGTATCTTGGCATCAAGGATATAGCCTACAACCAGCCTGTTTCCTTGCCTTATCCGACGGAAAATCCATTTAAGTAAGCATCTATTCCTACCCTCCTGAAAGGGAGGGAGGATTGATTTACCAGACACTTCTTTATATCTTATACTATCTTTATCGTATGAAAACGAATGTTTTTATCGGTTGTTGTCTTCTTGCATGTGTCTTTTCGGCCTGTAACTCACGGCAGCAGAAAGGAGAAACACAAAGTCAAAAGGTGAAGAACAGCGTTCAATTGAATTCCCCTTTCCTTAAAGATACATCGGCGGTCAAAGCTTCTGTTGACACCATTTATACCACCCTCTGCGATACTTACAATGGGGCATTGGACGAAGAAGAACAGAGTGAGATGTCATTGGACCGTAGATTTTGCACCAAAGCATGGAATAAGACGATGGAAGATTGCGAGCGTGAGCGGATGAAGCGGCATGACCAGTTGGGCTGTTTCGATTATGATTATTGGATAAGTGCCCAAGATTGGGATGTGCTCTCCTATAAAATAGAAAAGGTGAGCATGCAGGATGCTACCCATGCTGTGGTATATGTGGTACTGAAAAATCGGGAAGTAAAGACTCTCTTTCAGCTTTGGATGCGAAAAGAAGATGGACATTGGCGCATTGACGACTTGAGGTCAGATAGCGAAGCTCCTTCTTCTCTCATGCAGATAGCCCGAGACTATATTGCAGAATAAAAGCGTAGGAGCATGAAAGCCATTCAACATGGGGGCAGCGGGCCTCATACGGAATGGCAGATATATAAAAAGAAGAAGGTAAAAGCGATTGAAAACAGCATGTAGTCTGTTTCTACTCTCTTTTACCTTCTTGTTATTTTAAGCTCTGAACAGCTGTCTATTGTCGTTTATAAGAGTTCAACAGGCAGTGTCTCCCCTCCTTTCGGAGGGGTTAAGAGAGGATTTCTTACGCTTTGATTTTACCTAAAGTTACCTCTTTACCAATCTTCCCTTCAAGAATCTTTCGGCTCAAGTCATTGAGCACATAGTCTTGAATGGCGCGCTTCACAGGGCGTGCTCCGAAGTCAGGATCATAGCCGAGCTCGGCCAAATCATCAATGGTTTCCTGCGTCCAATGCAGCTTAAAGCCTTGCTGTTCGAGCATGCTTTGCACGCGTTTCAATTGCAGTTCAACCACCTTTCCAATCTCTTCCTTCGTCAAGGGGTGGAAAGTGATGATGTCATCGATACGGTTCAGGAACTCCGGACGCATCAACTTGGTGAGCTGTTCGCGTGTAGCGTTGCTCGTCATGATGATGATTGTGTTCTTGAAGTCTACCAAACGGCCCTTGTTGTCGGTGAGTCTTCCGTCGTCAAGCACCTGTAGAAGCGTGTTGAAGACATCGGGATGAGCCTTTTCAATCTCGTCGAAAAGCACTACACTGTAAGGCTTACGGCGCACTGCTTCGGTGAGTTGTCCGCCCTCATCATAGCCTACATACCCCGGAGGTGCACCGATCAAGCGCGTCACACTGAATTTCTCCTGATACTCACTCATGTCGATACGCGTCATCATATTCTCGTCGTTGAAGAGGTACTCGGCCAAAGCTTTCGCCAATTCTGTCTTTCCAACGCCTGTCGTTCCCAAGAAGATGAAGGATGCAATCGGTCGTTTGGGGTCCTGAAGTCCTGCCCTACTGCGTCTGACGGCATTGCAAACGGCATCGATAGCCTCGTCTTGCCCGATGACACGTTTATGCAGTTCGTCCTCCAAGTGAAGTAATTTCTCACGCTCACTCTGCATCATTCGGCTCACAGGAATGCCTGTCCAACGACTCACAACCTCGGCAATATCGTCGGCAGTTACTTCCTCTCTGACGAGTGCTTCGCCTCCCTGTTCATCGTGAACACGCTTTCTTAGCGTATCCATTTGGTCTTGGAGCTGTTTGAGTTCACCGTATCTGATCTCGGCAACACGCTGATAATTGCCCTCACGTTCGGCCCTTTCAGCCTCTAATTTGAGGTCTTCCATGTGTTGTTTGATTTGCTGAATGTGGTCAACTTCACCCTTCTGGGCCTGCCAGCGGGCACGGAATGCGTTTACTTTCTCTTTGAGTTCGGCGATTTCCTTTTCGAGTTGAGCAATCTTCTGCTGGTCATCTTCGCGCAGAATAGCCTGCCGTTCAATCTCCTTCTGCTTCAGACTGCGCTCCATTTCATCGAGTTCTTCGGGTACGGAATCACGTTCCATACGCAGCTTTGCGGCTGCTTCGTCCATCAAATCAATCGCTTTGTCGGGCAGGAAACGGTCGGAAATGTAACGCTCCGAAAGTTTAACCGCAGCGATACAGGCATCATCCTGTATTCTCACCTTATGGTGGTTCTCATATCGTTCCTTTAATCCGCGCAGGATACTGATAGCGTCCAATTCGTCAGGTTCATTCACCATGACCATCTGGAAGCGTCGTTCAAGGGCCTTGTCCTTTTCAAAATACTTCTGGTATTCATTCAAAGTGGTGGCTCCAATGGCACGGAGTTCACCGCGTGCCAATGCGGGTTTAAGGATGTTTGCAGCATCCATTGCACCCTCACCTCCACCTGCTCCGACGAGCGTATGTATCTCATCGATGAACAAGATGATGTTGCCTTGCGCATTAGTTACTTCCTTAATGACGCCTTTCAAACGCTCTTCAAACTCTCCTTTATACTTGGCTCCGGCCACAAGCTGCCCCATATCAAGCGAGTAAAGCTGCTTGTTCTTGAGGTTTTCCGGCACGTCTCCCTTCATGATTCGCTCGGCTAAGCCCTCTACAATCGCGGTCTTTCCCGTTCCGGGTTCACCTATCAATATAGGGTTGTTCTTGGTTCTTCGGCTCAAGATCTGAAGCACACGACGTATCTCTTCATCTCTTCCGATGACGGGATCAAGCTTTCCTTGCCGTGCACGTTCAACGAGATTGATAGCGTATTTGTCGAGAGATTGATAGTTTTCATCACCACTTTGTGACTGAACCTTTTGCCCCTGGCGCAACTCTTCGATAGCTTTTCGCATACCGTCTTCCGTGCAACCGGCATCTTTCATGATGCGTCCTGCGGTGTTGTTTCCTTTCATCAGGGATAACAAGAGTGGCTCGATAGAGACAAATTCATCGCCCCATTGCTGGGAAATAGCCTCTGCATTGTTGAGCACTTGCGTCAAGTCATTACTTAAATAAGGCTGACCGCCATCTACTTTCGGCAGATGTTGCAACTCTTGTTGCAGTGCCATTTCGATGCTTTGTGCATTGGCACCCAACTTCTGGAACACGAAATTGGTGATGTCTTTGCCTTTGTTTATGATGCCACTCAACAGGTGGATAGGCTCAACACTTTGCTGATGCCCCTGCTGGGCGGCCTGCACTGCGGCTTGAACTGCCTCTTGTGCTTTGATTGTGTACTTGTCAAATGTCATTTATATTCCTCCAATTAATTATTTATTAAGCCTTAAACAAATGGCATGCCCTATATAGTTTCATGACATAATGACGTAAAATTTTGACAAATTGACATCAAGCAAAGGATGGATATCTACCGTGAAAAGACTTGAATGCTATGCGTAGATATTGATTGTAGAATGAAAAAGGAGGCCAAAATCGGTCTCCTTTTCCTTTTATTACTTTGCAAACAGATGGCAAAACATTATTCTTCTACGCCCATATTCTTGATGTTTCGCTCATACACAGCCATGAGCAGGCGCTGTTTCCGCTTGCTGTCAAGCAGGCGATGAACGAAGATATGCGGCAACGCAACACCCAAAGTGATGCACAGGATGACGAGTGAAGCCTTGATAAGATAGTTCATTGCCGTCGTCACCTCACCGATAACACCATTCATTTCGATAAAGGCGAAGAGCGCACGATACATTAAAACGCCCGGAACCATAGGGATAACGCTCGGTATGGAGATACATTGATGCGGCGTGTGGAACCAGTGTTGTGCCCGCGTAATGATAAGACTGACGAGCGTTGAACCTGCCAACGAGCCGATGATTAGCCCCTGGTCAAGCCCTATGTTGTCATTGCTTGGACCGAGAAACACAAAGTTTCTGAAGCAAACCGCAATGATACCACCCACTGCAATCACAGGAAGCAGACGCTTCGGCGTGTTGTAAATCATCGAGAAACCCATGGCAGAGATAGCTGCGGCAATAGCAAATTCAATGTAATTATGGTGAGGGATTGTCGAAAGCGTAGTCACAAAGTTGTCTATTCCACATACTTTTATGGCGCAAGCTATGCCGAACGACATCGCGCCCACCATTAAAAGCGTGTTCAATGCGCGTGTGATACCCGTCTGAATATGGCCATCCAACATGTCACTCACAAAGTTAATCAGCGGAACTCCGGGCACGATGAAGAGTGCACAGGCCAGAAATGGATGCCAAGGGGTTGCAGAATGCAGGATTTCGGGCACCAAATGAGCAATTGGCCCGACTGAAAGGAAAGTGAAAAGCCACGCCAACATGGTCGATACAAAGGCTGCAATACCGATGCCGGCATATACATTCGTGCCCTTCTTTGCCATGTACATCTTCAGTCTGAAGCCTAAGATTGCAGCGATAGAAGCATAGAAAAAGGCCTTCCAGTCACAGCCGAACTGAATGCAGAAGCCACCGCAAGCGAAGCCACTCCCTATGGCCACCTGCCACGGTGTATAGCGGTTGCGCTTCTTCCCGATTTCCTTGAGTGCCGCATCATAGGCATCAAGCGAGAGATTTCCCTCGATGCTGTGCCATGAAAGATGGCTGACCTCGGTGATAACTGCCATGTCTATGATGTGTCGTTTGCAGTGTTGGAACTTCGTAAATGAATGGATGTCGTCGTGATAATTCACCATCAGGATGTCGTAGTTGATGTAAAGATGAAGGTTTTCTTCACGGAGTCCGAGGTAAACTATCGTTCTTTTAAGCGTTCGCTTGATACGTGTTGTGTCGGCTGAGCACTCCATTAACAGACAGCCTGTTTCCAAAAGAAGCCCTAACTTGCGGTTTACGACTTCTTCACTGTCGTTCAAAACTATTTTATTATCCATTGTGTTTGTGTGAAATACGCTGCAAAGTTAGTGCTTTTTTCCCGAAAATGAGCAGGTAATTCCTATTATATTATCCCGCGGTTTCTGTCGGCAAGTGCTCATCAATGGCATTAAAGGGTATGCTTTTTAGGCTTATTCACACTCTGAACGACCCCATTCTGACTTTTTTCATTACCTTTGCATGACAACAGAAACAATGAAATGAACATCAGAACTCTATTCAGCATAGCGCTGCCCCTTCTCTTCTCAACGTCTGTTCTGAGCGGTTGTGGCAGCAAAGACAAGGATAACAACGATGCAGACAAGGTCAAGAGTGAGGCCAACATCCCTATAGATAACGATTTACGCGGGCGACTTGAAGACTTCGCCGACAAGCCCCGACCGCGTGGAGCCTTTGGTTTCCACGTCTATGACCTCACGGCCGACAAGCCCGTTTATGGCTGCAACGAAAACAAAGTGCAGCCCTCGGCTTCTTGCATGAAGCTTTTAAGCGGTGTGGCCGGCCTGCATCTGCTCGGCACGAAATATCTTTATGCCACGTCACTCTATACGAAAGGCACCGCCACTGACGGCACTTTCAAAGGCGACATCAGTTTCAAGGCAGGCCTTGACCCCCAACTTAACGGCCCCGATTTGGTCATGTTTGCCAAGGCTCTGCGCCGAAAAGGTGTTCAAAAGCTTGACGGACGTCTCATCATCGATCTTGTGATATCCGATCCTGTGCAAAGCGAAGAGCATTGGTATCCCTGGGATTTGTCGTTCTCCAAATATGGATTGTTCTACAAAGGCGCCGACCGCATCACAAAAGAACTGAAGAATGCACTTCGCACGGCAGGCATTTCTGTCGATGATAAGCAGGTGGCTATGGGACGAACGCCGCGAGGTTCGCATTGCATCTTCCGCTTCTACCGCTCCATTGACCGTGTCATTCAGCGCATGATGAAGAACAGTTCCAACACGCAGGCAACCGCTTTGCTCTATACTATCGGGCATAAAGTCAACCCACATGCGTCACCTGTCAAGGCAGGAGTAGCCTACTTGCACGCTTTCGTGCGTCAGGAACTCGGCCTTAGCGACTCAACTATCGTCATACATGACGGCTGTGGACTCTGCACCCACAATCAGATTGCCCCCACAACGCTGACAACTGTCTTGCGCTATGCCTACAATCATAAGCCCATCTATCGCATGTTGCACGACAAACTGGCTGTGGCCGGTGTTGACGGCACATTGCGTCGTGAGCTGTCAAGCCCCGTTTTGCATGGCAAGGTGCGTGCAAAGACCGGCACGCTCTCTCATCCTTACGGCATCAGTTCATTGGCCGGTTACTGCCAAGGTGCCAACGGTCATCTGCTTGCCTTTGCCATTATGGACCATGATATGTCGGTGCTTGATGCCCGCGTCTTGCAGAAAAAGCTGTGCGAAATATTAGTAAAACCCGCACAGAAAAATAGTTGAAAGTTTTCGTAATAATTGACATCGAAAATTGGCAAGCATTGTTCTGTTTTTCCGTAAAAGCCAAATTGCCTGCTCATTTCTTTCATTTTGTTTCGCAATATGCTGCATGTTGTTTTGCATTCTGCGTCAGATCATGCGGTCATCTGATGCATCTTGCAATATGATTTGACGCAGATTACACCGCATTTTGACGCATCTTGCGAGGCTTTTTGCTACAAGGTACGAAAAAAGGGAAAGCACTCCCGATACTTTCCCTACGGCAAAGATAATCAATTTTTGAGGCAAATGCAAATCTACTATCAAACATTTTTACAACTAAAAAATGTGAAAACGCCAACTCGTTTCCTCCTTTTTACCCTTTCATTCTTTTCTTTTTCTACTTAAAAATGCTATTTTTGCAGGCATGAACAACACCTTTACTCCAGATAGTTTCCAAGCTGCCGTGATTGCATTGCAGGCTGGTTATCATCTTGTTTTGGCCTCGCCGGGTTGCGGAAAGACGCAGATATTGGCCGAACGCGTGGCACAAGCCCATGCTCATGGCGTGGATTTCGGCGACATGCTCTGTCTCACTTTCACCAATCGGGCCGCTCGTGACATGCAGGAACGCGTGGGGCTGCGGCTTCAAGTGCCTGCCGACGATTTGTTTATCGGCAATGTTCATCGTTTCTGTTCGCGCTTTTTGTTTGATGCGGGCCTTGTTCCTGCGTCTACATCAATCATTGATGACGACGACGTTTTGAGCATATTGTGCGATTTTTCGGGCGATGATGAGTCGCAGGTTGGGGCAAACTATCGGCGAAAAGGCCAATATATGGGGGCCATGCAGCTGTCGCATCTGATGTTTCAGATAGAGAATGAGCATCCGCGCGACCTCCGTTTGCATCCCGATTGCCTTTCTTCTGACGACATTCATGCGCTGAAAGCTATCTGTAAGGCGCAGAATGAGCCGTTCACGGCAGCCATGATGATTGACATTTACAAGCATGCCGACACCTATCGTGAGGTTTGCAGCGACCTCGGTGAGCAGCAGCTGATTTATGCTTTGCTGAAGAAGATGCAGCTTGCCCACCAATATGAGCGCTATAAGAGCGACAACCGACTGATGGATTTCGAGGATATTCTCCTGCTTTCCTATGCGCATCGCGACCAGTTGCCACGCTATCGGTGGATTCAGGTGGATGAAGTTCAGGACCTTAATCCGTTGCAATTGGCGCTCATTGATGCCTTGACTGCCAATGACGAGGGGCAGGAGGGGTGCGTGGTCTACTTGGGTGACCCGCAACAAAGCATCTTTTCGTTCATGGGAGCGAAGTATTCTACGCTCGAATTTCTGCGTAACCGCTGTGCAGGACACATTCATTCGCTCGGTCAGAACCACCGTTCACCGAGGTATCTGCTTGATATTTTCAACACTTATGCAGCCAAGGAATTGGGCATTGCGGAAGAGTTGCTGCCGTCGACAAGCTATCATCCGACGACGATAGGCAACGAACTGCAGCTCTTTCAGTCGGACACTATCGACACGGAATACCTTGATGCCGCACAGCAGGCAGTGAGATTGCAGCGCGATTTCCCCAATGATACGACGGCAATCATCGTGAATTCCAACCGCGATGCCGACGGAGTGAGCGACGCTTTGAAGCAGTTGCGCACGTCACATTTTAAGGTTTCGGGCGAAGATCTGTTCACTTCGCCGCAGATAAAGCTGTTGTTTGCCCATTTAACCGTGATGAACAACGCCCACAACTTCATTGCCTGGGCACGTGTTTTGCAGGGCATGCAGGTGTTTCGAACGCCTACTGCCGCGCGGAGATTTGTCAGAGCATGCAGCGACAGAGCGCTTTTGCCGTCGGATTTCCTGCGCGATGACGGTCAGACTTACGTAGGAAAATTCGTTCAGTCTTATGAAAACGAGACGATAACTATCTTTGATACCGAGACAACAGGACTTGATGTGTTTCATGACGATATCTTGCAGATTGCTGCCGTGAAGGTCAGAAATGGGGCTGTTGTGCCGGGTTCGGCGCTCTCACTCCATTTGGAAAGCGACCGCGAAATCCCCGAAATGCTCGGCGATATCGTTAATCCTATCATCGAAGAACGCAGAAATCAGACGCTTCTTCCACGCCGGGAAGCCTTGCAACGCTTTGTGGATTATGCCCAGGGAACAGTGCTCTTGGGGCACAATGCCGACTATGACATTCACATTCTTGCCAACAACTTGCGGCGCGAGATGCCCGAAACGGCGTTGCCGAATGAGCTGAGCGACTATTTCGACAGCCTGCATCTGATACGCCTTTTGCGTCCTGGATTGCGGCAATATAAATTGAAATATCTGCTTGAAGTGTTGCATTTGGAGGGCGAAAACAGCCATTTGGCCGATGCAGATGTCAATGCAACGCAGTCATTGGTGGCCTTTTGTTATGACAAGGCAAAGGAGATTGTGGGCGAACAGCAGGCATTTATCAGGCATAAACGCGTGCAGGAGCGTATCATAACGCTGCGAAACAACTATCTTCCTCACTATCGTCACACGGTGGAACGGCTGTGGAAAGAAGATGAAAAGTCTGGAGTGCTGGTTGAAGAAATGCGTCATCTCTATGCAACCTGGGTGGAAGAAAACCTCATTCAGCTTTTGCCGACGGTGGATTATATCTTCCGTTATGTGGCTTCCGACCTGCTTCGGGAGAATGAGTCCACGGCCCTTGTGATGCAGATAGGAAGACATATTCTTGAAATGAACACCTTGAAAGAGGCCGATCTCTGTGGAAGCACAACGATAGACGACAAGATTTTCGTCACTACGGTGCACAAAGCAAAGGGTCTTGAGTTTGATAACGTGATAGTGTTCGACGTGATTGAAGGTCGTTATCCCAATTATTACAGTCAGCAAAATCCGGCACAAGTGGCCGAAGATACACGCAAATTCTATGTTGCCATGACACGAAGCAAGAAGCGGTTAATGGTGATGCAGAGCTGTTTCCGCATTGACTTTCATGGTCAGCGCAAGCCCGTTGCACTCTCACGCTTTGTGGAAAGCATCAGAGATAGACTAAGGGTAACCCACCCCGACCCTCCCGAAGGGAGGGAGAAAGAGTGAGGACGAGATAGCTGTGAATGAAGTTTATAAAGCTTCAACTCT
>ERZ772967.58-NODE-58-length-89608-cov-10.283497_pt1 | contig 89608 bp, 81 predicted proteins | sample MGYA00511677_ERZ772967 | MGnify/ENA primary metagenome ERZ772967 (study PRJEB29015, sample SAMEA2737931) | human oral metagenome | biome: human oral; feature: human-associated habitat; material: dental | place: China | collected 2146 ...
TCCTGTCATCGGCACTTTCCCTTCATTTTGTAGTTCACAAATAAGATGAGCAAATTTCGTAATAACCGTTTTAATATCCTCTTTTTTATACACGAAAAGATAGGGCTTAATATCTATAGCTGTTCCGTCTGCATTTTTTCTGAGTCCTTGTATCTCATGAGGCTCTACGGCAAATGATGACACAATAGCAGCAGTACAAGGAGAAAGCCTATGACTTCCGAGTAATGTTAAGTGTCCTCGCGGCTTCCAATCCGCCTTACCGGAATTATCAGCTTTCTCAGTAGAACCATCACTATTATCACTATCGTTTTCTCCAAAAATGCTTTGATTTACATCTCCTATACGTTGAAATACCGTTATAGTTTGTTGTTCATCTGTATGTCCTGATGTGTAAAATAACGCATCCAATAGCTTCATTTGATGACTGTGCATATCCTGCATTTCATCAACAAATACATACTTAAATCTTTTTTGGAAAATACTTACTATCCGCGGATTATCATTAATATAGAAATTTGCAAATTCAAATGCATCATTATATGTTAAAAAGCCTTTTTTCACATTATCATACTTAAATTTTGCAATAGCTTTTGCTGTATTAGTGTCATTCTGCAGGCCTTGAATATACTTTGGACGACCGCTTTGATCAATTTGAGCGGTTTCTAAAGTTGTTTTTTGGGTCTCAGGTCGTTTCCTTTCTAACCAATTCAAGTGGAGACTCTTATGTTCAATTGCAAATCGACATCGTTCGTAATAAAGGTCATCATCGATTCGATAGGGATGTGTTTTATAAACATGAGCATAATAAGGAAGTGCCAAAAAAGTATCGGTAAAGCTTTGTATTGTTCCGACAAAATTAGGAAAGTTAAACAGTTTCGGGGCGATAGTTTGTAATTTAGACTGTATTTCTTCAACTGCTGTGTTTGTATGAGAAAGAATAAGTACACCCGAACCGTCAGGAAACGGCATTTTCTTTTCCAAAATGATAAGTTTTGCCAAAAGTACTGTTGTTTTACCGCTGCCGGGAACCGCTTGCAGGTCAATAGTATCTAAATTAGTGATAAAGTTTCGGCGTTCTTCATCAAAATGCTTATTTGCAGGAAGCAAGATTTTCTCTGCATATTCAATATCTTCATTTGTTATTGTTATTTGCATACAAATTGTACCGCCTCAATAAAATTCTGTATTGCCGTATCATTTTTAAGTTCGTTTTCTGAACAAAAAACATTATCGAGACCTGAGGCTAGAAGATATGCAATTTTCCGTTTATTTAAAGAATCAGAAAGCAGTTTTTGGGCAAGAGCCTCTTCAAATGAACTACTATCAGAGGTAATTCTTGGGTGTACTTTTTTAACCGTTTTCTCAAAAAGATTACCGAATACTGTTGACTTGTACAAAGCATATTCAAATGTCCATTCCTTTGTTACAAACAGCCGTATATTGTTATTAGTATCATACTTTTTCGTCAGTTTTGTCATTTTTTCTGATAGAGCTTGTTCTATTTCAATATCAGTTTTTATTCTGATTTCAGCTGTATCTTTATCTTTTTCATAGTATTTTACATCGGAATCTGTAATAACAGCTATCGGGATGGGTATAGACTCATTATTGCTTTTCCGTTGAAAAATGTGCGTATAGTTAAAAAAGCCTATGGATTGTATGTTAATAATTGAAACACCGGCTTGCGTTATATCTTTTTTTATCATTCCCAGTTTTTTAAGTAGCTTTGCAAAAGACGGCAAAAACACTTGTTCCGACCAGCCTTCGACAAAAATAAGACCTTTTGCAAAAAATAGATTTGCTTTCGTTACATCAAGAAAGGTTTGTAAAAAGCAGTAATTATCATCGGATAGTTTGGTAAACTCATGTCCCATAGGGTAACAGGTATTATTAGCACAGAGAATAATATTTTTAAGGTTAATTTTTGAAGCAAGATTTGGGCTATGCGTTGTTAAAATCAATTGAACATCTTTTAGTCTTTGTAATTTTTCAATTACTTTCAGCTGTGCCTGCGGATGTAAATGTGCCTCTAGCTCTTCAATCAATCCTAGTTTTACACCGTCCCAATTCTTTCGCTGCAAATTCAAAAGTTCGGCTGCCATATAGAGCCGGTTTAGAGTTCCCAGCCCCGGATTTTGTGTCTTTTCTAAAGAAAGCTGCAATTTTCCTAAAATACTTTTTAGTGTTGTTTCGCTCATTGAAAATCGAGCTTTTTCATCATTAAAACAAAAAGACTGTAAATATTCGTCTAACTGTTCTTTTATTGCGGCTCCTTCAGTATCTGATATTTGCATTTCGTCATTGCCTGAAAAGAAATTATCTACAAATAAATTAAATTCTTGTAGATGATTAATAAAATTTTCGTGAGTTTCCTCTTTGGTAAATACTTCATGTGCCAATAAAATATTTGAAAGCCGTGAATATTTTCCCGGCATTAATTCATTTTCTGCATCACGCAGCGGTTTTAAATAGGTAACTTTCAAATACTCTCGTGCTTCTGAAGTTAACAGATACAAAGCAGAACCTTCTCCCGCACGGATATCGGTTGTTGTAATTTTTTTTGTTTTCGGATTCCGTCGTGCTTCAAATACAACACGGAGGTAGATTACTGCAGGCTGATTGCCTTGTTTTTTGTAGCATAGCCATTCAATGAAGTTTTTTGCTTCATCATCAGTTAAATCTTCAAAAAGCAATTCTATCCGCAATCGATCCGATTCATTATAGAAATCATCGTCTGTTACTCTTAACCATTCGTAGCTTTGCGTTTTTAATACTAATTTTATCGCATCTATAATAGCCGTCTTACCTGAATCATTTTCACCGACAAGGACATTCATTCCCGGATGGAGGGGAACAGTCAAGTTAGGAACAGAGATGTCAAAATCATTCCGACCATATTTTCTAAAATTCCATAATTTTATTTCCGACAAATACATCTATATTCTCCGTTAATTATAATATACTACTTATACAGAATCATTCCCTCTCTACCCCTTCCCCCGTTTCCGCTTCCCTGTAAGCAGTCCCTCCGTCTTCTTCCCATACAGCTCGAACAACAAAGCCACACGGGCGGCATCATCGGGGAAAGCTGTTTTACGATACAGCTTATCCACAGCGGAATCAAGAGCTGTGTGCGCCTTGGTGAGTACCGGCGGCATAGTATTGAGATCGTACAAATCGGCAAGGGAACTGTCAAGAAAAAGCGCCCGTGCATCCAATACCGCTTGCGCCTTTTGAATAATCGCTGCCTTTTGTGCTTCCGAAACATCCGGCCACGGGAAGTTGTTATACACAATCTGTGCAGAATAGCGGTAATCGCTTTTGAGCCGCCCGCATACGGTACGCATCCACGCCATGTGCATCTGTGAGGTAAGCACCCCGAACTCGTACAGCGTTGCATTGGGAACGAGTAAGTTCGCATTGCTTGAAATATCAGAACTATTCATAAACCCAATCGGAATATATTTACGGCGTTCTGATGATGTACTCGGCACAAGGAGATAATGTCCCGACTCCGGCTGACGGATTTCTCCAAAGAGGGATGGCGTTTGCGCAAGTTTCCGCGTTGCCTCACGGCTGCTGCCTTCACGGTGTTCCCGCACCTTTTGTATTCGCGCTATAATGAGCGGACATTTTTTTAGATGCTGAGATTCCGCATTCAAAAGCCAGAGGCAATATCGTTTTTTGTTATTGATAAACTCTTCCGCCCCCAAAAACGGACGGATATACCGTTCAGCTTCCGGTTCTTGTTGCAAAAAGGAGGCGTATTCATTTTCTTCTATAATAAGATTACCGCCGTCATTCGGCATACTGCCAAACACCATCGGATTAGTTTGTGTATCAAGTACCGAACTTCTACTATCAATAAACACATTTTGCGCATCGGCTAAATAAGCATTTATCCGCTTGACTGTTTGAGCTTTCGGTTCCAATAAATTCGACAACCGCAGCCTTTATCAAAAGGCGAGGATTGCGAATTACCGCACTTTTGCAATGAAATGAAAAAGTGCAATTGATGATCGATGTTTGCCGGATGGCAAACTCGCGGTGTTTTTCAGCCGCGCTATTTCAGCGGCTGAAAATAAACCTTCTCCTTTTATATCGTCATATAAAAAGAGTTGTTTTTCCGTTCGGTTCCGGAGAGAGAAGCCGACAATAATGCAGTACACTGCCGCATTTCCCCGCGCTTCATTCGACCACTTAAAAGTCTGGTGCGCAAAATTGATATGCACCCCGCGTGCAAAAAGATTGGGCCACAAAATCGGTACTTGCTGCCCCTGACAAATAGAATTAGTAGAAACAAAGGCGCATTCAATCTGCGTTCCTTGAATATACTCCGCAGCCTTTTTATACCAGCCCGTAACGTAGTCAAGATTCCCCGCATTCTTTACCCCGCTAAAAAGCATTGCAAGCTCCGCAGACTGTTCTTTCTCCATCACCCGCGCACCTAAAAACGGCGGATTGCCGAGAATATACGAAAGGTTATGTTTTGGTACGATGGTCTCCCAATCAAGCGCAAGCGCATTGCCCTGTACAATCGCCGCGGAATTAACCAACGGAATGCGCGCAAAGTATTGACCGAAGCGGTTGCCGACTAGTCTATTCATTTGATGATCCATCAGCCACAGCGCTGTTTGTGCAATCTGAGCGGGAAACTCTTCAAGCTCAATGCCGTAAAACTGATTAACATTTACCTTGATATATTCGCCGACATCAAGCAGCTGCTGATCTGCGCTTTTTAATTCTTCAATAATCGCGAGTTCCAAAAGACGCAGCTCTCGGTATGCAATAACCAAAAAATTTCCACAGCCGCAGGCAGGGTCAAGAAAGGTTAAATGTGCAATTTTATCATGCAGCGCGTTCAAGTTTGTTACGCGGGCTTCGGAGGTGTACTGTTTGTATTTATCAAATTCTGTCCACAGAGAATCTAAAAAGAGCGGATGAATGAGTTTTAAGATATTTGTTTCGCTGGTATAATGCGCTCCCAAAGCGTGCCGTTCTTCCGGCTTCATCACACTCTGAAACATCGCACCGAAAATTGCCGGAGAAATACCGCTCCAATCCAGCGCACAGCATTCAATCAGTTTTTCCCGCATTGCAGCATTTATTTTAAGCTGCTGAAATAGCGCGGCTTAAAAACACGTCGAGTTTGCGCAAGCGCAAACATCGCTTATTATCGTGTGCGCGTTTCGCGCACGAATGCAACAGTCTTAAAAAACTGAAGTTTTTTCAACTGTTGCATTTTAAGGAAGGTTAAAATCTGCAGTTGGAAGCTGCTCCTTAAAAAGCCCTCCGTTGATATACGGAAAACGAGCCAGTTGCTCATCAAGTGTTCTAAGCCGCTTTTCTTTCGGCGTATTGAGCACTTCAAAAATCTTTTGAATGTGCATCGCTAAATCGCTGCCGTCAATATTCGTCCGCTGCAAAATATATTTAATAAAGTGATCGTGCTCAAAAATACCGGTGTCATCAGCAAACAAACAAAATAACAGACGAACCAAATACAACTCCAGCTGATGTCCGGTATAACCGATCTCTTTTAGGGTGTCGTGCAATGCTCCCATCTTTTCCGCTGCTTCAATATTGACCGCGTCTTGTTTTTTATATTCAACATCTTTGTAGCCTGCAAGAAAGAGAAACAGCTCAATATACTCCGCCAGTTCATCAATTGTAAAAGAGGTGAGTTCCGCATTTTTTTCTAAATGATAATAATCGAAATGAACAAAATCGCAAATCAAAATGCTCTTCGGTATATCGGCATTCTGCAGCGCATTGGCATAGGCTTTTGCCTGTTCAAAGGCTTTTTTTCGGTCTTTGCCGGGAGACTTCATTTCGATGAGAATGTAACCTTTCCAAAAAAGATCGATATATCCATTAGAACCGTCTAACAGTTTAACTTTGTGCTCAAACACAGCAATTTTATTACGCCGTATATCGAAAATTGCAAAAAACTCGTTTTCAAAGGTTTGCGCATCCGCTTCTTCCCGCGCAGTTGCCGCTTTATCTTTCCAGTTCAGTACAAACTGCTGCGCTCGTATCTTAATTTCGTTTAATGATAATGCCATATAATCAGTATGTCCAATGTCTATACCGATTGTCAAGCAAGAGGGTATCTCTAAAAAACTGTAAGATTTTAGCAGTGCGAAGGTACTATAGATTGGTGATTTTAACCTCTATTATCAACGCTGTAACTGCTATAATTTTAAATGCCCTTTATAGGAACCCGTCTACTTTTTATGCTATACTTTTATCGTTATGCGTTCCGAACGGCTTTTTGAAATCGTCTTTATTCTCCTCAATAAAAAACGAACGACGGCGCAGGAGCTTGCGAAAAAATTTGCTGTATCGATTCGTACCGTGTATCGTGATATTGATATTTTAAGCTGTGCCGGTATTCCGGTGTATACGGTGCAGGGAACAGGCGGCGGAATTTTTATTGACGAAACATACACCATCAATAAATCGATTGTAACACAAGAAGAGCAGGATAAGATTCTGCTCGCCCTGCAATGTTTAGCACCTGTTGACGAGATACATACCGAATCGATTTTAAACCGGTTGTCTGCTGTCTTTCAGCGTCATGCCGATTGGGTTAAGGTTGATTATTCCCGCTGGGACAACAAAAACGACACGTCCATTTTCGATACGGTTAAACAAGCCATCTTGGAATGCCGTGCGCTCCGCATTGAATATCTCAGTTCCTATGGAGAAAAAACTGAGCGTACGATTTATCCGCTTCGCCTTTTGTTTAAATCCAAGGCGTGGTACGTTGAAAGTTTGTGTACCGACAAAAATGCTTATCGGCTTTTCCGGTTAAACCGTATGCTTTCCGTTATGCAGACGGTAAAAATATTTAAGCGTATGGAATTGCTCAACAAGCTACCTGACCGTACAGAGTATTCCGATGCTCTGACGCTTACGAACATAAAATTAAAATGCACCGCCGGAATCGCTTATCGGTTTTATGATGAATTTCCTCCCGATCTTATCACAAAAAATATGGACGGCTCGTATACGCTTTCAGTATATCTTCCGATCGATCATTGGCTGTACGGATTTATTTTGTCGCTCGGTACCGAGGTAGAAATCCTTGAACCGGAAACCCTAAAAAAAGGAATAATCGATTTCGCTGAAAAAATAGCGGCGCACCATAAAAAAGTTTAAATGTTTTTTCAAACCTGACACATTCTGACAGGTTAACGTGCTATAATATCTGTGTTATAATATATATAAGGAAGGTGCAAAATGAATAAAATAAGCCACAACATGAATTACTCGATCGAGGAACTGAGAAACATTCTTCAAACCTATAAATTTAACAAAATGGATAACAGCTATAATGACTTGCTTGTGTACAAGATTTATGACAATGAAAATTTACCGGGTGAAATTTTTAGGATATATAATAATTCTAAAAGATCAAAGGCTGCGTTTAGAGCAGCCTTCTGGGATACAGAGGAATCAAAAAACGTAAGGATAGAAGTGAGTAATCTCGGTAGAGTAAAAATTAATGGCCAAATAAAAAAGCAGTATCAAAAACAATACGGTTATTTGTATGTAAATGTTACTCCTGATATTTCGTATGAAGTGTATAGACTTGTTGCTGAAACATGGCTTGACTGTCCTGTAGAAGATACATTAGAAATATCCGGTCATCTATGGTATGTGGTTCATCATATTACGGATAACGGATTTGATAATAGACCGTCTAATTTGATATGGTGTACAAACGATATTCATGGAACACTTAAACATAAAGCAAATGAAAGTAATAGTAAAATTAATAGTGAGATTATAAAAAGGTTTGATGATATATTAGCATTAGAACAGCATGACATAAATAAAAAAATTATAATTGATTATTTGGAAGATATTTGTGCCTTACAAATATCCCGTAAAGATGATACGGATATTTCTAAAATAGAACAGATTATCGATCGTTTCAAAATCGATAAAGCTCAATACCCATACATAAATTGGGATATGGATAAAAATTTTACATACAAAGAGTAACCTATGCCAAGACCTACCACCAAAGCCGATTTAATCCAAGCCGCAAATGACCAATTCGCAAAACTGTGGACGTTAATCGGCGAAATGTCTGACGAAGAAAAGAGCGCCGATATTGTTCCGAACGAACGCGATAAAAACGTGCGGGATGTTTTGGTTCATCTATATGAGTGGCACTGTCTTTTGCTGAATTGGATACGGTCCAACACAAACGGGAAGCCGGCCCCTTTTTTGCCGGCGCCCTATAATTGGAAAACCTATCCTCAGATGAATGTTGCATTTTGGGAAAAACATCAAAGCACATCATATACCGATGCGGAAACAATGCTTAAAAAAACGCATAAAGAGGTGATGGCGCTTATCGAAACATTTTCCAACGAAGAGCTTTTTTCCAAAGGCGTTTTCGATTGGACGGGAACAACGACGCTCGGCAGCTATTGCGTGTCTGCAACTTCGAGCCACTACGATTGGGCGTTCAAGGATATTAAAAAAGCCTTGAAAAAATACCGAACACGATAACAGCCATCTCTAACAACGGCCGAATTGCCTGTGTATAATCTTTCATAGACAATACGGCTTTATTGTGGTACTATCATGCCATAGGGGGGGATAGTTATGCCGCAAATAGTTCCGATACGTGATTTAAAGAATACTGCAAATATTTCCGCCTTGTGTCATGAAAGTAATGAACCTATTTTTATAACAAAAAACGGTTACGGTGATATGGTGATTATGAGTATGGAAACGTTTGAAAGAAACTCTTTTTTCGATCGTCTGTATGATAATCTGAATGCAGCGGAACAGGATGTAAAAGAAGGCCGTGTTACCGATGTTGATGATGCAGTTGCGGAACTAAAATCAAAGTATGGTTTATAACGTCAGAGTAACCGATAAAGCAAAGACTGATCTTGATGAGATTATCAGGTATATTGCAGAAAAGCTTTCAAATGTAACCGCTGCCGCCAATTTGCTTGCAGACTTTGTAAAACAGAAAAATAATTTACAGGATTCGCCATATATGTATCCGCTTTGTAATGATATAAAATTGCAGAAGAAAGGCTATCATAGATTTCTATTTTATAAAAACTATCTAGCGTTGTATTCGATTGATGATAAAGAAAAGATTGTACATATATTGCATATATTTTATGCAAAAAGAGATTATGCAAAATCGGTGTAAAACAAAGCCTTGAAAAAATATAGAGCACGATAACAGCCATCGCTAGCAACTGCCGGATTTTCAGGAATAACAGATGCACTTTGTACAAGCAAAAGGAATTTTATCAGCTAAAAATGGGATGAACTTATACCGCGGTTGCACGCATGGGTGTATCTATTGCGACTCGCGCAGTGAGTGTTATCATATAAATCACAGCTTTGAAGATATAGAAATAAAGGAAAATGCAATAGAGCTGCTCACAGATGCCTTGCAGCGGAAGCGCAATAAGTGCATGATCGGTACCGGCTCTATGACTGACCCGTATATGCCGCTGGAAGAAAAACTCGGTATGACGCGGAAAGCGATAGAGACCGTCCACCGCTACGGTTTCGGTTTTACCGTGATAACAAAATCGCCGCTGATATTGCGCGACCTCGAACTTTTACAGGCGATAAACACCAAAGCAAAATGCGTTATACAAATGACGCTGACCACCTATGATGATAGTTTATGCGAAATACTTGAGCCGAATGTTGCCGTTACCAGTGAACGCTTTACTGTGCTTAAAACACTGCGCGATGCAGGTATTCCCACCGTTGTGTGGCTTACACCGATTCTTCCGTTCATCAATGATACGGTGGAAAATCTCGAAGGTATTTTACAGTATTGTATCGAAGCAAAAGTACGCGGCATCATCTGTTTCGGCATGGGCTTAACGCTCAGAGACGGCAACCGCGAATATTTTTATAAAAAACTTGATGCAGCGTTTCCGGGCTTAAAAGAAAAATATATCCAGCGTTACGGTACTCGCTATTCCGTTATAAGTCCGCACAATACACGCCTTATGAATATCTTCCACGCACGCTGCAAAGAAAACGGCATAGAAACCAACCCTGATATCATATTTGCATATTTAAGCGCTTTTGATAAAATCCCCGGAAAGACGAATGCGCAGTTGGAATTATTTTGATATAATGACAGCCAATACGTAAACAAATCAAATCAATTAGGAGTATATTATGAATGAAAATGAAACGCACGCTGTTACCGAGCGCGGGATATTTTTTGTGCAAAAAAAGTTGTGATTGTAACGCAGCAATATCGTTTATGACATCGTAACGCATAGTCTGATTTTTTACCTTGACCGATATATGCTTTTGTTATATACAATTAAATATTCACACTATGAAACTTGAACGGCTCCTTGAAATAATTATCTATTTATTAAATCATGAAAAAGTATCAGCAAAATACTTAGCCGAGTATTTTAAGGTATCGGTAAGGACTATTCAGCGTGATATGGCGAGTATCGCTGAAGCCGGTATACCGGTGTATACATTAGGCGGAAGGTACGGCGGTTATGCCGTTTTAGAACATTATAAAATAAAGAACCTCACCGTCAAAAACAGCGAACAGCAAATCATTGTCAATGCGTTGGAAAGCCTTGCAACGTCATACACAAACGAGAGCTTAAACTCTTTAATCAAAAAATACAATGCAATTATCGAAAAAGGAGACGGGCAAAAAGTCTTTTGGGATTTTAGTGTTACAAAAGAAAATAAAAAAGTACAAGATTTCAATCTGCTGTTGGAAAAAGCGATAAGCGATAAAAAATATATCGTATTCGATTACCGTAATTCAGAAGGAAAAAGTTCGCATATTTGTGCGGAACCGCTTGCCATTCATTACAAATGGTATGCGTGGTATTTGTTTACATACCTTAAAGAAACAAAAGAGTATCGAACTTTTAAAGTTGCACGGATTCAAACGCTTGCCATCTCAAAAGAGACTGCCGCTGCAAATCACGGCGATATACAGCAGAGGATGAGAGAAGCCGAACTTGCGTATTACAAGACCTGCATTGATATAGAAATCGTTTTTTCCAAAACGGAAATTCCACTCATCGAAGAGTATTTTCCCGACTCCGTTATCGAAACGCTGCCGTCTCAAAAATATAAAACCCATATCCGTGTTCCTGCAAAAGAACGGTTGTGGAAGGCCTTACTCCTCAGCTTCGGGAATGCAGTTACCGTCGTATCTCCAAAAGATTATCAAGCGGAACTTGTAAAAACAGCAAAAAGTTTTTTAGCTAATTACGATAATACTCAATTTTGCTTATGAAATGAATAAACACGCTAACGTGCTCGGAGGTGCTTTATGTTATATATTATTTTAGTATTAATGTTCCTTTCATTCGCCGGCGGCGGTATTATAATTAGAGAATTAAAAGCATACGACTTAATAGCGGGGTACAATACTATGCCGGATGAAGAAAAGGCACAATATGATATTGAATCGGTCGCAAATCAGTTAGGTATACTATTATATTTTTTTGCGTTATTAGCTGCAATTGTAATGATATTGTTTTATTTTGCTCACTTCTCTTTACCAATGAAAGAGCTAATAATGTTTGGCTATGTGGCAATTATTTTGTTTATACTAGGTATAGCTATGTTGGTATTTAATAAAAAAAATATTCGTAAAATTCTTCCGGTTTTCATTATTTACAATGTTGTTATGATAGCATCATTAATACCGGCTTTCTTGAAGCTGTTAAAAAAACTTTTATAAAAAAATGTAATTTTTTTATCCAATTACGACATATAGCGGTTCCTTTTTTATTCCATCACTCCGACAAGATAAAGATATTGAATTGGCAGCCCATATATTTCAGCTTCTTCAATATTTTCAACCTTGGGAAAATAGGTGTAGGTACGCCCGTCGATAAGTTCAATAATAATCATAAAGTCAGGCTTGCTATCGGGTGCATTAGGATTTAAGCTGTAGGTTGCCTTTTTTATATCTTCCAGCCTATTCGGTGCAATGTAGCCAATGTTTTCAGTTTGGCCTGCAATAAGTTTACAAATGAATTGTTCAGCCCGTCCTTGGAACATATCCATACATTGGAATGCGATATATTCAGGTTTAATATACTGCAAACAAGAAGCCGCATCATGGGCATTAAGAGCTTTTACAAAACCGCTCAATAATATACTGTAAACATCTGCTTCATCATCGGTTTCTTTTAGCACATAGTCGCTAATGCGGACAAATTTTTCATTTTTCCACTTAAAAATCATACAATCAAGTTGGTTTATCATTACCGCAAGCGAAGTGTTGTCCCGCAGCGGATAAAAACGTATCAAATCATTCATACCTTGAAATGCAGGGCTTTTTTTGATCTGTTCTTTTACGGTTTTTATGTCGAAATCGTTCGTTTCGGTAATTTTGCCTTTATTGTAAAGATAAAAGACTTCAGAGCCAGCACCGTCGTAACTTACCAAAATAAGTTTTTTACCGCCTTTTACATCCCAATAACACATTTCAAAACCGTACTTGCTTTTAAGGCTCAAATACCGGTTTTTCTCATCGCAGACCTCAATGTACAAATCCCTGTTTGCCGTATCCAAGTTAAAATTATCAAAAACAGGCTTTAATGCTTTTTCAGGTAAGAGTTTAAAGAGCGTTTTGATCGTTACAGGTTCCTCTGCAAAAAGAGCGGAAGCTCCTGCAGTTAAAACGGCAAGAGTGAAAATAATCGATACAATTTTTCTATTCATATTGTGTTAACTCCATATTGCAAGCCTGATTACTCGGCTTTTTTGTAACGGGTCGTAACAAATGTCAATAGACCGTTTTCGATAACACATTTTTCCCAATTAGGTTTTTGGCCTTGACCGTCAAAAAAATCAACCGTTCCGATTTGTACCCATAACTCACCGTTCCTGTCTTCCCAAGGCTGAGGTTTACCAAGCATCATCATACCATGACGGAGCGTGATTATCCCCGCTTCGACGGCTTTATCAATTTTTTCTTGAGGTACATTATCAGGAATCGACATAAGCATATAAATCATACCGTCTCCACAAATTTCCAACACAGAGTTTATCCTAGTCTTTCTCTCGCGTCGTTCTTCTTCGACTGCAGCTGTATTATTTTTATCGATGAAATCAGGCAACGTGTTTAGATACTCCTCGGCATTAAGGAACGTAGTTCTGCCGCTTTCATCCATACTCATAATTGAATGAAATACCCATTTCCCTACATAGGACATAGAATTCTCCTTATTTTTTTCTGCAAAAAGCAGAGAATTAAAGCCCGTAAAAAGTGCAATGCTTAGCATAATCAATGTGATGTTCTTTTTCATATTAAACATAGTTTTTCTCCGTAATATCTTATGTTTATTATAAAACTTTAATGATTAACCCTCAAACCCCTTGAAATACAAGGATATTTGCAAGAGAACAGATTGAATTTACTACCAATTTACTACTTTTGAGGAAAAAGCCTTGATGTGCTGTAAAAACTCTTGCAGATAGAAACATTTTACCACAGATACGAAAGGTATGTTGTGGAAATCAAAATTAAATAGGAAATCGTAAAAGCGGTGATCTTTCGCTTTTGTCAAAGGAAGCATAAGGACACCGCTTTTTTCATGCCCATGTTACGAAATAGAGGTAAATCAGGGCTTGAAATACAAGGCTTTTTGAGGGCAGTTTTGACAAAGCAAGGGAAATATACCTTTTCTTTCAAAATCGCCCTTTAACTGCGTAACAAATAAAAATGAAAGGAGCAGAAATCATGGCAGTTTTCAGAGTGGAGAAAAACAGGGGCTATACCGTTATGAGTAATCACCACCCGCGAAACAAGGAACTGACCTTAAAGGCGAAAGGCTTACTTTCTCAAATGCTGTCGCTTCCGAAAAACTGGGACTATACCCTTGCAGGACTTTCCCACATCAACAAGAAAAGCATCGACGCCATTCGTATAGCAGTCTTGGAATTTGAAAAAGCGGGATATATAACGAGAACGCAAGGCAGGAATGAAAAAGGAAAAATGACAACCATTACCTACACTATTTATGAACAGCCAATTAGTCCGACGTCGGATTATCCAATACAATAAAAATATACAAAAAACTAATCTATTAAAAAAAGAAGAAAATAAAGATAGATTAAATACCGATTCCATTCCTATCCTATCCTATCCTATCCTATCCTTTCCCCTGACCCCTCTCCTTTGAGTGAGCGCCCTTACCGGAAAAGAAAGGAGCGGAACAAAAAGACGCATATAAAATCTATGAGAAAATTATCAAAGACAATATCGAGTATGAACACCTCATAAATGTTAAACGACATTGGCCACATAAAAATCGATCTTATCTCAGTGTAATCTCGTATAAGTCGCTCATAAAAGCCATAGTTTGCAAAGATGTTTTCCTTATTGTGTTTTTAGCTGTAGATTTTTGGGTTATTGCCATGTAATACGGCAAATATTATAATATCTGCAAGGAGTTGAGATTATGGAATTCTGTACTATTGTCAAGCGAATAAGAAAGGATTTGGGATTAAGCCAAGAGCAGTTAGCTCGTGAACTTGGTATCAGTTTTTCGACAATAAATCGTTGGGAAAATGGGAAATCGCACCCTAGCCAAATGGCGAAAGAGCTTTTTTACAACTTTTGCAAAGATAAAAACATAGATATTAATTTTTATATGAAAGGAGAGGTATGAATGATAAGTCTTGCATGCAATGATGTAAATAATATTGCTGTTGAAGCTGAATGGAATTTTAGTGATAACACTGAGTTTCTCATGCACGCAATTCATGCTTATCCTGCAAAATTTCCAGCATTTATTGCTACGAAAGCATTTGAATATGCAGAGCAAGAAGGTGTGGATGTTAGAACAGTTGCAGATATTTTCTGCGGTTGTGGGACAGTAGCATTGGAGGCAAAACTACATGGTAAAGACTTTTGGGGATGCGACATAAATCCCGTTGCTACATTAATTGCTAAAACAAAAAGCACAGCATATGATATTGATACTTTAGGCAGATATTACGATAGAATAAAAGGAACCTATTATAATATGGAAAGCAATAATACGGTATATGAGAAAGCTCCTAAACGGCTAAAATACTGGTTTAACGAAAATAGTTTTATTGATTTGCTGAGATTAAAGCAGTCAATAGAAACTGTTGTTACAGAAAATGACTATCAAGATGCATTTCTTTGTCTCTTTTCATCTATTTTAAAAGCGTCATCAAAGTGGTTAACAAAATCCATAAAGCCACAGATCGATCCCAACAAGGCAGAGATTGTTGTTTGGGATGTATTCAAGCGACACTTTGATAAATTCTCCAAAGCATTAATTCAGATTAACTCATGTATCTTAAATCCATCAAATATTAGAATAGAGAACGAGAATTTTTTAGACTTTGAGGATTTCCCAAAAGTAGACTTGATTATTTCTAGTCCACCATATGTAACGTCATACGAATATGCTGACCTGCACCAACTTTCCACGTTGTGGCTACAATATGCTTATGATTATCGTGACCTCAGAAAGGGTTCAATCGGCAGTATGTATAACAGCAAGGGATTTGAGATTGACTTGAACTCATTGAATGCTGTTGGCCAACAAATTGTACAAGCCCTATTGACAAATTGTAAGGCTACAGCAAAAGTACGCTCAGTGGCTCGATATTACATAGATATTCAACGAGCTATTCATAACTGCGCAAGTATGTTAAACGATGGAGGAATGGCATTTTTTGTGGTAGGAGACACTGAGTACAAAGGCGTGAAAATTAAAAATTCAGAGCACCTTGTTCAATGCCTTACAAACGAAGGATTAACAGACATAAAGGCAGCGAAGCGAAGAATATCAAATAAGTTGCTTACTCCGTATCGTGATGAACGTGGACGGTTTTCTTCTGATAAAACCCAACGAACAATCTATCACGAGGAATTCATTATTAGTGGAAGGATGTGGCATCAATGAATGAGACTTTAACAATTAGGCCATACGCTCGACTTATCACCATGCTTGGAGACCAATTAATAAAAAATGAATTGATTGCACTGGTAGAATTAATTAAGAATTCATATGATGCTGATGCTTCATGGGTGAAAGTAAGCTTTATTGATTTTGCCCCGGATTACGCCTTGACTGCCACTTCTAAAATTATCATAGAAGATGACGGATGTGGTATGAACGCAGATATACTTAAGAAGCATTGGCTCAATCCAGCTACCCCCGACAAATTAAGGCGAAAGGCAGTAAATGCAAAGACAGAAAAAGGGCGTATTCTACAGGGAGAAAAAGGAATCGGAAGATTTGCAATCTTTAAGTTAGGAAAAGCCATTAAAATAACAACGAGAAGACAAAAGCAGGATGCTGAGGGGCATTTTATTGATGAAGGTGACGACATCGAAAACACTCTCGTGTATGATTTCTCAAAATACGATGACAATTTTTTGAAAGAAAATGGCCAAGACAAAGATCTTTTCCTTGAAAACCTACAAGTGGAATTCTCACAAGCCCCTCCTACAGCCATTGTTCCTAAAGATATTGTTTTAGGTACAACTAAGCGTAAGCGGAAACCATATGGAACAATTATTGAAATAAGCAATCTTAAAACCAAATGGACGGATCTACGTGTTGCTCGTGTTCAGAAAGAAGTTGGTAAATTACAACCAATTTTCTCTCAAGACACTGACAGCGACTTTGGGGTGTGGATATACAAAGACAACCAACTACACGAATCTCAAGACAGATATAAAGAGCAACTTCACAATTGCCTTGAAAATAAGTCTGTTTTCAAGGTTACTGACGGACGCTATTCTTCTAAGGGTAATATCATTAGTTTTAATATCAATGGTCAAAACGCCCATCTTAGTTTTGAAGATCAGGATATAAGAGGTCTAAAGCAATTTGAAAAATTCAATACCCCTGAATATAGAACGGAATGTGGTAGTTTCCGCTTTGAATTTTACATCTTCGATTTTAATGTAGATTCTGAAAATCCTTCAAAGTATTTTTTGGATGGAGACGACAAAAAAATAATACGTGAGCACAGAATCTATCTTTACCGCGACGGTCTAAGAGTTATGCCATATGGCGACCCAGAAGACGATTGGTTACGGATTGATATTGCAAGGGGAACAATCAGAGCTGATGAATTTTTAAGTAATGACCAAGTTGTGGGATGTGTTTACATATCCCAAAAAGAAAACCCAAAATTAATTGATAAAACAAACCGCGAAGGGCTAATTGAAGACGGTCGAGCACTTGATGATTTCATTACTGTATTACAGCTAATTTTGAAGTACTTGCGAAAAAAACCATTTGCTCAATACTTGATTGATAAACAACGGAAAAAAGAAATCGACCGAATTAAGCGCGGGCGACCATCTGAACTAATTGAAACAGCGAAAAAGCAATACGCTGATGACCTAAAGACAATGACCTTTTTAAAGTCTTTTGAACGTAGTTATACAAAAGAAAAGAAAGTCCTTGAGGATCGAATTAATAAGACTGAGAATCTTGCGGCTGTTGGTCTGTCAATCGAAACTGCATCCCACGATGTAATGCTTTTTATTCGCAAGGCGTTAGAAAGCCAAGATTCCTTAATTCACGATCTTACGGCAGTGGGAGAAATAGATAAACAAGAATTACTCACACGTTTGACGCTCATCCGCGGAAACCTATCTATAGTAGAGACGCAGATGAAAGATGTTCAGTTGCTTTTCCCTTCAACCAAATCGAGGACAAAGAACATTAATGTTAAAGAAATTATCGACAAAGTAAACGGGCTATATAAACGAGCTTTTAACGACAATAATATTTTTGTTGATTTTGATGTTACTGAGCGACCATTAATTGTGAAAACAACAGATGCTGTTTTACTTCAAGTATTCATTAATTTATTTGACAACTCATTATATTGGCTGAAAACAGTAAATGGAGAGCGCCGTATTAAAATTTCGATTGACGGAAACATGCAGCGACTTATCTTTTCCGATAACGGACCGGGAATAAAAGATGATGATGTAAACTATGTTTTTGAAGCCTTTTATTCTGGTAAAGGAGAAGAAGGCAGAGGTCTTGGTCTTTATATTGCGAGGCAGTTACTAGATAGATATGACTATTCAATCGACTTGGCAGAATTTTCTAAAGATAAAGTGTTGTGCGGAGCCAACTTTGTACTGGAATTTATAAAAGAGGACTAAAAATATGGATGTAGGAAAACTTTTTCAAGGAATTGCTGTTATCTTCGATGACGAAATTAATAACCCAACATCGACTATATCCACCATAAAGGAAATCATCCAATGTAAAAACATTCCTGTCGCGGTATATAACGAAATGCCACGACAGGAAATAATACCGTCGTTATCAAATGCTTCATTTGTGATACTTGATTGGGATTATACAAATGGCGAATTGGATGTTGGCGACGATGAACGTTTATCAATTCCGACCGAACTTAAAACAGAGCAGGACAAGAATTTAATTCAGTTTATTAGTGAACTTCTACGCATAGTATTTATTCCAGTGTTTATTTTTACATCAAAATCTGTGGATAGCATTAAAACAACATTACAGGATGCTAAGTTATGGAATGATGACAAGGAAAACAGAATCTTTATTAAGCAAAAAAATGATATTAATACGGAAGTCCAACTTTTTGGGGCAATAGAAGACTGGATTAAAGCAATGCCATCAGTTTATGTTCTTAAGGAGTGGGAAAAGAACATATCAAAAAGCAAAGATGCAATGTTTATAGAACTATACGGGTATTCGCCTAACTGGGTGAAAATTATTTGGGACATGCTTAAAGAAGATACCATAGAATACCATCGTGAATTTGGAGAATTCGTAACTAGAAATCTGAACAACCGAATTGGAACATATGAATTTGATGAAAAAATTATAGAGGCAAGAAGAGATAATATTTCTCCAGAAGAATTGAGACGTGTTGTAAAAGGTGAGCGTTATTTCGTTTATGATACACAGCCTAAACAAGCATACACAGGAGATTTGTTTAAAGATGGTAGAGATTATTACTTAAATATACGTGCTCAGTGCGATCTCTCACGCATGAATGAAAACAACAGTGCGTACAACCCTAAGTTGTATTGTATTAAAGGAAAGAAATTACGTAGTAACGATATTGTAACAGACGATATTAGAATGACAACAGAAGGGACTTTGAGCTTTGGCGTAAACAAAAGCTTTTCTTTAGATGAAATGCGCGAAAAATGTAAAGATAATGATGAACTTAAAAATTTTAATAAAAACTTCGCAAATTATCGGAACAACATTTTTTTCAGAAAGGGTACTTTTCTAGAAAGGAATGACAAGGTAATAGTAGGGTGTGTTGCCGACGAACAAGTGTTACAGTTCAATTTGGATATTAGTATAAAAGAATTTAATGACGTGAAGGATAAACGTATTGGTAGAATTCTCCCACCATATATAACACGGATCCAACAGAAATGTGCCCAGAATATGGTTCGCGAGGGAATTATGCCTACGCCAAAAGAATTGTTTATGAATTTTGAAGATTAAAGACTATATTCACGGGGCAGGATGAAAATCCTGCCCATTTTGATATATTACAATACTTTCAGATCGCGAATTTGTCAGGGCAGCGTGAAAAACAGAAATGCTTTTTTAGTGTGCTTTTAATAAGCTTAATCTTTGTAACCGCCATATCTCTTTTAAGGCTCCTTTGATTTCTTCTATATCTTCCTGATACACGTTTCCCGTAGCCTTGGCTCTCCTTGCAATCTAATTGATATTGACCCCGATTTTTTGAGGCTCTGCCATCATTTTCTTTATATCGCTGTGATCTACCTGAATGACATATCCGTCTATTGCCATTTTCCGAAGGTATGCTTCCATGTTACTTGTAGGCACCTGTTTCATTTTTTCTTCAATCAAGGTGCGTTCTTCTTTCGTTACACGAAATTTAATCTGCACATTTCTTTTTTTGTTATTCATAGGTGAATTTCCTTTCTGCTTTCATAGAGGGTTTGGGACACTTCCCCAGGGTCTGCCCCAACAGGCTTTAGCCTGCGAGGGTACAAGCAAAATTTCTGCCGCTGGAATTGCGAAAAATAGAGATTTTTTTGGAAAGGGTATCCCTTTCCTATGCTTGCTATTCCACTTATCCCTTAATCTCTACAACAAAGCAAATTCACTTTTTGCCAAAGATGGTAAAGAAAAAACGCTATAGTTTTATAACTGCAACGTTTCAAATCTTTTTCGTTCATTCCGTCGAGAGTGATATCTAATTGGTGTCGCTGAGCACTTGCGGCGACAGACTTTTGAAAAAAAGAATTGTTAACAAACATGTCTAATTCGGTAGCAAGTTTATAAGAAACTTGCAGGCCGGGGAACGTCTATGGATACGACAATAAGCTATGTGCTTACCCTATATTCGCGTGGTGTCTTTTTATACTGTTTTCTTAAAGGCTGCAGAAAAACTTGTATTGGCATATCCAAGTTTTTCTGCAATTTCGGCAATGGATAAACTATTGCCAGACAGCAAGACAAGCGAATGTTCTAATTTGCATTGTTGTATATATTTTCCAAGCGGAATGCCCTATACTTTTTTGAATAATTCTCGTAGCTTTGTTTGGCTCATGGCCGATATTTTACACAATTCTTCAATACTTGGAGGGCACATAGGTGTTTGCCGGATGACCTTACCCACATTTTTCAATATGTACAATTCCTTTTGAGAAATAGTGAGATAGGTATTTTCGTAATTATGTTGCTGTTTTAACCGGTGCCTTTGAGATATTAACGACAAGATTTCAAGAGTCTTACTTTCATAGTATACCGCTGATGTAACTCCCTCTATCATTTTCTCGCGTATCTGCATGAAAACCCTGGCTATTCCAGGGATATTATAATCTTTATACATCCACATACATCCACAAAAAAACATCTTCCAGCGAAAGGTCATTTTTAGGAAAATCTGTGGCGATCTTATCGAAATATTCTCCATAGATAAGAATTGAAACATAGCAAATTGGCGCCATAGCATCATAAAACATCCGTCCGCTGGCAGGTCTATTGAGATATAAATTAACATCATGCTAGATAATGGATTTTTCTTTCCATTTTGGATTAAAGTTACATTCCCGTTTTCTAAAAAATATAGTTTTATAATTTTGTGTCCAATTCGCGCAAGAAAGATATAGGTCTTCTCGCGAACTAATTTCGATTACGTCCCCTGTTCCTGTATTCTCTTTTGGATTGAGTTTAAGAAACTCTAACTTTTTTTATGACAAAAATAGACTCTTATTGCCATTACATATACTACATGTAGTAAGTTAAACGTTGGACTTTAATTAATAACATATATCTTCTATCAATGGTTCTCTTGCCTTTTTTATCTGGCAGTATATAATATATTCGATACGTAATAGTTTTTTAAACTATAGTATATACTTTAAAAGGAGGTTCTATTGATATGAACGGTTTGTTTATTGTCATCATTTCAGCGTTAGTATTCGTATTGGCATACCGTTTTTACGGTGCATTTATTGCTACCAAAGTACTTGCAGTAAACCAGTACAAAGTAACACCTGCATTCCGTTTTGAAGACGGACATGACTACGTGCCGACCAACAAATATGTTGTCTTCGGCCATCACTTTGCCGCTATCGCAGGCGCCGGGCCTTTGGTCGGTCCTGTCATTGCGGCGCAATTCGGTTATTTACCGGGTGCATTATGGATTCTTATCGGCGGTGTTTTGGCCGGTGCAGTCCATGATATGGTTATTCTTTTTGCATCTATGCGTTATGACGGCAAATCTATCGCAGAAATCGCTAAACATCAAATGGGTAGCGGTATCGGTTTAGTAACATCTCTTGCCGTACTTTTTCTTAATATCCTGGCAATGGCCGGTATGGCCGTTGTTATCGTAAATGCGTTGCATGATAGTCCTTGGGGTACCTTTACAATCGGCATGACTATCCCTATTGCTATATTTATAGGTATTTACATGCATTTTTTACGTCCCGGCAAAATTCGCGAAGGTACGATTATCGGGGTTATTCTTACATTGCTTGCAGTTGTCCTCGGACCTGCCGTTGCAGCAAGCCCGACGCTGGCCCCGTTCTTTACGATCAGTCCGTACGGTATCGGCGTTGCTCTCATTATATACGGCTTTGTTGCAGCCGCTCTTCCGGTATGGCTTCTGCTCGCTCCGCGTGACTATCTGTCCACGTATATGAAAATAGGTACTATCGGAGCCTTGGCACTTGGGATTATCATTGTTATGCCGACTATTCAAATGCCGGCAGTCACGCAATTTGTTTCCGGCGGCGGCCCTGTTATCACCGGTCCCGTTATTCCATATATTTTTATTACTATTGCCTGTGGTGCAATCTCAGGCTTCCACTGTATGATCAGTACGGGTACAACCCCGAAGATGTTGATGAATGAACGCTCCATCCTTCCTGTCGGTTACGGCGCTATGCTTACGGAATGCTTCGTCGGCATGATGGCTTTAATCGCCGCAACCAGCTTAATTCCTAATGATTACTTCGCAATCAACTCGACGGCTGAACACTTTGCGGCACTCAATATCCCTGTTGTAGACTTGCCGCAGCTCAGCCATATGGTTGGCGAAGACGTTTCTCATCGTCCCGGCGGTGCAGTATCTTTAGCCGTCGGTATGGCATTTATCTTCTCCAGTATCCCCGGCCTGGACCATCTAATGAACTATTGGTACCATTTCTGTATCATGTTTGAAGCGTTGTTCATCATGACAATCCTTGATGCAGGTACTCGTGTAGGCCGCTACATGCTGCAGGAGCTGATCGGTCGTGCTTTCCCGAAATTTGCAGATCCTCATTGGCTCCCCGGTGCATTAATTGCTTCCGCTCTCATCTCCGGTGCTTGGGGGTATATTGTACTGCGCGGCAATTTGTCAACTATTTGGCCGATTTTCGGCGTATCCAATCAGTTGCTTGCAATCATTACTCTCGCCGTTTCATCTGTTGTTATCTGCAACATGGGTAAAGTTCGTTACCTCTGGGTAACGGTTATTCCTTGGGTCTTTTTAACAGTAGTTATCTTTTACGCAGATTTCCTTAATATGTTTGAAATCTACTTACCCAAGGGTGAATGGCTGCTTTTCTCCGTATCAGCAATCATGGCGATCTTTGTTATTATTATCAGTGTTGCCTCCATTAAGAAGTGCATCTATCTTGCCAAGACGATTCCTACCAGCTACGATACGTCTACATCCGTAGAAGAAACGGAATTGAAACGATTGAAGGAACTCGAACTCACCGATCCCGCTGCAAAGCGCTTTGACGAACAGACGGTTCAGGTTCATTAATTTATTGTACTGCTTGTTTTTCTGTTATAAAGGCCGATCTCATTATGGGTCGGCCTTTTATAAATGTATTTTTCCGAAAGCAGAGGCTATGCAGATGGATGAAATGAAATCCGACATCTGTAATGACTGTCCGAGAAATTGTAATACGGAACGCTCATTTTACGCGGATGCTAAATCACTTAAAACAGGTTATTGCGGCAAGGCTTTTCAGCCGATAGTTGCCAGAGCGGCGTTGCACAGATGGGAGGAACCCTGCATCAGCGGCACAAGAGGATCGGGAACGGTCTTTTTCGGCGGCTGTAATTTGCGCTGTATATTTTGCCAGAATGACGTCATCAGTCAGCATGAATGCGGGATTGCCGTAACTGTTACAGAACTGAAGAATATATATCATCGTTTGATTACTCAAGGAGCCCATAATATTAATCTTGTCACGCCCAGTCACTATATTCGTGCCGTAGAGGCCAGCCTTGACGAGAAAATACCTGTCCCGGTAATTTATAATTGCGGGGGCTACGAGAAACCGGAAACGCTTCAACGCCTTAAAGGGAAAGTCCAAATTTGGTTGCCTGACTTAAAATATATTAGTTCGACATTATCCTCTCGTTACAGTAATGCCTACGATTACGATAAAGTAGCAAAAAAAGCAATCCTTACCATGTACGACCAGGTCGGTGATTACGAAATGAATGATGACGGGATCTTGCAAAAAGGTGTAATTATTCGTCATCTTATCTTACCGAATGCCATAGACAACTCAAAGCGGATTATTGATTGGGTAGAAAATCATTTCTCTGAAGGACAAGTCCTGTTTAGCCTTATGCGTCAATACATTCCTTGCGGCAAAACCGTATTATATCCTGAAATTAACCGCCCTTTAACAACGGCCGAGTATGATGAAGTAGAATCTTATCTTTTTAACAGCACAATTGAAGACGGTTTTGTACAGGAAACAGGCTGTGCCGACGACACCTTTATTCCGGTCTTTGACGGAACCGGCGTAAAAGAACATTTAATCTAAAAGGCAAAAGCAGGCCCGTCCCCTGCAGGTTTCGATCCCTGGAAAGTTCTATTCCCGATTCACAGCACTAAATAAATAGTCTTACATATTTTATAATCAATAAAATATGTATCCGGAAGACGTGAACGGAAGGAAATGATTTCACCAAATGCCATTTCCGGGATTTCATAAAAACTGTCAAAATATAGTCAGAAAATATTTACAAGTACAAAGAGCCAAGTTCTCTCCGCGTTTAAAATCAAGAGAAAAAACTTGGCTCTTTGTCCGTCTGGAAAAATACAAGTAAAATAAGGCGGAAATTCATGTTGTTACCGCCCGCATTATAATAAGAAAATTCCCCTAATTACCGGTACTATATAAGGCGCGTAAAGCATTTCGACAAAACCGAAGACGATTAAACCGATGACAGCCCCGACAATAGTCCCGTTAATACGTATCCACGCCAGATCTTCGCCGACCTTGCTTTCCAGGAATTCATTAAATTTCTTCTTATCAAAACCCGATAACACTTCCTTCACGGCAACACCGATGAGTGCATGTTCGTTCTCCAAAACAATTTCTACACAGCGGCGAATCTGATCGTCAAGCCACTGTTTGATTTCAGGATGCTCACTGCAATATTCCAGATAATTCATGAATTCGCGTTCTAACAAATCTTGAAGTTTTTTCTTGCCAACAGGTCCTGTCGTAAAATAGCTTTGGCTCGTACGCTGTGTGGCGATGAACCATTTTTCAACAGGCAATAAATTAACAAAATGATCCTGCCAGCTCTGAACAGTATATGTAAGCTGCCCGTTCATCGAATAAAGCTGCATTTCTAATTTACGGCAAAGCCATTGTCGTTCAGCAGGACCGGCATGTTCCCACCGCTCCAGCCAAACAATAAGCCCTTTCTGCACGTCTGCGGCAATCCTATTCATATCTACCATACCCGTAAATTTATTAAGCATAACAATGACATGGGGCGTTGTTTTCGACTCATTCAACCATTCTTGTAACGATTCGACAAGAAGCTGTTTAAAGGCATCCGTCCGCACACATGTTTTAAGAAGACCGATAAAATCTTCAAGCATCTTGCTGTCTTTATCTTCCAGCATATTAATAATACGATCCTGGAGAAACGTTACCAACGGTTGCCGTTTCAAATAATCACGAATGTGGACGATAATATTTTCCTGTATATCTGTTTTGTGCGTATATGTATATATCTGCTGAGCACTTTCGAAGAGAAGGTTGCGAAATCGTTCACGTCCTTCTTTTGTCTGCAACCAATCCGTAAATTTATCAACAAAAGAAATCTTATAAAGCTTATCTTTCCAAATATAAGGTTGCAACAATTTTTCTGAAACGATACGTGTCATTCCGTCAATAATCTGATTTCGATGTACATGAACTAATTCCGTGTGATAAGGGAAGCCCAACGGCTTATCAAAGAGAGCCGTTACGGCAAACCAGTCGGCAATGCCCCCGATAAGAGCGGACTGCAACACAAAGAAGACCAGCTTCAACTCCACTGATAATTCATGCGTCGACCACCAGAAAAAAATAACAAAAAATGCCAAGAAGGATAAAGCAAGAATTAAATTCGCCCGTTGACGATAATTCATGCTACCAACCTCCTTTCAAAGCATACATGGCAAAAAAAATAGCCGTGCCTAAAGCCCCCCCGACAAGGGAGCCATTAATGCGAATCATTTGTAAGTCATACCAAACATTGGATTCAAGTTGTTTAGCCAATTCATAACTGTCATAACGGAGAATTTCCTGCTCCGCCGTTGTTCCGAACCATTCTTGAAGCCGTTTTAATTCCTTGGCGGCAATAGCCAAAATATAACGATTTAATTGATCAACCTGATCAGGACTTGTTCTCCACGCTTCCAGCTTTTCAATAGCATAAGAAGCGGCAGAATAACAAACACGACTTTGCCGTTCTTCATCAAGTACATAGCGTTGCCATGCTTCCTTCATATCAGGGCGAGAAATAATATGTTTGTAAAAACGGATTTTATACGCTTCCACTCGTTCTTGCCATATCTCATTATGCTCCAATCGATCCGCTTGGGCCCAAATAAATTGTATTGCCCGTTCCCGTTCAAGTGTATCCGGTTCTTTAGCCCGTTCCAATGCCTCCAAAATTTTCCTTTGAATTCCGGCCGCTACATTGACAGGTCTGAATACATCGCTTGCCAAAGCCGCTTTAACGACAAGGGCATAGACAAAATTACGACGTTCATACTGGCGCAATGATTCTGTATAGATATCTGCTATATACGAATGCATTGTTTTACTCTTGACCATTTTCTCAAGCGATAAAATAGAAAAGTCCAGAAAAGCCGCTCCCGATTCGCCGGCAAGGCCGGTTTTCATAGCTTTACCCATCATTGGAGCAATATGGATACGTTCGATAGCGCCTTCTCCATAGCGTGAGAACGCTTCGACAATAGAGCGCAAATCGACGGTATACAGGAAGGTATTTAAAATCTGGCCCAAAACGCGTTCAGCTGAATGAAAGCCCTCTTTACTCTGTAAATAGGTCAGACTCGCTTCTAAAACGGGATGATTCTTTAAAACTGAATACATATTTGATACCGTAAGGATTTCACTTTCAATCATATGACGCGCCGTTTCGGCGATGCGCTCCTTGCTTTTCGGTATGAGTTCCGTTTTAAAAGAAATACCCAGCGGTTTATGAAACAGTGCGGTCACAGCATACCAATCGGCAAGGCCGCCGATAAGGGCGGCTGCGCTTAAATGAGACAATAACCCGCCCCAAAAAAAGTCCTCAAAAGGAAAAGAAAACAATACGCACAAAGCTGCTATAATCAAAATATAGTCGGCAATATGTGTACGTTTTTTTTGCTGTGCTTCTCGTGCCATTATATCCTCCTCAAAGGTCGAGCATGTGTAAAGGCATATTTAAAAAGTCTGTTTATCTCCATTTACCTGTGGAATCCATAAAGGAACGGTATTATGCCTTGCTTTAAACTCCCGTGACGGTACCCAAGGCGTGCCGAAATAATGCATGGGAATAAGGGCCGTCCGTATAGCAACTGTATCGGCAAAAGCAGTAACTCCCCATTCTCGAACCCGTCCCAAGCGAGCGTCGACAGGGAAAAAAGCAATGTCCGTAACTAACCCGGTAAGGCGGTGTAATTCTTGTGCAAACATATTGTCTGCTTCCCTTTTATTTTCTTCCGTATCGCCATCCCAGTGCCACCAGTTCAAATCTCCCGCATGGAAAATAATCTTTTCGTCCGTTTTCACAAGGAAAGAGCCGCCTTCATCAGTCGATCCATACTGTGTCACTTCCACATCATTTACGCTGACAGTAGTGTAAACGGCCATTGATATGCGCTGTTCTTCCGATCCGCCCGTAAAAGGAACATTCTCATTATATATATAATAAGCCGTATGACAAGCAAAATCGCCAATATGCGGATTAAAGTGATCACTATGATTGTGACTGACAAAAAACCAGAACGGTTTATCCGTCTTAGCCGCTTTATCTACTATACCGGAAGGGTCTTTATAATAATCAAACACGAGAATTTTCGTATCCGTTTCTACGACAAAACCGCTGTGATTTAAATAATATACAGTCAGCGACATTCTATGTTCTCCTTATTAAATCCCTAGTACCTAGTCTTATTATTATATTATAACACAAGTTTTTCCAATTTACGGCATATTTTCAGTTTATTTATACTTGGGCATATACTCCCGCAACAGCCTCTTTAAAAACGTAATGAGGACAGTTATATGCTGCATGTCAGTCACAGGTAACACCTTCAAAACACCGAATCAGAAGAGAAAATTCCTTTTAAAGGCAAAAAAATAAGGTCGTACCGACAACAGACCCGATAACGACACCACAGAACCAATAATATCAGTTGAGTAAGGTTACCCAAAAATAAATCTGGACGAGGTCAATATTTTCCGATATATCCGCCGTCGCATTGATAGTAAAACTCTCATCACACATAGTTATATATAAGATAAGGTGTTTTCCAGCCTTTATTTTTATATTTACCGAGCATTGCAATCTCCCCTCCAAAAGGTGCCGCCCGTTACCCATTAACGTCATAATGAGTGCCCCGAGTGGATTAAAAGAGCTGGAAAGAATTGTAACTGTAATAAATTCCATAAATTCCGCAAAAATGAGAAGGCACATCATGACCGGATAAACAAGGGATACCCCAGAGATACTGTAAATAAGCCATACGAAAGGCCTATAAAGAAACCCCGCACAAATGGAAATTACCAGAGAAAATGCATAATGAAACACTTTTTAGCCGTATTTGAACCCACAGATGACACATCCTTTCAGATTGCGTGTTCAAATTATACTACATCAAGATAAAATCAATAAAGCTACAGTCTTATATATAAATTTTATCAGCCCTTTCTTGACAAACCGCACTAATCAAGTTAAGATATCATTAATTTTAAAAGATTAATGCAATGACCAAAACAAGTAGGCATACGACGGTCATACAGAGAGTATCGGTCAGCGGCTGAAAGCCGATACAGCAGCCACAGTATGTTGAATGCCTTTGGGAGCAGAGAAATTGAACTTCAGTAGATTTCTCCGTGTAGCTTACGTTACAAGGTTACAAGAGGCAATCGGAATTTTCGATTGCAATCAGAGTGGAACCACGGACCACCGTCTCTGTTGACGGTTGGTCTTTTTTTATACTCCAATCGGAGGAGGTATCCCGTCGTGTTTAAACGACTATGTAAAGATATTCAAGTAATTAAAGATAGAGATCCGGCAGCACGCAATATTGCAGAAATTTTGCTTTGTTACTCAGGACTGCACGCCATTTGGGCTCATCGTCTGTCTCATTTCTTTTACACCCATAAATGGTTCGTAACGGCCCGTATCATTTCCAGTATTGCCCGTTTTTTCACGGGTATAGAAATTCACCCGGGTGCACAAATCGGCGAAGGGCTGTTCATTGATCATGGCATAGGTATCGTCATCGGCGAAACAACAGTCATCGGCTGTAATGTGTCTCTCTATCAGGGAGTCACCCTGGGCGGGACGGGTAAAGAGAAAGGCAAACGTCACCCTACTTTAGAAGATTATGTTGTCGTTGCCAGCGGTGCCAAAGTTCTCGGTTCTTTTACAGTCGGTAAAGGCGCTAAAATCGGAGCCGGTTCCGTCGTCTTAAGGGAAGTACCGCCTTACTCGACAGTTGTCGGAATCCCCGGTCATGTCGTTGTTCAACACGGTAAGCGAATACGTCACAAATTGACGGAACAAGACATTGACCTGAACCATGATCATCTTCCCGACCCATTAGAAGATGAAATTAAAGAATTAAGACAACAGATTGCCTTTCTGCAAAAACGCCTTGATGCTATAGATCCATATGACAGAACGCATATGCATAAGATTTCCAATCATAATTAAGCGGGCTACACTATACCGTAATAAAGGAAAGGAGCAATATAATGAATTGCACTAAAACAAGAATTTATCCGAACCGATGTTGCCACTTTACTCCACAAAAACAGTAAAATCACTTATATTTTATACAAAGGAGCTGCTCATCATGATAAATATATACAAATCCACATTAGAGTTTATAGGCCATACACCTCTACTCGAACCTGTTCATTACACTGAAGCAACAGGTATAAAGGCAACTGTACTCGTGAAATTAGAAGCATTTAATCCCTCCGGGTCCGTCAAAGACCGTATCGCCAAAGGTATGATTGAAGCTGCCGAAAAAGAAGGGAAATTAAAACCCGGTTCTGTTATTATCGAACCGACAAGCGGCAATACCGGTATCGGTTTGGCGGCTGTTGCAGCCGTAAAAGGATACCGAATTATTCTAACAATGCCCGAAACAATGTCTATTGAACGCCGTAATCTTATGGCCGCATACGGTGCGGAAATCATACTCACGCCGGGAAAAACAGGTATGCAAGGTGCAGTCGATAAAGCAAACGAATTGGCGGAAGAAATTCCCGGCTCCTTCATTCCCGGCCAATTCACGAATCCCGTTAATCCGCAGATACACTTTGAAACAACCGGTCCCGAAATCTACGAAGATACGGCCGGCACTGTCGATATCTTTCTTGCCGGCATAGGTACGGGCGGTACTCTTTCCGGCACAGGCAAATATTTAAAGAGCAAAAAACCAAGCATTAAGGTCGTTGCTGTCGAGCCGGCAGATTCTCCCCTCCTTTCTGAAGGCCATGCAGGACCTCACAAAATTCAAGGCATCGGGGCAAACTTTGTTCCTGAAACGCTGAATACCGAAATTTATGATGAGATATTTTCCGTAACCAACGACGCGGCTTTTAAAACGGCACAAATATTCACTAAAACAGAAGGCTTACTCATCGGCATTTCAAGCGGTGCAGCTCTCTACGCGGCGACGGAGCTGGCAAAACGTCCGGAAAATGAAGGTAAAACCGTTGTTGTTATTCTTCCTGATAATGGTGACCGCTATCTCACAACACCGGGGTTCATTGCCGAATAAGAATAATAAAGTGGCTACAATAAAATTATCCACTTTGTCGGTCAGTACCGATTAAGCAATTTCTTCAAATCGGCATTCTACCGAATCTGTCCCTTTTATTTTGGTTTTGATTTATTTAATATATTCTAAGTGTGACATAAAACTGCCGGGAATTTAGCAGTAACTATTTATTTGACAACATCATTCTATTGCATCAGAGTAGGGGGCGGGACAATCTCCGGCAGGATAATATTCAGCGCAACCCTTCTGATAATATCATTACCGTACTTGTATAGTCTCTTCTCCATATTTACGGAGATTGCTTTTTATAAAGCCCCTGTCCGTACAACCAAAATCTGCTACTGTATTCGTAAATTTATTTAACCTTGTAAACAGCCCCTTCAAAAATTGAACGATTGTCGTTCAATTTTTGAAGGGGCTGTTTACAAGAATATCTTTCTTTATATGTTGGTATTTTCCATTGCTTTTTCCAAAATAAATCTTCCATTTGTAAAAAGGAGTTCTTTCTTCCGGCGCGGCCACCTTTTTATTTGCCACTCCCAATGCATGGCCGCATGCTTACTCGGAAAAGCTTTGCTCCACACAAGCTCAACGGGCAGACGTGATCTTGTATACTTGGCTCCTCTGCCGTGGTTATGCATAACCAAACGTTTCTCCACGTCTGCCGTATATCCCGTATAGAATGTATTATCCACGCAACGAAGCATATATGTGTAATAATACATCTGCGTTTAGAGACTGTCCGTAATGGAGAGAGATTCCAAAACAACATCGTTCAACGGTCTATCTGCACTGTTTGTCTTAACCTTGCTGATTCTTTCAACAACATCATAGTTTTCTATAACTTTGCCGAAAATAGAGTGATGATTTTGCAGCCACGGTGTCGGTATCACGGTAATGAAAAACTGAGAGCGGCCCGTATTGGGCCCTGCATTAGCCATTGCAAGAATACCCGGCTCCGCAAAAGTAAGTCCCGGCGCGAATTCGTCAGGAATCATGTTATTAGAGCCTCCAAAGCCTGTGCCTTCCGGATCGCCGCCTTGGATCATGAAATCTTTAATAACACGGTGGAAAATCGTACCGTCATAGAATTTATTATCGGCCAATTTTTTAAAATTATCTACTGTAATCGGTGATTTATCAGCAAACAATTCAACCGTAAAATCGCCTTCACTTGTCTTAAAATGCGCATATAATGTATCTGCCATATTTCTTTTCTCTCCTCTTGGTCTGCTGTCCTTCTCAGGGCAGGAATAAAATGGGATTTGTCGGTACTCCGTTTATGCGTACTTCATAGTGAACATGCGGGCCTGTGCTATTACCGGTACTTCCGGCAAGGGCAATGATATCCCCCGTTTTAACCTCTTGCCCTTCCACGACGAGAAGCATTGAGTTATGACCGTAACGTGTCACCATACTGTTCCCATGATCAACTTCAACAAGGTTTCCGTATCCCGAGACCCAGCCGGCCTGAGATATTTTACCGCTTGCCGTCGATCGTACGGGAGTACCGTAATCAACACCGATATCTATCCCTTCATGAAAGGTGCTGGCACCCGTCATAGGACTGGAGCGATATCCGAACTGAGATGTAATCGCGCCGGTTACAGGCCAAATGGACGGATACGTGGAAGTATTGTATTTTCCGGCTGATTGTTGCATGTGTACGACTTGCTGCCCCGCTGTATCACTAAGAACCGTCTTCAATGTTATAAAACTGATGATGCGGGCATTGCTCTTCGTTTCTAAACGAGAGGCAGCGTGCAGTAATTTATTATAGCCGGCATGCGACAAATCTTCATTCTTCTTACGTTGGCCTGCTACGCTGCCGTCACCTTTTGGGGATTCACCGGCGCCTGCGCCTTTAACCATCTGCCGAAGTTCCTGGTCAAGAGAATCCATTTTATCCATTTTTTCTTGTAGCGATGTTGTTTTATCCCGCAATAATTCGAGCTGCTGTTGATGTAACTCTTCCTGTTGCCGCATCGAATTATAGGCTACAATGCCGTAAACAGCACCAATAACAGCGATTGTACCAACAACCGCCCCTGCAAGAATTACCCTTTTATATTTCTTGTATTGTTCCGGTGAAATAACAACCGGTTCATCCGGAGCTTTCATTTGTTCCGCATAAAGCATTTTAATGAAAGCAATCCGTTCCCGTATTATTTCACACAAAAGTAACGCTTTATCTCGTATATTCAAAAAATCGCCTTCCTATCCTTTCTGAACGGGACTGATTATTCCCGTATAATGCAGCGCATTTCTGAGGCTTTCCTTTTCTTCTTCGCTCATACTGTAAAGACATTTTCCGTCTACAACAGGTTTGGCAAAAATACGCGATTCATTACGACCATATACACTGGATAAACAAAACCCGTTATTTTTACCATCAAGGAGTGTAAAGGCAAAACTCAAGTTATTACCTATATTATCAAAAGCATTATATTTTACGAAGCCGATTTTACAAAAACATTGATTTTGCATGAATAAAATGGTTTCTTGTGCAGTCCGCATCGTTTCCAATGTACTCCGTACTTCATGCAGACTTGCTACATCCGCATGAAGCTTTTTTTCCAGGCTCTGACCGATTTCATCCTGCATAAAGAAAGCATATTTCTTCTGCAGTTTAACAACACGATAATTCAAGAAGCCGATATATATCAGCAAGAGCAAAAACAGACCGCCTGCGACACAGACAGCTATAAAATTAAAAAGCTGCATGTTCAATCCGTCAAACATGATATCCTCCTGCTATGTATACGCTAATCTTTGATAAAGAGATTTTCATAATTCATCGTCATACAGTAAATTTCATTGTCTCATCCGGACGGTTTTTCTCGTTTTCCTCTGTAAGAAGGGCTAAGAGTCGTTCAAATTCCGCTTCTGATGAGAAAGAGATCTCGATTTTCCCTGTATTTCCCTTTTGAATACGGATGGCAACATTCGTTCCTAAGCGCATTTTCAAACGATCTTGCAAATCTTCTATATATGTATCGACACCCTTCGTAACCGTTTTTTTCTTGCCTTTCAAAAGGTGCTTCACCAAAGTTTCCGCCTGACGCGCACTCAAATCGGTCGCAACAATACGCTGAGCAACTTTCTCCTGTACTTCAGGTGATTTTAACTGTAAAAGAGGTCGCGCCTGTCCCATTGTTAAAGCTCCGTTCTCAATAAGTTTCCGCACAGGCGGAGCAAGAGACAAGAGGCGCATTATATTGGCAACGTGAGAACGACTTTTCCCGACTTTTGCAGCCAATTCATCTTGTTTCCAATTATTCATATCAATAAGGAGCTTATATGCTGCCGCTTCTTCAATCACATTCAAATTTTCGCGCTGGATGTTCTCAATAAGAGATATCTCTGTAGCCTTGGTATCTTCATAGGTCCGAATAAGAGCGGGGATTTCTTTTAACCCAGCACGCTGTGACGCACGCCAACGTCGCTCGCCGGCAATCAGTTCATACGTTTTATCAGCGAGCGGACGTACAACAATTGGTTGTACAACACCGTAACGCCGAATGGAATCCGCCAAGGCTTGCAATGCTTCTTCATCAAAAATCTGACGGGCCTGTCGCGGGTTAGCCGTGATAGATGTGACGGCAAGCAACGTTATGCCTTCAATTGAAGATATCTCTCTTTTCTGATCTAAGCCGAGAGACCCTAGTCCTCTGCCTAAACCGGCCTTTTTAGCCGACACGCTCAATCACCTCTTTCGCCACTTTCCTGTATACTGTAGCTCCCTTGGAATGCGGGTCATAGGTTATAATCGGTTCACCATAGCTGGGAGCTTCTCCAAGGCGTACATTGCGAGGAATAATTGTCCTAAAGACTTGATCGCCAAAGTATTTCTTCACTTCTTCCGCTACCTGCAAAGACAGGTTAGTCCTGCCATCATACATAGTCAGTAAAAGACCGAGAACAGCAAGATTCGCATTCATATCCAAGGCTACAGCCTGCACCGTCTCCGTCAGCTGTGCCAGCCCTTCAAGCGCATAAAATTCACATTGAACGGGAATAAGAACCGAGTCGGCTGCCACAAGTGCATTGATTGTCAGTAAATCAAGAGACGGAGGACAATCAATGAGAATATAATCGAAAGCCCTTCCGCGTGTCGTTCTTACATTAATCAAAGCTTTTCTCAACGCGCTTTCCCGTTCTTCCATCGCCACGAGCTCCACAGTCGCACCGGCCAGATCCATTGTCGCAGGAGCAATAAAAAGTTTTTTTACAGCTGTTTCCGCGATGACATCATTCATATCCATAGTACCGATAAGACTATCATATGTACCGCCTTGAAGAGTGTGTTTATCAATACCAAGACCACTTGTCGCATTGCCCTGAGGATCAAGGTCGACCAAAAGAGTGTGTTTGCCTGCCTCTGCCAGACAGGCGCTTAAATTAACGGCTGTCGTTGTTTTTCCTACACCGCCCTTTTGATTTGTAACGGCTATAACCTTAGCCACCGGACTCACCTCGTCGTATAAAATAGTGCGGGACAATACTCCCATAGTCTATCGTATAGTATAGCATAAAGACGCGTTTTATACGACAGAAATTATTAGTCCCCACATCTCTATCGCCGCAATTATTACAGTGTTATAATGATAAGGAATTATATTAATTAGTGCGAAAGGGATACTATAAATGACAAAAACAGCCTTGCATATAGATGAAATAAAAAAGGAAAAAATTATCCACTACGGTATACAGCGTAATATATCTGAAATGGACGGCACCGCTATTGATAAGGCAATCACCTGTATTCTCGATTTTGCGGAACCCCGAGGCCTTTATGAAGAACTCCCATATGATATACCGTCTCATACCTTTTTAGGTAGACAGCCCTTCGGTGTCGAAGGGGTACAGATCCTGCCGTTCCTTAAGCAAGCAGAAATAATCGTTGCTATGACGGCAACTCTAGGAAAAAAAGTAGATGCTGCCATAGATAATCTCTTCCTAGAGCAAAAGTTCACCGAAGGCATGATTCTTGACTGCACAGCAGCAGCGGCATTAGAATCTCTTCTGAATAAGCTGACTGAAATTATTGATATTACTTACTCTCGTGATGAATTGAAAACTGCATGGCGAGTTTGCCCGGGAGAAGGAGATTTCCCTCTGAGCCAGCAAGTGTCAATTCTCACGGCACTTGATTCCGCTAAGATAGGTATCACCGTTTCAAAAAGCCGTATGATTGAACCGCGTAAAACGATAACGGCTCTTTCAGGACTTAGTTCTCTCCAAAAGATGTGTAACGGCTCTTGCGGCGGTTGCTCCATGTCGGGACATTGCGGTGATGAAGACGATATATAGAAGTGCTCTCTAACCGTATAAAATCGGGAATAAGGAACTTACCTTGCTTTGCTTACCATCTTTTATAAACCAAGAGTCGTTTTTTCTTTGGTCATATAACCGCAGAAAAAACGACTCTTGGTTTATAAACGCATTCAAAAAGCCCCTGAACCCAATTCATTTACTTAGAGCTATTTAATTATCGTTTTTTATTGCTTAGAAAACATCATGTAAAACAATAGTCTGCGCACGATCAGGACCGACTGAAACAATCCCCAAAGGCACACCGACAAGCTGACTGATGCGTTCTACATAATAACGAGCATTTTCCGGTAATTCTTCATATGTCCGGCAACCGGAAATATCAGATTTCCAACCGGGTAATTCTTCATAAACCGGTTCCACATTCTGTAGTACATCAAGGCTTTCAGGATATTCCTGCAATTCCTTACCCTTATATATATAGCCTTTACAAAGACTAATATTATCAAAGCCATCAAGAATATCAAGCCGTGTAATGGCAAGATAATCAAGACTGTTCAACATTGCCGCATACCGCACAACAGTCGAATCAAACCAACCGCAACGACGACAACGGCCTGTTACGGTACCGAATTCATGACCTGTCCGGCGAAGATATTCACCGACTTCATTTACCTGTTCTGCAGGAAAAGGGCCCGCACCGACACGCGTTGTATACGCCTTGACAACACCGATTATGTTCTGCATCCTACGCGGACCGACACCGGAACCGACACACGCACCACCGGCTGTAGGATTAGAGCTGGTAACGAACGGATATGTCCCGTGATCCAAATCAAGCATCGTTGCCTGGGCTCCTTCAAAAAGAACTTTTTTCCCTTGTTCAATATACAGATTTGCCGAATATTCCGTATCTTTTACATATCCACGAATACGTTCGGCAAAAACAAGATATCTCTGCAAGATTTCATCATAATCAAATCCTTTACAATTATAATAAGTTTTAAAGAGCCGATTTTTCAACTCCAAATTAAGTTTCAACTTTTGACGGAATATCTTTTCATCCATCAAATCACCGATACGAATGCCCATGCGATTCACTTTATCTGCATAACAAGGGCCGATACCATTTCGCGTTGTACCGATTTGATTATCACCCCTCAATTTTTCATCTTCTTCATCAATCCGAATATGATATGGCATAATGACATGAGCACGCGTAGATATTTCAAGCTTACTGATTTGTATGCCTTTTTTTACCATGCCGTCGATTTCTTCTATTAATACTCCCGGATTTACAACAACACCGTTACCAATAATACACGTCTTATCAGAAAATAAAATTCCCGACGGTAACAGACGAAGCGCAAATGACTGACCGTCTGCGACGACGGTATGACCTGCATTATTACCTCCCTGAGAGCGAATAACTACGTCAGCCTGTTGCGCTAAATAATCAACAATCTTACCTTTACCTTCATCACCCCATTGGGTTCCGAGTACCATAGCAGTTGCCATCTATTCAACATCCCTTCGCGCGCATAAATCACTTAACAAATACTTACATTATACACGAAAGGCCGCTATATGCCTATCGAATTTAATCATCCCGATTTGATAAATTCCTAATATAAAAGGGTATAATTATAGACATAATAATATATTAGCATTTTCAATATTTTTACGTTATAATGAGAAAATATATTGTTATAAAATACTTGCGGTCTAAGGAGAGAGTATAATTATGTTATTTGATAAAACTCAAATCGGCGGTATTGATGCGACGTGCCGTATCATTCGTTCTGCCACCTTTGAGGGCATGGCCGATATCAACGGGTATCCGACAGAACGGCTATTTCAAAACTATGAAACCTTGGCCGACGGCGGAAGCGGCATCATCATTACAGGTATGATGGCGGTCAGTCCGATGGAACCGTATCAACACTGTCAAATTCGCATCAGTTCTGATGATTGTATCAGGCCGTTACAGAAATTAACCGCTCACGTTCATGATCATGGCGGTAAAATAATCGCTCAATTGGTTATTATGGGTTCGGCTATCGCATTGCCGGAAGGGGACGGTATGCTTATCAGCCCCAGCGGTATTCCCGAAAAAGTCGTTATCACAGAAAGCCCTTTGCATGTTTTGCAGCCAGATGAAATCGAACAACTGGTCCGACAAATGACTGCAGCCGTTGTCCGCGCAAAAAAAGCCGGCTACGACGGGATTCAAATTCATGGCGCTCACGGCTATTTAGCAAGTAAATTTCTCACTCCTTATTTTAATAAACGCACAGACAAGTACGGCGGTTCTCTGGAAAACAGGGCACGTTTCCTCCTGGAATGTATTCGTGCGGCTCGTGAAGCCGTCGGTCCGTATTTTCCTATGTGGCTCAAATTGAATAGTGCCGACTATATGGAAGAAGGCAGTATGACCTTTGAAGAAAGCAAAAAGGTCATGACATGGGCCGTAAAAGCCGGTATCAATGCCATTGAAATCAGCGGCGGCAATACGGCCTCTTTACCGCGTCAAGGACCGATCCGCGCTATTCGCCGTACAAAGGAACCGATGTACTTCGCCTCATATGCCGCCGATGCCGCCGCCTGTCTTAAAAGCAAAGTCGATATCGGTGTAGTCGGCGGTTTCCGTAACGTTACGGATATGGAACAATGTCTGCAAACAACAAATATTTCATTTATTTCTTTAAGCCGTCCCTTACTCCGTGAACCGGATTTACCCAACCGCTGGCGAAAAGGAGATAAAGCCCCTGCACTCTGTATTTCTTGTTCCCGCTGCTTTAAAGCGGAGAATGTAAACTGTATTTTTAACGAAAAGAAAGACTAGCAAAACTTTTCCTGCCCCTATATAATGTAATAACATATAAACTATTTGCATATATCATAGAGGAGGTCCGTCCATGGCGGTCGTATTGGCCATTATTACATTACTTCTAATGGTAACCGTAATAATACTCTCCATCCCGTTCCATTATACCGTATACGGCCATATTGGCGATCCCTTTTCAGGAAAATTTACAGTATCTTGGTCAGGGCGGGCTTTTTTATTTTCTTACTCCTATACTTACGGCAAGCGACCTATTAAAGAGCGCTATATCCGCTGGCATACGGCAAAAAAAAGTGAGACTTTAAAAACCGCTCCAGAAAACTCAACAGGAAGAACACTTACTGTTCCAGATAATAAAGCAGAAACCGTACAAATCGAAGTTGCTGTAAAAGAAACTTTAGAGCGGGATTACACACAAAAAAATATTGAATCCGCCACTGTAAAAGAACGATTTCCTTGGCGACATTTTATCTTAACTCAAGATTTCATAACTCTCTTTCTTGTTTTTTTCCATAAAATAATCTCGCACTCATGTATCCGAAAACTTACGCTCACCGGCACAATCGGCCTGAGCGAACCGCATGAAACCGGCATGCTTGCAGGCTGGCTATACGCTTTTATGGCAAAATATATACGTAACTTATCTTTTAATTATTCAAACGAAGAATATAACGTGCATTGCACACTATCAGGCCGAATCATCCCCCTTGTCTTAATTTATTATACGCTTTCCTTTATACTGACAAAGGAAGTGCGAACATTATATAAAGAATACATCATTTTCAGAAGAGGGCAGAAGAATGGACAACAATTACACCAGGAATAATCTCGAAACTATTTTTAAAAGCTTTCAGGATATGATTAAAGTTGAAACCGTCGTTGGTGAGGCCGTTCACATCGGCGATGCAATTCTCGTCCCTTTTGTCGATGTTACCTTCGGCTTCGGCTCAGGAGGAACGAACGGTAAAGGTGATTCCGCCTGTGCCAGTGCCGGCAGCGGCGGCGGCGCGAAAATGGAGCCGACGGCTATTCTGGTTATCAAAGGTGAGCGGGTAGAAATGTTTTCTATCAAGCAAGACGGATATCATGCATCAGGCTTTGAAAAGCTTATTGCCATGGCTCCCGAAATTATTGATAAGATGAAAAAAGATAAGTATATTTATATTAACGATGAAGGAGACCCCGACAAAGATACCGACACGGAGCCGAAAAATAATGAAGTATAATAATATAAATCTACTATTTCGTCACAATATAAGCCATTCCATTGTGTTTTCAGGCTATTTTTGCTATAATGAACTGGTGTAAAACGATTATTTGTTTTAGGAGGTATATGGACATGAATTTGAAAAAACAGCTCGCATCTTTTGCCGTAATCGGTATGCTCGGTGTTGCGGCAGCAACTTCCGCATTTGCGGCAGGTGTGGGCTATGTCAACTTTGATGCGTTAATACAGGCTCATAAAAACTATCCGAAAGCTACCGCGCAAATGCAGGATGCCGTAAAGAAAGCACAGGATGAATATAAGAGCAAGAGCGCCAAAATGCAGACGGAACAAGAGAAACAGGAGCTTGGCAACAAACTCAGTCAAGATCTCAATAAACTTGAGTTTCAGTTGCTGGATCCCATTCAGAAAGATATCGTCGCTAAAGTTGAACAAGACCGCCAGGCAAAAGGCCTTGATGCAATTGTATTGCAGGGTTCCGTCATAGCCGGTGCTGATAACGCAGTGGATGAAACACAGGCCGTCGCCGCTTTGTTGAAATAAGAGTTTAGCTAAAAGGTATGCTTGGAAATGAAGTGTACCTGTTTTATCGGACAACTACAGTTAAAGTGATTTTTTCGGAATGAGTCAGTATTCTACAGGGCTCATTCCTTTTAGTTTGATCTTAATTTGTTTAATATTATAGCAATTAAAGTCCGTTTCAGTCATTTCCGGAAAGCTTACGTAAACGATATACTGTCTCGTAATATGGTAAATTCACAGTTTTACTAATCCGAAAATTGTTTCCACCACGCTATTATCCCGGTCATTTTTTAAATGCACTTGGATAATAGCGTGGTTTTTCTTGTATCCGATACAACTTATAGCTGATATGACCTTGGTTCAGAAAATTCTGTCATATTTGTAAGTTTATATAATCCAAAAATATGTTTTATATACGCTTACCCGTTCTTATATTATTAAAAACTTTTCTTGACATATACCCCTATGGGGTATATATATAAGATATATTCAAGTATATTGCTCAGGAGACTTATTATGGTAAAAGAGAGCAAGTGTTGCTGCACGACGAACATAAAATCGAAATATCGCAATAAAGAAGACAAAGAATATAGACAACTTGTCTGTCGATTAAATCGTATTGAAGGACAAATCCGAGGTATAAGAAAAATGCTTGAAGATGATCGTTATTGTGTTGATATCCTAACTCAAGTCAGCGCCGTTCAATCTGCTTTAAACGCGTTTAGCAAAGAGCTTCTGGGACAACATATCAAAAGCTGTGTCGTTCATGATATTCAAGAAGGAAAGACTGAAGTCGTCGATGAGCTAGTGGTACTTCTACAAAAAATGATGAAATAGGTGATGTAAATGAAACATGAAAAGTTTGAAGTCACAGGCATGACTTGTTCGGCTTGCTCAAGCCGTGTGGAAAAGGCGGTTTCCCAATTACCCGGTATAAACAAAGCAAGTGTTAATCTCCTTACAAACAGTATGCAGGTCGATTTTGACGACTCGGTTTTATCTGAACAGGACATTATCAATGCTGTTATCAAAGCCGGCTATGAGGCTTTTGTAACCGCTTCTTCCACCGCTCAAGCACGGCCGGTAAAAAATAGCGCCTCATCCGGTGCCGCCGCAGCTGTTACAGCGATGAAGAAACGCCTTATCTGGTCTGTTATTTTCCTCATTCCGACCATGTACATTGCTTCTCACAATATGTTCAAAGCCGTTTTTGGTCTACCTGTACCTGAATATATTGTCTCCCTTTTTGACGGGCCGCAAAATGCGATTACCTATGCATTTGCGCAATTTATTCTCATCTTGCCGATCCTTTATCTGAACAGACATTATTACATAAACGGTTTCAAAAGTCTTTTCCAAGGGGCTCCCAATATGGACAGTCTAGTCGGCCTCGGTTCTTCCGCTTCAGCCTTTTTCGGTATTTTTGCCATCTTCCGCATCGGCTGGGGACTCGGATACGGCAATTTGCTACTCGTTGAAACGTACAGTACAAATCTTTATTTTGAGTCAGCCGGTATGATTGTCACGCTTATCACCGTCGGTAAATATATGGAAACCCGTGCCAAGGGAAAAACCAGCGAAGCACTTGAAAAGCTTATAAACCTTGCACCGAAAAATGCCACTGTAATCAGGAATGATATTGAATCAATTATTCCGGTTAGCGAACTCGTTATCGGCGACGAAATCATCGTTCGTCCCGGCGAAAGCATTCCTGCTGACGGCATTGTTTCCGAAGGAACAACAAGTATTGATGAGTCCGCCATCACAGGTGAAAGTATTCCTGTCGACAAACAACCCGGTGACACGGTTACGGCGGCGACACTGAATAAAGCCGGAGCTATCCATATGACGGCCAAACGTATCGGTGCGGATACAACAATCAGTCAGATTATTCACCTCGTTGATGAAGCCAGCAGCAGTAAGGCCCCAATTGCCAAAACAGCCGATAAAATTGCGGGCATCTTTGTGCCTGTTGTTATTACCATTGCCTTGATCACGACTGCGATTTGGTATTTTTTCATGGGAGCGGATCCCGAATTCTCCTTTTCTCTCGGCATTTCCGTCCTCGTTATTTCCTGCCCCTGCGCTCTCGGTTTAGCCACGCCTGTAGCAATTATGGTAGGCACCGGCAAAGGTGCGGAAAACGGTATCCTTATTAAATCGGGCGAAGCTCTCGAACAAGCACACGTTATTGATACGGTCGTAATGGATAAAACCGGCACTATTACGGAAGGAAAGCCTGTTGTCACGGACATTATTCCCTTAGGTATGACGGCTGATGAACTTTTACCGATCGCGGCGGGACTTGAAAGTAAAAGCGAACATCCCCTGGCTACGGCCGTTGTGGATTATGCCAAAGACAAAGGCATATCTCCCGTGCAGATAAGTAACTTTTCCGCCATTTTCGGCAAAGGCGTTCGCGCTAACATTAACGGTGAACCCTGGTATGCCGGCAACGCCCGTCTGATGACGGAAAACAACATTTCCGTTACAACTGTAGAAAAAAAATTGAATCGCCTTGCCGATGACGGCAAAACACCTCTCCTCTTCGCTACAAAAAATACTGTCCAAGGTATTATTGCTGTCGCCGACATTGAAAAACCGACAAGTTCCCAGGCAATCGATCTTTTCAGAAAAATGGGGATCAATGTAATTATGCTCACAGGTGATAATACGCGAACTGCTAAAGCCATACAAAAGCGGCTGCACATTCCTCAAATAATAGCAGAAGTTTTACCGCAGGACAAAGAAAAATATATTGCTAAGCTCCAGTCCGAGGGTCATCAAGTTGCCATGATCGGAGATGGAATTAATGACGCACCGGCCCTTATGAAAGCCGACCTGGGAATTGCAATCGGCGCCGGCACGGACGTTGCCATTGAAAGTGCCGACGCGGTACTCATAAAAAATGATCTTCTGGATGCCGTAACAGCTGTCCGCCTAAGTAAAGCCGTTATCAAAAACATTAAAGAAAATCTCTTCTGGGCCTTTATTTACAACATCATCGGCATCCCTCTCGCAGCCGGTCTCCTCTATCCCGCTTTCGGCATCAAACTTAACCCTATGATCGGCGCCGCCGCAATGAGTATGAGCAGTTTTTGCGTTGTCATGAATGCTTTGCGGTTACGTTTCTTTAACGCAACTTATCCTGATGTTTCACGTGAAACAAGCACTGAACCAAACGAATCCGAAAAAACTACTATACACACCTGCTTGACTATTGACGGCATGACGTGTGCCCATTGCCAAAAGCGGGTGCATGATGCCCTTTCGGTCATCCCCGGTGTAACAGCCGTAACCGTCGACCTGAAAGGCAAATCGGCCCGTATTGAAAGTAATCAAGCTATCCGAACAGCTGTCTTTGCTCAAGCGATTACGGATGCAGGCTATACACTAATCATTCCTAAGGAGGAAAAACAAATGGAAACAACATTAAAAATCGAAGGCATGATGTGTAATCATTGTAAAAAACATGTTGAAGAAGCGCTCTCGGCCATGGATGGTGTTACATCTGTAAAAGTCGACCTCGAAACGAAAAGCGCCGACGTAAAAGCAATACGTGAAATTTCGATTGATGAATTTACAAAAGTAATTGCTGACGCAGGCTATGAACTCGTAAATATACACAACTAAAGAGAGGGTGCAGCAGAGTAAAGATTTTATCTTACTCTGCTGCACCCTCTCTTTAGTATTTTAAATGCATTTTTTCCGGATGTCCTTTCTAATCTTAACTCATCTAAGTTAATTTTCCTTATCCATTGTCACCGTATTGACGTGTTTTATATGGCTACGGCAATACCGATTCAGTTAATACCGCATTTACAGAAATATCGTATTGCATCCGGATCATTGACAGCTAGTAAGCCCCGGTGATTCACTGCTGAGCCGATAAGCACATACAGGCTTTCAGGAAATCTCATTGAACAACGTTCCGGTTATCTATCCTTATCGTGCAGTTCTGAATTACTTTCCCAAGTCGGCTGTTTAACGCATCAGCAGGGCGGGGATTCTCCGGCACTCCTGTAAGCAGCATAGAGTTTTCTGTCTGTACTTACAATTTTTTCAATTCTTAACCCTCATGTCCCACTTATAGAAATATATCCCGGCTGTTGTAACCATCTGCCACCATAAATTTGACGCATTCTCTCATTCTCTCCTATTCTTTTCACACAAAAAGCGTCCTTACGGGCGCTCTTACTTCGCAGTTTATTTACTTAGATCAACAGATGAAATCTTCTCGCGCAGCGATAAAACTGATGGCGGATTAACGGAGAATTCGTCCACGCCCATACGAAGGAAGGTTTCCGCAAGACTCAAATCGGCACCGAGTTCACCGCATATACCTACCCAAATACCTTCTTTGTGACCATTTTTTACTGTCATATCAATAAGTCGGAGAACTGCCGGATGATGAGGATCAAAGAATTCATCCAAATCGCTCTGTTGCCGGTCAATGGCCAACGTATACTGTGTCAAGTCATTAGATCCGATACTGAAAAAATCAACCTCTTTTGCTAATTCATCGCTGATGATAGCTGCCGCAGGCGTCTCAATCATAATACCGACCTGCATCTCTTTATCAAAAGGAATTTTTTGCTGTCTCAGCTCATCCTGTACTTGCGAAAGCAAGATTCGGCTGCGTCGCACTTCATCAACAGAAATAATCAGGGGAAACATGACAGCGATTTTTCCATACGCACTGGCTCGGCAGAGAGCCCGAAGCTGGGTTTTAAAAAGCTCCGGACGCGTAAGACAGATACGAATAGCTCGCATCCCCATTGCCGGATTTTCTTCTTTTTTCAGATCGAAATAATCAACTTTTTTATCGGCTCCGATATCAAGGGTCCTAATAATGACAGTTTTCCCTTGCATCATTTCTGTTATTTTTTTATAAACAACGAATTGCTGTTCTTCCGACGGGTAACCAGTATTTTCAAAGTAAAGAAACTCGCTGCGAAAAAGGCCGATACCTTCAGCATCGTTGGCAATAATTTGCGATAAATTGCCGAGATTATCGACATTTGCAAATACGTTGATTCTCTTACCGTCTGCAGTATATGTCTTTTTACCGCAAAATGTATCGAGATATTTCTTATGTATTACCGCTTCATCCTGCCTTTTCTTCATTGCGGCCATCGTAGCGTGATCAGGATCAATGTACACAGTACCTGTAAAACCGTCAATGATAGCGAGCTTACCTTCCACATCAGCAGAAAGAACGAGGCCGGTATTAACTACAGCCGGCATACTCAGCGTACGCGCAAGAATAGCGGCATGAGAACTCGTGCTGCCGCAGGATGTGACAAATCCGAGAACTTTATTCGTATCAAGCTGAAGTATTTCACCGGGAGATAAATCATCAGCAACAAGGATCGTACCATTATAAGCGGATAAATCATCTCTTTTGCCGCCATTTAACTGTCCCTGTACACGACGGGATATATCAAGAATATCTACAGCCCGTTCTTGCATGTATGCGTCACTCATCGACCGAAACATCTCCGCAAATTGATGTGCTACCTGTTCTACTGCCGCTTCAGCATTCATTTTTTCATTACGAATAAGCCGTTCAATGCCTTCAATATAATCATTATCGTCAAGCATTATCTGATGAACTTCAAAAATCGCAGCTTCCGTTTCACCAATTCTTCCAAGAGCTCTTGCATACAAAGACCTGAGCTGTTCGATCGATATCTTACGAGCCGTTTGAAAACGCTGTACTTCCGCCTCTGTATCTTTTATATGACGCAATGCCGTAAAACCAGTATTTTTACGGAAAAAGGCAAGCGGCCCCGCCGCAATAGCCGGAAAAACCTGCTTCCCCTGAATGACCAGCATAAATACCCCCGTTTATAAGTTTTCTTTTAAAAACCCCTCAATTTCATGAGCTGCCGCTTCTTCATCAAAGCCGTCAATGGTGACCTTAATCGTTTCGCCCTGCTTTACCCCAAGAGCCATGACCGTAAAAATCTTTTTCAAATCCGCCTTTTTAGCATCTTTTTCGACAAAAATCCCGGCTTCAAATTTTTTTGCCGCTTTGACGAGTAAGCCTGCCGGCCGGGCATGAATGCCCGAGGGATCTGTAATAATATACGTAAATTCTTTCATGTTAATGCCTCCTTATATACCGGAAAGAGTTGCTCTCTGGCGCAAAACAGGATAAAAACAATACATGTCTTTTAACCTGTTCATACCACAGGCACTCTAATTATACCACTACTACCAGTATAATTAAGTAACAGAAGCATGGAGCCGGCTGTGAAGATCGCACAAAGAGAAATTTTGTATATCTTCCTGCCGTAACAAAGAAATTTATTATTGGTAAGGACTAACAAATAACTAAAGTATCTCTGTTTTTACCGCAGAATTTTGTACAGGAGTATGATACTGTGCCGCAATATCGGTTAAAGTCTGTCCTGCCGGAGCATCACGAAGAACATATGCCGAATCGTCAGGATTCTTCGCATTATCAGACATAGTCGTTTCTGTCGGGGCTTCATTTTTTACCTGAGAAAAAGCATAATCCATCAAACGCCGTGCATCACCGGAACGATCATCGGAATTCAGGACGGATACAACAAAGGTCTTACCGTCGCGTGTCGCAGATGCCACAAGCGTTGCGCCGCCAAAATCGGTTGCACCCGTTTTAATCCCGTCAGCACCTCTATAACCGGATGTAAGAAATTCATTTAATGAATATACTACTTCTTTACCGCCTGTTATATACGGCATTTCAAAGAATGTATATCCGGTAAAAGATTTAAAAGTGCTGTTATTCATAGCATAGGCTCCGATCTTTGCCAAATCGCGGGCCGTTGAATAATGCTCCTTATCCGGAAGTCCATGAGGGTTGACAAAATGTGTGTTTAAAGCACCGATTAAAGCAGCCTTATCATTCATTCGACGAACAAACTCACTGACTGAAGGGGCAACCGTTACCGCTGTACCGAGAGCCACATCACAACCTGTATAAGTCATCATTGCTGTCAAAGCATTACGCACAGTAACAGATTTATCCCGGGAAAGACCGAGGACAGCAACGTCCGAGTCAAGGGTATCCGCCTCAGCGGAAAGCTTAATCGGTTTATCCAAAAGAGCATCTCCTGCTTCAGCACCTAAAAGAGCCGTCATAATCATAGTCGTGCCTCCGGGATAAAGCTTTTCGTCTGCATTTTTTGCATATACTTCAGCACCTGTATCAGCATCCAATATATATGCAGATTGCGCATGTACATCAATATTATCAATATTATCAATATTATTTTCGGCTGCTGTCACGATAGATCCGCAGAGGCAGAATACGGAAGCAATAATAGCACATTTCTTAAAAAACATAATAGCGTACATCCCCTTCTTGTTCTCATAACGGATTTTTTGCGGCAACCTTTGGTTTACGCGGATATTCAAATGGACTTTCTTTTACCTTTTTAATATAGATGACAGCCCGTATATCCGTCAAGCCGGGAAGAGATTTCATCTGCACAGACTCTACTTCAGCACCGAGTATTTTCAGCGCATTGACAGCATTTTTTAACTCTTCTTCATATGCGGCCCCTTTAAGTGCAATAAATGTACCGCCTATTTTCACATAAGGCAGCGCCCATTCGGCAAGCACCGGTAAGCGGGCTACGGCCCGTGCCGCAACGACATCAAAAAATTCCCGAAACTCCTTTTTATGAGCTTCTTCTTCAGCTCTGCCGTGAAGAAAAGATGCATTCTTATAACCGATAGCAGTCGTTACGTCGCGAAGAAAATTCAAACGTTTTTGCAAACTGTCAAAAAAGGTTATCTTTAAATCATCATGCATGATAGCCAACGGTATCCCCGGAAAACCGGCCCCTGTGCCTAGATCAAGAACGGATGCGCCGGCTGCAAAAAATGTTTCATCATAACAAGTAAGACTGTCAATAAAATGCTTTACCGTCACTTCATCCGCTCCCGTAATGGCCGTTAAATTCATGACTCTATTTTTTTCAATAAGCATTTGAGCAAAGGTCTCAAATTTTTCCAATTGGGGTTCCGAAATGGCTACTTGTGCTTCTGCAAAAAGCGTTTTACCATTACATAGAAACATTGCCTTTACCCTCTCGTCGATATTGTTCCATATAAATTAAAAGAGCGGTTATATCCGCCGGAGAAACCCCCGAAATGCGACTTGCCTGACCGAGTGAACGAGGACGAATTTTTGCCAGTTTCTGTCGTCCTTCAGAAGAAACGGTCTCAATAATTTCATAATCTATATCGGGAGGAATGAGCTTCCGTTCAAGCCTATTCATTTTGGCAACCTGATCTTTCTGCCGATTGATATATCCGTCATACTTTATCATTATTTCCACTTCTTCTGCCACTTCAGCCGACCGTTCCGAAAGCTCGGGGAACACGGAATGTAAGAGAGTATAGGTCATCTCCTGACGACGTAATAAATCAACAGCTTTCGCACCTGTACGCAACGGCGCCGAGCCGACGGCCGTCAGCCGTTCATTGGTCTCCTCTGTCGGCGTCACGGGAAATTCCGATAATTCCTCAATCATTGCTTCAATCGCTTTTCTTTTACAACAAAACGCCGCATAACGTCTATCATTAACAAGACCGATAGCACGGCCTTTTTCGGTTAATCGTAAATCCGCATTGTCCTGACGTAAAACAAGTCTGTATTCAGCACGGCTTGTCATCATACGATACGGTTCTTCCGTTCCCTTCGTAACCAGATCATCAATAAGAACTCCTATATACGCTTCTGCACGAGTGAGAATAAACGGCTCTTTACCTTTCAACTTCAGAGCGGCATTAATACCGGCAATCAACCCTTGTGCCGCAGCTTCTTCATAACCGCTTGTCCCGTTAGACTGTCCGGCAGAATAAAGATTCTGAATATGTTTTACTTCCAGGGTCGGTGTCAACTGCAAAGGATCAAGGCAATCATATTCAATCGCATAACCCGGCCGCATAATTTTTACGTCTTCCAGCCCCGGTATCGTTTTTAAAAATTCATACTGCACATCCATAGGTAAACTGGTACTCATACCTTGTACATACATTTCTTCTGTTCGTAATCCTTCCGGTTCTATAAAGAGTTGATGTCGCTTCTTATCGGGAAAACGCAGAATTTTAGACTCAATAGACGGGCAGTATCGCGGGCCTATTCCTTCGATAACGCCGTTACACATAGGTGCTCTGTCAAGGTTGGAACGTATAATCTCATGCGTTTTTTCATTCGTAAAGGTCAACCAGCAACACACTTGACTTCGATTTTTGCGTTTTGAAAGAAAGGAAAAGGCATATCCTTTTTCATCACCCGCCTGTATTTCCATTTCTTCTGTCCGCAAAGCACGACGGTCTACGCGAGCAGGTGTCCCTGTTTTAAAACGCATCAGAAAAATACCCGCACGACGTAATGAGTCGGAAAGAACCTCCGCGGAGCGTTGTCCGATAGGACCGCTGGCATAGATAGTTTCACCTATAATGACCTTTCCTCTCAAATAAGTGCCTGTTGCCAATATAACTGATCGGCTCAGATACGTTTCACCTAATTCCGTATGTATTCCTCTAACAACACGGTCCTCAATGATAAGCTCTGTAACCATCAACTGCTTCACATCAAGATTATCCTGATTTTCCAGGGTATGTGTCATTTCTGCCTGATACAGTTTCTTATCAATCTGCGCCCGCAACGAATATACAGCCGGCCCCTTACCAGTATTTAACATACGCATCTGTATGGTCGCAACATCTGTATTAATCCCCATTTGTCCGCCAAGTGCATCGATCTCTTTGACAAGGTGGCTCTTACCCGGTCCGCCGACAGCGGGATTACAGGGCATAAGCGCTATATTATCCAAGCTGAGAGTTACCAAAAGGGTGCGTACACCCAAACGTGCAGCCGCCAAAGCGGCTTCACAGCCGGCGTGACCCGCACCGATTACAATAACATCATATGTATCTGCAATAAACAAGAGTATGCCTCCTATTTTCCCAAACAAAAACGGTTGAATATTTCACCGATTATATCGTCATGAATCGTATCCCCCGTAATGGATCCTAAAAGGTCCCAGGCCTCACGAATATCTATAATAGCAAAATCCAAAGGCATACCCTTTTTAATCGTTTCTTCCGCTCTTTCCAAAGCAGCCAAACTCTGCCTGACCAATTCTATATGGCGTGTATTAGTAATTAATACATCATATCCGTTCATACCGCCCTGAAGAGACCTGTCGACAAGAAATTGTTCCAGTTCTTCCATACCTTCACCATTTTTAGCTGAAACGAGAATAAGAGGATAAGAGAATTCGGATAATTCTTCGTGTCTTATACCATCTGCCAAATCGATTTTATTCAATATCAAAGCAACCTGTTTTCCCTTAACTGATTGGAGCAAACACTTATCTTCTTTTGTCAATGCCTTTGAGCGATCCACCACAACAAGAACTATATCGGCCCGTTCCAAATACTCTCTTGCCTTGGTAACGCCTATTGTCTCAACAACATCTATTGTCTCACGAATCCCCGCCGTATCAACAAGTTGAAAGGGAATTCCCTGAATGGATACCCACTCTTCTAAGATATCGCGCGTTGTACCGGGAATATCCGTAACAATAGCTCTTTCTTCAGACAAAAGATAATTTAAGAGACTTGATTTTCCCGCGTTGGGAGCACCGACAATGGCAACCGTAACACCGTCTCGAATTATCCGGCCTTTTACCGATTGTGCAAGCATTATCCTTATTTTTTCCTTCATTTCCGTCAAGGCACCGATCATATCCCGTACAACAATGTCTTCTAAATCTTCTTCCGGATAATCAACAGTTACTTCCAAACGCGTAATGAAATCGGTTAAGTCTGTCCTCATTTTACGGACAAGCTTAGATAACTTACCTTCCAATTGGCTTACCGCCGCACTGAGTCCCTGCCTGCTCTTCGCTTGAATAATGTCCATAACCGCTTCGGCCTGTGCCAAGTCGATACGACCGTTCAAAAACGCTCGCTGCGTAAATTCGCCGGGTTCGGCAAGTCTGGCCCCGTTTCTCAGTACAAGTTGTAAAATGGAAGCTATAGACTGTCTGCCGCCATGACACTGAATTTCCAAAATATTTTCAGCCGTATATGAATGCGGTCCTTTCATGATAAGAACAAGTACCTCATCTATTTCTTCTCCGCCTTCATCGACAATTGTTCCGAAATGAATCGTTCTGTCTTTATATTCTTTTATACCCTGCTTACCTTTAGGACGAAAAACTTTTGCGCCTACTTCATAAGCTTCGGGACCACTGATTCGAATAATACCGATACCGCTTTCTCCGAGCGGCGTGGCAACGGCAGCAATCGTGTCGGATATATCATACATATCAAATCCTACTCCTTATATAGGAAAAGAACCCGGCGCAACGCACCGGGTCCTTGTTTTACTGGTAATAGATAACCACATGGCGATACGGCTCCTGTCCTTCACTCTCCGTGCGAATATGCTCCGTATGCTGAAGGGCAACATGGATGATCTTACGTTCATACCCGTTCATCGGTTCAAGAACCATCTTATCGTGATTATGTTTGACTCGACTTGCCAACCGATGGGCCAAGGCTTTCAGTGTTTCTTCACGACGAGTACGATAATTTTCAACGTCAAGCATCACGAAGCAGTGATTTTCTCTATCTTTATTAGCCTTCAAATTAACCAAATATTGAAGTGCATCCAATGTTTGCCCGTGTTTGCCAATGAGAACTCCTAAATCTTTACCGTGTAAATGAAGGATGATTTTATCTTCTTTAATCATTTTTTCAATAACAACGGAAATACCCATCTTTTCAAGAACTTCCTGAAGAAATTCTTTTCCTTCGGTAGCGATATTTTCTGCAGAGGTCTCTTCTTTTTTCTTTACTGTCATTTCTTTCGGTTCCGCGACAGATTCCGTCATAACCGCTTCTGTAAGGGTATCCGGCGTTATTTCTTTTTCAATAACGGTAAGACGAACTTTAGCATCTCTTTTACCGAAACCGAAAATACCGCTGCTCGGTTCCGTGATAACTTCTGTCAGAACGTCTTGTTCTTTTCTTTGAAGTTGCGCCAACCCCGATTTAACCGCTTCTTCTACGGTTTTTCCCGTAACTTCGATACTAGTCATTTCAGTTCTCCTTTTTAAGGTAACTCATGAGCATCTGCTGTCCACCTTGAAAAATGTTGGAAATAATCCAGTAGATAACCAAGCCGCTCGGGAAGGTCAAACTGATCCACCCGATAAACAACGGCATCGCTACTTTCATAATTTTTTGTTGCATGGCCTGGGGACCTTCTACATCAGACTGAGCGCCGGTCATTTGCTTCTGAATAAGAAACGTTGAAAGCGCTGACAGTACAGGCAAAATATATGTCCCGTCCGGTTCTCCTAAACTGGACAGCCAAAGAAAGCTCTGATATGCCGGATCATAAGGATAAGAACGAAGAGCATAAAAAATGGAAACAAGAAAAGGCATCTGAATCAAAATAGGAAGACACCCTGAAAGAGGATTTACACCCATTTCTTTATAGAGCTTGCTCATTTCTTCCTGCAATTTTTTCTGATTACCCTTATACTTTTTTTGTAATTCCTTTATTTTAGGTTGCAAAAGTTGCATACCTTCCATAGAACGAATCTGTTTCGCTGTTAACGGGCTAAGTATTAATTTTATAATAACCGTAAGCATAATAATAGCGATACCATAACTAGGATATCCTATAATTTGTGTAAAAACATAACAGTAATCAAGACATGTTGACATAAAACTTGCCAATACATCCATAATTCCGCTGAAAAAGCCCAAATTTCTCAACTCCAATCAAGTGTGCATAGCCTCATACGGGAACAGCCTTTATTTCGTCTGTCCCGTCACGGTACCGGATCATATCCGCCCTTATGAAAAGGATGGCATTTTAAAATACGTTTAACCGCTAACCATGTTCCTTTTAACATACCGTACTTTTGTAAGGATTCAACCGCATAAGCAGAACAACTGGGATAAAAACGACAACAGGGTAATCCCAATGGAGATATACATAACCGATAAAACCGCACAAAAAAGATAAGAACATATTTCATAATTTACTTCTTTCGTAATATACCCGCCTGTTCAAAAAGATTCAATATAGCACGTTCCGCATCGGCATAACGGCCATTTTTCAATCTGCTTCTGCCAATCAATACCAAATCATATCCGTCAGACAATTCCGCCTTGTGAAGTCTATATACTTCTTTCATAAGACGCCGACAATAGTTACGTTCAACGGCACAACCAATTTTTTTACCTGTTACAAATCCTGTACGTACAGATTGATTTGATGACCGTCTCATAACATAAAGCACAACTGATTTCGTAACATACGATTTACCATAACGATACACTAGCTGGTATTCTCTATTTTTACATAGACGGTCTTCTTTTCTTAACTCATACATGAACGTTACCTACTAATACCAGAAAAACAGAAAAATCCCATATGGAATTCTTCTGTTCATCTCGTAAAATTATTAAGCAGAAAGTTTCTTTCTACCTTTCATGCGACGTTTTTTTAAAACCATACGGCCGCCCTTCGTTTTCATTCTTTCACGAAAGCCATGTGTTCTTTTCTTCCACAAGTTATTCGGCTGAAATGTTTGTTTCAAATGAAGCACCCCCTTTTATACACAGTCCTATGAGCTTACACTATAACAGTGTAATTATACTCAATCAGCTATATACTGTCAATGAAAGCTTCCGCCCTGTCTATCAACAGTTTAATTAATTTAATGAGGTCAGTCTATTCCCTTTACAACTATTTTAGTGTAAAATGTGGATAGCTATTAAAAGTTATCAACAGATTATTAACAACTGTTGATAACTTTGTTTTTCTTTAAAGCTATGATATTTATTAAATGACATATGTTTTTTCCACACGATTATACACATTATAGCATGTTTAAATCATAATTATTCTTACAGAAAGGATTTACAGGTTATATGGAAACGGTAGACATTACAACATTATGGATTACCATGTTAGATAAACTGAAAAAAACTTTGCCGCCGCAAATTTATAATACATGGATCGAGACATCTCTCATTCCTTATTCCTTTGAAGAAAATGTATTCACTTTAGATACGACAAACAACTTCATTTGTTCATTCATTACAAAAAAATATACAAAGCTTCTCGAAAATACAGCTTCATCCTCTCTGGGCAGGCCTGTAACGGTCCGTCTTATTCACAGCGAAAATTTAATTATAGACAAAGAAACTTCTGCAACGGTAGAAAAAACAGATAATATATATGAAGACAACACATATAAATCAAAAGAAAAAATTTTTAAAACTGCTGACCAACAATCTACTGAATCATATAAATCCGAACCGCTTGAATATTTTCAAAAAATAATAACGCCCTTTGCCGATACTGATTCAAAAACGGTTCCGTCTGCCGAAAATCCTTCTATATCACATATAGGAATTTCTACTTTAAATGATGCCTATACTTTTAACACATTCATTATCGGCAACAGTAATCGTATAGCCCATGCAGCCGCTCTTTCCATTGCCGAAGCACCGGCAAAAAAATATAATCCTTTCTTTATTTACGGCGGCAGCGGTCTCGGTAAAACTCATCTTATGCACGCCATAGGGCATCATATACTTAAACAATTCCCAACCATGTGTTTACGTTGCATTACAAGTGAAGATTTTGCTAATGAACTTATTCAATCCATTCAAGATCGCAACTCTGAAAGTTTTCGTCAGCGTTATCGTAATATAGATGTCTTACTCGTCGATGACATTCAATTTCTCGAAAGTAAAGAGCATACTCAAGAAGAATTTTTTCACACCTTCAATAAACTATATCAAGATCATAAACAAATGGTTTTTACCAGTGATCGGCCGCCGCAAGATATTAAAAAATTGGAAGATAGATTGCGTTCACGTTTCCAAGGCGGTACAGTAGTCAGTATAGAACCTCCCGATTTAGAAACAAGAACAGCTATATTGCGCAATCGTGCCTCAGTAGAAAATATAAAAATACAAAAAGAAGCCATCGACTACATTGCCTCTAATGTAAGCGAAAATATTCGTGAGCTTGAAGGAGCATTTATACGAGTTCAAATGCAGGCTTCCGTAGAAAAATCACCTATTACCTTGGAATTAACTCAACGCGCGTTAAAAGAACTAATCAAAGATAAAAATGAAAAAAAATATATTACGATAGATGAAATAACTAAGGTTGTCTGTCATTATTATAAGGTTAAATATGAAGACCTCATGAGTAAAACAAAAATGAAAAAAATTGCTTATCCCAGACAAATCGCCATGTACCTCTGTCGTGAACTGACAGATAATACATATCCCCATATAGGCGCAACCTTTAACGGCAGAGATCACACAACAGTTATGCATGCATGTACTAAAGTTTCTAAAAATATGGAAAAAGATGAATCTTTAAAAACAACAATAGAACAATTAAAAAAATTAATCACTAATGTGAACAACTAAGGAGAACAAGTTGTCTATATACTGTTTATAAATCAAATCACTTAAACGATATGTATTATTGTGGATAAAGAAATATGATTTATCCACCTTATACCCACATCAGTGGATAATATAATTAGCAAATCTATAAGGCTTTTGCACAAATTCACAGTACCTATTACTATTACTACTATAATTTAATTCCCAATTCATTTCATACTTATATAAAAGGAGAATAAGATATGAAACTCAGAATTCAGAAAAATGATTTTACACAAGCACTTCAGTCCGTACAAAAAGTAGCTGCTAATAAAAACAATAATCTTTCCAGTGAAAACGGTCTTTTAATTAAGGCCTTAAACAATGTTATTGAAATTCAGGCTAATGACTATGATATGGGCATTAAAACAATAGTCCCCGGCATTATTGAAGAAGCAGGTGAAGTATTCCTTTGGGATCCTCATCTTTCCGAATTGACCAGACGCATTAACAGTGATGAAATTATTCTGACAAAAAATGAATCAAATTCTCAAATGACCATTCATGGCGGTAAACTGACTTATCGATACGTTACTATGAATACGGAAGATTTTAATGAAGTTGAAGTCGTCGAACAAGGGTATGCTCAATTTGAAATAGACAGTGTTACTTTAAAAGAACTTATTGATAATACATCTTATGCTTGTGCAACAGACACGTCTCGGCCTGTTTTTACCGGTACATTTATGGATGTTTCTGAAAAATCTCTTTCCATGGTAGCAACGGATACTCATCGACTTGCTCTTAAATCTACCGTTTTGGAACAATCTGCAACAGATGATATTCAAGCAATTATACCCAGCAGATTGCTTACTGAAGTGTCGCGTCAATTACCTACTGATGTGCCCGTTGTTGTTAAAGTGACGGCTGTACGTAATTATTTGGCTATCCAGTTTGGAAATGTATATATGAGGACAAGATTGATTGAAGGTATTTTTCCTGATTATCGCCGTGTTATACCGACAGAATTTCAAAATATCATTACTGTAAATCGTGGTGAATTTACGGAGGCTGTTGAACGTATTTCTATTGTTGCTAAAGATGCACAATATAACGTTATTAATTTTGAAATAAAAAATAATCAAATAAAAATGACCAGTCAGGATCCGGATCACGGCACGGTGGAAGATTCTGTAGAATGCAATATGCCCGGTGAACCTATTGCAATATCTTTTAACGGTCGGTTTATTCTTGATCTTCTTAGACATTGCCATAAAGATGAAATTTTTCTTAAATGCAGAGAAAACAGTCCCATGTTGGTACAAGATAAAGACCAGGGAGATTGCGTTTTTGTCGTTACACCGATGCGTACGAGATAGGAAAATATAATGAAGGATATAGTTATTAAAACAGAAAAAATACAGCTTGACCAATTTTTAAAGTGGGCCGATATTGTGGAAAGCGGCGGACAAGCAGGACTTCTTATAGCTGATAAGAAAGTTATTGTAAATGGAGATATTTGTATGGTTAAGCGTAAACAACTTGTTACAGGTGATGTTATTGTTATTAAAGGTAATGGCAAATATCGTCTGGTTGGAGCGAAGTAAATGATAATTACACGCGTTCGTTTACAGGGATTCAGGAACTATGAAAGTGTCGATATTTCTTTTCCAAAGTCTATTATTGTCTTTTATGGGCGTAACGGACAGGGAAAAACAAATCTTCTTGAATCCATGTATACGGGCTGTATCGGTAAATCATATAGAGGCGTCGGGGATATTGATATATTGAGACAAGGATCGAATGAAGGAAGTGTCATTATTAATTTTGTACGAAATAATGTTGAACAGGAAGTTAAAATAATTTTTTCCCGATTTGAAAAAAAATCTGCATATATAAATGATACAAAGGTGAAGATAAAGGAACTGTTCGGAACATTGCAGGCAGTTATGTTTTCGCCGGATGATTTACAATTAATTAAAGGAACTCCTTTGTTGAGACGACGTTTTATGGATATGGAAATATCTCAAGTAAATCAAACATACTATCATTTGCTGTTGCAATATAATCGTGCTGTTGCGCAGCGAAATATTCTTTTAAGGAAAATGAAATATAAGAGGTGTATTTCATTGGATGAATGGGATGAGCAGTTAGCCCAATTTTCGGCGGAAATTGTAAAAAAGAGGCTGGAGTCTTTAAAAAAAATTCGTCTCATGGCAGGCATTATATATAAGAGGCTGACACGGAATAAGGAAAATTTAACATTAACCTATGTACAACCCTATAATAAAGATATAGGTGATGAGCAGAATATAACTGATCCGGAGTGGTATTATCGGCTTTTGAAGAAAAACAGACAATATGATATATACAGAATATCTACGTCTGTCGGTCCTCATCGAGATGATCTTATTTTAGGTACGGAAGCAGGAAATTTGAGAAGATTCGGTTCTCAAGGCCAGCAACGAACTGCTGTTTTAGCTTTAAAATTGTCTGAATTGGAATTTATAAAATCTGAAAGCGGGGAATATCCTGTTTTGCTTTTAGATGATGTAATGAGTGAACTTGACGAAGAGCGGCGCAACTCTCTTCTTGAATTTGTTCATGAACGGATACAGACTTTTATTACTGCGACAGATGATGCTGTTTTTCGCAAGAAAAAAGAATATCATTTTTTACATGTTGTCAACGGAAAGGTTGAATATGACTGACATTAGAAAGGGGATTCCGGAAAAAGCCGGCAATTTTATACAAGATATACTGAAAAAAAATAATCTTCTACAATCGTATCGCCTTTATACCTTAAAGAGTAATTGGTCTCATATTATGGGATCTCAAATAGGAAGGTATTCATATATTTATGATATCCGCGATGGTGTTATTACAATTGGTGTTATTAATTCAGCTTGGATGAGCCAACTTTTTATATATAAACGGCAGATTAAAGAAAAAATAAATTCTTATCTGGGTGAACTGTATGTTAAAGATATAAAGTTTACAGGTTCCGGAAAAGTTCCGCCTAAAAAAAGTATTTTATGGGATGAAATCCATGAAGGACAATTTCAAACTTATCTTTCTTCAATTGTAATTACTCCGGATACAATTAAGAAGATTCATAATGAAACAGATAAATTTCCTGAATCTATGCAATCTAAAATGTTTAATTTGTTTGTAGCCAGGGAACGCAGACGTATTGCTTACGAGCGGGAAGGATATCGTTCTTGCCCGCATTGTGGCAGATGGCTGCAAAAAGAAGAAGAGTGTTTATTTTGTAATCTGGCAGTTGAGAAGAAAAGAAAAATAAAATTAACGTCCATATTGCAGGAGCTTCCCTGGCTTACATGGGAAGATGTGCTTCATGATTATGGTGCCGAAAGGTTTACGGAAGAAATGTATAACGAAGTACGCCGTAATTGTATTTATAGATTGATTGAAAAAGTTTACCATAATGTTGATACGGAAGAAGACGATCTTTTTTTAGCTATTTTTATTACAAGAAAAAATCCGTCTGATTTGGAAGATAGTTTTATTATTCATTTGGTGAATAAGTATAGGAGGAAAGAATAATGTATCTTCATATAGGAGAAAATGAAGTTATTCCTCTTACATCTATCATATCTATCGTAAAATGTCACCCGACAAAATCGGTAAAAACCAACAGTGTAAAAAAATTCAGTAAACCTTTTATTGCGGTCGGCAATATTTCCGACAATAAAATAAAAGCATATGTATTGACAGACGAGTATTTGTATGGTTCGCCAATTACATTGGAAACCCTCATTAAACGGTATAAAAATATATTTTCCCGATCTCAAAAATTTATATAAATATCTTGTAATCGCGGACAGTATTTGTGAGTTTGCAGCAATGATGTATAATTAATGATTATAAAGCAGGAGGCAATCAGTTTTATGTCTGAAAAAAAGAAATCTTCTTATGGAGCAGAACAAATACAGGTTTTAGAAGGGTTAGAAGCTGTTCGTAAACGCCCCGGTATGTATATCGGCAGCACGTCGCTTAAAGGTCTTCACCATCTTGTTTATGAAGTAGTTGATAACAGTATTGATGAAGCTTTGGCAGGATATGCGACACATATTGAAGTAACTATCGAGGCGGATAATAGTGTTACAGTTATTGATAACGGGCGCGGTATTCCCGTAGCTATGCATAAAATAGGTAAACCCGCTATTGAAGTTGTTTTGACAGTCCTCCATGCAGGCGGTAAATTCGGCGGAGAAGGGTACCCTATTTCCGGCGGTTTACACGGAGTCGGTATATCTGTTGTAAATGCTCTTTCCGAACAGACTAAAATTGAAGTTAAACGTGACGGTTATTTATGGAATATTGCCTTTGCCCGCGGTTTGACGACAAAACCGTTACAAAAAATAAGGCCTCTTGAAGCAGGAGATGAACGAGGCACAAAAGTTTGGTTTAAACCGGATCCGGAAATTTTCCCTGATACAGCCTATGATTTTGAAACCTTAAGAATCAGACTTCGTGAATTGGCTTTTCTTAATAAGGGATTGACCATAACATTAACGGATAAACGTAAAGACAGGAAAGAAGTTTATCATTATGAAGGAGGGTTAAAGTCTTTTGTTGAATTTCTCAATGAAAATAGGAATCCTGTAAATTCAACCGTTATTAGCTTGGAAGGTATTAAAAATGATATTATAGTTGATATTGCTCTTCAATATAATGACGGGTACAGTGAGAATATTCTTACTTTCGTAAATAATATTTTTACTGAAGAAGGTGGCACGCATTTAAGCGGCTTCCGGTCCGGCTTAACGCGTACGATTAACGATTACGGCCGTTCATCCGGTATTATCAAAGAAAACGAAGAAAATCTATCCGGTGAAGATGTCCGTGAAGGTCTTACGGCAATTATTAGTGTTAAAGTCAGAGAACCTCAGTTCGAAGGTCAGACTAAGACAAAATTGGGAAATAGTGAAGTAAAAGGGATTGTTGATAACATTATTTCCGACGGGTTAAAAGAATTTTTTGAAGAAAATCCGTCAGAAGCTAAGGCTATTGTTAATAAAAATATTAATGCTGCTCGTGCCCGTCAGGCTGCACGTAAAGCAAGAGAATTGACGCGTCGTAAAAATGCCTTGGAAATCAGCAGTTTACCCGGTAAACTTGCCGATTGTTCGGAAAAAGATCCGGACAGAACGGAAATTTACCTTGTTGAAGGCGATTCTGCGGGCGGTTCCGCCAAACAGGGGCGAGATCGTAAGTTCCAAGCTATTTTACCGTTACGCGGCAAGATCATTAATGTAGAAAAAGCACGCCTTGATAAGATCTTGGCGAATGAAGAAATTCGCGCCATGATTACGGCTTTCGGTACAGGTATTGGTGAAGAATTCGATATTGAGAAACGCCGTTACGATAAAATTATTATTATGACCGATGCGGATGTTGACGGGGCTCATATTAGAACTCTTCTTCTGACGTTCTTTTATCGGTTTATGAAGCCATTGATTACAAAAGGACATGTTTATATTGCACAGCCGCCATTATATCAAGTTCGTAAAGGTCGTTCTATCTGGTATTTATATACTGAAGATGAATTGAAAAGTAAGATTGAAGAAGTCGGCGGTGATAATACTGTTGTCCAGCGCTATAAAGGGCTTGGTGAAATGAATCCGGAACAACTTTGGGAAACAACTATGGATCCTCAGTTCCGTACGATGCTTAAAGTGGAATTGGAAGATGCTGTAGAGGCAGATCGCATTTTTTCCGTTCTTATGGGAGATAAAGTAGAACCTCGTCGCAAATTTATTCAGGATAACGCAAAGAAAGTAAGAAATCTCGACTTGTAATATAAGGAGGGCGCTATGCCTGAAGTTTCGAAACGCATGCAATTTTTTACGGATTCGCCGATTGCTCGCATGTCCGTTTTATCGGATAAGTACGGTGCAATCAATTTATCTGCGGGGTTTCCGGAATTTTCACCGCCTGCACCTATTTTGAACAGCCTTAAAGACATTGTTGATAGAGGTCCGCATCAATACAGTTTGGATGCCGGTTCGGAAAGTTTTCGTCAGGCATTGGCGGACTATCGCTTTACATTCACGGGACATAAACCTGATGCAGAACATGAAATCATTGCAACTTGCGGAGGAACGGAAGCACTGATAGCGGCGATTATGACAATCGTTGATCGGGGAGATAAGATCGTTATTTTTTCTCCTTATTATGATGCATACAGCACGGATGTTTTTCTTGCCGGCGGAGAACCGATTTTTGTCCCCCTTCTTGGTGGAAATTTTACTTTTGACATAGATGAATTGGAAGCGGCTTTTAAACAAAGACCGAAGGCTATCCTTATTTGCAATCCGTCTAATCCGTGCGGTAAAGTGTTTACTCAGGAAGAATTAGAAATAATTGCTTATTTCGTTCGTAAATATAATACGTTTGCCATCGTTGATGAAGTATACTCTCATATTATTTATAAACCCCATACATATACTTATTTTTGTGAATTGCCGGGAATGTATGAACGTACTGTTTGCATAGGTTCTTTATCTAAAACCTACTCTATTACGGGCTGGCGTGTCGGTTATATTATAGGCTCTCCTGTAATAGTGGAAGAAATAAAGAAAATTCATGCATATCTGACGATCAGTGCACCCAGTCCGCTACAGGAAGCCGCCGTTACGGGACTTGACTTTAATCAAGCTTATTACGACAGTCTGATAGAAATGTATACAAAAAAACGCGATATCTTTATGAATGGGCTCGATGAATTGAATATCACCCATAATATACCGTGCGGTGCATTCTATATTCTTCTTGATATTTCTGAGTACGGATATGAAAAGGATACAGAATTTTGTGAGACTTTAGTGAAAAAGGTAGGTGTCGGTGCTGTACCCGGTTCTGTTTTTTTTGCTGAAGATGTACAAAATTATATTCGTCTCCATTTTGCTGTGGATGATAAGACTCTGTATAAAGCACTCGATCGATTGGCATCAATGAAAGAAAAAATGGCACGTTTTTAAGAGGAATAATGATGAAAATAATAATTCCGCTGGTAATTACAATCCTTTTCGCTTCATTTGCCTGTGCCGCAAACGAGATCTCATATACAAATGCTAAGACAGCCACTGTGCTTGCAATAAAACATTTTGATGCCGATTACAGTTCTAAAAGTAAAATAAATGATGAAATAATATCTTTTGTGAAAACGGCAATTCCTGAAAAACATAGCCACACGTACTTTCACATTGACAATGAATTGATGAATGACTATTTCTATCATCTTACGGAATATGATGTGCATACACGTCTTGCAGTAACCGAGTATGCGGTTGCAAAAGACAAAACGAATATTTGGCTGCTTGCTGAAGGTACAAAAGGTGTACTTATTTACGGGACGACAGAGACCCTTGTTAAGAAAACGAAGATAGACTTGTACCCGCAGGTGCTTTCCTTGATTGACAGAGGAACGTTTTATGTCGATGTGCCGACATTTGTTCCTTATACTTTAAATGTGCGAACATTGAACAACACCGTTGCCAATGTATCGGACAAAAATTTAATATTGCCCGTGTCTGAAGGTAAAACGAAAGCATTGATCACTCTTGAAATTGCCGGCGTCACAAAAAACGTTGAAAAGACGATTGTTGTAACTGACTGCAAGTATCTTCCCGAGAAGTTCGGCGAGCGCACAGACCGCGGTATCCGTGTAGGAATAATTGGCAGGCATTCTCCTTGTAGGATAGTCGGCGGTTTCGGCGATTGGTAATAATTTTAAGGAGAAGTGATTGTACTTGGAAATTTCTTTGGTAAAACAATTTTGTGTAATAGTCTTACTTACTGTCGGTAACGGCATTTTTTCTATGCTTGAAATGTCTATAGTCAGCAGTCATCAATCACGGTTGGAAACGATAGCTGAAGAAGGTAATAAGGCGGCGAAAATTGTCCTTAAATTACGAGAGAATCCGAATAAAATGTTTTCGACCGTCCAATTCGGTATGACCTTGGTCAGTTTGTTGACAGGTGTCTACGGCGGTACGGAAATGGCAGGCCCGCTTTCAGCATATGTAGCGCTTATACCCGGGGCCGAGCCGTATGCTTATTCCATCAGTTTAACCGCGATCGTTATTATTATTACTTACCTGACCTTAATTCTTGGGGAACTTGTTCCCAAGCGGATTGCAATAGACAGCCCGGAACGGATCGCTTGTTTTTTAGCGCGTCCTATGCTTTGGTTTTCCAAGCTATGTACTCCTCTCGTCTGGATTCTTTCTGCGTCTACCGCCTTTGTTACGAAACTTATCGGTGCGGATAATCCGGAAGTGCTGCCCGTAACGGCTGATGAAATTCGGCTGCTTTTGGAAAAAGGGGCTGAACTCGGTGCTTTTGATAAAGAAGAACCGAAACTGGTCGAACGCGTATTTCGTCTCTCTGATATGGATGCAGGCGACATTATGACGAACCGAACCCAAATGGATTGGATCGATTTGGAAGATGATGAAAATAAAATCATGAAAGATTTGGTTGCCTTTCACCACATTAATGTTCCTGTCTGTCACGGATCTATTGATGAGTTCATCGGCATCGCGTCTATTAATAAGGTATTTAGTCAATACTATAAAGGCGTAACTTTAAAAAGATATGTTTCTATTCATGCTATCTTGGAACATTCCTGTCGTAATCCCGAGTATATCCCCGAATCCATGGATATAATGAAAGTCGTTCATATATTCCAGGAGAAGGGGATTCATGAAGCGGCCGTCCTTGATGAATATGGTAACTTGAGCGGGATTCTTTCTGTTCACGATATTTTAGAAAAGCTCGTCGGGATCATGCCCGTGGGGGAAGCGGAGAAGGCGGAAGAAGCCAATAAAATCGTTCAACGAGGACTCAATGAGTGGCTTATTGACGGCTTGGTTTCGATTGAAGAATTTAAAGATTTCTTCCTGATAGATGAAGAACTCCCCGGTGAAGGAGAAGACCTCTATAAAACCATGGGCGGCTTTGTCACATACGGAATAGGCCGAATTCCCAAAGAAACGGATATATACGAATGGAAAAACTACAAATTTGAAGTTATCGATATGGATAATCTTCGTGTCGATAAAATTCTTGTATTCCGTGCAAAGACAGAAGAAATAATTGAGTAAAAGTGAAGGAATGTAAGAAGAGAGAGTAAAACAGGAATGGAGCTAACTCCATTCCTGTTTTACTCGTCTTTTAAGGATCTGAGGAACAACCTTTCCAGTCCTTCTTTCGGGTCTTTATTGTTGTGCGTTATTTCGTAAACTGTACGGCTGATCGGAAGTTCTGCACCGTACTTGTCCGACAGATTAATTAAAGCTTCGGCCGTGTAAAATCCTTCAGCCAACTTTTCAAAAAATTCATGTTTGATCAGTCCTTCTCCATAGCGGCGGTTATTGCTGTATGGTGAGAAAAGGGTTGCTTCATAATCGCCCAAATGGGAAAGTCCGTAAACGGTCATGTTATTTCCGCCCATGGCTGTGATAAGTTTGGATAATTCGTGCGTTCCCCTGGACATAAGAGCTCCCTTAAGGCTTGAACAACCGAGACCGTCGAGCATGCCTGCCGCTATACCGATGACGTTCTTGGCAGCGGCGCCGATTTCCGTTCCCAGCAGGTCATGACCGTAATAAAATCGAATAAGGGGGCTGGTAAGCGTTTGGACCAGTACTTTTGTCAATTCCGTATTTTCTGAAGTAATGACCATACAATTCGGCATGCCCTTAATAAAGTCCTGAACATGCCCGGGACCGACCCAGACCGCTAAAGTTGCGTTTTTACCCAATTCTTCATACCCTATCTCGGAGAGGCGCTTACCTGTTTCCGATTCGAGTCCCTTCATGCAAAGGAGAAGCGGTTTTGTTGTAATAGTTTTAATTGTTTTTAATTGTTTGGTAAAGTTACGAAATGCCTGTGCTTTAATGGAGATGATACAAATATCGGCCGCAGCTACAGCTTTTTCTAAATCATTTGTTAAGACAACAGTTTCGGGCAAGAAGAGATATTCGTTTTGCCGTGTTTCTGCTAACTGTTTTAAATTGGATGACCCTTCACGGCCCCATAAAGTAACGTTATGACCGATATGATTTGCGTACCAACTGTGGAAACTGCCCCAACGGCCGCAGCCTAATACGGAAATATTCATGTACCTACTCCTTTTTCTTGTAATGGTCTTATTATAGCGTATATGTGTTTACAGGTATATATAAAAAGCCCTCTTTATGGTAACCCCATAAAGAGAGCTTAAAATGTCATAACTTAGCAATAATAGCTGTTGTATACTCTTCCGTCTTAGCTGTACCGCCGAGATCGGGAGTAAGCGTTGTGCCTTCACTGAGGATAAGGTCTACGGCATGCCGAATCGTTGCTGCCGTTTCATTTTCGTTCATATATTCGAGCATCATGCATGCCGACCAGAGGAGCGCCGTCGGGTTGGCGATATGCATACCGGCAATATCGGGAGCACTGCCGTGGACTGCTTCAAACATGGCATAGTCCGTACCGATGTTCATGGACGGTAAGAGACCGAGACCGCCGATAAGACCGCTTGTAAGATCGGAAATGATATCACCGTACAAATTCGGAGTGACCATGATATCGAAATTTTCAGGATGCATGACAAGTTGCATACATACATTATCGACAATTTTATCGTCACTTTCAATATCAGGAAACTCTTTAGCGATTTCTTTGAAAATAGAAAGAAAAAGACCGTCACTCAGTTTAAGAATATTTGCTTTATGTACACATGTTACTTTGTGCCGCTTTTTTTTCCGTGCATATATGAAAGCATCGCGAATGATTCGTTCACTTGCAGTACGAGTAATGATTTTGGTAGCATGAACCGTATTCCTGTCAATTTGTGTTTCTATGCCGACATAGAGATCCTCCGTATTTTCTCGGAATGTAACGATATCGACATTTGGGAAGGGGGTTTTTACGGCATCGTTTGATTTAGCCGGCCTGATATTGGCATAGAGATTGTATTTATTGCGCAAGGTCACGTTAAGGGATCGAAATCCTTTCCCAATCGGTGTTGTAATAGGCGATTTCAAGAGCAGATGTGTATTTTCGAAGGAGGCGAAGGCATCATCCGGGATGAGAGCACCGTTGCGTTCATATTCGGCCGCGCCGACATTGAATATTTCATACGTCAAAGGGGCGTGGGCCGCTTTTAAAATAGAAATGACCGCATCTGTTATTTCCGGGCCGATTCCGTCTCCTTTAAAGACTGTAATTGTTTTCATTGGTTATCGTTCCTCTCTGCATATATAAGGAAGTAAATCGCCGACATACTTTGTGGCAGGACGCATAATACGCCCGTCATAGAGTTTATTTTCCAAATTATGTGCCAACCAGCCGACGAGTCGACTGACTACGAATAAAGGCGTATATAAATCGCGGGGAATATCGAGCATATGGTAGCAAAAACCGCTGTAGTAATCGACATTACTGCAAATATCCATACCTTTTTCGGCACTGATAATATCCTTAGCTACGCTTTCAAAACGCTGATAAAAGTCGAAGTGCTTATCAAGGCCTTTTTTATGAGCTACTTCGCCGCAGTAGTTGCGCATAATCTCGGCACGCGGGTCGGAAATCGTATAGACGGCATGACCGAAACCGTATACGAGACCGTCCGTGCCGGGGAAATTTTTATTAAGAATTCGGTAAACCGTATCACGCAGCTGTTTTTCTGAAGCGTTGAGACCGACCGTATCAATGATTTGTTCCATCATTTTTGAAGCGCGTACGTTAGCACCGCCGTGGCGGGGACCCTTGAGCGCGCCTATGGAGCTGGACATGGTTGAGTAAATATCTGTATCCGTTGAAGCGACGACAACATTTGTAAAGGTTGAATTCGTACCGCCGCCGTGATCAGCATGTAAGAAAAGGAGTAAATCAAGAAGATGTGCCTCTGCTTCTGAAAAAGAACTGTCCGGCCGCAGCATGGAAAGAATATTTTCGGCTGTTGAGTAATCTTTGCGCGGATAGTGTATAATCAAACTGCGTCTGTCGTAGTAATGGACCTTGGACATATAAGCATAGCAGGCGATCGACGGAAGCTTGCCCATAATATTTAACCCTTTTAATAAAGTTTGGTATACATCCGTATTATCCGGATCTTCGTCGTAATTATATAAAGTCAGCAGGGCATGTTGCAGTTTGTTCATCAAATTTCTGCCGGGCATACGAAGAAGATTCATTTCTAAGAAATCATCAGGAAGTTCATATGAATCGGAAATAGTCTTGCAAAATTCGTGAAGCTCTTTTTTATTCGGTAAATACCCGAAAAGAAGAAGAAAACAGGCCTCTTCATAAAGATAGCCGTTATATATATCTTTTTTTATAAAATCCGAAATATCAATACCTCTATAGTAGAGTGTACCTTCACAATTTACTTTGTGACCGTCCGCATCTCTTCGATACCCGACGACATCGGCAATACGTGTCAAACCGACAAGAACGCCTGTATGGTCTTCATTACGCAGTCCTCGTTTTACACCGTGTTTCGTATAGAGGGCTCTGGGGATTTGTGTGAAGTTTTGGGATTTACCGTAAAATTGAGCAACATGGATGTTTTGGTCCATTCCGAAGGCTCCTTTCCGAGGGGCTTGGTTATTGTTTTTAAATATTCTTTTAAATCTATAAATATTTATATAATCCTTTTTTGTGAACCCATAGGTCTATGCATAAGTAATTATAGCATAAAACCACATACTGTAAAATGATGTGACCATGATTAAAAAGTAAGTTATCTGACTTTTCATATAGAATAATTATGATATAATACATATTATATTGCTTGTTGTTTTTATAATATGAAAACAAATTACATAAATTTCAGAATGAGAAACAATAAATTTTTCGTCATATAAGGAGGTCAACGTGATTAAGTTATATAAAGGCGGCGTGTACTTGATTGACGGCAGTCGTATTGTAGCTGAAGAAAAAGCAAGCAAAATCAAGGCACTGACGGGGAAAGCCGTTCTCAAGGAAGAAGCCCGTAAAGGGACGATTGCTTATTCTATCTTAATGAGTCACAATATATCCGAATCACCGGATCATTTGAAAATAAAATTTGATGCTATGGCGTCCCATGATATTACGTTTGTCGGGATTATTCAGACTGCGCGGGCATCAGGTATAGAAAAATTCCCGGTGCCCTATGTTCTCACAAACTGTCATAATTCGTTGTGTGCCGTCGGCGGTACGATTAATGAGGATGATCACGTTTTCGGTCTTTCAGCAGCCAAGAAATATGGAGGTATTTTTGTCCCGCCCCACCTTGCGGTTATTCATCAATATATGCGCGAAAAAATGGCCGGTTGCGGCAAGATGATACTCGGTTCGGACAGTCATACTCGTTACGGAGCTCTCGGGACCATGGCCGTAGGTGAAGGCGGCGGCGAGATTGTAAAACAATTACTCTGCGATACATACGATATTGCTTATCCGGATGTTATCGGCGTTTATCTTGAAGGCAAGCCGAATCCGGCAGTTGGTCCTCATGATATTGCTGTCGCCATTGTCGGTGCAGTTTTTAAAAACGGGTATGTAAAGAATAAGGTTATGGAATTTGTCGGCCCCGGCGTTGCCTCTATGAATACGGACTATCGTAACAGCGTTGATGTCATGACCACAGAAACAACCTGTCTTTCCTCCATATGGCGTACAGATGAAGACACAAAGGCATACCTTACCATGCATGGTCGCGGGAATGATTATAAGGAACTGAATCCCGCCTCTGTCGCGTATTATGACGGCATGATTTATGTTGATTTAAGCAAGATCAAACCAATGATTGCCATGCCTATGCATCCGAGCAACGCGTTTACTATTGATGAAGTAAATGCCGATACGGCAGATATTTTGCATGATGTGGAAGAAAAAATTAAAGAGCGTCTTAATACCGAATCCGTTCATTTCAGCCTGGCCGATAAAATTAAAAACGGCCGCCTGCTTGTTCAGCAAGGTGTAATTGCCGGTTGTGCAGGCGGTAATTATACAAACATTATGGCAGCTGCCCATGTGTTGAAACATGTCGGCCTGACGAATGATGTTTTTACACTTGATATTTATCCGTCTTCTCAGCCGGTTTACCTGGATCTTCTTCGTAAGGGGACGGCAGTCGATTTGATATCGGCCGGTGCGGTCATGAAAACGGCTTTTTGCGGCCCCTGTTTCGGCGCCGGAGATACGCCGGCTAACAATGCTTTCAGCATTCGTCATACAACGCGTAATTTCCCGAACCGTGAAGGCAGTAAACCCGGGGCCGGGCAGTTTTCGGCAGTGGCGCTCATGGATGCCCGCTCCATTGCGGCAACGGCTGCAAACGACGGCGTCCTCACCTCAGCTGAAGGGTATATGGATGATTATATTGAACCGGCTTATGAATATGATGATTCACCTTATGCTAACCGTATATATTATGGGTTTAACAAGGCCGATGCCGAAACGGCTCTCATTTACGGGCCGAATATCAAAGATTGGCCTGAACAGGAAGAGTTGGCGGACTCGATTCTTGTCAGAGTGTGTTCCAAAATTTTGGATCCCGTTACAACGACAGATGAACTGATTCCGTCCGGTGAAACCTCGTCATATCGCTCCAATCCGCTCGGGCTTGCCGAATTTACGCTTTCTCGTCGCGATCCCGACTATGTGGGTCGCGCAAAAGTGGTGCGATCTTGGGAAGCCGCCCGAAAAGAAGGAGTGATTGCAGAAGAGCTCAATCTTGTTTATGATGCCCTTGAAGATATTATCGGGCCGGTTGATCGTAACGCTGTAGAAGTAGGCAGTATGATATATTGTATTAAGCCGGGTGACGGCTCGGCACGTGAACAGGCTGCCAGCTGTCAGCGTGTTTTGGGCGGGTTGGCCAATATTTGCAAGGAATATGCGACAAAACGCTATCGTTCCAATGTTATTAACTGGGGGATGCTTCCTTTTCAGATGAAGAAAGATGCGAACTTTGAAGTGGGAAACTATATTTATGTTCCTCATATTCGCAATATTTTGGAGGGGCGGACCGATGACATTACGGCTTATGTTGTAAGCGGTAAATTCGTTTCGGAAATTAAGTTATACATTACAGACCTGACGCCTGAAGAACGGCGTATCATCCAGGCAGGCTGTCTGATCAATTTTAATAGAAACAGATAAGTACCATGCCTTGGGGCTGTGTACGGGGAGCTGACGATGAAATTTGTAAAAATGCATGGCTTAGGTAATGATTTCGTCTTTATTGAGAATAAGGACGGCAGAGACAAAAATTTTTCTGAATTGGCACGATGCATGTGTAAGCGTCATACGGGTATCGGCGCCGACGGACTGATCATCATTGCCGGCAGTGATGCGGCCGATGTACGTATGCGCATTATTAATGCTGACGGCAGTGAAGCTGAAATGTGCGGCAACGGCATTCGCTGTTTTGCCAAATATGTATATGACAACAAAATAATTACAAAAACCGAATTTTCCGTTGAAACGCTGGCCGGTATCATGAAACCGAAGGTCATAGTTGATAAAAACGGTGATGCAGGTCTTGTTACCATCAACATGGGTAAGCCTTTTACCGACCGAGGTTCCATTCCCATGGCAGGCTCTGCAGGTCCCGTTCTCAATGAGGAAATTACAGTTGGCGGTGAACCTTGGAAGATTACGTCTCTTTTTTTAGGCGTGCCCCATACAGTTACGTATGTGCACGACGTAGAGGCTGTTGATATTAATAAATGGGGACCGCTTTTCGAAACACATGAAGTTTTTCCGAAGAATACCAATGTAAATTTTACAGAGCTTATCGACGACAAGACCATTAAGGTTCGCACATGGGAACGCGGCGCCGGCGCTACTCTTGCCTGCGGAACCGGCTCCTGCTCGGCAGCGGTCAGTTCTTTTCTGAACGGGTATACAGGAAGAAATGTTGATGTACAGCTCTATTTAGGGTCGCTCCATGTAGAGTATAATGAGGATGACGGTAATGTTTACATGACAGGTCCCGCAGCCGTCTCTTTTGCAGGTGAATGGCCGGATGAAGTATAATTTTGAAAAGCAGGTACTTACGGGCGGCGATCTTCTCTAATATATGACAAGATTTGGGAAAGCGTGTAAAATAAACAAATATAAAGAAAGTGAAAACTATGATACGACATGAGCCCCTATACAAGGGGAAATTCATAGACAGACCGAATCGTTTTGTTGTCCATGCGGATTTAGACGGTGAGACCATTACTTGCCATATGCCCAATCCCGGACGTCTCTGGGAGCTGCTTTTTCCCGGAGTTGTTTTATGGATCAGGAGAGCTGCTAATCCCGGACGCAAGACGCTGTATGATGTTGTTGGTGTTGAGCGGGACAATACACCCGTTCTCATGGATACGCAGTATAATAATGATGTGGCGGAAGCGCTTATTCGCGAAAAAAGAATACCCGGTTGGGAGGATTGGCAGATTTTACGGCGGGAAGTCACTATTGAAGGCAGCCGTTTCGATTTGCTTCTTCATAAAGATGAAGAACTTTTTTTTATTGAAGTAAAGTCCTGCACTCTTTTCAGCAAAACAGGGGCCATGTTTCCCGACGCCGTTACGGAGCGGGGGCGCAAACATATTCTTCATCTTGTTTCATTGCAGGAAAAGGGCTATCGGACAGGTATTCTGTTTCTTGTTCAATGGCGTAGGGCCACCTGGTTTCTGCCGAATTATCATACGGATCCTGATTTTGCCGACACGTTTGCGGCTTGTCAGGATAAACTTGATTGGAAAGCTTTTTCTGTTGGCTGGAATGACAGGTTTTCCCTGCCTGAGCCGGGCAGACAGCTTATCTATCCCGGCTATATTTTAGAGAGGGAAAATCACGACAGCGGCAGTTATATGGTTGTATTACAAGTGCCGGAAGAAAAAAATGCTTATATAGGCGCTCTCGGAACGATAACTTTTGTACCGGGCTACTATGTTTACGTCGGCTCGGCGAAAAGAAATCTGGCCGCCCGCTTGGCGAGACATAGACGAGTTCGCAAGAAGATGCATTGGCATCTTGATTATTTACGACCGATTACGATTGTGACGGCGACGATACCGATTCGTACAGCTGACGATTTGGAACACAGGTTGTCGCATCGTTTGGAAGATATTGCAGAGCGGCATATTGATCATTTCGGCTGTACGGATTGCAGTTGCCCGTCCCACCTGTTTTACTTTACAGCGGACCCGGTTCACTGCAAAGCGTTTATAGAAATGCTGGAAGATTTTCGCATGAATCGGCTTGAACAATTTATATAATTAACTGCAATCACTCACTATATATCGGAGGAGATAATATGAAAAGAACGGAAGCGCTTGCGCTTTTACAAAAATATAATCAGGATCCGTTTCATATTTTGCATGCTCTTACAGTGGAAGGAACGATGAAATGGTATGCTCATGAACTCGGATATGAGGATGAAGTCGATTATTGGGGTCTTGTAGGCTTGCTTCATGATGTGGATTTTGAAAAATATCCGGAAGAACATTGTAAAAAAGCGCCGGAATTATTGGCTGAAATCGATGCGTCACCTGAATTTGTCCATGCCGTATGTTGTCACGGTTACGGTATCTGCGTCGATCTTGCACCGGAACATGAAATGGAAAAAGTTCTCTATGCTGCCGATGAATTGACCGGTCTTATCGGTGCGGCTGCCATCATGCGTCCTTCGAAGAGCACGAAGGATATGGAAGTTAAAAGTTTGAAGAAGAAATTTAAGGATAAAAAGTTTGCAGCCGGCTGTTCGCGTGAGATTATTACGAACGGAGCGGAAATTCTCGGGTGGGAATTATCGGATCTTATGGAGAAAACCATCCTTGCCATGCGTTCTTGTGAAGACGACGTGCGTGCTGAATATTCGATATTGACCGGTCAGGAAGTGTAATATTACAGCTGCGGGGAGAAAGATTATGGAAGAAATATCTCTCTTTCAAACGAGTGTCGTTCAGCAGCCCTTGGCTGCCCGTTTACGGCCCAGGACAATCGACGATATAATCGGCCAACGCCATATTTTAGGTGAGAACAGGATTCTTCGTCGGCTCATAGAACATGATACAGTACCTTCCATGATTTTTTGGGGGCCGCCAGGGGTTGGAAAGACAACGCTCGCCCGTGTCATAGCCGGTCACACGAAAGCCTCGTTTTTAGATTTTTCCGCTGTTACGGGCGGTATTAAAGAGATTCGTCAGGTTATGCAAAAAGCCGATGAAAATACGCGGTACGGTGAAAGAACAATTTTATTTGTTGACGAAATACACCGTTTCAATAAGGCACAACAGGACGCTTTTTTACCTTTTGTGGAAAAAGGCAGTATTATTCTTATTGGTGCGACGACGGAAAACCCGTCTTTTGAAATTAACGGCGCCCTTTTATCGCGGTGTAAAGTTTTTGTATTACAGGCACTGTCGACAGACGATATACTGACTCTTTTGAAAAGAGCCATAGCCGATCCGGCCGGATTCGGCGCACAGGAGATACACATTGCTGACAAATTTTTGGCGGCTATTGCCGAGTTTGCCAACGGGGATGCCCGTTCGGCGCTGTCGACATTGGAAATGGCCGTCCTTAACGGTGATTTGGAAGGTGATGTCATAACGGTGAACAAAGAGTCGTTGGAACAGTGCATTTCCAAGAAGTCACTTCTTTATGATAAGAAGGGCGAAGAGCATTATAATCTTATTTCAGCACTTCATAAATCAATGCGTAATTCCGATCCTGATGCGGCCGTTTACTGGTTGGCGCGTATGCTTGAAGCCGGTGAAGACCCGCTTTATATAGCGCGACGAATCGTACGTTTTTCAGCAGAAGACGTCGGGCTTGCCGATCCGCGGGCCATGGAAATTTCTATAGCTGCTTATCAGGCTTGCCATTTTATCGGTATGCCTGAATGTTCCGTTCATTTGACGGAGGCCGTCATTTATCTCTCGTTGGCGCCCAAATCGAATGCTGTGGAAGTGGCGTATTTGTCGGCACGAAAGGATGCACTCGAACAATTCGCCGAACCGGTGCCTCTGCAAATCCGTAATGCTCCGACGAGGCTGATGAAAGAGCTTAATTATGGCAAGGATTATGAATATGCACACAATAATCCCGCCGGTTTGACGGCAATGGACTGCTTGCCCGCTTCCCTGCGCGGCAGAATGTATTACAGGCCGACCGAACACGGTATGGAGGTGCGTTGTAAGACCCGACTTGAACAGATTAAGCAGTGGAAGAAAGACCATGGTGAAAAAGGGGAATAATGAGAAAGAAAACGCTCTTTGAATGGGACTACACAAATAACGAGTATATAAAAGTGTTTTTTTACCTCTGTATCGGCGGGTCTGCTGCTGTTTTGGAATGGATACTCTTCTATTTTCTTTATCTTGCCTATAGGGCATTCTTTCCGACTGTGGGAGGCACAATACAGATATTGACTGCAACGGCGACAGCGTTTGCCTTGGCAACGATATATCATTATATTCTCGGTAATATTTTTGTTTTTGAAAGCGGGCGTCGTTATGATAAAAGGGTGGAACTGTCGCTCGTTTTTCTCGTCAGTTTTATGGGATTATTGTGGAATCTTCTTCTCATGTGGTTTTTAACAATGCCGTCGCTTGGCAATTTACCGCCCCTGCCGGCGAAGATGTTGTCCAGTGCCATTGTTACGGCATGGAATTATTTAACTCGAAAAAAATGGATATTTTAGTGCGTTCTGTAATGAACAAAGGGATTATTGCGGTTTGGCTCTTGTTTTTCAGGAAAATATTTTATTCCCGTGTATTTTATAGTTGAGTTCAGTGATTTTTAGTGATAAAATTACTGAATAACCGGCATATTTTTTTATTTTTGAAAGTGTGGGGGAAAATATGAAAAAGAAAGTCTTGGTTTTATCAGCCCTTGCTGCGGCGTGTGTAACATCCGCAGCTTTTGCTACGCCGCAAACACAGTTCCAGAAAGGCCAGTTTCAGTTGGATCTTGGTGCATGGGATGTAAAGGCAAGTGTGGACGGTGAGAATTTCGGTTCTGACGGAACCGTCACTACTGATTCCAAATGGAATTTTCAGGGAGGATTAGGGTATGCGTTGAGTGATAAGTGGAATTTGGAATATGCGTATCATGATTTGAATACTAAGTATGGTGGCACCAAAGCAACTGACGGTGATGAACACGAAGTAAACCTCGTATATTCGCTCAATAAAAATTTTGCCGTATATGGCGGCTGGAATCGCATTAAGAACTCTGTAGATAGATCTGTATATAGTTTCAGCAAAACAAATAATATAGCACAGCTCGGCCTCATAGCTAAAGCACCGCTTGCTAAAAACTTTGATATTTATGGCAAGGCGGCCATCGGTACGAAAAAAACTACAATTTGGGAAGCCGGTTTGGGGTATACGTTTGCTAAAGATTTTGACCTTTCAGCAGGCTACCGCTATGTGAATACAAAGTTAGTCGATAAAGGGACGTTTGGGGCGACAGACGATGCGAATATTTCGTATAAAGGGCCTTTCGTAACGCTTTCTTATTGTTTCGGCGGCCATAAGGATGCGGCTCCCGCTCCCGTGTATGTAACTCCCGCACCGACTGCGCCGGCACAACCGGCAGAAACGCCGCATACTTATAATGATTACTACCTTGAAAGCATACACTTCGACTTCGATGTTGATACGCCCGTGGCATACGACCAGGGTAAACTTGATCACTTCGTAGCGGTAGCAAAAGAATATCCGCATGACACATTTAAACTTGTCGGCAATACGGATGCTAAGGGCACGGATTCTTACAATGACGATCTTTCTAAACGCCGCGTAGTGAACGTTGCTAAATATGCCGTTGATCACGGCGTTAATTCCGAACAGCTCGTACTTGAGTATGAAGGTAAGCATGATCCCGTTGCAACAAATGAAACGGAGCAAGGCCGTGCCGACAATCGCCGTGTAGATATTTGGCATCATAAATAAAATAGGAATTCCAAGGAGAAATCTTATTTTATAAATTATTGAAATGAGTATAAATAAACGAGGCTGAGTACCTGTATACAGGCATTCAGCCTTGCTATTTTTGTGTTGATACGCTATAATCATTAAGTATATATTTAAAAGTATTGGTGCGTGATAGCCTGTTGGGGCTTGTGCAATGAAGACCTATGAACCTCGTCAGGTCCGAAAGGAAGCAGCGATAAGTAGCCATTTTCATGTGCCACGAGGGAACCTGGCAAGCTATCACACACGAGTGCTTTTACAGGGGATGGTAAAGGCAGCGGAAGAGCTGCTTTTTTTATATAAAAGGGGAAGAATATGGCCTATATTGCTCTTTATCGTAAATGGCGACCGAAGCTGTTTGAAGATGTTGTCGGTCAGAGACATATTACGGAAACCTTACAACAAGCCATAAAAAATGATAAAGTAGCACATGCTTACTTATTTTCCGGACCGCGTGGAACCGGTAAGACGAGTACGGCTAAAATTTTTGCAAAAGCCGTGAACTGTGTACACGGCCCGACATTACGTCCGTGCAATGAATGTCCTGTATGTCGCCATATTACGAGTGGAGAATCACTCGATGTCGTAGAAATAGATGCGGCATCGAATCGCAGTATCGAAGATATTCGCCAACTCAGAGAAACGGTTAAGTTTATGCCGACAGAAGGGGATAAAAAGATTTATATTATAGATGAAGTGCATATGCTGACGACAGAAGCCTTTAATGCACTTTTAAAAACGCTGGAAGAACCGCCGTCGCATGTTATCTTTATCCTGGCAACGACTGAACCGGAACGTATTCCGATGACGATACTTTCCCGGTGTCAACGCTATGAGTTTCGTCGTATTACAAGTCATGATATCGGTGAGCGACTTATGTACATAGCCTCTCAAGAGCACATTGCTCTCACCGAGGGGGCGGCTCATATCATCGCCGTTCAGGCTGACGGCGGCATGCGTGATGCGCTAAGCCTTCTGGACCAATGTATCGGTAACGGTGGCGGTACGGTTGATGAAATTCTCGTACGTCAATTGCTCGGCCTTGTAGGGAAAGATTGGCTTTTTACGATGACAACGGCCCTTTTTCACAGGCATAATGATATACTTATTAAAGGCGTTGATGAAATCATTGCTATGGGCAAAGAACCGCAAGTTCTTTTAACGGAAATTATAGCTCATTTGCGCGCCGTCATGCTTTATAAGGCGGCGCCCGGCTCGGATACTCTTGCCGCCTATGCCGATTCGGAAAAAGAATTGCAGGAGCAGGCGGCAACCGTGTCGGCGGGGCAAGTTTTTGCGGTTCTTAACATTTTACAAGAAGCTTTATTGCGTGTAAGAACATCCCCTTTACCGCGCATAGCCGTAGAAGCCGGTCTGCTTATGGCAGCACGTACGTACAGTCATGAGGGGGAAGATTTAACTGAACGTGTCAAAGCGTTGGAAGAACGGGCTTATACTGTGCCGCAGGATATAATGGAGCGTATTGTACAGCTTGAACAGGGGCAGCCGCCGGTATCTGCCTCCGCCATGCAGGTACGGTCAGCATCTGGTTCCAGTACGCGGAGTGAAATGCCTGCGCCTGTAATACCGGCTGCTTGGTCAACGATAGCGGAGTCCGTTACAGAACCGCCTGAAGCGGAAGCCGTGACGACAATTGCAACTGCCGTATCACCGGAGGCTGCAGATATGCCCGACGTTCCGACAGTAAAGAAGAGAAGGACACTGCCGGAAAAGGCGGAATATGCGATTATTTGGAATAAAGTATGTACAGTTCTTGACAAAGACCGGAAGAAAGCCGTTCTTTCGTGCGTGCGCAACGGTCGTGTTGCCTATATCGGTGAAACCGAGTTTATTTTAGCCCTAAAAACGGAATTTATGGTGACGCGAGCCAACCGGGAAGATTATTATGCTTGTGTTGATGCGGCACTTGCTCAAGTCCTCGGGAAGGGATATCATATGCATAGCTATCTTGAAGGCGATGCGGAGCTGGCGGAATACGAAAAAAAAAACGACATTCTGCCGGCAATGATGATACGGCCGGTTTCACCTGATCCCCTTGGAGTCCCGGCAGAAACTGTTCTGGAAAGCCAGGCAGACGGAAGTAAAGATCCCGTTCTCATTGAGCGGCAGGATATACCGGAAACGGAACGAACGGTATTGGATTCCTTGCTCAGTGTTGTTGGTGATTGTAATATATATGTTGAATATAAGGATTAGTTTAAGGAGGAAATACATATGTTTGGTGGAAATATGCAAGGCATGATGAAAAAAGTTCAGAAAATGCAGAAAGATATGAAGAAAATGCAGGAAGAATTAAAAACACGTACTGTTGAGGCAACCGTTGGCGGCGGTACATTGACAATTGTCATGAACGGGGAGAAGTCTGTAGAAAGTGTCAATATTGACCCGTCCGTTATCGATCCGGAAGATAAGGAAATGCTTGAAGATCTCATTGTTGCCGCTGTTAATGAAGCGAGCAAAAAAGTTGATGATTTGATGGCTCGGGAAATGAGTAAAATTACGGGCGGTATGAATTTGCCGGGGATGTTCTAATGGATACGCCGTTAGATCAATTGGCTGAGCAGTTCCGTCGTTTGCCCGGTATCGGAATTAAGACGGCGCGCAGACTTGCTTATTTTATGGTGCAGCAACCGGAGGAAAAGACGACCGCGTTCATTGAAGCTATTCGTCAAGCAAAAACACAGATGCGTTTTTGTTCTGTTTGTTTCAATCTTTCTTCTGCCGATCCGTGTTTCATCTGTACTGATTCACGCCGCGATCAATCTGTTATTTGTGTTGTCGAGACGCCGCAAGATGTATCGGCTATAGAGCGGAGTAAGGATTATCGCGGTCTCTATCATGTTTTACACGGAGCGCTTTCACCGTTGGATGGTGTAGGGCCTGAAGATTTGCGTATTAAAGAGCTGTTACAGCGTCTGAGTGATACGACGGTGAAAGAAGTTATCATTGCTACCGACCCGGACGTGGAAGGCGAAGCGACGGCCTTATATTTGGCCCGCCTCTTGAAGACTGCAGGAGTTAAAGTAACACGAATTGCCAGAGGTATTCCCGTAGGCGGCGATATTGAATTTACTGATGAAGCCACTTTAGCCGGTGCCGTAGCAAACCGTCGGGAGATGTGAGGTTTATATGGAATATGCATCCATAGCAGTGGGGATTGTACTTCTCTTTATCGTTAATAAATTTATTTTGGCACCTATTCGCCGTCTTGCCATAAATACGGTGATAGGTTTATTTATGTTATATATTATTAATTCGTACGGCTCAATAGTCGGCTTGCATCATGTTGATGTAAACCCTTTGGTGGGGCTTGTCATCGGCTTTTTTGGTGTGCCCGGTGTCATAATCGTTACTTTGTTTTATACCTTTGTTTAAGAAACGGAACAGGATAAAATGAAACTAAAACATGTAACAGGTCTTTTCTGCATATTCATTATATCCCTCGCCGTATTGACGGGGTGCGGGAATTCAATTTCCACAAAGACCGAAAAGGTTAGCAAAGCGGAATATCCTGTAGCACTTACCTTGGATGCCAATATTACAGCGCTTCACTCGGCGGAAATTATGCCGAAGGTGTCCGGTAAGATTATTTCGGCCCCCTTGGTTGTCGGACAGGATATTAAGGCCGGTGAAGTTATTGTTCAAGTGGATCCGACACCGTATCAACAAAGCGTCGGCAGTGCTGAAGCGGAATTGATGTCGCTAACCGTTTCGGCAGCACCTGTACCGAGCTATGAAGATACAGGAGAAAATACGCCCGAGCGGGCGCAGTTAAATGCATATTATAAGGACGGCTACTTCTCTCATGCCGAATATAATCAGCTTCGCTCCCGGTCGGGTCGTGTAAATTATACGGCGCCGTCTGTAGATACAGAAAAAGTTGCTCAGCTGCAGCAGACGATTCAAACTGCCCGGGAGATGCTCGGCAATGCCACGATTTACTCTCCTATTGACGGTAAGGTAACGGCTGTTACTGAAAATAATTCCATCGCTGTTGCAGGAAATGTCCTGGTAACCGTTCAACAGCTTACGCCGCTTGTAGCTACTTTCGCCGTACCGAAGGACTATATTGAGGCTATCCGAACGGCTAGGGGCAATGGCAGCCTGCGTGTGCTTGTCCTGACTCCGGCCGGTGAAACGGAGGTCGGTGAACTCACTTTCCTGGCGACGGAAGAAGACAGGGCAACAGAATCATATTTAGCTAAAATTACGTTTAATAACAATAAAAATCTTTTTGTACCCGGAGAATTTTATCACATTCGTCTTTCTACACCGCAGGAAATTGAACAGATCACGGTACCGAAAGAGGCGATTCGTACAAAAGACAGCGGCGATTTCGTTTATGTCGTCAATAGTGATGCTGTAGTTGATGTTCGCGCTGTCCTCACGGGAGATGAAGAAAACGGCCGTATTGTCGTCCTCAACGGTCTCCGTGAAGGAGAGACGATTGTATCGGATCCGCCCGATTCGTTAGAAATAGGTATGAAAATTTCTGTGTAAAATAAAATGGAAGGAACAATGATGAAAGATACATGCCATCATGATGGAAATAGAGAGAAAAGCCTTCTCAAATCGCTGGAAAAGAGCCTGGACGTATTGGATCTTTTTGTTGAATGCAATGCCGGCATGGCCCTGAAAGAAATTGCCGCACAAACGGACCTCAATACGTCGACGGCCTTTCGCATCGTCAACACCTTGGAGCGACGTCAGTATTTAACGCGTAATGAAGAATCAAAGCAGTATCGCCTGGGTCCTAAATCGTTGGCTCTTGGGTATTCATCTCATTGGACAGAAAATATTGTTACTTTGGCCAAACCGTATTTGCGCAAACTCCAACGGGAATTTAATGAAACGGCAAGTATTTATATTGCTGAAGGAGATAATCGTATTTGTCTTGATCATGTCGAAAGCACACATTCTTTACGGCGGGTTATCTCTCTCGGAGAGTCCCTGCCTATTTATAAAGGCGCAGCCGGTAAGGTTCTCGTCGCTTGGTCTAATGAGAAAGAACAAAAACGTATCAGTTCGGAATACGGCAATCTTACAGAGAGCGAGCTTTCCATGATTCGTCATAACGGGTATGCCGTTACACAGGATGAGAGCGAACACGGTCTTTTTGCTTTGGCTGTGCCCGTTTTCAACTTCGAAGAACGGGTAGTCGCTTCTCTGACTATAGCCGGGCCGTCTATGCGGTTTTATGATTCTATCAGACAAAAAATGCTTTTCACAATGAGTCAGTATGCCTATGAAATTTCCTATGCACTCGGTTGTCGTAGAAAAGAATGATGCGAAAATGGCAATATGAAGAATTCCAGGAGCCTGCCGCTAAGGTGGCGCCTAAACTCCTGGGGTCTTATTTGGTGCATGTCCGGCCCGATACGACCTTCGTCGGACGTATTGTTGAAACGGAAGCCTACGGCGGTACCTATAGACGGCAAGTTGATGATGGCGCGCATAGTCATAAAGGATTAACTGCGCGGACGGAACCGATGTTTTGTGCGGGCGGAATTGCCTACGTTTATCTCATTTACGGCATGTATCACTGTATGAATATTGTGACTGCATCGCCCGAAGACGCACAAGCTGTCCTGATCAGAGCGGTAGAACCTGTAGACGGTATTGAAAGAATGCTTGTAAACCGGAAAGCAACCAAAGTTACAAAAAATTTAACGAACGGGCCGGGAAAATTATGTATGGCTATGGAAATCGGATTGGCTGAAAATAAGATTGATTTATGCGGAGAATCATTATTTATTCTTCACGGAGAATCTGGTATACTGATGCATACGGAGCGTTCCAGGCGTATTAATATTGATTATGCCGTTAAGGGAAAATATTTCCCTTGGCGCTTTTATATAAAAAATAATCCATTTGTTTCTAAGGGGTAGCTATATAATCGGAGGGAGATTACAATAATTCAGTTTAGAGGATTTACTATTGAAGATAAGCCTGTCTTGGATTCGTATTTTCATGAAAAACGATATGAACAGGCGGATGCTACATTTATGAATTTGCTTGCATGGCAATATCCTTATGATATTCAATGGGCAGAAGAAGATCAGGTCCTTTATATTCGCTCGGGTCGAGGTAACGAGCAGTTCTGGCTGCCTCCTTTTTCCCGTAAAGACGGCGGTCTTGTAGCCGGTTTAGAACGGATGCAGGAATGGTTTGTGGCGCATAACCATCCCTTTCTTATGAAAGGGGTTACACAGCCTGTTGTAGACAAGTTGCATGCCCTGTGTCCCGATTGTTATACTATAGCGCCCGACCGGGATAACTATGAATATGTCTACTTAACACAGGATCTTATTAATCTGTCCGGCAAAAAATTTCGACAAAAGAAAAATAACCTTAATCATTTCCGTAATCAGTATATGGGGTATGAGTACCTGACCATAACGCCGGATGTATTTGAAGAATGTCTGGATGCCGACAAACGGTGGATGGATAACCGTATTAACAGAGAAACGGCCGGTGAAAATGAAGAAGATATGAAAGGTGAACGTCTTGCCATTGAAACAATATTCAACCATTGGGAGGCCTTGGGCGCTACAGGCGGTGCCATTCGTATTTTTAACAGGATTGCGGCCTTTTCTATTGGTGAGATGCTGAACGATGATACGGCGATCATCCATTTTGAGAAAAGCGATCCTTCTATTCGCGGTCTTTACCAGGCTATTAATCATGAATTTGTCGTCCATGCATGGAGCCATACAAAGTATATTAATCGCGAAGAAGATATGGGCTTACCCGGATTGCGTCAGTCAAAAGAATCGTATAATCCGGATCATTATGTAGAAAAATTCAGTGTAACGCTGGCAAAATAAAGAAAGAGGCGACGTATGCTCGACTTTCGTTTAGCCGGTCCGGACGACCGGGAATTGGTGGAGAACCTTTGGGCCTATTGCTTTGAGCCGAAAGAACATCCTTTTTTTCGATGGTATTTTACCAATATGTATAAACCCGAGAATGTTCTTCTCGGGTTTCGGGAGGACAATCTTGCCTGCCTGGCTCACCTTAATCCGTATAAAATTAATGTGCGCCGTACAGTGTTGCCCGTGTCTTATGTAGTCGGACTGGCCACTCATCCGGCCGCTCGCCGCGGCGGGTTGGGCGGACAGCTTCTTTCAGCGTCTCTTCAAGAAATGAAACGTCGCGGCCAGGGCATACATATCCTCATGCCTTCAAAGGCCGGATTTTATCAGCAATACGGCTATGAACTCTATTGTCACCAATGGCGGGAAACGCTGCCGCTTGAAGAGCTGCGTCTGTTGACGGATCGCTCCGTTCAGTACGGGTTCGTAAATTCGACGGATCAATGGTATTACTTAGCGGCAGTATATGAAAAATATACCGCTCGTCTTTCGGGGTATGCCGTTCGCGATGAAGCATCATGGCGCCGCCATATTGATGCACAGCTGGCAGAAGGTAATATTGCCGTTGTCTTTGACGGTGCCGAACCGATTGCGTATGCTTTTTATCAACTCGGGGAGCCAACTATCCGATGCAGTGAATTTGTTTATTCCGCATATAAAGGGAAAAAGGGTCTTTTAGGCTATTTTTATAACCATCGTTCTCAAGGCGAGGTCTTGCAGTGGAATGAAGGCCTCCGTGATCAATCTTATCGTTTCTATCCGGATGGCAAAAAGGGTCATGAAACAATGCCTTTTATGACCGGGCGTATTGTTGATGTAAAAACGGCTCTTGAAGCGATTCCCTATGATAAAACTGTGCAGGAAAAAGTTGTTTTTGCCGTAAATGACCCTATTGCCGATTGGAATACAGGTGTTTTTGCACTCTCAGTAAAAGACGGTATAGGCCATGTTGAAAGGACGACCGATGCGGCTGCGGCAGTGACAATCCCCGTCGGATCTCTGGCGCTGCTTGTATTGGGTGCGGCAGACGCGGGGGAATTACAATTTTATGATAAACTTACAGTAACGGGTAAAGGATTGGATACCTTGCAACGTCTTTTCCCGAAGACGGACTGCTATATCAATGAATGGTATTAAACAGGCGGCTTGTACAGATATAGTACAGGTCGTTTTTGCTTGATAGGGAAACCGAGATTAGTTAGTCGCCTGTATGAACTGTATGGAATTTTTTTAGTCAAAATGAGTCAAAGGATTTATCTATTATTCCATTGTCAACTACGTATAATAAAAGCACATAGTATATATTCGTTGATTAGGGAGTGAAGAGATCATGAAGCAGGTAAAAGTAATTACAGCGCAGGAAGCGGCCCGACTCGTTAAAGATAATGACGTTATCGCATCGAACGGTTTTGTAGGCTCCGCTCAACCGGAAGCGTTGACGAGCGCCTTGGAATCCCGTTTTCTTGAAACCGGGGCTCCGAAAGATTTGACTCTTATTTATGCTGCATCTCAAGGTAATTCGGACGGTCGCGGCGGAGATCATTTTGCTCATGAAGGCATGTTGAAGAAAGCAATTCTCGGACACTGGAATGCGGTTACGGAATTGCAGAAATTGGTTAATGCCAATAAGATTCAGGCGTATAATTTACCGCAAGGCACATTGTCCCAATATTTCCGCGATGTCGCTGCGCATCGTGTCGGCACGATTACACATGTCGGCTTGGAAACATTTGCCGATCCGCGTGTTTCCGGCGGGCGTCTTAATGACGTAACTAAGGAAGATTTTGTCAAAGTAATTCAAATTGAAGGTCAGGACCAGCTGTTCTACCCGCGCATGGACATTAATGTCGCTTTAATTCGCGGTACCTATGCCGATGAATGGGGGAATGTTGTTTTGTCCAAGGAGGTGGCGCCTCTTGATGCCACGGCCATTGCTCAGGCGGTACGCAACAGCGGCGGTACGGTCATCGTTCAGGTTGAAAAAATTGTCAAAGGCGGTGTATTGGATCCGAAACTTGTTAAGGTTCCCGGTGTATATGTCGATTATATCGTAGAAACAGCAGAGTCAAAATATTGTGAGCAATCCTTTGATTGTGAATATGATGCGGCCCTTACCGGTGAAGTGACGGTCCCGTTGCAGGCGCTGGATGCGGTTCCGCTGAATGCCAAGAAAGTTATTGCCCGCCGCGCATCGCTTCTTCTTCTTGATTTATCAAGTGAAGCTGTTATCAATCTCGGTATCGGTATTCCTGAATTCGTTGCTTCCGTAGCTAATGAAGAAGGGATTGGTGACAGCCTGACGATGACTGTCGAAGCCGGACCTATCGGCGGCGTGCCTCAGGGCGGTGTTCGTTTCGGTGCTTCCGTCAATGCGGAAGCTATTCTTGACCAGTCCAGCCAATTCGACTTTTATGACGGCGGCGGGTTGGATCTTGCCTGCCTCGGTCTGGCTGAGTGCGACGGTACCGGCAATATTAATGTTTCTAAGTTCGGGCCCCGTATTGCAGGTTGCGGCGGTTTCGTCAATATTACACAGAATACGAAGAATGTTGTTTTCTGCGGTACTTTTACGACCGGTAAGCTGAAGGAAGAAATAAAAGACGGTAAGCTTACTATTATTCAAGAAGGGTCGGTTCGCAAATTCGTACCGGTCGTAGACCACATTACCTTCAGCGGGGAATATGCTCGTAAACACGGCCAGAACGTTTACTATATCACAGAACGGGCCGTATTTGAAATGAAAGAAGACGGCGTTCACTTGACGGAGATTGCTCCGGGCATTGATCTTCAGAAAGATGTTCTCGACCAGATGGGATTTACACCTATTATGGAAGATGTGAAAATAATGCCGGAATTCCTTTTTAAAGATGAATTGATGGGATTGAGAGAAATGAAAGTGAAGAGATAAGGAGAAATAAAAACGGCTTCCTTCAGGAAGCCGTTTTTATTTCAGGCATAACGTTCGTTCAATAAGCGGTTTGACTCGTTCGTAGATCGGAATCAGCTCGGTTACATCGTACTGGCGGAACAGAGATGATTCTTTTAAGGAGCGAAAATAGTCAAGAACAATCGTATGCAGGCGATGATCCGTAATCAAGTAGAACGGACTGGCCCGGTTGTGGATATATCGTTTATTTTTTTTCATGAAGCCTGTCTTGTAATTGGAGTAGAAGGAGAGGTTTTCCCCTTTATAGCTTCTGTCCGTCCCCAGCGTTGAGAGGACTCCCATAATGATATGAGGATTTTCCTGCATTGTATCTAAGACGGTTTGTATATGTTCCTTGCGTTCTTCCGGTGTCAGTGAATATTCTACATCTGTCAGATAGATGTACCCGTTTTCAAGATAACGCATGAGGGATGATGCGGGAATAATAAATTCGATCTCCGCATTATTTACGATCTCTTCCCAAGTTACACAAAGGCGCTGAATAGAAACAGCCTGCTCGGGGGAACTGATTTCCTTGATGCTTTCGAAAACATCGTGGGGCAAAAGAAAATCAAAACCGTTTGTAAGATGGAAAAAGAAGCGATTATTTGCGTAAAAAGCCGTGCGGTAACCCGTATTATCCATACCGAGAGAGTTGGAAATAGTTATAAGTGGCCGCTTAGCCGAATCAATAAAATTGAAGTTTTCGTAAATATCCCGAATCGTTGTCTCGTCAAAAATATGCGTACACATCATGAAACGGCTGGTCTTGGAAAGCGCGTATTGGATGACAAAGACGTCTTTCATAATAAGTAAATTGGACCGCTCAATATCTTTGATGTCATAAAAAATAAAGTTGATGTCAAGCAATCTGTTTAAGGTTGCATAGACGTGTTCAAATAGACGGCAGTCTTCTTCCAGTCTGTCTAAATCGAGTCCGACGCGGACGGTCAGGCATTTTTGCTGTAAAGAGATATCGTTGAAAAAATTCCAAAATCCTGCCTGATATAAGGTGCAGAAGTCGTCAAAGACAAGAAGCTCAAGGTCTTCGTTTACATTAGCTGCCTCTTTATGAAGTAAGTCGGATAAAAAAGCCTTTGTGTCGTGTGTACCCGTCACTACTTGCAGGCAGGCAGACTTACCGTCCTTTGTTTTTGTCGGATGAGTCTGATGGATGCTGGCCCTATATGCTGCACATAGATACTGTGTAATGGCAAAGGCCAAATCCGTTATATCGTCGGGGAAGGAGAATGCTTTGATAAACTTTTCTTCTTTTTTATTTTCTTTAATAAGGGCGGCGAAATATCGGCCTAAATCTTCGTTTATCTGTTCTATATAACGGGATGACGGGAGTTTTGTGCCGTTGCTCCACTTATTGACATACGATACGTCATAACCGACTACTTCGGCAAGAGACACAAACTTTGCCTGTGTAAAAGTCAGTAATTTTTTCAATGTTTCCGCATAGTTATCTGGGCCCATGAGTCTCATCCTCTCTCCGGGACATATAAATTTTTATCCGCTGATAACGTGATTATTATAACATAATTATTATGCTAACGTAAAAAAATATGCGCAATATGCATAACCTGGAGTAAGCTATGACATAGCCAGTCCATAAAGGGCCAAAAGAAGTCGATAAGATGCAAAAATTTCCTGTTTTAGTCAATCAAATAAAGACCTATACTGAGGGTGACATAGTGAGCGATATGTGGATATATGTCCGCTATTGCAGAATTATTATTCATTAATAAAGGAGGCTGTACTGTCATGACGTACAATAACATTGAATTTACAAAAGAAGACGGTATCGGTATTTTGAAGATTAACCGGCCTAAAGCGTTGAATGCTTTAAATACGGAAACTGTGACGGAACTCAATCAGTGCATAGGAGAAATTGAACATGATGCGGAAGTAAAAGTTTTGATTATTACGGGTGGAGGTGAAAAATCCTTCGTCGCCGGGGCAGATATTGTTGAAATGTCTACCAAAAATGCTGTAGAAGGGCGTTTCTTCGGCAAAATTGCGCAGGATGCGTTTACACGTATTGAAAACCTTCCCCAACCTGTTATTGCGGCCGTTAACGGGTACGCTCTCGGCGGCGGGTGCGAACTTGCATGCGCCTGCGATTTCCGTTATGCAGCTGAAACGGCTAAATTCGGACAGCCTGAGGTAGGCCTCGGTATTACACCGGGTTTCGGCGGTACACAGCGCCTGCCTCGTGTCGTAGGTCGCGGCTATGGTAAAGAACTGATTTTTACGGCTAATATGATTGATGCCCAAGAAGCATATCGTATCGGCCTGGTTAATAAAGTTGTTCCTCAGGAGGAACTTATGGAGGCCGTTATGAAGACAGCCAAGAAGATTGCTTCTAACGCCAAGATTGCGGTTCAGCTCTCCAAAGCGGCTATTAACCGCGGCATCAATTGCGACGTGATCACCGGTATTGCATATGAAGATGAAGTATTCGGCCTCTGCTTCTCCACGGAAGATCAAAAAGAAGGCATGGCTGCATTCGTGGAAAAACGTAAAGCTAAATTCACGGATAGATAAGCATATAATTTATATAGCAGGACGCATACTAACATTAACAGTCGGGAGGAATTAATTATGGATTTCAGATTAACGGAAATGCAGGCGGATATAGCCAAC